>Ga0316208_1003122_pt1 | contig 12364 bp, 9 predicted proteins | sample 3monopyrite_MG_FD_204944 | JGI IMG/M metagenome (GOLD analysis project Ga0316208, IMG submission 204944) | Microbial mat bacterial communities from mineral coupon in-situ incubated in ocean water Damariscotta River, Maine, United States -... | ecosystem: Environmental > Aquatic > Marine > Coastal... | reverse complement strand
ATGAAATCGGTCGGCGAAGCCATGGCCATCGGCCGCACCATCCACGAAAGCCTGCAAAAGGCGCTGTGTAGCCTTGAAACCGGCCTCAGCGGCTTTGACGAGGTCGACATTCCGGACCTGCCGGGGCTTGAGAATATTACCTTTGAAAACGGTGAGAAGGTAGGGCTGGAGCGCTTTATGATCGGGGCCAACCCCGATGCGCAAATGGCGATCGATAAAGCCCTGACCAAGGCGCTGGCCGGGCAAACCCCCGACCGGATGCGGATCATCGCCCACGCCATGCGCTACGGGTTTTCCGATGAGGAGCTTTTCGAGATCACCAAATTCGACCCGTGGTTTCTGGCCCGTATCCGCGAGATCATTGCCGCAGAGGTCAGGCTTTCCATTCACGGCCTGCCAAGCACCGCGCCGCAATTGCGGGCGCTTAAAATGCTCGGCTTTTCTGACGCCCGTTTGGCAAAGCTCACCGGCAAGGCCGAGGCCGATGTGCGCGCAACACGGCTTGCCAAAGGGGTGGTTGCCAGCTTTAAGCGCATTGATACCTGTGCTGCCGAATTTGAAGCGCAAACCCCCTATATGTATTCGACCTATGAGGCCGATGTCATGGGCAACGTCGAGTGTGAAAGCCGCCCGACCGACCGTAAAAAGGTGGTTATTCTGGGTGGCGGGCCAAACCGCATTGGCCAAGGCATAGAGTTTGACTATTGCTGCTGCCATGCCTGTTTTTCGCTCACCGAAGCGGGTTATGAGACCATCATGATCAACTGCAACCCCGAAACGGTGAGCACTGATTATGACACCTCGGACAGGCTCTATTTTGAGCCGCTCAGCTTTGAATCGGTGATGGAAATTCTGCGGGTCGAGCAGGAAAACGGCACCCTGCACGGGGTGATCGTGCAGTTTGGCGGCCAAACCCCGCTGAAGCTTGCCAATGATCTCGAAGCCGCCGGAATCCCTATTCTGGGCACCTCGCCCGACGCGATTGATTTAGCCGAAGACCGTGAGCGTTTCCAGAAATTGCTCAATGATCTTGGCCTCAAGCAGCCTTATAACGGCATCGCCTCCAGCCCCGAGCAAGCCTATGCCATCGCGCAGGATGTCGGCTATCCGCTGGTGATCCGGCCCTCATATGTGCTGGGCGGCCGTGGCATGGAGATTGTGCGCGATGATGCACAGTTGAAACGCTATATCAATGAAGCGGTGCGGGTATCGGGGGCCAACCCTGTGTTGCTCGACAGCTACCTTGTCGGCGCCATCGAGGTGGATGTGGACGCGCTTTCTGATGGCGAGACCGTGCATGTGGCCGGGATTATGGAGCATATCGAGGAGGCCGGGGTGCACTCGGGTGATAGCGCCTGCTCGCTGCCGCCCTATTCGCTGAGTCGCGCGCTGATCGACGAAATGAAGCGGCAAACCGTGGCCATGGCCATCGGGCTGAAAGTGGTTGGCCTGATGAATGTGCAATTCGCCATTAAAGGCGGCGAAATATATGTGCTCGAGGTCAACCCCCGCGCCAGCCGCACCGTGCCCTTTGTGGCCAAGGCGGTGGGCTCGCCGATTGCCTCGATTGCGGCGCAGGTAATGGCCGGGGCCAAGCTTTCTGAATTTGAGCTGAAATCACCCGATACCACCCATTATGCGGTGAAAGAGGTGGTGCTGCCTTTTGCGCGCTTTCCCGGTGTGGATACGCTTTTGGGGCCTGAAATGCGCTCGACCGGTGAGGTGATGGGGCTGGATACCACCTTCTCCAAGGCCTTTTTGAAGGCGCAGATGGGGGCGGGCACCAATCTGCCGCGTGGCGGCTCGGTTTTTGTGTCGATCAAGGAAGCCGATAAAGCTGCGCTGCTGCTGGAAGCCGTTAAAATCGTAACCGAGCTTGGCTTTACCATAAAAGCCACCCGCGGCACGGCCAGCTTCCTGCGCGAAAGCGGCTTTGCGGCGGAGGTGGTCAACAAAGTTTATGAAGGCCGCCCGGATATTACCGACCTGATGAAGGATGGCGGTATAGACCTTGTGTTTAACACCACCGAAGGCGCGCAATCCATCAATGATAGCCGCGAGATCCGCCGCATCGCGCTTTATGACCGTATCCCCTATTACACCACCGCGGCGGGCGCACGGGCGGCAGCGCGGGCCATGCAGGTGCGGGCCGGGGGCGAGATCGAAGTGTTTGCCCTACAGAGTATCTTCTAGCGGTTTTTACCGGTCCATTTCATCCCCATATAGGTATCTCCGCCAGCGAGTTCATCCAGCATTTGGCGCAGCCGTTTGGCTTTGGTCTCCGTGCGTTTGGCGCGGGCTATCCAGCCAAGGTAATCATTGCGCTGGTAGGGCGGGCGGGCCGCATAGGCTTGCGCCAGCCCGCTTTCCTGCAAGACGCTGGCCACAAATTCCGGCATCGGGTTTTGCGGCCGTTTCAGGCTCATGACAGGCGGGCAAGGTCCGCCGAGAGGCCGCGGGCATTGGCGATGGCGGCTTGCAGCGCAGCAAGGCGCTCGGCGTCGGTCCGCCCGCTTGGGCTTTCATTTACCGCGGCGCGCACTTTGGTGACCAGGGCCGGGCTTACCGCCACGCCCGCCGATTGCAGGGCCGACAATTGCTGGCTGATACGCTGGCGAAGTGCGGTGTGCTCGGCGCGCAGGCGGGTGAGCTCGGCGGCGATACTGGCCGAGGTAGCGGCCACTTGCTGCTGCTCGCCGGCCAAAGCACCGGCCCGCGCCTGTTCGGCATCCAATGCGGCCTGCCGCTCGTCGACACGGCCCTGATAGCCGCCACCGGCTACGCCGACGATCCCCGAAAAAAAGCCGCCATCTGCCGGGTCTTGCGAGATCTCGCAGGCGCTCAGCACCACAGCAGATGCACTTAAAAGCAAAACAAATTTCATCAGTTCAATCTCCTAAACGTTTTGTGAAAGGTCTTGCGCCACCGCTCGCATTTGCTGGATGCGGCTTTGCAGAAGCGCCAGATCATTGTCGATATTGCCATCGCCGGGCTTGGCGGCAATTGCCTCCCGCGCTTGCGTGAATTCAGCGGCGCGACCTTCGGCACCTTCGATCGCCCCGTTCATATCTTCCAGATTGGCACGGGCCACGCTGAGCCGCGCTTCGAGCGAGGCTGTTTCGGCCCGCCCCTCAGCCACCGCGCGCCGCATGGCCGCCAGTTCGGCAATTTCGCGCGCCTGCACGGTGCGCATTACCTGCAGGGTCGCGTCGGTTTCGGCATTGGTGGCCGCGATATCGGAGCGCGCCTGTTCCAGCATATCTTCGCGCGAGGCAAAGTTTCGCTGCAGGCTGGCCACATATGAGCCAGCCACCCCGCCGACCACCGCCCCGATCATTACATTGCGCCAGAAGTTATCGCCGCCATTGGCAAGGCTAAGCGCCGCACCGGCTGCGGCACCCGCAGAGGCGCCCTCGATAATGGTTTTCCGCAAGGCTTGCGAGCGCTGCATGAGCTCGGCCTCTTCGGGTGTGGCTGCAACACGGGTGACCGTTACTGTTGGTATGCCGGGCGTGATAACAGGAACGCAGCCGCTCACCAGAAGGGAGCCGGTGAGCCCCAACGTGACTAGTTTTGAGGCAAAAAGTCGATAAGCCATGCATAAGTTCCTTCCGTTTCGGGGGTGTAACTTTGAACGTGTTTGATGAATAAAGCCGCATCATCGGCAAGGCGCTGCTCCAGCCGGCTGAGCCCTTGCGCGGGCAATACCGCTTCCGATTGGTCCGGCGTAAAGCTGTCGGGGAAGAATTGTTGGGCTTTGTCGATCAGCGACTGATAGTAAAGGCGGCTTTCGTCGAGCCGCGCCATCACCTGATCGAGCGAGGCTTCGATGGCGGTAACATCGCGCCGCGATTCGGCCAGGATCGGCAAGGCAGCGGCATTGGTTTTTGAAATCAACTCGATTTCGGCCAAGGCGTCACGGGCGATTTTGAGGGTGCGGTCGATACTGGAAAGCGCAATGATATCGGTGCGCAGTTGCTGGGCGGTGGTTGCGCCCAGAAAAATGGTCATCCGTGCTGCATCCTGATATAGCCGCTCGGGGCTGGCCTCATCGGGGTTGGGCAATTGCCCGCGATAAAGATCAAAGGCATTGGCCAGGCGCTCGATGGATATATCCGAAAGGTCGCGGGTGGATTGCAAAAACCCGAGCACCGCCAAGGCGTTTTCGATGCGTTCATGGGGTTCGCCGTCCAGCATTTCGGCGCTGGAAAGCCCCGATGGTGCCCCGGCAGCGCGCGCCTGCTGGATCATTTTGATCCGGTCCTTTGCAAAGCTGGTGAACACCCCTTCGGGGAACTCGGCGATATAGTTTTCAAAACTGGCCACATCGGTCTGGGCCGAAATCGAGCGCCAAAGCGCCAGCTCGCGTGAATAGGCGTTGCCCACATTCACAACACCGCTCCGGCCTGCGAAATAGTGCTCGCCGAGCACGGCCTCCTCGACCCACGGAATTTGCTGACCGCCGGTTTCAAGAATGACCTGCTGGCGCACCCGGCCAAACATGATCCGGGCTTCAAGGCCTTTTGTGCCGATATTGTCGATGATGGCCTTGGTGAAAACCGAGTTTTCGCCCGCCCCGTCATAGGCAACATTGCCCGGGTCGGTTGCATAGGCGATCAATAGCCCGGCCCCGCCGCTCGAGCGCGCCAGCCCCGGCGGCGCCTGGCCCGAATCCACAAACGGGTTGTTTCGGCAGGCGTCAAGAATAACTATGCCGATATCGGGCTTGGCGGCCTCGAACGCCGCGCGCACGTCGCTCATGGTGATGGCGTTATTTTCAAGCCCGGTGGTGTTATATTCTGAAAAATCGGTCGAGATCAGGTAGTTTTCTCCGTCGATCTGCACGCCGTGGCCAGCAAAGAAAAACACCGCCATTTCGGCGCCCTTGGCGGCCTGGGTAAAATCGACCAGCGCTTGTTCGGTGTCGGCTTGATTGGTGTCAATCGCCTTGATCACATCAAACCCGAGCTCGGTGAGCTTGCTGCCCAGCGCATTGGCATCATTGGCGGGATTGGGCAGGAAAAGCTCTTCGAGGTCGTAGTTGGAATTGCCGATCATCAGCGCCACACGCCCTTGGGCCATGGCCCCGAGCGGGGCGAAAAAAACCAGCAGAATAATGATCAGAAACTTCATCATATCACCCTATACCCAAAAGCCGCATCAGGCGGAGAAAGTTATATATTGTAACGCTTGGTAGCGATTTAGGCAAATCAATCGCTCAGGTCTTCCACCTGTGACGGCGTTAATACCCCGGTTTCATCTGCCGAGATCGACGCCTGATAAGCGGTAATTGCGGCTCTGGTTTGCGGGCCGAATTGCCCGTCGATCAAGCCGCGATAATAGCCAAGATCACTCAGATTATGCTGGATAACCTTTTTTTGCGAGCGCGAAATTGCGCCCTGCATGGCCCGCAACACATCAAGCGAAAATTCGGGCTCCTGCGCCACCGGTTCTGCGGTGGCAAGTTCGGTCTCATCTGTTTCTGTGCTTGTCGTTCCGTCGCCTGCGTCGGGGGTTTCTGCGTCGACCGGGGCGGCTGTTTCAGAGCCGGGTGCCACTGTTGTTTCGGGGTTGTCGCCAACCTGGGGCAGGGCCAAACCCCCCGCTCCATCCTCGGTTGCCGCCGTGCCTTCGGGCGACCCGGCAGTTTCTTCCGTGGCTGTCGTTTCTTCGACAGGCGCGGGTGCCGGCGCCGTGCGCAGCGCAACCGCCCGCGTGGGCAGTTGTGATATTGTTACGCCTTCCAGCATGGACAGCGCAGCCAGCGTTTCGGTCAGGTCGATATCGCCTTCGGTTTCACTTAGGGCTATCAGCCCCGAGGCAATATAGACAGCGCCGGTTTCATCGGCAAACAGCACCGGGCTGGTGCCCGGGCGCGGGGCTGGCGCGGTTTGAGCCTCTGATATGCCGTCGATCAGGGAGATATTCTGGCCGGAAGCATGCACGATAACCGCACCGCCATTTCCGGCCAGCGCCGTGGCCCGCGCCAAGGCCGAAAGCGGAATGGCTTTGGTGAGCAGGTCGGTGGGGCGGCGCAGATCTATCCCGCCGGGGGCGACAAAATCACGATCGCCAAATTTTAAAACCGCACCGTCAAAATATACCAGCGCCACATCGGTATCAATGGCTGCGGCGGTAAACCGCTTGAGGATCGAGCGCATTTCAGAGGCGTTGGGCGCATTGGCGATGAGGGTCTGGGCATCAAGGGATTTGAGCGCTTCGGTAACACTGCCCGAAACCGGCGTTTCGGTGCCGGAGGTGATAACCAGCGCCACGATCGAAACCTCGTTTGCCGGGCGCACCACCTGGGCAAGGGCCGAAAATGGCAGGCCAAGTGTCAGCAAAATTACAGTCAGTGCTCTAAACATCGATAAACCTGTTCCAATTGGGGGTAAAGTAACTCTATATCAAAATAAACAAAACTGGCGTAAATTACACGACAGTAATACATTTATTTGTAAAACTGCCTAGGGGAAAAAGGAATCAGCCATGAAATTGAGGACGAAATTTAATATCGTATTGGTTACGGCTTGCGCGATCGGCATCGGGGCGGCCACATTTTTGAGCTACCGCGCCGCACAAAGCAACGTGTTGCAGGAGATCGAAAACGAAATCGCGATGATCCGCGGCAATGCCTTGGCGGTGCGCAACTACACGTCCACCGGTATCACCCCGCTATTGGCCGATGGCAACGATATTTTGTTTATCCCCAATTCCGTGCCCTCGTTTTCAGCCCAGACCGTCTTTGCCAAATTTCAGGAAAGATTTCCCGACTACACCTATAAGGAAGCCGCACTCAACCCGACAAATCCGGAAGACCTCGCCAACGAATGGGAAACCGAAATGATCGAGCAACTGCGCGACAACCCGGAACTCGACCGGCTGGTGAGCATTCGCGAAACCGATGCAGGGCGCTCCTATGTGGTGGCTTTTCCGTTTAAAATCACCAATGAAGGCTGCCTTGTGTGCCATTCCACGCCCGATGTTGCGCCGGCGGCGATGCTTGATCTTTATGGGCCGGATAACGGCTTTGGCTGGCAACTCGGAGAAACCATCGGGGCGCAAATCGTTTCGGCACCCATGGCGCTGGCAGATAAACGCGCTGCCGATCTGGTGGTTGTTATCCTCGCCGCTATTGCGGTGGCGTTTGCGGTGGTGATCGTGCTGGTCAATATCATGCTTTCACGCATTGTGCTGAAGCCGGTTTCGGTGATGTCGGATATTTCCGAACAGGTATCGATGGGCGATTTTTCGGCACCGGAATATGTGAAAAAAGGCAAGGACGAGATCTCCTCCCTGTCTGGTTCGTTTAACCGAATGCGCCGCTCGCTGGCCAGCGCCATGAAACTACTGGATGATTAATGACCCCTGACACCCCTGAATATGTAGGCAAATACAAGATAGACTCGGTGCTTGGCCAAGGTGCCATGGGGGTTGTTTATAAAGGCCATGACCCTGATATCGACAGGGTTGTGGCCATAAAAACCCTGCATACCCACCTGATGAACGCCGACGAGCGCGCCTCCTGGCTGGAGCGGTTTGCCCGCGAAGCCAAGGCGGCGGGGCGGGTGCTGCACGGTAATCTTGTCACCATTTTTGATTATCTCGAGCAAAACGAGCAGCCCTATCTGGTGATGGAATTCATCGAGTCAGAAACCCTTGAAGACCGGATCAAACGGCGGCCGCTGCCGAATTTGCAGGAATTCGGCTCGATCATGACCCAAATGCTGGCGGGGCTGGATGCCATCCATTCTGCCGGTATTGTGCATCGCGATGTAAAACCGGCCAATGCCCTGCTGCTACCCGACGGGCGCATCAAGCTCGCCGATTTCGGCGTGGCAAAGGTGGAGGCGCTGGGGGCCACCCATGGCGGGATGATCGGCACGCCCGACTATATGTCTCCCGAGCAATTCATGGGCAATCAGGCTGGCCACCGTGCCGATATTTTTGGGGCCGGGGTGATTATGTTTGAGCTGCTCACCAGCCGAAAGCCTTTTGAATCTGCCTCATTGGGCGAGCTGACCCAGAAGGTGATTTCGGGCCAGTCGCTTGAATTGCGCGCGTTGGCACCTGATCTGCCGGAGGGAATTTACACCCTCTCCAAACAAACCCTAGAGGTTGACCCCGCCAAGCGAACCGCAGACGCGCGCGCCTTTGCCCAGGGTATCCATGAAGCGCTGCGCAATCTTGAGCGCGCGGTAATGGATAATACCGACCGCACCGTTGTCATGTCGCCCAACCAGCAGTCGGCACCCGTTGCCATGAGCCAGACCATGGCCGAGCAAATGCCGCAATCGGCGCTGGCGCGGATAGAGGAATTGCTCACCACCCAGATCGGCCCGATCGCCAAGGTTTTGGTGCGGCGGGTTTCTGGTGCCACCACCGATACCGGCCAGTTGATCAACCAGCTGGCGGCCGAAATCGGCCCCGAGCATCGCGAGGCCTTCAAGGCAGCGGTGCAAGCCCATCTCGGCCAGACCGGTGGCCATATTACCGGCGCCGGCCCGATGCTGACAGACGAACTGCTCGAGGCGCTCACCCGAGAACTGGTGCCGCATATCGGGCCGATCGCCAAAATTCTGATCAAGAAAACCGCCAAAACCTGTGGATCGCGCGAGGAACTTTGCGCGGCGCTGTCAAACCACATTGACGACGCCGCCACCCGCGCCGCGTTTTTGCAAACAATGGCCTAGAAATGCCCGGGTGCTGACCGGAAAAAAGGCGCACCCGGGTCGGGCGCGCCTTTTTGTTGCCTGATCCAGCCAAAAGGCCTAGAGCACGACCTGAATTTCAACGCGGCGATTGATGTCGGCGCGCGGGTTTGCCGGGTCTTTCAAACGGGCTTCGCCCATGCCAACGGCTTCCAGCAGGTTGCCGTCTATGCCACAGTCACGCACCATATAGCGCACCACTTCATCGGCCCGCGCCTGAGAGAGGGTCAGGTTATATTGCACCGAACCCGAGGCATCTGTGTGGCCGATGATCTGATATTTGCCATGCGAGGTTGCGGCGGCGGCACCGGCCATGGCGGCGCTGCCGGATTCAAGCGCCATGCTGGCTTTGGCCTCTTCATTGGCGGTAATCGCGGTGCAAAGCGCGTCTACCTGGGCTTTGGATTCGGCTTTCAACAAGGCGGAATCAAACTCAAAGTAAATGGTGAGATCAATCACCATATCTTCGGGAATAGCTTCGGCTTCGGTGCTGGCCGCCACGGCATCGCCCGGAACTTCGGTGACCATTGTCATGCCGGTTTCGCCTTCGGTTGTCGGGTTGGATTCGGTCACAAATTCCAGCGCGCGTGAAGCCCCGAGCCCTTCGTTAAGCTGCGATTGCTGCGCCTGCAACAGTGCCAGAATATCTTCCGCCGTGAGCGCTTGCGCATTGGCGGCAAGCGGGCCCGCCAAAGTAGTGACCGCCAATAAGGCCCCCAGTTTTTTCAATGCCATGTTCCTACTCCTCCCAAAAAATTAACATTATTATAGCCAGAGATTCATTTTCCGGCAATTCCACTTCACCGGCCAAACACGCTATATGTGGTTATTTCACGGATCTGTTACAAGATAGCGGCTCACGATCAGGGTGCTATCGGCGGTTAAAACATCACGGCGCGGCGCGAGCGCCTCTTTCAATGCGTCTATCGATTCGGCCCGCGGGCGCAGCCCTTCAAACAGCGGGGTCTGGCTGAGAACGGCCACCACCATATTGGTGCCAAAAGGGGCGACGGCGCGAAAACCCAGCTTTTCGGTGGAGGCTTCGGAAACCGGATAGGTGAGCCGGACCTTGATCTTGCCATCTACCCGTTCACCGATCGGCGGCAGGGTGTTGGTGGGCCGAGACTGATGCGGCAGCAGATGATAAACCTGACCCTCGGCGTCGATATAAAAGGCATATAAAAAGCCGGTGGCGTCGCCGGGCAGCAGCACATCTATCACCGGATTTTCGCCCTCCCGGAAGGGATTGGAGCCAACTTCCGCATCTTTTTGGCCGTAAGCGTAAAGCAGCTCCAACCCGTTATTTTGCGGTGGCGGCAGAATTGCTTCGATCTCGCAAACCGGCACATTGAGCACCGCAAGGTTGTAATCAATGCCACGGCCCCCGGCGCGTTCGCCGAGCACAAGGTCAAAGACATCGACATCGGATTCCCGTGCGATGATGCCCGAAACCGTGAGCCTTTCATCGGGCGCAAGGCTGATGCCGTTACCGCCGGTTATCCGCAGCGGGCCGCAGCTTTCATAGGTTTTTATCATCTCGTTCAGCGGTGCCAAAAGCAACGGTTGCACCGCAACAGAAAGCGTGGCGCTGGCGATGATGCTTTCCGCCGCGGCTCTGGCTTCAAAGGCGTTTTTCACGGTTTGCGCGGTGCTTTCATCGGCAGCCTCACCCGAAAGGGTGGCCGCACCGTCGACCATTTCGAGCTGCCATGTGTCAAGCGGTCTGGCCTCACTGGCCAGCGCTACCGCGATCTGCTCCCAATTGTCAAAGGGGGCGCCGCTGGCGTTTTCCAATGATTGCGAAAGTGTGTATTCGCCAAACTGGCGCTGGATATCGGCCAGCATCGAAGTTCCGGCTTCGGGGCCGCGGGTATTGCCGGTAATGCTCAGCACGCGCGTGGATTTGTCGCCACCGATCGCCAACCTATAGGGCGATGCCTGTTCAAACGCCGGCGGAAACAGCATTTCCCTGCCGGGCCCGAGGCCGAAATACCAGCCAGCGCCACCGGCGGCGGCCAAAACCAAAAGCAACAGGATCTTGCCAAATCCGCCGCCGCCCGGCTCTTCGGGCAATGGCTGCAGCCCCGGCTTGGGGCGCGAGGGCGCAATGATTTTGGCTTCCGAAACCGGCGATAGTGCCGCGGGGGCGGTGGCCGGGGCAGTGTTGCCATCCAGCCATTGCACCATTTCAGCGGCGCTTTGGAAGCGGTCTTCGGGGTTTGGCTCGGCCAATCGCGCGATCAGGGTGCCAAGCTGGCCCGGCACATCGCGGCTATCTACGCGCTGTGATTTAACCTGCACGATTTCCATCAGGGACGAGCCGATCTGGCTCGATTTGCCGCGATAGGCATTGAGCAGCGTTACCCCGAGGCTATAAAGGTCGGAGCGCGCATCGACATCACCGTTGAGCTGCTCGGGCGAGGCGTATTGGTATTTGCCGGCAAAGCCGCCGCCCACAACCGTTTGCGCATTTTCCGAAATATCGCGGGCAATGCCGAAATCGATCAGCTTGGCTTTGGCAGGGTCGCCGCCCGGCAGGATGATATTGTCGGGCGAAATATCGCGGTGAAAGGCGTTTTGGGCATGGGCGGCCATCAGCCCTTGCCCCATGCGCCGCGCGATCAGCAACAGCGAATCGGCATCAATGGCGCCGCTCGCCTGCATGATTTCAGCAAGCTGCTGGCCTTCGATGAATTCCATCACCAAAAACACAAAACCGCCGTGCATTTCTGATCTGAGCAGCTCGTTATAGCGCACCACCGCATCGTCAATCACATTGTGCAGCACATCGGCCTCGCGCCGCATCAGGTTGATAAAGGCTTCGTTGCGCGAAAATTCCTGCTTCAGGATTTTAATGGCGAATTTCCGGCCGGATACGATATTTTTGGCTAAGTAAACCTCGCCTGTGCCGCCCGAGCCGATCAGTTTTTCAATGACATAGGTGTTGTTGAGCAGTTCGCCAGCGCGTAAAATTCCCTCGGTTGTCGTCAAAGCGCTTTCTCCTGTTAACAGCGGGTTATCGTAGTCTGGCACCGGAAATAAATCCACTCTTTTGAGGCGACTATTGGCCTAACATCTTCGTTATTTGGGCCATTGCCGCCGGTTTGGCACCGTAGCCGCAAAAACCGGCAATGCCCGCCAGCCCAGAAATGCAGCGGATAATCAACCGCCTAACCGCGCTTTTCGGCCTGCATTTTGCGCTCGATTTTACGCAGGCCGAGCGAAAGGGTGACCGTCATCATCAGGTAAACATAGGCAACGATATTATAGGTTTCAAAAAACCGGAAACTGCCGGCGGCGTAGATTTTGCCAAGCTGGGTAATATCGGCGACGCCAAGCACCGAGACCAGCGAGCTGTCTTTGACAAGCGCGATGAAATCATTGCCAAGCGGCGGCAGGATCGTGCGGATGGCCTGTGGCAATATAATGTGGCGAAAGCGCTGCCAGCCATTGAGGCCCAGCGATTTTGCCGCCTCGATCTGCCCGGTTTCAACTGACTGGATACCCGCTCGAAAAACTTCGGCAATAAAGGCCGAATAGCCGATGGTCAGCGCCAGAACCGCCCGCCACATCAGCGAAAGATCGCGGGTGCGCATCGGGTCCAGCCCTAAGGGTTCTATCACCCAGTTAATCGCCACAACCAAGGCCGGGGC
>Ga0316208_1003120_pt1 | contig 12388 bp, 9 predicted proteins | sample 3monopyrite_MG_FD_204944 | JGI IMG/M metagenome (GOLD analysis project Ga0316208, IMG submission 204944) | Microbial mat bacterial communities from mineral coupon in-situ incubated in ocean water Damariscotta River, Maine, United States -... | ecosystem: Environmental > Aquatic > Marine > Coastal... | reverse complement strand
TGAATTTGCTGCTTGCTCCGAGAAAGCATGACGTAAGGCGGCTGAAAGCGTTCTTGGTAGGCCGCCATATCCTTGTCGGAATCTCCGGAGTCGTTATTGAACCCGAAAAAGGCCAACTTCTCTTGCGAGAATGCGCGACGCAAAGCACGGAAGGTTGGCTCGGCTCGTTTGCATGCCTGGCAAGCGGTGAACCAGGTGGTGTACAGCTGGTATTCCGCTCCATTGGCTCCACCAGCTTGCGCAAGCTCGACAAGGAGGGGTTCGGGTTCGCCCAAAGGGGTCAGCTTGTCGGAAGCTGAGGCCGAGGGAATCGTGATTGGCTGGCGCGGCTGCCAATCTTGTGCCGCGTGAGCAATCCCACCATTGTGTTCCGGGTTTTCATAAACCTGAACAACCTGGTTCGCCGGGAGGTCGGCGAGTACTGTTTCGCGGCCACTTGGCCAGAGGATGCGAAGCGAATCCACCTTCTGAACTTGGCCAAGACCAAAGTGGGTTTCTAAGCGGTTTTGTCCGCTTAACCCTTCGCCGCTGCGGAGTTCGCGGGTTTGCTTGAGATCGCCTGCTTGCAACACCAAGGTTGCGCCGATGGCATTGCGGTTGCTCCACTCCCCGCCCGGGGCGGCGTCTTGCTTGCCGCCGATCAACTCCACCACCAAGAACGATGCCTTGGGCACGCCGGGGACATCGCCCTGTTGATTGCGGAACAGTTGGACAAATGGGCGGTTCGCGGAAACCAACACAAAGTCTTGGTAGCCATCGCGATCGTAATCGAACAGGCAGAAGGTGCGGCCGTCGCCATCGACGTCGGCACCGCTAATGCCACTTTGCTCTTGGAAAGCCTTACCTCCTAAGTTGCGCCAATAATGGTTGCGCTCATGTCCACTCCACGATGCGCCATTGACCACACCAGAAGGTTCGACCACAGCTTCGGGGTCGACTTCGCTGCGTTGACTACTGACATCTGAGTCTCGGTCCACGACCGAGCGCCAAAAGCTACTTCACACGTCGACATCGAGCGCCGCTTCTTTGGGCGCGGTGTAGAAACCATCGGGGGCATAAATATCTAGCCAGCCATCGTTATCGAAGTCGGCGAATTGTGCGCCCCAGCCCCAACTGCCATTCTCGACCGTCATGTCTGGAGGCTCTAGGCCGGAAATCTTGTCCCAGGGCTCGTGGTTTCCGGTGTTGCGGAACAGCGAGTTGCCTTCGCCGAGGCGGCGATACACCGGGTTCATGCCTTCCCCCGGAGCAATCAAGCTTGGGTCGTAGTTGACTCCCCCTTCAATGAAGAAAGACACCACGCGCCGCGCAGCCTTGGAGAACATGTTGGTGACATAAAGATCTTGGCGGCCATCGTTATCAAAATCGCCAAAGCTCACGCCCATGCCAAAGCCGATGTCTGCCAACTGCAGTTCTTCGGTGGCGTCGACAAATTTCCCATCGCCTTCATTGCGGAAGAAGAAATTGGGCGCAAAGTCATTGGCGCAGTAGACATCGAGGTCACCGTCTTGATCGACATCGGACCAAGTCGATTGGTAACAGTTGTAAAAGATGCGCAACACATCGGCGCCCTTGGCAACTTCAAAGCGGCCATTGCCCAGGTTATGCAACAAAACATTGGGAGGTCCAGGGCGGTTGGTATCGACGCGCATGTCCACCGCACGCTGTTCCATCTGCGTATACAGATAGTCGAAGTCCTTTTGCGGTAGGTAATTCAGCAGGTGCGTATCGGCGCCTTGATTGCGTTTGCTCGGTTTGCGAATCGCGCTAATCGAGAAATTGACAAAGTTCGCGCCATAGGTGCTGACGTAAATGTCGAGCAAGCCATCGTTGTCATAGTCGATGGCATTGAGCGAAGACACCAAGAACGGCAAGTCTTCTTCCGCGGCCCAGGTTCCGGTGCGATCGTGGAACACGCCATCGATGTTTTCCAGCATGCGCGTGCGTTCCAGGGTTCCGCCGATGACCGCGTCTTCATCGCCATCGTTATCTAGGTCGACGAACAGGGCGGAGCAGGTATTGCCGTCAAAGTCGAGACCGCGGGCGGCAGCCTCTTCGACAAAGGTTCCGTCTTGTTGGTTACGGAAGAACAGGTTGCGACCGGAACGTTCCTGCACATAAAAATCATCCCAGCCGTCACGGTCGAGGTCGACCACAGTGCAGGTGGGGTGCACTTCCCCCGCACTTGGGCGCCAGCTCAAATAGGGCTTCGGCCATTTCCGGCCCTCGGTCAGAAACTTCACCACCATCTCCTCGTGCAAGCTTTGGCGAGCTTTCTCTAAGGAATCGGCATTGGGGATCACTTCGTCGAGGACTTCGGCAAACAGGGGCAACGCGTTACCTGTCAACTCCAACTTCACTGCGGCGATGCGCTCAATCCGCCAATCCTGTTCGGTGACGGGGGCATCGAGATCTTCCGATTCCGCGAGACGCCAATCGCATTCGAACCACGCGGCAAAGTAGGCCGTGCTGCCATCCATCAACTCGCCATGGCCACTCAGTTGCAGGGTACATTGCCAGGAGCGGCGGCCAACCGGATCTAACCAGCGTGGTACCGGCAAGTGGATTTTGACCTTGGGGTGATCTAGCCAGGCAAATCGCTCGAGCAAGGGCTCTAGGAGCGAAAGCTCCTGTGACGAAATCGCGGCTTCATTCGCGGAGGGCGAATACAGCCAGCGCTGCCCGGCCCCTTCATTGATTGGCATTGATTGCGACGAATCCCAATCGAAAGCCAGCACGCGAACCTCGTCGGCAAACAGAGGCCGACCCAAATCGGAAGGCCAAGTTTCGAGGTTGGCGAGTGCAGTCTTTAGCGGTCGTAAGCGATTCCCGCGCTGGAGATCCTGCACCAGCGACTCACTGAGATTCATCCGCGCAACAACTTGGTCCATGGGCGTCGGGGCAGGCCCGCGACCACAGCAAAGAACGGCCGCCCCGCAAAGCAGGGCAGCCGTATTGCGCAGAAGATCTTTAGAAGTCAGAGTATCCTTCCCACTTGCGGATGAGTTTCTTCATTTCCGAGTAGGTCGGCACGCCGGCATCGATCCACAAGACATTGCCAGCAGCATCGGTGATGATAGTGCCTGGAGTCGAGTTACTCGCATCCTCGGTGTTGCCTTTCAAGTCCGTAATCGGGTCAAGCAACTGGTCTTGAAGCTTCTTGAGTTCCTTGATGTCGGCCTTGGTGCGTTCCGGAAGGTTGACAAAGGAGGGCTGGAAGCGCTCCATGTAGGCTGCCATTTCCTTTTCGGAATCACCGCTTTCGTTGTTGAAGCCAAAGATGGCAAGCTCACCTTCGGAGAAGTGCTCGCGCAATGCCGTAACCTTTGGCGCTGCACGCTTACAGGCGGCACAATCCTTAAACCAAGTCGTGTACATGCGGTACTTCGCATCGGTCTTGCCCTCGGCCAGGCGAGCCAGCAATGGAGAGTTGCCTAAGTTGGGCATCTTTGCCGTACGCGTGGTATCGGAAGCGATTTGACCCACCGGCTGTAGCGTCTCGAAGGAGAAGCCTTTGCCATTGGGAGAATCTGCAGGATTTTCGTAGACAGTCACCAAGGTGCCGGCACTCACCGTGCCGATGAGCGTGGTCTTGCCGTTTGGCCATTCCACACGGACCTCAGAAGCTGCCGCGTGATCGCCGATGCCGAGCAGCATGGTTGGGCTGTTCTGCCCACCCAAGCCTTCGCCGCCGCGGTGCTCACGCAAGATGTTCATATCGCCTGCAGTGAGGCGAATCTTGGCACCAAAGCCGTTACGGTTGCTCCACTCTTCACTTGCTGCAGCAGTCTTATTGCCGCCAACAAAGCGGAAACGCAGTGGCTTCAAGCGCTGTTCTTCAGGCAGCATGTCGCCGATGCGGTTACGGAAGAACTGGATGTAAGGACGGTTTGCGTTGACGATGACGAAATCCTGATAGCCATCGCGGTCATAATCCAGCAGCGAGAAAGTTCGCGCATCTTTATTGGAGTCGGCACCAGAAATACCAGACTGCTCAATGAAGGTTTCTCCGTTGTGGTTCAACCAGAAATGGTTGGTTTCACCACCAGAGAACGAGGCTCCACTGGCAAGCAGGCCAGGTTCAATCATGACGCCAGGGCTCTTGGACTCAATCTTCGTGTTCTTGTCTCCGCGCACGACGGAGCGCCAGAAGTTACTTCACAAGTCGACGTCGCGCCGCTTGTCTTTCGGTGCGGTGTAGTACCCACTTGGGTTGTAGATATCCAACCAACCATCGTTGTTGAAGTCAGCGAACTGAGCACCCCAAGCCCAACCGCCTTGCTCGACGAGCAGGCTTGGCTTCTCCATACCGGAAACCTTGGTCCATTCGTTGTTGCCATTGTTGTGGAACAGCGAGTTTCCGCGGCCCAGTTGTTCGAACACCGGGTCAATGCCGCCAGATTCGCCAAGCAGCGCTTCATCGAAGTTGGCGCGGCCTTCGGTGAAGAAGGAGGTTACGCGGCGAGCCGCCTTGGAGAACATGTTGGTGACGTAAAGGTCTTGCAGACCATCGTTGTCATAGTCACCCCAAGTGACGCCCATGCCGAATCCGATGTCTGCAACCTGCAGCTCTTCGGTGATATCGGTGAAGGTGCCGTCGCCGTTGTTGCGCTTCATGAAGTTCGGCGCAAAGTCGTTGGCAAGGTACACGTCTGCATCGCCATCGTTGTCGATGTCTGCCCAAGTGGACTGAAAGGTGTTGTGGAAGTCACGCAACTCCTCAATGTTCGCAGGCTCGAAGCGGCCATTGCCCATGTTGCGGAACATGATGTTCGGCGGGCCAGGGCGGTTGGTGTGGACTCCGGACACCTCAGCTGCGGCAGCGATCATCGGCTTCAGGGTCGCCCAATCCTCTTCGGGAAGGAACTTCTGTAAGCCATTCTGCAAGAAGTCGTTTGGCTCGCGCTTACCACTCTTCGACATGCGAATATCGGTCATGGCGCGTTGCACGAACATGGCGGCGTAGGCCGAGCAGTAGATGTCGAGCAGGCCATCGTTATCGTAGTCCACCGCATTCAATGCAGAGATGTGATACGGAAGCTGGTCTTGGTCGATCCATTCACCGGAACGATCGACAAACTTGCCATCGATGTTCTCGAGAATACGCGTTCGACTCAGGCTGCCTCCGACGACAGCGTCTTCATCGCCATCGTTATCAAAGTCAGCAAAGATGGTCGACGAAGTTTTGCCTTCGTCCGTGAACGCGAGGCCAATTTCCTCGGCAACTTCATCAAAGGTGCCATCGCCATTGTTGCGGAAGAACAAGTTCTTGCCGTGGCGCTCTTGCGCATAGAAGTCATCCCAACCGTCTTTGTTGTAGTCACAGACAACAACCGTGGGGTGGCGCTCACCGGCACCTACTTGGAAGTAGGGATAAGGCTTCTTAAAGGACTTTGGATCGCCATCGCGGTGGGCCTGCAGGAATCCACGGACGTAGTTCTCGTGAATCGACTGCTGGGCCAACTCCAGGGATTCTGGATTCGGGACGACTTCGTCGAGGATTTCCTCGAACAGCCAGCCGTCGGTCTCGGTGATCTTCAGGGATTCCACTTTCCAAGAAACGATCTTCCAAACCTGCTCGTCTGGGTTGGGCTCGTCGTAGGACTCCGGAGCCATTTCCCAAACCACTTCGTTGATTCCTTTGAACTGACCCAGGCGGCCGTTCTTCATTTTGGCCTTGCCAGTGAACAGCATGTGCACCTTCCACTGGTGCATGGTCTCCGGATCGACCCATTCCGGGACCGGAATGTAGATCTTGAACTTGGCAAAGTCGAAGTAATCCACCTGGGAGAACAACGAATCGTACATCCGGAAGTCCTCGAAGGCGATGGCGCCTGCCGGGGTTTCCCCATTGCCCGTGTAGACCTGGATTTCCTCTTCGGCGGGGTGCCAGTGGCGAATGCCTGCAGTGCCTTCATTGAGGATTTCATCGTATTCCGGCGTCTCTTCGAACATCGGAAGCACGGTAAAGGTGTCGGCAAAATACTTGCGCGACATTTCTCCGGGGAACTCCATGCTCTTGGCGGCGTCGCCCATGCTGGAGAGGCGGTGGGTCTTGCCCCAGCTCAACAGATTGGCCTCGGAACGCATCATGCGCTCGGTGGCGATTCCAATCGGGGTCGTGGGCTTCGCCGGACCGCGTGAACAGGAGAAACTAAGGAGGGCTGAACCGCCGATGACGGCGGCCAAGGCTAAAACTCGGGAGGAGGAAACCATGGTAATGGGGTAAATCGCTTGGTTGGATTCCAAGCTACCTGTCTATCGACAGTATTCTCGTCGAAATCATCCCAAAAAAATCTCCCCTTTTTCGGGAAATATGGCTCTGCGGCAGAGGCTCAGCTAGATTGAGCGCCGTGAAAGCTCCCGACCTCAAGGCCACGATCACCGCTCGTGAAGACCTCACCGACTCACTAGCTTTATTTCGCTTCGATCTTGAGGGCGGTGTGCCCGATTTCGAACCAGGCCAGTTCCTGACTCTAGGGCTTCCTCACCCCGAAAAAGAGGGCAAGACCCTATTTCGGCCCTATTCCATCTCGAGCCCGCCAGAGCGCAAAGACGCCATGGAGCTCTACGTCCGCTGGGCTCAGCGCCCGGTTCTGGGCAAGTTCACCACCATGCTGTGGGAGCTTGGTGTCGGCGACAGCATGAGCTACAAACCGCCCAAGGGCGCTTTCACCATCGAACACACCAAGCCTGATGGCAGCCCTGAGAACCGCCGCATGGTGTTAATTGGCGGTGGCACCGGCATTGCTCCCTTCGTTTCCTTCATTGGGAGCTTGAAGAAGGCCGGATGCCAGCGCCAAATCGTGCTTTGCCACGGCGCCAGCTACCTGCCGGAGCTCGGCTACCGCAAAGAAATGCTCGAACTGGCCGCGGAGTCAGACGCCGATGGTCACAACAACTGGGACTTTCATTACCTAGCCTCAATTAGCCGCCCCCAGGAAGAAGCCAATGCGGGGTGGGATGGCCATGCCGGTCGCGTGGAATCGCTGGTCATTCCGGACGAGAGTGGGCTCTCTGCGGCAGAACGCGCCGCTGGCGAGGCCTTCACTCCCGAAAACACCACCTTCTATATCTGCGGTTTCGGAGGCACGGTCGATGCTGTGCGCCAGGCCGTCGAGAGTCGCGGCTTCTGCACCAAGAAGGAAGCCCGCGAAGACGGCAGCTACGACATTAAGTTCGAGAGCTACGGCTAAACCGGAGTCTCGTCGAGCAGATCGAGCGATGCGGTGTTGGGCGCGAGAAAAAAGCGCCCAATGGCGACATCGAAGGTATTGCCGTCGTCATGTTGCCAGCGATAGCTCCCTTCCATGGTGCCCCAGGAGGTTTGCAGCGGGCAGCCGCTGAGATACTCGAAAGACTCCCCAGGGAGTAGATGAGGATGCTCTCCCACCACGCCTGGGCCTTCGACCGTGCGCGTCTCGCCGTCGCCATCGGTAATCAGCCAGGAGCGAGATAACAAGCGTGCGCTCTTGTTACCTTCGTTGGTCAGCACCACGCGATACACAAAGAAAAACCGCCCCATTTCGGGGTCAGATTGGTCTGGAAGGAAATTAGCTCCTACCTGAACCCGAATCCCCTCCGTAGTGAGGTCGGAATGGCCTGTCTTAGGGTCTGAGGTCGTTCTCATGCCTGCTTCTAGGATAGAGCAGCGCCTCCTAGGATAGGAGACTCTGTTCAGCCGATAAGAATAGAAACGTAGCCCCGGTTTTGGGGTTCTGGAACACACCTATGCTCACACCACTCGTCCTTGCCCCGCTTCTCGCCTTCCTGCCGGGCATTCACACCCCAGAAGGCCCGGACATTCTGTGGCAACCAACCCTGGATGCCGCCTTTGACGCCGCCCAGGAAGGGCAAACCATCGTTTTTCTGGCCGTCAATATGGACGGAGAAAGTGCCAATGAAGAGGCCGCCAACAAGCTCTATCACGACAAGGATTTCCTCCCAGTCGTGGGCCAGGTAGTTTCGGTAGTGGCTTCGCGCTTTGAGCATGGCGGCAGCACCTGCAAGCGCTTTGGCACCATCACCTGTGCCGATCACCAGGACGTCGACAAGAAGGCACGCGCCAACATCCTCAAGCCTGGCCTCGATGGCGAGGTCATCGCTCCACAGCATGTTTGGCTCGCCGCCGACCGCACCGTGTTGCTTTCCGTGCCCTATCAAGTGAGCAAGCGCGAACTGATTTGGTGCACAGTGACCGCATTGAACAAAGCCTATCCCGACAAGCAAGTGCCTATGCCACAAGGCGCGCGCGCACCACGCCGTTTGGTCATGGATGGCGTCACCGACAGCGGCACCACCGATGGCATTCGCCCGCTTTCCGAAGACGAGGTCGAGGAAACCGTCAAGCAACTGCGTTCCGGCGCAGACTGGAGCGAACGGGCGCGCTTGGTGACCAGCCTGATTGCGACCGATCACCCGGATGCCGTGGAAGCCGTGACCAAAGAACTGCTCGGCGCCAATGTGCGCGGTGGCGGTGGCCGGGGTCGTGGTGCCGATGAATTCTTAGGCCGCCTCAATGACGCCAAAAAGGCGCTATTGGGCCGCATTGGGGTCTATTCCCCTCCCGCCTATTGGGAGGCCGTCGCCACCCAGATGGAATCCGAAGATGACGAAGTGCGCATGGCTGCTGCAGTCGCCATGGAGCAACTTGGCGCCAAAGAATCCTTGAAGGTGATTAAGGGACGCCTGCGCAAAGAGGAGTCGCTCGAAATCCAAGCGGCGCTTTATCGGGCACAAGGAACTGCTGGCGCCGGCGAAAGCAGTGCTCGCAGCTCGCTCATGAGTGTGGTCAAAAAGAAGAAGGCGGAGCAGGTCCTCAAGATCAACGCTTACTTTGCTTTAGGCAACCACGCCAGCGACAAGGCCGTCGCCAAGCAAATGAATGTCGTGGCTAGTGAAGGTCACCCTCTGGAGCGCCAAGCCATGATTCTGGGGCTAGCCTTTGCTCGCAATGATGCTGCCGCAGAAAGCCTCTTCACCGCGCTCGGGGATCAGCAGGACAAGCTCGCGCCAAACACGCGCAAAGCTCTGGAATTGGCACAACAGGTCTTCGAGGGTGGCAATTTGAGCCTGTTGGCGGAGCTGATCGAAGAAGTATGCGGCGACACGGTGCGCCGGGAGCGCTTTTTCGGCGCAGCGCAGGGTTAATCCCGCCACAGAATGCGCCTAGGGGCCGCTGAGGGATTCCGCTTTAGGAATCCCCAAAGCCTTGCCGATGGCTTGGGTTGAGAATCCCGTCTACCTCCTGGAGACGGGCATGCCTACCCGAAATCGTCTAAACATGAACCCCCGCGTTTTCCTTTGGCCCCTTGGGGCCGCATCACTTTTCTTAGCCGCTTGTGGAAGCGGCACCGACGCCGTCTCTGGCGGCGATATTGTTGGCCTTTCCATGCCCGATGGCATGAACTTGGTTGACGTCGAATCTGGATCTGCCAATAGCTCCGTTACAGCCGGAGCCTCCATTTCGCCCGCCGTGACATTTGGCGCGAATACGGATTACCACCAAGACGAAGTCAGCGCTCACATGTGGGATGTCACCACCCAGCCGCTGAACACCATCAACGACATTCTGAAGAGTGTTGCGCAAACTCGCGCCGATGAATTCGTCAACGATGGCGCCTACCTCGCCCTTGTGGAAACCGTTGGCGATGAAGATGGCGGTGGCCAAGCAGATACTGGTCAATCCTCTTCCGGCCAGGCCACAGAGCTTGAGCCATGGGTCGTGAACTCCACCCGCGCTTCCACCACCGCGCCACATGTCACGCGCGTTTGGATTGAAGAGGAAGAGGATTATGGTGCAGGCGGTTCCATTACCAACACCATTCATGCACGCGCCGTCGTCACCGCAGCGCCGACGACCAGCAACCCGAACGGCCAGTTCAAGCTGGACTTCGGCATGGTCAACCAAGATGACGATTCGCTGATGTTCCGTGGCACCCTTGCCACCACCCCAGCGAGCACCGGCAAGCTTGGCTTCACCTTCTTTGAGGAAGACGTCGCCGGCTTGTTCGGCGAGAACACGCGAGTCGCGGTGGAAACCAGCTTGGACAAGACCACTGGTATTGCCCACATGACCGCCCCGAACTGGGATGGCGGCGGATCCGTTGAGTTCTCGGTTGCTTACGATGAAGATTACTTCTTGCGTTCCGACGGCACCACGACCAAGTTGCTCGACCGCAACTCATTCGATCGCAACATCTGGGGCTACAACCTCTACCACGCGGCCGACGGCACTGGCTTCACCGCTGGTGAGCGCGTGCAACTCAATGGTGGATTCCCATTCACCTTTGATAACTCAGGAAGCACCGACTTCGGTTGGGCTGACTACTGGGGCATCTGGACCCCTAACCCTGATGCGCTGCCCACCGGTGCCACGGTGACTCGTGAAGTCGATGGGGAAGCCGTCGATTACACCGTCCTGCGTGCCCCTGGCAAGCTCATCCGCGTCGAGCGCCAAGTTCTGCCTTTGGCGGACATGGATGGCGAAACTTTCGAGTTCTGGGATTGGGCCACTGGTGATCAGTTCTTGATTGAGTACACCCACGCTGGAACTGTGTTCACGAAGATCGCGCAGCGCGATAACGAGTGGAACTGGGAAACCCTGACGCCAACCGAAGTGCTCACCATCAATCCTGGTGAGTGGTATGGCTTCTGGTCGGAAGGCCTTGGCGGCAACCTCGACTTTGTCGGTGGCGACACCGACATGACCGCACGCACCCAAGAGTTCGTGAGTGGCGACGATGCCATTTTCAGTGGTGGCTCGGCGTTGACTTTGTACGCCCTGACCCAACCTTTGCGCGCAGGCATGACCGCCAACCAGGTCAACCTAGATGACGTGTTCATGAACGACGCACCGGATGTCAACACTCCGTACACCTACAGCTTTGAGAAGGCCACCCGTTCCTTGCAGTACAACAGCGTCGATGTTGGTTTGCTGCCTGGCGCCGAGCCTACCCAAGGTAACTTCATGTGGGGTATGCAGAGTGGTCCTATGTCGACCGCAACTCCAGCTTCGCTCGGCTTGAGCGACATCTGGGATATGTGGAGCCTGGACACCTACTACATCTACGAAACTGGCCCCAACGATTGGAACCAGTACTCGGCTTTGATTGATGGCGACGGCGAGCCTGTCACCTACGATCCTCCGATTAACTTCTTCTACACCCACACCACCGCGAACGATGCCGATGGCGATGCCACGCACGACGGCAAGAAGTTCATGCTCAACTACGGCGGCGACCGCAACCTCTGGGGCATTCCTGGAGAAGATGTCGACACCGATGGCGATGGCAGCCCGGACCGTTGGTTCCCGATTGTCTCGCTGAAGGACGGCACCCTAGTTGGTCCGACCGGCACCGAGTACGTGGTGAAGGCCGTAGATATGGAACTGTTCATGAAGGTATCGAACGATGCCATCCCGAGCAGCCTGCAAAGCGCGTTGACGACTGCTGGCAACCTCAGCCTGCCATCGATCAGCTCGTGGGTCGATCCAACCACTGTGGCCATGCCCACGGTGACGGACAAGCCGAAGGTGGTTGGCGGAGTCATCCAATAACCCCCTTCGTCGGAGGGCAGGGTCAGCCTCTCCCCGCCTTCCTCGATGATCGCCGCCTGGAGTTCGCTCCAGGCGGCGTTTTCTTTGCCGAGGGGCAGGGTTTTCCGACTTCCTAGCATGCCGGCGAACTAAAAAAATCGAATTTCGAGGTAGGCGGTTTGACTCCCCCGCTACACTGATAGCGGAATAACGGACTGAAATGTACGGAAAAGCCACCGAAACCGCGATTGCCGCCTTGTCTCGCCTTGCTGAGGTCTACGACGGAGGCAAAACGCGCTTGTCTGCGCAGGACATCGCCAAAGATCGAGCTTTGCAAAAGCCTTTCGTTGGCAAGGTCTTGACCACCTTGTCTCAAGCCGGCGTGGTGCTCGGTTCCCGTGGCCCAGGCGGCGGCTTCACCCTCGCCCTTGCGCCAGAAGACATTCGGATTTACGACGTCTTCCGCCTTTTCGAGCGCGAGGAAGACTCCGAGCTTTGCCCCTTTGGTGGCGGCGTCTGTGGTGTTGGCGTGAACTGCGCCCTGCACGACAAGCTTGCCGCGGTGCAAGATGCGACCAATCACATCCTGCATGAAACCACCTTCGAGGTTTTCCGCAAGGCTTATCAAGATGAAGGCCTACGCCCGACGCAAGCGAGCGAAGTGCAAGAGCATCATCATCGCGAGACCTTCCGCGCTCCCTACAAGCGCAAGGGCTTCCCCTAGGTCCTAGTCCAGCACGGAAATGCTCAGGCCGCCGGCGTGACGTAGTTCCACGCTGTAGCGCTTGCTCTCGACCAGTTTGATGTACGGCGCCTCGCCGTGCATGGCGCGAACTCCGCTTTGGCGCGAAA
>Ga0316208_1003117_pt1 | contig 12396 bp, 16 predicted proteins | sample 3monopyrite_MG_FD_204944 | JGI IMG/M metagenome (GOLD analysis project Ga0316208, IMG submission 204944) | Microbial mat bacterial communities from mineral coupon in-situ incubated in ocean water Damariscotta River, Maine, United States -... | ecosystem: Environmental > Aquatic > Marine >... | reverse complement strand
GGTTTTGTTTATGGTGTTGCCTTATATTTTATAAGGGATTACCAGCTGAGAATGATAGAATGTCTATTACAATCATTTGTATTTGCATTGGTATTTCACAAGCTGCTTTTAGAGAAATTTTTAAATCGATTATTTCAAACAAAACCTAAAGGATAATGAAAATTTGGAAACCAATTGTCTCAGTGCTTTGGCTTGTTGTTCTTGTTGTAGTATTGGTGTTTTATATTATTCCGCAAGAGGAAACTTTACAAAATAACACTATTGAAAAATTAGAGAAAGCAAATGAAGTTTTAGAAGTTAAAAATATAAGCTTTGATTCTGAAATAGTGAAACTAAAAAAACAGGCAGATAGTTTGAGTGGTTTTATCATTCAGAGTAGTCAAACTATACTAAACCTACAAAATAGATTAAATGAGAAAATCAATATTATTAATACTATGTCTGATTTGGAGCTGTATGGTTATTTCGCAAGATTTAAAACCATTAGTACAAAATATTGACGATCAAAAGTATTTCTGTTTTTCCATTGAGCAGTCCCGTTTCATCGCTAAGCAATTAGAAAGCGGTTTGTTTCAAGATAGCATTATTGATGTGATGAAATTAAGAAGTTCTAGATGGCAGCTATTAACTCAAAAAAAGGACATTATCATTTTCAAATTAGAGGATAAAGTTGAAAACCTATCTCTAGTTAATCAAAATGATGAAGAGCAGATTAATGAGCTCAATTTAACCATCAAAAGACAAAATAGAAAAATAAAAAGAAACAAGTTTGAACGTTGGTTTTTTGGCGGAGGCTTACTTGTATTAACCGGAATAATAATAGCAAAATAATGAATATAACAGGATATCAAAGTGATGCGCCAAAAGGAAGTGGTGTGACAGAGAATAGACAACAATTATTAAGCATACCAATTAATCATATCAATCCTAATTTGGAACATTCGCCATTTCGGAATGTTTATGCAGTAATTAACGAAAATCTTGTTGTAGGTAAAGATATAAGACTGCGTGCTAAGGATATTAAGCAAGAAATTATAGGCTGGCAGGTAAGTTTACCTGCACCTTTAGATCAAGATTTAAGAGGTGAACATACAGGAACACTTCTGAGCGTAAAAGGAATTCCATTTTTTTATGCCATAGATAATGATGGTAAGGTTTTCCTGCAAGGTAAATTTGATGATATCGATGATGAAGTCATTTTAAATATAAATCCTTACTTAGCAGAACTTCCACTTCGTTTTATTCAATTTCCAGATCCAAAAGGTCTAAAATAAATCAAGTAAATTATGGATGTATTGAAAATCGTAGCCATAGTTCTTGGAGCAACAGGGTTCTGGAAACTCATTGAGGTCTTACTTCAATTTGGAATGCAGAAAAAGCTCAAAAATGCCGAAATACGTAACTTGAATATTCAAGCTAACAGCCTTGTTGTGGAAAACTATAAGCTATGGTCTGAAAATATGGAAAAGCGTTTAAAGCAATTGGAAAGCAAGAATGCTTTAATGAATAAAACCATTACCAAACAACGCGATCGTATTACTGAATTAGAAAAGTATGTAGATCAATTAGAAGCCGAAATACAATTGTTTAATAAACTTAAAAAAGATGAACGTAGATAAAGGAAATAACACATTGAACTATATTTTTGGAGCGTTTATATTATTGAGTGCCGTAAAAATAGGCTCAGACTTATTTTTGAGATATAAGAAAAGTAAAGAACCTGTTAAAGGTTGTGGCTGTGGTAAAAAGTGATAACCAACATATCTATTTTGGGTTAGGCACTTTGTCAGTTTTACTGCTTGGTGCTTTTATTGTTTACAAAACGAGAGATTCTAAAAAGAAACAAATTCAAATTATTAGTCAACAATCCCTTGATTTATCAGTATTTGATAGTCCAGATATGCCTGGTTCAGGTAGTTGTATGGATCCACAATTGATTTTTATGCTTCAGCAGTTAGAAGCTAGAACTGGCTACCCTATCTTCAGTTGGATCAACTCTGGAGCTCGAAGTCCTACTCACAATAAAAAGGTTGGAGGCGTTTCAAATTCTTCTCATAAAATACCAACCTGCAAAGCGGTTGATATTAAAACTTCTAATAAGTCTATTCGTAATCATTTGGTTTCTGTAGCGCGTGATGTTGGTTTTAAGCGTATTGGAGTCGGTAGGACGTTTGTCCATCTTGATGTAGATAGTTTAAAATCCCAATATGTAGCTTGGGGTTATCCTTCTGGATCTAAACCAGAGGTTAATCCTTTTGTGTGATTAGTAAAATATATGGGTGTCCTATTGAGCGTTTTCTTATTTTTTACTAACCTAAATATATTCTGTGAGTTATATTTAAGTATACGCTAACCTAAACAATTGTGTTTTTAGTAATAAAATCGTTATAGTTTTTATTTATAATTTCATAAGCCTTTTGTCTATAAGGTTAATTTCAAGTTTTGAAGGCAAATAAAGTTAGGAAAAAAATAACATTATTGATTTTAACTTATATCTTTTTTTTGTTTTTCTTCCAGCGAAAAAGTCAATAATCTGTTTTGACACTCTTTCTATTGCATAGGTAATCTAAGTGAAATTCTATTTGCTTTTTATAAAAGTCCTCATCTCATCAACCTCAAACTTACAGCCTAATTTATTAAAGTGAAAAATCTTAATCTGTTTGCTGATTTTCAGCATTCTAGAAAGTACCGTTTTGCTTGAAATATTTAGTATTCGAAATATACTTCTTATACCACAACCTTCTTTAGGTAGATTTTAATTAACGTATTTGTTTTTATATTATATGCTTCATAACTATATTCTAATTGAAAACTAAAATTATAATTCTTACAGAAATAACGTTGTTTGCAATTTCGATATCCCTTTCTTATACAACTAGATTAATTACAATTTTTACAATTCATACCTGTAAATATTGCCAAGCACCAATTTACTAAACGTAGTAATATAAAACTCTTATTTAACAGGTTCTAGTAAACTTTCATTATTAATAAGAACAAGAATGAGCCTCAATTAAGAGACTCATCATTTATTTAAGTTATTGATAATCAATATTAAAATTTGTTTTTTTTACAAAAGCAACAGTTTACTACATTACCCTCTTGCCTGTACTAATTACAAACTAGCACCAGCGTGGGAACCATTACCCATTAATATTATTTCGACTTATTACTCTAAGTTCCTCAAACCATAACTCAGCTGTTTCATCTGGTGTTCCATTCTTCTTATTAGAATAATGCATATCATAATCTAAATGACAATCAAATTTTCCTGTCTTTGGATAATACTCCATTTTCACCTGTGTTGGCGGCTCTTTTTTATATTTCTTAAATATGTCAATTAAATTTCTTAAATCTTGATTAGCATGCTTAATATATCTTAATTGTATATTGTCTGACACATCATATGACTGTCCTGTGTCGTTTATTCTATGTCTTTCTAATAAAATATCATTTATACAATAAAAGCAGTCATAATATAAAAAACCTTCTTCATTAGATCCATAAATGTAAATAGCATCTACATTTTTTTTATCATTTTTAACATACTCAAACGCCAAGGAAACGATTGAATTAGTTTTATCTTCAAACTCTTCTTTAAACGATTTCTCTTTAAAAAATCCAAACATAATTATCTTATTTATCTTTTAACTTTAATCTTTAGGTGGGTTTACGTTTTCAATAACTTGATTACTTACCTTACCATCTATTTTATAAGTTACATCAAAACTACTTGGTCTTACTGCACCATCATCATATATTACTTTTATATCTACTTCTACTTTTTTGCCTGCATTTACAGCTTTCTTCCAGGTATTTTCAATTGTTTTAAATGCACTTAAATTAACATTACTCGCCTGTGAAACTAAATTTTTCAGTGTTGGGTCACCACCAAACAAATCGGCAAATAAATGACCAGCATGATCGTCTGGCATTTTACCAGGAGTATTTGGGTCATGATTTAATCTTCCTTCATGGGTTTTTAATTTCAAGTCATCTGCTTGAGCTCTTATAATTTTTCCTGCATCATCAGCGGTATATAAATATTTATGCTCACCAGCGATATATTGTACAAGTTTTCTACCGCCTGGAATCTTAGCTAAAACAGTTAATTTCCCTACTTGTAAGACTTTACTGAATCCTTTATCCCCTAAGATCCCTAAACCAATTGCGGATATTATTTCTGTTTTGTCCTGAACGCTTCCATTAACAAGCTTATCTGCACCATCGTTAATTGATTTGCTAAAAGCTTCTTTTGTAGCAATAGTACTAGTACCTAATTTTTCATCAGTCCTTTGTAAAACTGCATCACTATAAGTTGGAGACCCTGCCTGTGCTAATCCTACCAAAGCTAGATTTCCTAGCCCTTTGGCAACTTTATCTGGATTTTTAACTGTATATTCTATACCTTCAAAGGTCTTATCAATAGTTATTAAGACCCCATCGACTACTTGACGAAGCACAGTTTTTTCGTCTGCAGGAATTAACTTTGCCTCGCTCTTTACATATGCCCTTAGATACCAAGTCCACTCTAGTCCCTCAAGCTCAATTCCATCAATTACTCTATTTTCACTAAAGGCATACGGACTATTCCAATTATAAATTGCTTCTAGAGGATCAGGTGCAAAAAACCTAGCCACTCTTGGGTCATGCATTCTATATTTATAATTCATGCTATTCCCTTCTCCCTTAATCTCATCATCCTTCTCCTGTCCTTGGAAGCCGTAACGGTAATCATCCGTTGAGCCATGGCGATTAGGCAGAAGCATACCAAAGGGATAGTAGTTACTGCATTTTTTTCAGAAAAAACACTATTTTTTGCGCATACCTTCGCTCAAAACCTGCTTTTTTATTTTAAAGAACGTATTGCCTTTCAGCTTTGTAAATATATGGTTTTATGATTATTTCCGCACCAATAAAGCCCAGTTTTTTGTACCAAAAACCCTCTGTTCTTTATCGGTTTCCTTTTCCTCGGTATGTTACATAATTGGCATTATAAGTCCGCTTCGCACAGTTTTAAATGCCATTTCAAAAAACTGTCGTTATAATGTAAACTATGTAAAATACTCCCATTCGCCTGACTTCCAACGCTCACTTCAGAACTTGTATTAATGTTTTAAGGTTTGATTGTAAAAGATTATGAAGACTGAACGCACTTCGTTTGTCGCATTTTAAAAGCCGTCGGAACTCATCCGCATCAGCCAACAGCTTCCGTCAACTTTTAAAACGTTGAGAACTTTTGATTACGGTTCATTATCGGTTTTGCTTTTCTTAAACAATTCCATTATTTGACTTATAGGTAGGATTTGCAATAAAGACTTTAATTCCCCATTTACTGCTTTCATTTTTTTAATTGGCATTATCCAATAAGCCACCAGAACCACTAAAAAGGTCGCACATAATATTATCATAGCTGTTTCCATAATCGTATATCGTTTTACTTTATTTATTTTTCTTAATCATATCATTTTACAAATGCTTTGTCAAGCTATGTAATTTTGTTGCTTCTTAAAAGGACAACCCTTTTTTGAGCTCTTTGATTCTCTTGAGAACCAAGATACTTACTGGGATTAACTTAAAAAAGGACAGTAAAAAACTGCAACAAAAAAAGCCCCAACTCTTTCGAGCTGAAGCTTGTTCTGCTAATTTACAGGTTAATTTTTACATACACAAAAACGTTAAATTTTTTGCAGTATTCTTTGTTTTCTGTCATCAAACCAAACAAGTAAACGTTTTAAAAAGGCGAAGATTTCCGAGCCTAAGACTTTGGATTTGGCAACGACCTTAATCAATCTTCGCCTTTTGAAAATGCTAGAGGTTTTGCGACGATTGAGCAAAATAATTAACTCTCGTAGTGCGTTGGCAGAAGCGTGGATTTGGATGTTTCTTGTTTAGTTCCGAAGTTGTTTCTTCAGTTCGGATCTGGGCGTTGGAAGAGCGGACATTTTACATAATAGCAGTTATAGCGACTGTTTTTTATCTTTCTAAAGTAATAAGGTTTAAAAACTGTGCGAAGCGAACCTATAACTTCTATTATGTAACATGGCTTTGGGTGATTTTTGGCGTGAGCGATGGGAACAGCTCTTTGCAGTTGTGAGGAACGAACAACCTGCAATGTGCTGTGTGAGCGTAATGGCAGACAAAAAGCACATTTAGCGTTGGCGAGCGGAACAAAACAAAAGACAGAGGATTTTTGCCTTTCGCAAAAAACTGGGTTTTGTTTTGTGTGGGTTTTTTAACTAAAAGGGTGGAAGTTATTTATGGTTTCGTGCAAGGATTCTAAATCGTCTTGCTGATAACGTTCGGTTGAACTTATGTATTTGTGTCCTGCAAGATATTGGGTTTTTCGAAGTCCGTTTTGTTTGAGCCAATGGATAATTACACTTGTCCTAATCTGCTTAACGTCTGTAAAACCGTTGTTGATTTGTTTTAGCTCTTTGGCCATTTTTCCGATAGTGTTGTGCAATTTAAAACTTGTTCCGATTGGTAATAATAGTTGTTCTGTAGCTTTATTTGTTTCTCTTAAAATCTTTGGTCTAACCTCGTTAATGTATTCCATAAACTCCATTAGTTGGAACGGTTTTAATTCTATTTCTCGTGAGTTACTTTTTTTAGTTCCTGGCACTTCGATTTTGCCTTTATAAAGTTGTACGTTTTCGACTTCCAATAATTGTAAATCTCTTGTGTTCATTCCTTGATACACTAATAAACCAATGATTATTTTATTACGCTTTCTTGCTATCTCTTTTCCTTTATTTGTTGGATAACTGTAATATAAATCCTCTAATTCTTCGAACTCAAGAATATTATGGATAATGTGACGTTTTACGCCTTTTATATTAATCTCTTTTATAATATTCTGTTCTCTACAATTTTCGCTTGTGAGATAGTCAAAATAGATTTTAAGATTGCCAATATATTTCTGTAATGTTATTGGTTTGAGATTGCCTTTTTTCAGGTGTTCGATATATTTCAAAAAGGTTTTGTAATCTATGGTTTCTGCTTTTGTTCCAAAGGATTTACACCATTTATTAAACTTAATAATGCTTCTTTGGTATACTTGGATAGTGCTGTTCGTGTAACCTTTTTTCTCTAAGTAATTGTTGTACGTTTTCATTTCCTGTAAGCTCTAAAAAGTGAGTATAGATTTGTGTAGATTCTAATGATGCATGACCTAAAAAAGTGCTGATGTGTTCTATGTTTGCACCTTGTTCCAAAAGATGTGTCGCAATGCTATGTCTTAAACTGTGAAGTGTAATATTTCTTTGTTGCAGACTTTTGTTTTCTGTGGCTTTTATGATGGCTTCTAAACGGTTGGCAAAGCTTTTTCCCTGTAAACGGTTTCCACGATAATTAATGAACAGGCTTTCGGTTTCTTTGTAGTTGTAAAACTCCGTTCTATAATCGTAAATGTATTCTTCTAATATTCTTGAACTATGCTTGTTTATTGGAACAAAACGTTCTTTATAATTCTTTCCTTGACTTACAAAAAGTCTTTGTTTATCAAAAATAATATCGCTAATATCTAAATGTACAAGTTCGTTTCTACGTAATCCACAACTATAACAACATACTAAAATAGCTTTATCCCTAAACTTAATTTTATCATCTTGGTTGCTGTAATTGGTTGCTTCAAACAGTTCTTTTATCTCGTCTTGATTAAGTACGCTTAGCGTGTCTTTTTCGTTCTTTTCCTCGTGTTTTAAGTGGATATTTATGCCTTTGTGATTGTGTTGTTTTAAGTATTCTCTAAATTTATATAATGCTTGTTGATGTTTGTTTAAATGTCCTTTGCTTAATGCTCCTGTTCGTCTTTGATTTGGTCGCTCTTTTAGGTGATTATAGTAATCTGTAACGATTTGAGTTGTAATATTATTTATGTGGTTTATATTCTTGTTTTCTAAATAATTAAAGAACTCTCGTAAATGGTTCGGCAAGTTGTAAACCGTTGTTTCTGCATAGCCTAAAATATCCAACCATTGTTTAAACTCTTGCAATAATACTTTGTAGCTGTGGTTTTTTATGGATAAATTTTTCATTAGGTATGTGTTTTTAGAACTTTAGTGAACTACTTAATTAACTTATTGATTTTCAGATATATTATTAGTCCATTTTAAGCTTTGAACCATTATGAACTACTTTGAACTTCTAAACCTTGTAATGTAGATTGTAATAGTTCTTGTATTTGGTTGTGTGTGGCTTCGTAATCATTATAAGTAATGACTTCGTATTGATAACCTTTCCGTTTATCTCCTTTTGCTTTTTGTACTAAATTGGCTAACTGTAGTTGTAACATATACCGTTTTTGATTACTTGGATTAATGCGTAATACTCTACGGATTTCTGCATTGGTAAATGTGTTCTTCTTTTCTCTTTTTAAATATGTTTTAAGCGTTTCAAAGAAGTTTCGGCAAGCTCCATTTAGTAAATCACTTTTACGTAGTAAAACCTCTTTAATCAGCTCATTTGCTTCTTGTATATCTTCAATTGTAGTTTCTATATATTCTTCTCCTGTTTCTTCGTTGTATTGTTGTTCTCTTTGCTGTTGTTTGTAAAATGTAATCGCTTCTATAAATTGTAAATAATGTGAGTTTGTACGTCTTGGTTTAAATACAGATTGTGGCAGTTCTAAATATTCTGCATACGGATTGATTATCTTAATTGGCTTTAATATTCTTTGAACATTTTGTAATAAATCACGCGATGCGTGTTGTTCTTGTTCATTCAATTTACCAGCACTTAAAAACCTTTGATACTGCATTATTCTAATATCCTGTTCTGCACTTTCATCGATGTATAAAAGGAAATTTCTGTTTGAGTTATCTTCATATATACTTTCTTGTGTGGTGCAACCTGCAACACTTACAGGACCTTCAACTGTTAGATGTATCGTTTTTGTATTTCCTTTTCTGTCTTTGTGAACTACTGTTTTTGTGATGCGCTTTTTAGATTGCAGTTCACGAAGTGGATAGAGTACAGATTCTGCTCCATCCAAGTCTTCTATCAATATTAATTTGTGTTGTAGTTCTGTGCGATTGAAGTAATAAAAGGCATTTGCAGATAATACCGTAATTTCTATTTTATCTTCTTCTGGTATCAGTTCCGATACTTTGGTTTGTAAATGTGTTTTTCCAACGCCAGAACTCCCCAAGCTGATACAATGCAACGGGTTGTTTGTTTTTCTACTTGTGAAGATTAAGTACATTAAAATTCTATTATCGACTTCTCCAATTACTCCAGATTTACCGATTAATTCATTTGTCTTTTCGAGTAGATTTTTAGACTTTAAAAATTTGATAGCTTCTTTTTCTTCTTTTAGTGTAAGTTGTTTTATATATGGCTCGCTTTCTTGCTTGTCCTTGCTAAGGACTAAAAATCTGTGGCTTTCTAAGGCTTTGGTTAATTCCTGTAATGTTTTTCTAATTACAGATGTTCCTATTTCTAATCGTTCTGCACATTTGCGTACTAACTTTTCTGTTTGATTGTCGTTGTATAAATCTATGCTTTGACGTAAAATGTTTAATACTGCTTTGGATGGTGTAAGTTTCTCAATACTTAATGTTACTCGCAAGCTCTCTAATTTGTTTAACTGTAAACCTCCTAAAATGTGTAATTCTATGTCTTCTGTTTTGTACAGATAGTTATTTGAGTTTTGAGTGTTTAGCGTAGTCATTTTAAAAAAGTTTAAAAAAATAGTATTCTCATATTTGTCTCAAAAGTAACTATTACGAGAACACAAAACAAGACTACTCTAAGAAAAATTGTTTTTAATTACACTTTTTTGTCTTATTTTCGCTTTAAAGTCCTTTAATAATAAATATATTCTTATTTATGACTATTGCTGAACGTATAAGATTATATAGACAACAACGTAAATTATCTCAAGCTGAGCTTGCTGAGATTTCTGGCGTAAATAATAAAAGTTTATCTCGCTATGAACTAAACACAAGTATACCTCCTGCGGATGCCTTAAAAGCTATCGCTGATGCTTTAGGTGTTTCTGCTGATGCGTTATTAAGTGATGATACTGTTGCTATTAAGGATAAAGAACTTCTTAAACGATTTGAGGTCATACAGGATATGCTTAGTGAGGACAAAGCAATGATTATTAAATTTCTAGATCTTAATATTAGAGATTATAAGGCTAAAAAAGCTTATGCTTCTTAATGATAGAAGAAAGACAAATCAGAGCAGAGTATAACGACCAAACCATAACTGTTTATCAAGCTTATAGGAAAGAAATAGCTATTCCTGCAATTAAAAATCAAACTTTTGCACCTCCTTTTAAAATAACTAGAATGACCTGGATTAAACCCTCATTTTTATGGATGATGTATCGTTCTGGCTGGGCAACTAAAGAAGGGCAAGAACATATTTTAAAAATTAAAATTAAACGTGAAGGTTTTGAATGGGCTTTAAAAAATTCTTGTCTATCTCATTTTAATAAAGATATATATAACTCTGTAGAAGAATGGCGAACGATAAAGAATAATTCTCCAGTTTGTATACAATGGGATCCCGATCGTGACATATACTTAAAACCTCTTGACCGTAGAGCTATACAAATAGGTTTATCTGGTATTGCTGTAGAAAAATATGTTAATGATTGGATTGTTTCTATTGTAGATATTACTTCATTCTCTAAAAGAGTACACCAACTTGTAATTAATGGTAATCTTGAAAAAGCAAAAAGTATGTTTCCCAAAGAAGAAACATACTTTTTAAATAAAATTTTAATTAATATTATAGGTACAAATTAACCATTAACTCTATTCTTTAAATGTTCTTTGGCTGCTAATCTTATAATAGAATTATTTGATTGTGATAACAATTCTATTTTTTTCCAAGACTTTAAGGTATTTATTCTTCTTAATCCCCAAATACATTTTATTGCTAATGACTCTATTCCTTCGTCCCAAGATCTATCATTATAATTAGTTATTGCCACTAAATAAAATGTTTCAATATTTTTTTCATCTGGAGTATTAGAAAGTATATCGATTAGTACCTCTTGTTGATTATGCCAGTTTCCTTCTAACAATTCTCGAAAAATATTTGAAAAATATTCAAGATTATAGTCTTGGATATATGGAATTAATAATAATGCATATTCTAATTCATCTGAATCTTTCTTAATTTTACTTCTGTTAATTTTATTTAATAAATAATTCTTACTAAGTTTTTCTGGAAAAATATTTTCAAAATCAATTTTTGAAATTTTACCCATTATAACATCAAGAATTAATTTATTCTCTTTACTATCCTCCATCTCCATTTACTTTTTTAACTGATAATACATTTTCATTAAATTTTTCTAAACCAGCTCCATTTCCTAATTGAATATTAATCTGTTGCGTATTATTAGCTTTCAATGTTTCTGTTTTAAACCTTACAGATGCTTCATTCCAACCTGCTGATCCTTGAGGCATATTTGGATATGTTGCTTTTACAAGTTTCGATTGATCTGCAACTCCTATTTTAGCCAATGCTTCTGTAGTTCCTGCTTTAACTTTTATTTCAACTAGAACCCCATCATAACCTTGAGAAAAAGCTTTTGTTGGAGATATTGAAGTTTCTCCTGTGCCTACTATTTTACCTGTTTTTTTATATATTTCAAAGTCAGCTTTACTCATAGTGCGATAAAAAACTTCCGAGGATTCAGCAGCAGTTGCAACATTGTTTATAGGTGGGGCGTTTTTAACAACGGGAAGTTTTGGATTTTTTGGATTTTTTAAATTTTTAAAAAACTTATAACTTCCAGCACCAAGTTCATAAATGGTTGCATAGAAAAAAGTTTCATCAATCGCCTCTTCAACATTTTCTTTATTAACTTCAATATCAACATTTAAGACATCTTCATCTTGTCCAACAGTTTCCGCTACCTTGTCTGCTCCTTTCCATAAAAAAAGAATAGCCTTGTCTGGAACTGCAAGTTGCTTTACTCCTTCCCAGATATCATCCCAAGTTAGCTTTTTCTCTGGTTGCGTCGCTATCATGTCATTATCTAACATTCTAGGTCTAGCTTTTTCTAGACCTTCTAATTCAACGTAATCAATAACTCTATTCTCGCTAAACGCATAAGGAGAGTTCCAAGAATATTTACTTGTCAATGGATCTACCGCAAAAAACCTACCAACCCTTGGATCATGCATCCTATACTTAAAATTCACAGAATTCCCTTCCCCTTTAATCTCATCATCTTTCTCTTGTCCTTGGAAGCCATACCTGTAATCATCAGTGCTTCCGTGCCTGTTAGGTAAAAGCATACCGAAGGGATAGTAGTTACTGCATTTTTTTCAGAAAAAACACTATTTTTTGCGCATACCTTCGCTCAAAACCTGCTTTTTTATTTTAAAGAACGTATTGCCTTTCAGCTTTGTAAATATATGGTTTTAT
>Ga0316208_1003116_pt1 | contig 12397 bp, 13 predicted proteins | sample 3monopyrite_MG_FD_204944 | JGI IMG/M metagenome (GOLD analysis project Ga0316208, IMG submission 204944) | Microbial mat bacterial communities from mineral coupon in-situ incubated in ocean water Damariscotta River, Maine, United States -... | ecosystem: Environmental > Aquatic > Marine >... | reverse complement strand
ATTCTTATCAATAAGCTTCGGTTTGAAAATCCTCGTGTCGGTGGTTCGATTCCGCCCCCGGGCACCATTCATTTCCTACGTCCTTTGTTTTCAATGGCTTAGGTGGCGATTTTGTCCCACCGTCTGCCACCACGTCGAAAAGTGGGACACTTTTGTCCTACTTACGTTCCGCCGTCATGCGCTTCAGGGCGCTTTCGGCGCGGGTGTATCTGGTGACTTCTTTCGAGGTCCGGTGCCCGGTGATGGCCATGATCTCGAATTCGGTGCAGCCCTGTTCCGCCAGTCGGGCGGCGGCTGCCTTGCGCAGCCCACGGACGGAACACTGGGGCAGGCCCGCTTCGTCGCACCACTTGCGGAAGCGATTACCGAAACCATTGGACGTGAAAGGTCGCTTGAATGCCGTGACCATGAAGGTCAGGTCCCCGGTAGGGCTGGCGTCGATGATCCGCTGAAGATCGGGGATGATCGGGATTTCTTGGCGGACGGGCGAGCGGTTCCGGTTCTTGTGCTGTGTGAAGATCAGCCACCCATCGCGGACATGCTGTTTCCCAAGCTGGACCAGATCGGAACGGCGTTGCCCAGTGTAGAGCGCAAGGGCGAGCGCCAGCCGTGCCATGCTACCCACCGGATGCGTCTCTTCGTATTTCTCGATTTCGGCCAAGGTCCAGGAATGGAATCCATCGGCGTTTTTGGGGCTCAAGTATTCGATTTCCGTTGCCGGGTTCCGGTCGTGCAGATCATAGCGGACGGCGAATTTGTATAGTTGGCGAAGCGCCTTCACCATTCCGTTGGCAGCTTCCGGGCGGTCCATCATTTCGTCACGTCGCGCCCGGATGTGCTTTGGCTGTAGCAGGGCGAAGGGCTTGTCGCCGTCGTTCTTGTGCTGACAGAAGCGGTCCAGAATACCCCGGCGGACCCTCTGTGTGCGTGGGTCCAATTCACAGAACATGGCCGATTTGTAGTATTCGGCGCAAAGGAAGCGCACCGATCCGGGGACCAGTTGCCCTACCTTGGGCGCGGACTTGGCCTTTGATTCGCCCGCGAAGGCCACTTTGTAGGCCGCCAGAAATTCCGGCGAACCGATAGGGCTGGGAAGTCTGATTTTCTTGCCATGTCGCCGGAAATACAGGCGAACACTGCCGTGGCGGTCCACGTCTTCGACAACGTATTTCAAGCGTATTTTCATGGAATCCCCGGTCATCTTCAATCGTCCCAAGGATTGTCGTCTATCTCGCCGTCACTCGGCAAGGCTTCAAAGAATTGATCCAGTGCGCGAACGTCCCAGACTTTCCGCCCGTCGATCCGCTTCGGCTTGGGCATACGCCCATCCGAAACCATTTCGTCGAATTTGGTAGGGCCGACTCCGACATAGCCCGCCGCCAGGACACGCGACAGGCCCCGCCGTGTGGGCGGAAGGACTGCCGGTGTCTGGCCTTGGGTATGTTCGACGCGGCTCACGGGTCCCCGCTTAGAACGCGCCGTTGAGGCGGACGCGGACGCTGCCAGACGGGTTGCCCGCGTCGGACACAGCGACGCCGATCTTCGTGTTGCCGGAAGCCGTGGTCGTCACCAACCCGTCGCTGGACCGCCAGTAAACCGGCGCGCCCACGTCGATGGCGTCGGCGGCAACCTTGGGCAGATCGAAGACGCCGGTGGTCGAGATGGTCAGGGCTTCCCCGGTCAGGGCGTCGGTCGACGCGATGCCGAAGAGCGACCCCACCTTGACGGCTTCGCCGCTGGTCACGGTTGCCGGGGCGGGGATGGTCACGTTGTCGCCGATATGGACGAAGTTTCGCATGTCAGAGTCCTTTCGAGGTTCTGAAGGTGATGGTGTGCGGGGGCTTTCGCGCCCCCGCGACTTGGGCTTCGAGGTCCGCCACATACCGTTGAAGATCGGTGCGGCTGACGGGCCGGTATTCGACCTTTTCGCCGTTTTGATCGGTAACAGAGACTGCTTGTGTCCCCGTGAGAAGCTGGTGAAGCGCGTCTTGCGCCTCTTCCAGTCGCTCTTGTGTGGTCAGGACGGCCATGGGTTACGCGCCCGGAATCTGGTGCGCGCCGCGCCAGTCCAGCCAGCCCGCGCCGAAGTCCAGGAAGGCACGATACTTCATGCCCAAGGTGTCCCAGGCTTCCGTCCGTTGGATTTGGACACCCTGGGCGGACGACAGGTAGGCGTATTGCATCGCCGCCAGCCGTGCCGGGTCCGCGAAGACATACCACGTCCCCGCCGGAAGCCGGGGTTCCACCAGAAGCGTGAGCTTGCCGCCGAAGGGGTTCACGTCGCCAGTGGTGGACGGCTGGATCGACGCCAGCACCCGTTCCGCTTCGGTTTCCAGATCGGCCCCCACCAGCACGTAGCGCGGCGCGGCGGCGATGATCGTCTTGCCGTCCAGGCCCTTGCGGGTCCGCATTGCCAGCCGCGCTTCGGTCAGGGCGTCCACGTCCGGGGCGCTTGCCGTGCCGATGTTGTCGCGGCTGGCGTCGAAGACCGCCGTGCCGTCCGACAGATCGGGGTTGCCCGTCAGAAGGTCGACCAGGATGTCGGCTTCCGTTTGGGCGGCGGCTTCGCCCAGAGCGGCGGTCATGTCCCCCAGAAGCCCCAGATCATCGTCGATCATCAGCTTGCGGGAGACGGTCACGCCGCGCGCGAAAGTCTTCAGGCGCATGGTTTCGCCATTCTCCGCGCGGCTGGTGTGGGTGATCTCACCGGACTCCGCCAGTTCCTCCAGACGACCCATTTCACCCAGGCGAATGGACGTGGAATCCTTGAAGTTCGGAAGCGTCCGCTGGCGACAGAGCGCCTTCAGGGGCGACTCGGCGGCGCGGTAGGTGTCCAGCGCGACCTTGCCCATTGCGTTGCTCACGGTCAGGGGGAAGTCGCTGGTGGTGTGCTCACCGGCCCGCGTGAACACTTCGTCGGCGGACATGCCGCGCGTGGACACGCCGGAACGGGTCAGGGCGTCGACCGCCATGTCCCGAAGAGACAGGTTCAGGAAAGGCCGCACATCGTCGGCGGGGTCTCCACCAGCGCCCATGCGGAAGGCCAAGGCGTCGGACTGGCGGCGGATGATTGTCGCCGGGTCGTCGTTCGCCGGGGCATGGGACCGGATGATCGGGGCCGCACGGCGGCGCTCCTGCACGGCGTCGAAGATTTCCGCCTTGGCGCGGGTCAGGTCAGCGCCCGCGCCGATCAGGTCGTCCGCCACCTGGGCGTCCAGGTTGGCAGAGCGGACCAGCGCGCGAATATCGGTGCGCCGGGTCTGTTCCGCCGCTTCAGGCGAAACGGTTTCGGTTTCGAGAATTTCGTCAGGCATGGGGGACTCCTCTTTGTGCCGCAGACGGGCGGACGGGTCCGCCGGGTTCGAGGTCAGGGTGACTTCGGTGATGGTCCAGGCGGTGGGGCTTTTCACCCGCGCCGCTGGGGTCTGTTTTTCAGTCCATCCGGCGACGCGGTATCCGATGGACACCCCCGTCACCGTCCCGTCCGCGATCCGCTGCACAACGGGGGCAGCATCTTCGGCGGACGTGATCTCCAGAACGGCGATGACCGCTTCGCCTTCGGAAGCGATGGACCGAACCCGCCCAAGCTGGTCGCGAACCGACGCGGTTCGATGTGAGTCGAGGACGGGCAAGCCTTGCGACGCGGACAGGTCCAGCGTGTCCGCCGTCAGGATTTCGAGGAACGGGCCGCGCGCGTCGCGGCGGCGCACGGGGGAAGGCGTGGCGATGACCGCTGAAACGGTTCGGGTGTCGGCGTCCCAAGTGTTCGGGCGCGTCGGTGCGGCGCGTGTGAGGGTGTCAGTCGTCATCGCTGGACTCCGCTTCGTTCGGGGACCCGAAGGTCAGGCCAAGGTCGGCTTCGCGCGCACGGTCGGCGGCGATTTCCGCGTCCAGATCGTCTGCGTTCCAGCCCAATTCGTTCACGGCGCGGGTGCGGCTGGTGAGCCCTAGGGCCAGCGCCTCTTTCACCGCCGCCAAGTCCTTTTGCGGGTCGACTTGCATCGGACGGGGCATGATCCATTCAGCCGCCAGATCGGGTGTAAGGTCGAGACGCCCGGACAGGACTTCCGACACCAGCCAACGCCGCCAGACAGGTCGCAGGAATTGCGGGACCAGTGTTCCGTATTGCGCTTGCTCCACCCGCGCCCGGAAAGGCAGCAGGCCCGCCCGAAGGGAAGAATAGTTCGCGTTGGTCAGGTCCCCGGACAGAAGGTGTTCCGGCAAGCCCAGAGCCGCAGCGAGGGCTTGCAGGTTCATCCGCAGGAAGGCGGGCGAGTCTTTGGCAGCATCCGGCGCGGAAAACTTCACGTCGACGCCAGCGGGCAGCACCTTCAGGGTGCCGGGTTCCAGGCCGGTGTCCATGATCCCGCCCGTCTGGTCCCCGTCGAAGGGGATAGAGCCGGTGGCGTTCATGTCGGTCAGAAAGCCCGCGAACATGGCGCTGGTCTTGGCCCCAACCAGAAGGGCGTCCATGAGTTGATCCAGTTCGGACGCCGACAGGACCGCCGGGGCCAGCCAAGACAAGCCGCGCACCTGACCCGCGCTCAGGGGGCGCATGACGTGCAGCACGTCGGCAGCATCGAAACGGATTGACGGGGCGTAGTCGGTGAAGGTCGCATGGGGCGGTGTGGCAGAATCCGGTAAGCGACACGGCGGCCCTGGGCGTCAAACTCCACACCCGAAACGATCAGCCGCCCGCCGCCCAGTTCGACAGTCTTCGCTTCGTCCAGTTGTTCCGGGGAAACAGTCTGAAGGGTGATCCCATCCGCGTCGTCATGGATCAGGACCAGGGCTTCGCCGTCGACGATCAGGTGACGAGCGATGTCGCGCTGAAGGCCCCAGAAGTCCGTCCGCCCCGCCGCGTCGGCGTCGTCCGCCCAGGTCTCGAATGACCGGCTGGCGGCGCGCCGGGTGTCGGCGTCATCGGCGCGGGGCGTCGGGCGGATACCAGCCCCCACCAGAGCCGCCGCCCAGTTGTCGACGCCGTTCGACAGCCATGGATTGTTGTTCGCCAGATAGCGCGCACGGGACCGCGTGAGCGTGGCCCCCGCCGACACTTCCGGGTTGATCGGCCCGAAGGTGCCCATTCCCCCACCACGCCGCCCGCCCGCCGCCGCGTCGATCATGCGACGGGCAACGGGGGCGCTGGTCCGAAACAGTTTCGGAAGGCGGGGGAAACGCAAGGCCATGGTTAGTTCGCGTCCATGGCGTCGAGAACGGGACGGATCAGATCGGAGACAGGGAGTGTGATGGCTGCATAAAGCACCCGTCCAGCCGCAAGGATTTGGTCACTTGCAGAGTTACGAGTTTCATCGGCACGGCGAAGTCCACCTAGATATTCCGGCACGTCAGAGTCGGGGCGACGCGACACACGAATGTCGAGAACCCAGTCTTCACCATTCCGCGTCCCCTCAACAGCGAAAGCGATCATCGTTCCGGGACCGTCGCCCGCAGCACCTGTGTTTGGCGTCTTGGTCAAATGAGCGGCGAATTTGCCAAGCACCGGCCCTTTGAAACCCGTGTCCAGAAGAGCTTGAAGGACGCGGAGTTGCGCGACTTTCACCGCACTGAAAACAGCGGTCTGCCCTTGCGATACAGAAGCGTCAGGAAAGATGATTCCCGCTTGGGTAATTGCGCGAAGCCGCCGAAGCTGGCTCTTCCGCTCTTGCGGATCGGAGATACCGTCGCAGTCGGCAAAGTGATCGGCGATGGCCCGAAGTGTAAGGGAATCCGGCATGATGAGTCCTCTCTTGGCGGCACTTAGTAGGAGAGGCATACACAACCTGCCAAAAATTGGCAAGTGACTTTACAAAGTTTGGCAAGTTGAATATAGACAGGTTGCGCGGTCTTGTGGTGATGCTGCGCTTTTCCTTCTCGGATCAGGTAGGGGGCGGCGAGAGTCGCCCCCTACGACTAGAGGCACCCATGCTCGATGTAATCGACAAGCTACACACCCAAGCCCAAGCCATCTTTGGCCATGGATATGCACGGGGAGAGTCGTTCGGGCGCATCCGATTGGTGATCGTTCGAAACTTCGAACGCGTTGGAGTCGAGCCGCCCGAAGACGTGCTTGCCTTCACAACGGGTGGGCAGATGAGCGACGATGATGTGCGGGATTGGCGTTCACAGATTGCTGCCTAACTGTCAAAGAGGTCTAAATCGACCTTGGACAGCAACCACCCGAACGGCGTTGTTGCAGAACTCTGACTGTCGAGGATTCACATCTTGAATCCATGCAGTTAGACGAGTTGCATGAGCAAGCCATCACCCGCCCGCTACCGCACGACGAACTGGTCCAGTTACACGGCGTCTCTACGCAGGCGCGGGTCGCTGCTGATCTGGCTGGACAAGGAGATGACCTGGCTCGCGTCGCATGACGGCAGCCTCGGTCGCCCTGCGGTGTTCTCGGATGCGGCGATCCAGTTTTGTCTGACCATCAAGGTTCTGTTCAAGCTGCCGCTCCGGCAGACGACCGGGATGGTGGCCAGTTTGCTTAAGATGGCGGACCTGGATTGGGCGGTGCCCGACTATACCACCCTGTGCCGACGGCAGAAAACGCTAGCCGTCCAGATCCCGTATCGGCGCGCTGATGGCCCCCTGAACCTGCTGGTGGACAGCACCGGCATCAAGTTCCTCGGTGATGGCGAGTGGCAGGCCCGCAAGCACGGCGTTCAGGGCCGACGACAGTGGCGCAAGGTGCATCTGGCCATGGACACCGCCACCTCGGACATCCGCGCGGTGGAGTTCACCTCCAGCAGCGATGGCGACAGTCCGGTCTTGCCAGACCTGCTGGACCAGATCCCCGAGGGCGAGGACATCGGCACTGTGACCGCCGACGGTGCCTATGACACCCGCCGCTGCCACGCCGCCATCATCAACCGCGAGGCCACACCGATAATCCCGATCCGCAAGAACGGTCGTCCGTGGAAGGAGGATTGCCCGGCCGCAATTGCCCGAAACGAAACCCTGCGTGCCACCCGGCATTATGGCAGGGCGTTCTGGAAGCGGTGGACTGGATACCATGTCCGCAGCCGGATCGAAGCCAAGATGCGTTGTCTAAAGGCCTTCGGCGAGCGTATCGCCGCAAGGCACCCCGACAGCCAGACCGCCGAAATCCAGATACGCATTGCCCTCATCAACCGCTTCAACGCACTCGGAACCGCCGAGATCGTCCGCTTGGCCTGATGCCGTAGGGGAAAGGGGCTATCATGCCTCAGGTGTCAGTTACGCAACAACGCCCTATTCGCTGGGGCCGCTTTCGTCGAGACTTCCGCTTCCCGTCGTTCCAGATCGACGCCCACCAGAGGACGCACGGCCAAGGCGTAGACCATGCAGTCGAGGGACTCGGCCCGCCGCCCTGTGATCCGTTCCCAGACACGCACGGGCGCGCCGCGCTTGTAGCGGACCAGCCGCCGTTCGCTGGCGAGTTCTTCGAAGAACCGATCTTCCAGGCTATCGCTGAAACGGACGATGCGCCCCCGTGACAGGTGACTGGAAAGCGTGGCCTTCAGTCCGTCGACGCCCAGGATGAAGAGCCGACTCCCTTTCGTCTCACTGGCCTTGATCGACGGGCGCGCGCCACCAGCGCCTTTGATTGCCACCACGCGACGGGCAAAGCGTGGACGACAGAAGGACAGAACCGAGTCCATGGTCTCGCCGTCGCCCGCGTCGATTGCCACGGCGTCTAGGCGCAGGGTCCCGCCGCTGGGGTGCGGCCATTGCCCGCGAAGATAGTCGTCCAGTTCCGCCCAGGTGTGGTCCTCATGGGGACTGCCCCAGATGACGTGTTGCGCCAGGACGAAGTAGCCGGTCTTGCCGTGCCCCAAGACCACGATTTCCAGCCGGTCCCGTTGCACGTCAACGCCAGCGGTCAGGACCAGCACATCGGACGGCAAAGCATCCAGCCCGAACCGTTCACGCCGCCCCGCCAAGGCGGCTTCGTCGATCTCTTCGGCGGCCTCACGCCAGCCTTCCGCCAGGATCGTGTTCACGAAGGTCTGAAGCTGGTCCGGGTGCCCCTTGGCCGCCAGAAACTCCGCCGCCAGCTTGCCCCAGGAAGCGTTCGCCAACGTGGACACCAGCGCGTTGAGCCGGAAGCCCGCATGGCCTTCGACTTCAGGCCGCTGGATACGCCACGCGCCGTTGTCGACCATACCCGCCTTGTGCCGCTCTTCGATCAGTTCTTCGCAATGCGGGCAGCGGAAGGCGGCGGTCTGGGGCTTGTCTGGTTCCCATTCGATGTGCCGCCATTGGATTTCGGTCATGGCCCCACATTCCGGGCACGGGACTTCGAAGACGCGGGAGTCGCTTTGGGCGTAGGACCGCAGGACATTCGACGTGTCCAGAAGCGTCGGGGTCGATCCCAGGATGATCTTGCGATTGGCGAAGCTGAGGGTCCGCCGTTCGGCCAAGGTGATCGGCGAGCCTTCGGCGGACGGCTCCATGGCGTCGGCTTCGTCGATCAACAGGATTCGGACGTTGTGGCGGCGCAGGTTCCGGGGGGACTTGGCGGCGACGATCTTCAGCGACCCGCCTGGGAAGCGACGGGACAGAAGCGTGGACCGCCCGGACTCGTCGGCGTCGCCGGAGATGAGGCCGCGCAAGGCCGGAGTCGCGTCGAAGATCGGTTCCAGATCGGAGACGACGTAATCGCGGGCGTCGGCTTCGGTGGGCAGAAGGGCCAGGATCGGCGACGGCTCATTCGCGACGTAGCTGGCGAGCGCGCCCGTCAGAAGCGTGGTGAAACCGACGCGCACGGGCTTCACCAGCGTCACACGCTCCACCAGCGGGTCGCTGATAGCGTCCGCGATGCCCCGTTGATATGGCCAGAGGGTGACACGCCCAGGCAGGGCAGAGACGCCTTCAGGCAGGCGCATTTCGGCTTCCATCCATGCGGCCAGCGACATGCGCGGCGGCGGCTTCAGCGCGGCCAGGGCGCGCCCACGGGCGGCGGTCAGGGTGTCAGTCGTCACGGCTTGCTTCCTCCAATGCGTCGCGGACTTCGCGGTCGATCATCTGCACATCATGGGCGGTCAGATGCCCAAGCCGCTGTTGAACGCGGGCCGGGATTGCCAGCATCGCGGCCCGCACGTCGCGCAGGACATGCGCCCACGCGGACTCGACTTCGGCGACAGGGACCAGCGCGGCGCGGGTCTTGGCGTTCGCCAGTTCGATCTTCTCCGCATTGGCGCGGGCCAGCCGCAGCTTTTCGGCGTTCAGGTCCGGGTCAGTCGATTGCCGCCCCCGCTGCCCGACGCGCAGATGTTCGACATATGCCCGCGCGGCGGCTTGCAGATCGAAGCGCCCGTCCGTTCGGGGGATGACGCCTTGACGGGCCAGCGCATGAATCCGAGCCGTCGACAGGTTCAGCCATTCCGACACTTCGGCGGCGGTCACGGTGTCGCCCAGGTGGGGTTCCACGCCACCGCCAAGGACGGCTTCGATTTCCGGGTCATAGGCGGTCATGCCGTCTCCCCTGTTTCTGGGATTTCTAGAATTTCCAGAAATGCTGGAACGCTGAAGTTGGATTCCCGATTCCAGAATTTCTGGAAAGCGTGAAGAACCGGGGCTCCGCGCCCCCCGCAACGCGCCACGCCCAGGAAGGACCCTTGCGACAAGTGCGACATGTCTTCCGGTTCCGTCCCTAGTGGGGTCTTCTGTGTGTTGTTCGCGCGCGCGTAAGCGATAAACCGGAAGACATGTCGCACTTGTCGCAGATGCAGGGATTCCAGTGACTTAGAGGATTTCGAAGTCATCGGTGAAGTCCTCCTTTGTCACGCGGATGCCCTGATACCCACGCCCCCGAATTCCCAGCGTGTCCTTGATCGAATCAAACCCTCGCTGTGAAAGTGTCTCTGGAAAACTCCGGGCCTTCGTTCCGGGGTGTTCCCCGTTCTCGAAAGCGTAGGTGCTCCAAGAGTCCCAGAGGTTCGCCGTCGTGTCCGCGTTGTGCTTTCCAATCGTGCAACACTCTTCAATCCACTGGGCGAAGATGTCCTGTTCCGCAAAGTAGGCGTCTGTTGCCTGCTGGGCGATTTCTGGTCTGACCAGCCCGTGAGTTTGCCAGTCCAGACACCCTTCGATCATCCAAGACAGAATCCCCGGCCATTCCGCCTTCAGCTTCGCCGGTAGATCGGTGTCCTTCGATTTGGGGGGATGGTCGAAGGGCAGGATGATGAAGCGCCGCTTCACGGCTTCATCCACGCTGGTCAGGGTCGGCGCATTGTTCCCGACGATCACCAGCTTCATCTGGGGCGTGAATTCGAAGCTGTTCTGGCGCATAAAGCGCGCAGTGATCTTGTCGCCGCCCGTGAGCGCCTTGATACGGTTCTCTGCCCACGCCCGCCCCTTCTCGGTCTCAGACGCCCAGGCCAACCGCGCACCGTCCAGACGGGCAATCTCTTCCGGGTGCGCGTCGTGCTTCGCCGCCGTCAGAGTCGAGGTCGCCACGTTGATCGCGTATTCGCCCAGAATGTCGCCCATGGTATTGATCGCCGTCGACTTGCCGGAACCGCCGGGGCCGTAGACGAAGACCAGCGCGTGTTCCTTCGTCATGCCAGTCAGGGAATAGCCGCCCCACATGCGAAGGAAGCGGACGGCTTCCGCGTCGCCGCCCAGAGCTTCGTCCAGGAAGGCCAACCAACGGGGGCAGTCCCGCGTCGGGTCGAACCGATCCAGGGGCACGGGCGCGGCGGCGGTCAGACGGGACACATGGTCCGCCGGATTGCCGGGGCGCAAGGTTCCGGTTCGCAGATCGACGGTGCCGGTGGGTGTCCCCAGAAGCCAAGGGTCGCGGTTCCAGTCCGCCGCCGTCGCGACGAATTCCCGAACCGTCCGCGCGCCCCGTTCAATGGCTTCCCAGACGTTGACTTTGCGAAGCGCCTTCGCTGCCGGATCGTCTTCGGCCATGTCCGTCGCCAGCTTGCGGGCGTAGTGGTGGGCCAGCTTCGTTTCCTCACGCCGCCAGGAATTCCCGTCGAACCGGAACCAGCTTCCCGCCGCATGGTCGAACCGCAATTCATCCTTGTGCGCCGCCGTGAAGGCCCGGATCACGCCGTCTTCGTCCAGGTCGAAGTCCATGTCGCCGGTCGCGGGTGTCCCGCCCAGGATGGCTTCAATGTCGTCATCATAGACCGTCTGGGCGTCGTCCAGATTGTCGAACAGGTCGATGATTTCCGCGCCTTCCCCGGTGATCCGCGCATGGGCGTTCTGAAGCGTTCGATCCTGTTGCCGGGTGCCCGCGCGGTGCCACCACGCGCCCGCGTCACCGTCATCCTGGGCGATTTCATCGCGGGCTTCCTCCTCGCCCAAGCCTTCGCGGAATCGGTCGCAGAGAAATTTGAAGCCGACTCCAGAACCCGACTCGTCGCCGCCCTTCGGACTGGTTTTTCCGGCCTGCCGCTTGAAGGCGGGGCCATGGTCGCGGACCAGCCATTCCAGATCGGCGCGCTTCACGGGCCTGATGGTCGACACGTCGCCAAGCTGGTCTTCGGTGACGGTGAAATACCGCCCGCCCAGGAACAGGGCGATTTCGGTGTGACCGCCCAGGGAGAATTCAGCGCCACCCTTTGGCGTCATCAGTCCCGCGTCCCGCAAGGCGGCCATGTCCGACTCTCGACAAAAGAACAGGACATGCAGTCCCGTGCCGCTGGGGGACCGTTCGGCGTAGCTGGCGAAGCGGTCGACCACGGCGGACGCCCAGGGGGCCAGCTTGTCGCCGTCCAGGCACCCGTCCAGATCGACACCACACAGCCGCCAGCCGCGCGCCTGGGGCACGGGGTCGAACATGACGCCAAGCCCCGAAGGCTGCCCGTTCTGAAGCCCTTGGGCGCGCTTGTGCGCGGCTTTCCGGCTGCCCCATGTGTCAGGGCTATCGGACTTTGCCGCGCGCCCCGTGGACGGGTTCACGGGCAGCTTCTGCCCGTCGCTGTTCTCCCGCCATGCCACCCAGATCGGGGCGTCCTTCAGGTCGCCAAGGGTGAAGGTGGGCTTGCCAGGGGGCCTTGTGTTGTGGTATTCAAATACCGCGTTCTTCATGTGCTCTCTCCGGTGTATGTGAAGACGTTTCGGTCAATGCCAGATCGCCCGCCGTCCAGGTCATCACCCTGGACGGCGGCTTTCGTTTCGGGTTGGCGATGTGGGGTGATGGTCCGCCGTCAGCGGACAGAAGGGCGTTTTCGGTGGGACACTTTTCCCGAAAAATCCTGAAAAACCATGGGACTTTTGAGTGTCCCACTTTCCGTTATTTATCTGATATTTGGCGGTTTCTGCATTCCGCCCCCGGGCACCACGAAAACCTAAAAAGAACAGTTGTTTGAGTGATTGCCTCAACTTTGCGAAGCGCGCGAAGTAGCGTCTGGGTATCATTTGGGTAGCATTCAGAATGCTACACCCGCCA
>Ga0316208_1003115_pt1 | contig 12400 bp, 19 predicted proteins | sample 3monopyrite_MG_FD_204944 | JGI IMG/M metagenome (GOLD analysis project Ga0316208, IMG submission 204944) | Microbial mat bacterial communities from mineral coupon in-situ incubated in ocean water Damariscotta River, Maine, United States -... | ecosystem: Environmental > Aquatic > Marine >... | reverse complement strand
TGCTATTTCCCTTTCTGAATTTGATACGTAACGGACGACTCTTAAAATATTTTATTTAATATGTTGAGTAAGGTCTGGCTATATCTTTACAGGGGAACACGTTCCCCCTTCATGCACGTAGGGGGGAAATGTTTCCCTACTACATCAAAAACAGGCTTTGGTTGATAATGAAAAATAAAGACGGGTGAAATGATGAAGATTACGTTTGAAATTAGTCAAAACGAGGTTATCGGAATACTTTTGAGAATCGTGGCCATCGTGCTATTGATCACTTTAATTTTCGATACCTCCCACGAAGGTAAAAACCAAATTGATTGGTATTTAACTCAAATAAATAAAATTATTTAACTTAATTAGGTAAGTTTACTTTACAAGTATATACTTATTGCATACAATAATCGCAGAAAGCAACAAAATGTTGCAATTTACAGCAAAACAATTTAAAATCACTTACAGGATAATTATTATGGCTACTAGCGTTCGTTTGGATGATGCGTTCGTGGGAGAGGCACAGGTTTACGCGGAAGTATCAAAGCGTTCCGTCCCTAAGCAGATTGAATATTGGGCTGAGATAGGACGAATTGCAGAGGACAACCCAGACCTGCCTTATGAATTTATTAAAAATGCCTTAACGGCAATGAAAGAAGCAGAAGCAGGGAAATTAACGCCTTATGTCAGGGGAAAACGAGAATAATATTGCAGTTTTTGAAGCGCCGACCTTCAAGAAGGTATTCAAAAAACTAAGCAGTAAAGATAAAGATTTGATTGATGAAGAAATCGACCTCATCATAAAAGACCCTGACATTGGGGAGCAGAAAAAAGGGGATTTATCCCACCTCTGGGTACATAAATTCACACTGAATAAACAGCAAGTTTTACTCGGTTACTCATGGAAAGAAGAAAAGCTAGAACTGTGGCTCCTAGAATTAGGGCCACATGAAAACTTTTACACCAAAGCAAAAAGCGACCGAAAAAACCATTTAAAGAAAATGAAATAACAAACACCTAATATCATGGAGATAAAATGAAACTAACGGACGGTGAAAAACTAATTACTATTATGCTTAGCGATCTGTACGAGAAGCTAGGTATAGATGGAGAAATTGACCCCAAGTTCATTAAATCGGCTATTTTTAGCGAAAACATATGGGCGATTGGCTGGAAATATCCTGGTCTTCCCTTTGAAAATGACAGCACGCCAGAGATCGTTAGAGAAGTATCCGATATTCTTGATATGTGGTTTGTTATCGAAGAGTCATATGCTGCTTTATCGCCAAAAGATAAAAAGCTCATAGAAAAAGAAGCTAAGCCGTTCGGCAAAGAACCAAAATTCAAAGGGTTTGATGGTAATAATGAGTCTGATTATATGAGTGTTGCGAATTTTTTAACTGATGATTTAGAGCGGTTTCAAACCTTCAAAGATAGAATGCTGAACTCACATATGCCATCAGTAGGGACATACTGTAGAATGTTAAATGCTTTTAAACCAATAAACTCTCAATCTATGGGCAATTTACTTAATGCGACTCAGTTAATAGCAGTCCTCAAAGAAAAAATTCACCCTGAGAACAGGTAATCGAAAAATAACCGTTATAACAATGTTGGCAACATACTCACTAAGCTTCTCCTTTAATTGCTTGAACGGTAGACTCTAAACGTATTCAAAAGCCCAAGAAAAACACCAAAGAAAAAGAAAGGCCAAAATTTATACCAATTGACCATTGTTGCCATTTCGTTAATGGACTTGGAAAAGAAGTACCAACCAAACACATAAGCAACAAATACAAATATTATTGGATAAGAAAAAGCGTTGATATATTTTCTCATAGCAGTATCAGACAGTTTCTCGAATAAATTTACGTCCTGGTTTGAACCACTCTCTAGCCTCGACGTAATTATCTAAATCAAGCGCAGCCATAACATGAGTAACCCCACCAACAGCTTGCTCCTTAATTATAACGCCACCTTTGTAATCTTCGAGGACGCAACCAATAAAACTTTTCATGTTTGCATCATCTTTATCTGTTAATTCAGGTTTCTTTTTCATAGTTTATTCCAATGTCATTTTAGCTAAATGGGTTTAAAATTTTAACACCCGTCTTTATAAAATCTTTATCGTTACGCGTTACTACCGTTAAATCGTGTATAAGTGCAGTTGCTGCAATTTGTTTGTCTAGAGCATTTTCAGGGTGAGGTGATCTTAATTTACCCCAGAGCTGTGCAATATCATTATCAATTTCAAGTATATTATCTTTGTACTCATTAAGAATTAAAACAAGCCATTCCTCTAGTTGATTGGACTGCTTAATATCTCCTCGATGCCGTATAAGCTCTATTCCACGTCTTAGCTCACCAATGGTAATAACTGAAATATATAAAGCGTTGTTATCATCAATAATCGATTTAAAAAATTGATCAACACCTTTGTTTATTTTTTGTTTTTTACGAACCTCACTTATTACGTTGGTGTCAATTAAAAACATCTTCACCTACCGAATCATCCACGCGTGAAAAATCACTGTCATTACCAACGTTTGGCATTGCCATTAAAACTTCTGCAAATGATTTCTTGTTCGAACCGAGTAAAGATTGCTTTAATATTTCACGATGTTCAGCTTCAGCGCTACATCCGTGTTTTGCCGCCCTTTCTTTTAAGGCTTTTACAATTTCAGGGTCTAAATCTCTAACTAATAAACGTGACATGTGATTCTCCAAATATGCATATTGCTATCAATGATAGCATATATTTAGTTTTTTGAAATATTGTAGATGAAACTATAAAAAACAGAGTTATCCTCAACCTAAAAAGTAAACTACAAACGATTTTACTACTGGTTTATTAGATAGCGCTGTTATTTTTTTATCCACATTTTTTTGCGGGGGGTTCCTTATCTAACCCCGAAAAAGCAAAAAACTGTGGGTAAAAAAATAATGGACTAATCGTGCTGAAGCTGTGAGAGATTCCGCGTGCACGGCACTTCGTGGCGTGTGGACAAACCCATTAGCAACATAAAACCGTTGCTAACAGGTTGACCACTACTCCGCACACACTAGCCTGACAACAAATAAATATTTTAAAAATAAAACCCTAAATAATTTTTAATCCACCCCCCATCGAATCAAAGCCTTTCTAACCGTCTCCGGGGACACTTTTCGTTTTTTGTGTTTCGCGTGAAGGGCGGCAATTTCATACGTGCTATGGCCATCTTTTCGCAGCTCGAGAATAAACTCTTTGTTTTTTTCCAGCTTGAAGCTTGGCCCAGCTTTCTTTTTTGCGCGTTTTTTAAGTGCCATTTATATTCCCTATAGTTAAATAATAATTATTTTATTCTTGTCTTGTTTTAATCTTAAATAATAGTCTTAACCGTTACTAATCTCGTCACGGTTATTACCCATAATAAACCGAAAAACACCTTGATTTACCTGATCAATTTGCTAGTATCTTATAGATCATCAGCGACCATGCAAGATGAACCGCGAAGTGTCTCTGTGGGAGAGGAAACTTATTACGCGGCTGGTCAACCACAAAATCAGACGAGGCCTATGGCCTCGTCTTTCTTTGTGTTTATTGACAACCAAATAATCCACAGAGGCAACTATGAAGAAAACAACCAGCACCACTATTTTATTTTTAGCTTTATTTCCGCTTTCAATAACCATCAGCGCGACCATTCAACCAATCGAGTCCTTTTATTATTTTACCTTTTCACTGCGCTATATCGTATTTTGTGTAGCTCTCGGCACATGGAGCTCAGTATCAGGCTGGGCAGCAAAAACCATTTTAACCCTGCAAAAAAATCAAACCATGAGCTTGGGGGACTTAACCCAATTCGTCGAAAATAAAAAATGGTGGATGGCCAGCGGGATGGTGCTCATTGAAAATTTAACTCAAATTTTAAATTTCCGGGGGTAGGAAAAAATGGGTGTTGGCAGTCATTTAGAACTTTATACCACGATGTTCGGCTGGATGATCTATGGTCATTTATGGAAAGTCATTATTACAACGGGTATCGTTGGTTTACCGTTTATGATGATGATCATCGAAGATTGGAAACAATCATATGAAACGACCAATGATTCCCCTCCGGTAGAAACCTCGCTAAAACGACTTGAAGTGCATGTTTATACCGCAATGGTCGTGCTCATGATTGCTTGCGCTCCGTTTTGGCCACTAAAAGCAACTGTGTTGAGTTACACACCGCCGTCCACCCCCAACAACCCAGATCCCAATCCGATCAAACGTGCGAGTAATAACAGTTCATACTCTAGCACCCCTATGGCACAAATTAATGAAGTTAAGGTGCCATTGATCTGGGCGCTAACCATGAGCGCCACTAGTGGCATTAACCATCTTGCGATAGATAATGCCCCGACAGTCGAAAATATCCGCTCTGCAAAAGCTTATTTAGGTGCGATTAAGTTAAGCGATCCTGAGCTTGCGCATGAACTCTCTTTATTCACCACTTATTGCTTTCAGCCATCACGCGCAAAATATAAAACGGGAGCGCACAGCCCATACTATGATGAACAAGTAAAAGTTGTTTTAGAAAAATATGGTGTTCGAGATCCAGAATGGGTTGGTTCACACCTTTATCAAGATATAGAAGGGCTTTATAAGTTTTGTACTGATCCTAAAAATTGCGGTTCAGAATTTCGTGCAAAAAAACCAATTAAAGGCTGGCCTTATGAAGCGAGTCGTGATGCTATTTTGCTCGATAATCCAGAAGCTACGCCGCCTAAATGGGGGAACCCCATTTGTCTTGAATGGTGGCGTGATGACACTAAAGGACTAAGAGAGCGTATTTATGCCGATGCAACGCTATTAGATAAATCCTCTGCGGTTGTTCAGGGTGATGGCGCAAAAAATTCCTTTAGAGATACCCCCATTGATAAGTTGGCAAAGCTTTGGAAACTAAGTACAACGGATGACGCTTTTAAAGATGCCGTTGTGCAACGTATTTTAAATAACAGCAGTTATAGCATTATCCCTAATGATTATGCTTTTGCTGCTAACTCACAAGTATATGGCGAAGAAGGGCGTGATAGTTTTACGAAATCCTTAATGTATGGCATTAAATCTGTCTTTGGTGGGGTTGGTACAGCCTATGAAGCGGTGTCCTTCAGCGTAAAACTGAATGTGTTGCTGCAAGCGATGGTAATGATACAAGCCGTCTTACTTATGACCGTGTATATGTTTCTTGGGTTTATGATGGTCGCCGCCAGATACACCGTTCAAGGCATTGTTGTGGGTGTTTTAGTTATCTTCACCATCAAGTTTTGGTCAGTCTTGTGGGCTTACGCATGGTTTATTGATCAAAATTTAATATTGGCCATGTATCCTGATGAAAGCAGTTATTTTGAATTTTTCTCAGGCGGCGGTGGTGGCACTAAACGAATGTTGCTGGATATGCTTACTAGCAGTTTGTACATTTTACTGCCTACGATTTTTACTGTGCTGATGACTGCGGTAGGCGTTCAAACCATGGCTAATGTTAATAAGGGTTCAAGTTCGATGGGCAGCAAGTCGGGTACAGATGGTGCGGCAGACAAAGGCGGAAGCACCGCAAAAAGTACGGCGGACAAAGGCGGAAAATACACTTGGAATAAATAAAAACTCAATCGTCATCATACCAGCCGGAAAGATCTTCACCCATGTCGTACTCGCCTGTTCGCCAATTGTATTTGAAGTCTTCCGGCTCTTCTAGTTTTGGTGGTTCTGATGGCTCACCACTAGAAGAGCCATTGATTACCACATCTAAAATTTCAAAAATAAAATTCAACGCGCCTCTTAAAAACTTCATCATTAATTCTAAAATATTCATTTAAAAATCCTCTGCTTTTTCTGTTTGTCGCCTCCGGGCAGCAGGCATTATTTTTTTAACGTGCTCACGAATTGCTGCCAATATGAATGAGTTTGCGGAAAATTCCGTGTGTTCAGCAATGAACTTTACCTGCGAATCGATTTTCTCTGTCATTCTAAGCGGAAATCCTTTTTGTGGTTTATTATCATCCAACCCCACCCAAGGTGATGGTAATTCTTTTTTCTTAGCGGTCTGCACTTCTGCTTCACCAGCAATCTCCGCACGAGCCTCGGGTGAAACTTCTGGCACAGTAGAGCTTTTGATAGGAGCTACCAGCTTTTGGGATACATCATTACCACTGCGCCCTAATGAAACTTTAGCCATTAAACACCTCCTGCGCCAACAATTGCACCTCTGCTTTTGCCTTTGAATCATTCATCTCAATCACCCCTACCCCTTCACGGGTTGCATCACGGAAAGCTCGACGCTCACGAATCAGTTGCTGGCACAACGAAAATACGTCTGATTGCGCGCTCTCAATCGCTTCCCGCACATCTGAAGTCTCCGTCCGCTGATTAGTTGGACATTGCGTTAAAACCAATTTAGCAGTTAGCCCACGATTAAGTTTAGAAACATCGTTAATAATTGATTCCACACGTGCAAAATTCTCTATATCAGCCTGAGCTGGACGAAATACCGCTAAAGCCGTATCAGCCGCCATCAGGCCGGTTCTCATAGCATCTGAATCGTACCCACCTGAATCAATAATAATGTCGTCATAACGTCCTGCCCTAGCTTTTATCACATCGTAAATATCACCCGAGGCTTGCTCTCGATGAATCACTGCTGCCTCTGGCCAATTTTCTGCTCGACGATGCGCCCATTTGTACGATGTTGCTTGCTGCCCATCAGTATCAATTATCAACACGTCTCGATTGGCATGTGCCAGATATACCGCTAAATTTTGTGCGATAGTCGATTTGCCTGATCCGCCCTTTGTTCCACATACAGATAATATCATTTTAATATCTCCTGATATCAGTTTAATATCATAACAATATTATATGATATTAAATAATATCATGTCAATATCAAAGTGATATTACTTTGTGTTCCGTGTGATAATTTATCACACGGGGCGCGGTGCCCCGCCGCGCCCCATGGTGCCCCACCTCAAGCATCCTGTTTCTTGAGAAACCATCTGGCCACTGGCTAGCATTTTTGTCTTTGTTATTTATCGATGATCCAGTGTTAGTTTAGCACTGACTTTTTCAGCCAAGGGAGGTGATGCTTGCCCTTGGCGCATCACCTCCCTTGGCTTCATTCTCACGCTGGTCTTCATGCAACGCAGCTATCGCATGCGTTGCATTTGCCCAGCACAGGTCAACGCTACTCCGTCACGCGTTGACCATTTTTGCTTGCCTCGCTTTAATAATGATGCTATCTTAAAATTAAGTTCACGCCACGCTATGTCAGTCTTCATCGCTTCGCTTGAAACCCTTACATAGCGGGGCTAAAAGACAAAGAATGGACAAACGCACAATGAAAAAGCTAGATGATAACGCACAGTTTAACGCACAAGACGAATTGACCGAGCTTCGCCGTAGGCGAACCATCGGCCACCGTCAGTCTTACCGAAAGTCGAAACTTTCCCCGTACCGAGCGGAGCTGGTTCAGCTCCGTCTTGCCGGGGCAAGTTTCCCGGAGCTGGCTACGTGGGTTCGGCGAACCACGCGAGGCCAACTCAAACCTGCACATACGACCGTCATCCGCTACCTACAAAAGCTACCTGAATTTCAGGAGAATAGTGATGCCGTCATTCGCTAAAGCCAGCACACAAGCCCAACGCGCTGTAAGCCAAAACATTGCTCTTGGTACGCCTCGCCATACTAGTCGCGATGATGGCCTGATCCATTCATTCGGCACCGCCCGAACCTACCAAAGCCAACTCAAGTTAGCGGCTGAATGGGACAAATCGAATGGTGGCAAGGGATTGAAATGTTGGGATGAGGGCAGAGCTAAAGCCTATCTTTCCGAGCGTGCTGAAGTGGTTGGGCAAAAGACGCTCGACGCCTCACGTCAAGCCCTGCAAATTTTACCGGGGATAGGAACTCTTGCTGTTGTTAAATCTAAACTAGATACCGACCTTGAAACACGAGCGATTACGCATGAGCAAGCTGCATTGATTCGGGAGGATATGACAGTACGTACTTCTTTGGGTCACGAACTGGTCGAATCGGCGGGCTTACGTGCGTCCGAAGTATTAACTTTGCTTCCCATCGAGGAGCGTGATCCAGATAACCATCGGGACGTACACCCGGATAAATTTGTGGGTAGAGAAAATTGGCCTGCTTATACGGTAGAAGGGAAAGGGGGGTTAGTACGCGAAATTCGGATTGAGCCAGAATTAGCTTTAAGGCTTGAAGGACGTCGAATAGAAGAACCTGGGCTAATCATCGACAGGGGAATTCAAATTGAACAGCATTATAATGTGACCGGCGGGCAAGCGTTGTCCCAATCACACAGCGAACACAGTAACGTTGAGTTTGGTTGGTCAACAGGTATCCATGGGCTACGCCACACCTATGCACAAGAGCGCATGGAGGAACTGCAAGAAAAAGGGTGCTTTTATCGTGACGCATTAAAAATTGTCAGCGAAGAAATGGGGCACTTTCGACCAGAAATAACCGAAGTCTATCTTCGTTAAACGGTGTTGTACCGTCAGCCACTGCGGTAATTGTGGCCGATTCATCAGCGTAACTGATGGCCATTTGGAGAAGCTAAACTCCGCAGCTTTCGAGCTTAAATAAATAAAGCCGGGGACTCAGACCTGATGCTTTTGCCAGCATAAACTGGGAAGGAAAAACGGCGCGACCACCTAATAAGGTGTGGAGTCCGAGCCATTCATAACCTATAAATTATGAAAAACTGGGGCCAGCGAGGTTCGTCCTCGGACATTTAACAGGAGTGAAATGTCGTATCTAACGGGAACAAACGCAACAAAAGGATGAACAATGAACGTAGTAAACTTTAAAAAATATAAACAGCGGCACGATGAACAGGTGGCCATGGCCATGCATCAACAATTAAAAGATAAAAAGTGTATTGTCGAAAAAATGCAAAAAGCGATTGAAGCAGGGGACTTGCGGCTACCAAAATAATTAACCGTTTTTTTACTCATAACGGTTAATCTATTGTGTTGGCCAGAAAACCCATTTAAGGTGAAGTTTCTTTCGATTAACGCACGATAAGCGTCACCCTTTACCTGTCCGTCAGGTCATTAAAATAACGAGCCATTTTTGAACACCCAACCGGGGAAACCCCGCTGGGGTATTTCTCTAAAAACTAATTATTTAAGGAGAAATACGATGGAAGCAATGTTATTTCAGATAGTGTTTGTTGCTATTTTTGCCGGTTATATTTTTATTAATTTATATCCAAAATTTAATAAAAAACCAGCTCAAAAAAAGACAAAAACAACAGTGCGTAGTGAGAAAAAAGTGCCTTCGACTTCTTACCACTGCTCGCCGGGCAAATATAAAGTTACCACTGTTCAATAGAAAACGGATAAAGCCCCTCACGGGGCTTTATTTTTTGCTATCATTCAAAGATGAAAAACAATCCATTTATCGAAGGTTTTCTTGAGGGTGTTAAAGAAACACCTAAAGCTTATTTTGCGCCAGCGATTGCGCTCTGGCAGTTGCTTATCAAAACCACTGAAGATTTAATCTCTCAAAAATAATTAGGCGGAATCTAATAAACCAGTACTGGTTTATTAGATAGCTCATGGAATTTTTCATTTTATTTGTGTTTAGGTTTGAGAGGGCAGCTAATAGCCTCTGAATATCGTTTTTAACTATATACCAGCTAAAAACCGACCCCTTTTTTTGATAACGCTTTTGATTTTGCATTTTTAAATGGTGTTTTTCCTTATATCTTTTTTCTTTTATTAGATTTTAATGAAATTGAGTTTTATATAGCTATCAGAAGCCCTGTAAGCCGCTATGAGCGAGGATATTGGATTTGAGATGGTAGATAGCTGTTCCGAAGGAACTCTTTGTTATGGGTTTCTGTAAGCTTTTAAGTATAAGGTTAGGATTTACTTCTTGGTTTTAAAGTTATCCACAAATTTCGTCCTCTTTATATAATCTTGTTTATATATTTCTTGTTTATAATCTTGTTTATAGGGTGCTGTAAGTCCTTGAAACAAAAAAAGAAATTAGACTTAGAAACGACAAATGTCTGAAAAATAGCGGTTTAAAACGACAAATGTCTGAAAAAAACACGTTTTAAAACGACTTTTGTCAGACTTAAAAAACGACAAATGTCTGACTCTATCCACAGGGTTATGCACAAGCAATACACCTATGCGGTGTATCAATTAAATCAATCACTTAAGAGCATCTATAACCTTTTCTTTTCCGCTTTTTTTTTTTTAAAACGACAAATGTCTGACTGTAACGACAAAAAGAGTTTTTGTCGTTGACAAACAAACGACATATTACATATATTGTCGTTTATGAGTAGCATAGCGCAAAGAAAAGTCACAAAATCCAATCATTTGGTCGAAGCCAGTTACAAGCTGTCACTGAATGAACAGAGGCTAGTCATTGCTGCGATCTCCAAACTAGACTCGCGGAAACCAATGCCTAAAAACGGCATAAAAATTACAGCGATAGAATTTGCTGAAACCTATAAAGATGCGATTGATCCAAAATATGCTTATGAGGCTTTAAGGTCAGCCATCCGCGACTTATACGAACGTTCAATTACCAAAATTGAAGGCAAGCGCCGCCGTGACACTCGCTGGCTTTCAGAAAAAGAAGAATATGAGTCGCATGATGGCTATGTGACTGTGCATTTTAGTGACCGTGTTGCCCCCTATCTGGTACAACTTAACGAGCAGTTTACCAGTATCACAATGAAGCAGGTCTCAGGACTGCGCTCAGTATATTCGATCCGCTTACTTGAAATGCTTATGAGATTTAGAAGTACAGGTTTTTTAAGAATTAGCCTCGATGATTTCAAAGATCGACTTGTTATTAGTGAAAAATATAAGTGGCATGATGTAAAAAAACGAGTAATTGAACCAGCTATTGTTGAACTGAAAACACGTGGCCAACTCGAAATTGATTTTGTGCCGAAAAAAAAAGGACGAGCTGTTATTGGTCTTGAGTTCCATTTCAGACAAACAGACCAAACATCAATGGATTTTTAATTAACTTCTGCTTGCTTTGGGTTCCACCCATCTGCTTCAACTATAAATCTCTTTACACCAAAACGACTGGCCAGAAAGGACAATAATGCATTGAGTGTTTTAAATACGCGCGTCCCCCCTCGTTGACGCTCTAAGGCGTTTTCTAAGCTGCTGATCATCGCGACCAGGGCAAAGCCATCCGCAACCGCTTTGGCCTTGTACGTGACTTCGACATGTGGGTTATTTTGATAATTGAGCATCGTATCAAGACTCATTGGCTTCGCGTTCAAAATGGCCATATTTAGTTTGTTCCCTGCCCGTCAATCAAAAATAGCATATTGAAGTATCAAAAGCTAAAAATCAAACTTGTATTTTTGATGACGTTTTTAAGGTTTTTGATGCTGTTCTGATTTTCATTTTTCAGTTTTCGACCCCCTCGATTTACCATAACCCCCGTTATGCGGGCTTTTATTGCTACCAAATAATTAAAAAGTCATGAAATTTGACTTTACAAGTAAAATTTAGGCTATACTCTGCTCACAGTCGTATGAGCGGAACCGGAAACGGTGCGATTGTTCCGCCTGAGAAATCAGGTTTCCAGCTGGTCTGGGAATAATAATAAGAGACCCGTTAAAGCCCCTTTATTGGGGCTTTCGTTTTTCTAGGATGGCGGTTTTATTGTTTTCTTCTGCTGCACGTTCCGTGCAATAACGTTAAATCCAATTTTTCTCTTTTTCGGTTGTGATGTTGTGTAATTTTCATCACGGATATAGGCGCTTTGGATTTGCACATTGAGCCAGCCTTTGCGACTGGCGAACCTGCTCACGGTAAAGTAAACCTCGTATTCTTCTTTTTTGCCATTTTCACCGACCAGCTCAACCGTGAAAAAATTGCCGTGATGGGTATGCCAGCATATCCGATCACCGAGTGATCGGATGATGTCGGGTAACTGCTTCGAGAGCTCATACCGACCAACATCAAACAAGCGGCCAAGATCATCAGGGTAAACTAGGTCGGCTGAATGGTTCTCTCCGTCCCTTCTGTCGCGGGTAAAGCAATGACTACTGAAAACTACCGTGCATTTATACGTTTGTGGCTGCCCCTCTTTGGGAGCATGTTCATAGCGCCAGTCAAACGGGTGCAAATGAGTTAAATCGTAGTCTGTTCCACTATATTCAAAATCCTTATGTTTCATGTATTACAGACTTCTCCGTTTATTTTGAACCTTAAGAATACAGCATTTATCCCCTTGCTTTTACCCTTGCCCGGCTCCCTTGCTATTTCCCTTTCTGAATTTGATACGTAACGGACGACTCTTAAAATATTTTATTTAATATGTTGAGTAAGGTCTGGCTATATCTTTACAGGGGAACACGTTCCCCCTTCATGCACGTAGGGGGGA
>Ga0316208_1003113_pt1 | contig 12404 bp, 8 predicted proteins | sample 3monopyrite_MG_FD_204944 | JGI IMG/M metagenome (GOLD analysis project Ga0316208, IMG submission 204944) | Microbial mat bacterial communities from mineral coupon in-situ incubated in ocean water Damariscotta River, Maine, United States -... | ecosystem: Environmental > Aquatic > Marine > Coastal... | reverse complement strand
GTTTCAGTTTTTTTTTGATTATTCCTCTTACTTTTTATTTGAGCAACGCCATTTGTGCGTCTAAGGTATTTACCTGTGCTTTCAGTTTTTCAAAATGCTTATGTATGTCGTCATGATCAGATGCTCCTTTGAGCGCGCTGACCCTCAAGCTCTCGGCTTCTTTTTTTGAGGATGTAACGGTAGCGTTCAAAGCGGCTCTTTCTTTTTCCGTCAGATCGTTCAACAAGAGAAGCATCTTATCGCTAAGGGCGCTCACTTTTTTTGCATGCTCCGCCACATCTGCATACTTGCTTGCCTTCAAGGCCTCGGTTATTTTTTCGAACTGGATTTTAATTTCGGCATTTGACCCTTCAATTTCTTTTAACGCTGCGTCTCTTGCATCAGAGGATAAGGGAGGTGTAATCTTGCCTGGTTTCTGCATTCCCTCGTGCTGCCGGTTGCGCGCCTGCCCTATATTGGCTTCAATGGCCGACTTTGAACCTGCAAAGTACTCCTGCAGGTCATTCACATTTATCTGGAGTGCCGCAAAGTGGTCTTTCAGTTCTTTGTCTTTGTCAAACACTTTGCTTTTGTGAGCAATTTTTTCAAACGCATCGGCTGACACCCTTACCTGATCTGTTTTTTCGATCATGCCCTGGGAATATTCCGAAGGCAGTTTGGCATTGCTGGTTTCAAATTCACTTACAGCATTATCCAACTGGTGAATCTGCGTGTCCATTTCCTTGTGCCTGTCTCTTTTTATGCTCTGTTCAATATCCGAGAGCACGGTTTGCATCATATTTATATTGTTGTTCATCACGGCAAGGATGCCGATGGTCTGGTCCTGGCCTTTTACCGCAACAGACAGTAGCATTAACGTTATGGTGAATAATGTGTTGGTAGTTTTAGTCACGGACTTCGGCATTAATGGTTTCGCGGCAATTATTTTTTAGGATAATCAGACCTGTGCTTTTCGACCTTCTCCTTTTCTGCCTTCTCCTTTTCTGCCTTCTTCTTCTCTGCCGGAAATGTTTTGAGCATTGTACGCACGGCAGGATGGATGTCATTTTCTATGTACTGACCGTCATATATGTCGGCCTGCACGGTGCTGGTCCATACTAATTTATTCTGCTTGCGGTCTATGGCATTGAGCGTGATAGTGCTTTCTGTATAGTTTCTGGTATGGCTCTCGGTCTTGTACTGCTGCCGGTAGTAGCTGTTGTTGGCATAGTAGTTCCGGTTAGGGGTATAGCCGTAGTTGTTGTTGTAATTGCGGTTGTTGTAATTGTAATTGTAGCTGTTGTAGTTGCTGTAGCCATAGTTCTGATTGGAAGAATAATACGGGTTGCTCTGATAGTTGTAATTATTGTATCCGTAAGAATTCTGCTGATAGCCCGGTGTTGACACAGGGTGCTGCTCCTGATAGGTCTCTGTTCTGCTGGCACTGGTAATGACCTGTTCAAAGAGCAGATCGGGGCTGTCCGTGTCGGGTGTGTATCCGAACTCGCCAAAATGAGGTGAGAAATAATTCTTGATATTGTTATGAACGACCGAATTGTGATACGGGGAAGATTCAATATCCTTATCCGGCAGCCAGGCAAAGGAGCGATAGGAAGAAAAGTCAACGGTTTTGTCGTAGTCGGTACTGATTACCGAATAGGCTCTGCATCCGGCAAACAGAACAAGGAACAGCCCTGCGATAATGGCCGACCGTGTGATCCGGTCTGAATTTTTCAATGTTTTCATAATTTCTTTGTTTTAGTTGTTTGCAATAACCATTCGCATCGTTTTCTCGGTTGTGCCGGCCCTCACCCTTACAAAATATAGCCCTTGCACAAGGTCTGCCGTTGGCAGGTTGATCCGATGTGTTCCTTCGTTCATAACTCCTTCATCAATGGAATTTATCAGCTGCCCCTGAAGGTTGTATGTGCCGATCTCCACCTTGCTCTGTCGGCCAAGCGAATATTCCAATGTGCTGTTACCGTTGATGGGGTTCGGATAAACCGAAAGTTTCATGTTATCAGCATTCACCTCATCAATTCCCGTGGTCACGTTAAAACTGAAGATGTAAAGCCCGTTCTCCTCATCGCTTGCCAAGATCTTATCGGTTCCCCAGAAAGTATATAGCCCGAAATTGCCGCCATAACCGGGGCCGCTTGCCGTAGAGTCGGTATCATATTCGGCTATGAGCGAAATATTGGTGGGGTCGGACACATCGAAAACGCGAAACCCGGCCCGGTAGTATGATACAAAGGCATAATCGCCCAGCACATACAGGTTGTGCACGTAGGCCGTTGGGTCAGAAAAACTATCTACCAGAAACGGGTTCTGCACATCGCTGATGTCCCAAACCGTGATGTCATTCTCTGAGGGCGATGCCAGCTCATCGCAGACAAACACATGATTTCCATCTTCGGTGGTCCAGCCGCTGTGATGAAACATTCCCGAAGGCGGAACGGCACCCAAGCCAACGAGCGTATCGGGCTGGGAAACATCGAAAATGCGTGTGCCGCAATTGTCCGAAAAATCGAAAAGCCGATCATCAATGATGGAAATATCATGGCCTTCACAGGAATTGTCAGTATATACCAGTTCCGGTGCTGTCGGGTCGCTGTTCAGGTCGAAAATGCGCACACCGGGCGCGGAAAGATACATGAACCCGCCAGCAGAAATGGTGATGTTATGCCCTCCCGGGAATGTTCCCACCTGCACAGGATCGGTCGGGTCGGAAAGGTCGATCACCTTGCCCGTTACAGATAGCGATTCGCCAACGACATAGGCAAAGTTCTGCCATGTTTTCACATCGATCGCATTAACTCCACCGCCACTCAAAGTGCCAACCAACTGCGGGTCTGTGGCATCTGTTACATCAATAACCCTCAGGCCAGAATTGCTCGCACCCAACAGAGCATATTGGTTTCCCGTGGCCGTATCGGTATATCCCCAAACATCATGAATGGGCAGATCGGTTATCGGCAGTTTCCCGAGCAGTTCAATACTCCCCGTATTCTGCCCAAGGCTTTCCGAAATGCTTCCGAAAAGCAGAACGGTAAACAATAGTATTTGAAGTTTTCTCATGCTATTCGGTCATCATCAATTTAATGGTCGTTTCTGCTTCATCCGTTCGTAAGCTCAGGTAATAAATGCCTTGTGATAAGCCGTTCATATCAAGCTCGCGTGAATGTTTGCCGATGTTTTTCATTCCTTCGGAAAACGAATTGACCAACTGCCCGTGAATGTTCCGAACGGTAATTTCCACTTTGCTTTCGTGTTTAAGCGTAAATCGGATCTGGGAATTGCCTGATGTAGGATTTGGATAAACCACGACATCAATCAATACTTCTGCCAACTTATCTATTCCGACCAATGGACAGGAATTGCTGGTGCTTGCTGCCAAATTTTGAATAGTGGCCGTGTTGTCCACGATTGTTCCGTGTGCCATTTGAAGATCGGGCACCGTGGTGCTCAAATTAGCAACCCCAACTATTGTGCTGGTGGTAGATGCATTGCACGAAGTGTTGCCCAGTCCATCCGTCTTGATGAGTAGCGCTTGGTTCTGTTGGCCAAATCCATCCGTAAAGCCAGTAAGCACAATTCCACCATCCGTGGTCTGAGCTACGGACAAGGCATCGTCATTTCCAGTGCTGCCATAAGTGCTGGTCCAAAGCGTATCTCCGCTTGCGTCTGTTCTAATCATGTAAACGTCCTTGAGGCCGTCTCCAAAACTTGTGGTGCTACCAACAATCACAAAGCCTCCGTCAGGCATGGTTTCAATTGCGTTGCCGAATTCCTGACCGGGTCCACCGTAAGTCTTCGCCCAAATAAGGTTGCCGAAAAAGTCCAATTTGACCAATAGGATGTCTGCGCCTCCGGCACCGCTGCTGGTGGTATTCCCAGCCAAAATCAGACCGCCATCAATTGTTCCTTTAATGCCATTTGCATAATCGGAACCGGATCCCCCAAAGGTTCTTGCCCAGATTGTATCGCCAGAAAATCCTCCAACGTTTATTGCTAGAATGTCTGTTCCACCAACTCCGAATCCGGCAGTTTCGCCTGTGGCTATGTAATAGGTGAAATCAGCCTCGAGCAATTCTATCGAGCGCAAATAATCGCCTTGGGTGCTGCCATAAGATCTTGTCCATAAAGTATCACCGAACTGATCAATTTTTACGAGGTAAAAATCGTGCTGGCCAGGGCCGAAACTACTTGTGTGCCCACCGAGAATGAAAGCCCCATCGGAATTCGTTTGCATACTGTAAATCCCATCGGGAGCCGGTCCACCGTAGGTTTTGGTCAGCAGGGTATCGCCATTTGCATCGGTTTCTAAAAAGTGAAAATCGTGGCCGCCTTGGCCGAAACTTGCGGTGTGCGAGCCAACGATAAAGCCATTGTTCGCTGTCTGGTCAAGAGCGTAAGCATAATCTTCGCTCGTTCCACCGTAGGTTTTAGCCCAGACCTGACCTCCTGCTGTGTCGGTTTTGAACAAGAACACGTCTCGGCTTCCTTCACCGAAACTGTAGGTTTCTCCTGCCACAATAAAGCCACCATCGGAGGTTTGCTGAACTGCCCTTGCAAGGTCGTTAGATAAGCCGCCATAAGTTCGAAAGAACACAGATTGCCCCATACAGGTATCAGAATAAATACCTGCACAGATCAGTGTCAGACCTATGGCGTTTGTCAATTTCATTTATTCTGCGATCATCAATTTAATGGTCGTTTCTGCTTCATCCGTTCGTAAGCTCAGGTAATAAATGCCTTGTGCTAAACCGTTCATATCAAGCTCACGTGAATGTTTGCCGATGTTTTTCATTCCTTCGGAAAACGAATTGACCAACTGCCCGTGAATATTGCGAACGGCAATTTCCACCTGGCTCGCGGAAATGAGCGAATACGTGACCGTGCTGTTTCCAACTGTTGGATTAGGATAAACAGCAACGTCTCCAATAGATCGGTCGGCTTCCGAAATACCCGTTGGGCCGTTTCCATCGCCCACATAAATATTGTCTATGTAAAGGTTGTTGCCGCCATCTGTAATATTCTTTATTAGAATCAGCACGTAGCTTTCATCTTCATATTCATCAAGATCGATGTTGGCACTTTTCCACTGCGAAGAGTCTGGCACAAAAGAGGTGGTTTGGGTTGGTCCGGTTGCCAACGCGCTCTGTGTCTTGTAAAAAACCTGTTCGAAATTGGTGCCGCAATCGGTTGAAAGCAGCACAATCAATTCATCCGAAAAGCTCGGGTCTGATTTGGCGTAGGCCCATTTGAAGGACATGTACAGCGATGAATCGATAGGAAGTGAAGTGAAATCGAAATAGGGGAGAACCAGGTCATCGGCAGAACCGTAATTGGTATTTATCAGGTTATTTATTCGGAAGGAATAAGGCGGAGAAACGAATCCGAGTGAATCCAATTCCCAAGTAACTCCACCATCGGCATTGGCAATTTCAATCTCTGCCGGAGGATAAAGTCCTGCATCAAAATTCTCAGCAAAATAGAGCGGGTCGCCCACACCTGGTAAGCTTACGGTAACGTAATCTGAAACTGTAACGCTATCTGATGTAACGCCATCAGAAACCACCAGTTTCACATCATAATTTCCAATGTTGTCGTACGTAATTGTCGGGTTCTGCTCGGTTGAAGAAGCGGGATTACCACCAGAGAAAGTCCATTGCCAGCTTGTTGCGTTGTTCAGGGAAATATCCATGAAATAAATGCTGTTTCCGTCACAAACTTCAGGTGTAAGCGTCACAAAATCGGCTACAACGGGGCATTCAACAGGAGCTGTGTATGCCGTATCACAACCTGTAGAAATCAGGTTGGCCTCGCTCCAAATTTCGGTTCTTATGGTATCTAACGTGGCGTGTATTCTATCCTTCTGACCTTGCGTTAACATATCCTGACAATTGTCTGGTGTGTAGTTGAGGTAATTCTCCTTCAGGTCGTTCTCATCGGGATTATCGTTGGAGCAGGTGTTGAGCGTGGAGCAGTTGAAACTTGGCTCAGCCTGTGGGGGCGTGTCGCACACATAATCGCCATCGGTACATACATCTCCACCGCAACCATTATTGAAGGTGTGATACAACCCGAACCAATGTCCTATTTCGTGCGAAGTGGTTCTGCCCAATCCGCTGGCGGTACCAACACCTTTTCCGAAAAGTGTGTGCCTGACCACCATTCCGTCTTCATCGGCTGGGCCGCCCGGAAAGGATGAATATCCACCCACGCCACCGTTTATCGATTGTACCACATAGATGTTCATGTAGCGTTCATTGTCCCAAAAGCTCAACTCTTTAAGCAAGGCGCGCTGGTAGGTTTTATGTGCGGCCAAGGGCGATTCTATACGCACAATTCCGTTGGTGCAATTTCCATCCGGATCAATCTTTGCCAAGCAGAAACGAACGCGTGTATCAACACCGTTTCCGTCTCCATTGGTTCCTGGCAGTTTTCCGTAATCCTCGTTCAGAACCACAATCTGGCTTTCTACCTGCGCTTGAGAAATATTGTTTACACCTCCATTATGTATTACATGCACAACCACGGGAATAACCTTGATTGAATCGGGTGTGGCGCGCTGATTGGCATTGAGTTGAATCCGCTCAACTCTGGATTGAATCATGCGCTCGGCTGCTTTAATACTGTTGTTGTTGGTGTAGGCATCGAAACCACATGGTTCTGAAATGCTTTGTGCCATTGTGGCAAATGGGATGAGCGTGGCAATTGCCAGTAGTAGCTGTATGTGTAGATTTTTTTTCATTGTATTTGGGTGGTTGTTAATTCTTATGCTAATTTTTAAATGTGGTAATCTGTCTGCCTTATTCCAGAAACATGAAATCGCCACTGAAACACAGAATGCACAGAAATTTTCACAGAGCAAAGGGTTGTTTTTTTATTCTGTGAAAATCTGTGTTTCTGTGGCCAAAAACATTTTCTTTTTTCATACTGGTTCATACAAACACACCAGAATATTTTATAATGTGATTCCCCGTTATTATACCAGTAAATCCCCCGTCTCGTACCTCGACACCCCCTTTGAAAGGGGGATTCGCGGCTTACACAGTTTAGCAAGAAACGAATGGCATAGTCAGCTTTAACGAACTGATAATCAAACGGGGCATCACTTCTTTTAATCTGATTTTTCATATCATTTTGGCGATTTTTTCCATTACTCGATGGTCATCTCCGAGTTTGCATAGGGCATCGCAATTCTCTCTCAGTTCAGATGTAAGAATGTACGACATGCGCGTTTCGTTATCTCGAAAAGCAGGTCGGGTCAACTGAAACTCAACTTCCTTTTCCCTTTTATTCGGCACCACGATGTAGAGTTTTGTCTGATGGGACGGCAGCGAGACCGACAGGTCTTTCAAACGAAGAATGCCGGAATAGATCGAGGTGCTTTTCTCCACCTCAAAGGCGCAAACGATGCGGTTTGCTCCCTTCTCAAACCAAACAATATCTATTAGTTGTATGGTGCCGAGCGTTTCCTTTGGCACATCAACCTTTGGGAATTCATTTATTCCGAGAAAGGAAAATTTGTTGCCTTCATACGTTCTTGATCTGTCATTTGAAGCAGCCATCACATCATAGCCCAACGCCTTACCGATCTTAAGGAGATGATACTGCATTTCGGTATGCAACTGGTTCTCCTGATCTTCATCAACAACTTTTTCGTGCCGTTTCTTTAACTGCTTTTCTATTTTTTCGAGATCTTTTTCTGAAAGCGTGTTTTCATTTCCTGTTAGAATGTTCCTTGAACCTATTTCAAAGAGAAAACCACCAAAAGCTCCGAGGTCGTTGGAGAAATCCTTACTATAAATCTTGTTCTGCATGATGATCACTTCGCGCATTTTCAGATATTCTGACCACGAACCCAATTTGACCTTTTCATTGAAGAGCGTATTGAACCCATTGACAATTGCCGTGTTGCAGGGCGGGAAAACGGTAGGGTGAAGGAAATAAAGGATATTCGCCACCGCAGGCCCAAGACCTTTTATCTTTTTTCCGTCCAGTTTGATGATCTCTGACAAGAGCATTTCCTCGTTGGAAGTATTGAGGCAGTTCTCCAGAAATTGCCCGAAGTATTTCTTGTTGTCCTGATTTTCGTAGATGTCAGGAATTCTGAGCTTGGGTTTCCAGTAGAACGGATGCGATGCGCCTTGAAAAACCTGCTTCTGTTCTGCAATACAGCTGATTACAAATTCCAAAGAACTTCCTTTAAAATCGTTTGGAAACACACCGGTTTTGATGTCCTCAATCACCTGAATAACACCCCGCCTGATAGAGCGGAACGCCTTCAATCGGTCATCGTTATTCACAAACCAGGCATTATATACCAGTTCTGGAGCGTCCTTATATTTTCTAATGAGTTCCTTCACGGTCGATCTTCAATTGTTATTTTTCCTGAAACAGAGGTTCCGTCAGCGGTTTTCAATTGGTACGTGTACAGTCCGGTTGCCAGCGTTCCTCTATCAATTGTCAGCTTATCACCAGATAGACCGCGCAATTCCAGAACCACCTGTCCGTGAATGTTGTAAAGTGTCCAATCCCATTTTTCCATGGGTTGCTCAAGTTCAATGGTGAGAATGTCAGTAGCTGGATTTGGATATACCGTTAAGCTAAGGTTTTCTCTGGTGTTCACCTCAGAAATTCCCGTAGGAGAACAACCCAATTGAGAAATTTCGGCCAACACATTTGCATATCGATTTGTGATGAAAGATTTGAGGCCGGGCACATCATTTCCGTTGATGTTCACCGTGTTCAACACATTGGCATCAAACTGCTGGTCGGTGTACATTTTCATTCCATCAGCATACACATCGGTCTGAATGGCGGCATACAAACTGTCGATGATCGGAAATTGAATGCTAGGGTCGAAATCGCTTATGTACTGGCAAAGCAGATTGGTGAATTGCTGTGTGTAATTGGCGTTCTGCAACATGAGGTAACTCAACGGTCTGTCTGTTTCATTTGGCCAGATGTAGTAGGCGCTCAGGTTTTCTACCTGCGAAACGGTCAAAGGAATATCCAGCCCAAAGGCTGTGCTCACATCCCAAATAATCCATTCAAATTTGTCGGTAACAGAATTGTGATAGACGTAATAGTTATGGCTAAAACGGTACGGATACGAATCATAATCGGCAAAAAGGCTGTAACTCGCCCAAGCTCCTAAAAAGGAATTTGTGTTCAGAACCGCTTCCACCGAATCTTCAAATTGCTGTGCCGTGGTCTGATTTATTTGGTAAGTCAAGTCAACCAGATCGGTCCAATCGTTGGCCGTTTCGTTGGTCTTCAACTCATAACAGTTGTAGTAGGACGACATTACACCATGATATTCTAAATTGGCACAGGAAGAAGCACTTCCATCGCCCTTGAAAAGATTGCCATCGTTGTTTCCGAATTCACGGTTCACGAATGTTTTATCAATCTGGTCAAGACTCAAGTAAAGGCCCCAGTAAACGCTGTTTACATACACCCGCGAATAAGTCGCGCGCGGACCATAAAGCCCATGCGCCTGTATGAAATCCAAGAACATTTTCTCACGCATGAAAGTGGGATCCTGATAGAGGTTGTTCAGGTTCATTTTCTTGAGCCCATCGAATTTCTGTCCGCTTACAAATTCATTGAAATCGAGTTTGAACGGTTTTTTGTTCGTTGGATAATTGTAATACGAAGAATTGCCCTTGAAACGCACTCCGACCGAATCAATCGCTGTTCCATCAATGGTCACCGTTCCCATCAGGTAAACATTCGAATCGAGATTATCGCTGTACGACTTGTACTGTACCAGAATGTTGTACCAATTTGGCTCATCAAAATCGATGGAAATGTCATGCACAATAGGCGCGCTGAAATAAGCATCTCCTGGAATTTGGGCCGACCCAATGAAGGAGGCAAGAAAGAGGAAAATGGTAATCGCTTTTTTCATTTGTCTGTGTAGTTTCTACTTAATTCTGTACGGGTTATGAAAATACGCTTTCCTTCTTGATACTCCATTCTCAAATCTCCACAGTTTTAAGCCTCAACGAATTAGCAATGACCGAAACCGAACTGAAACTCATGGCCGCTGCTGCTATCATGGGCGAGAGTAAAAGTCCAAAAACGGGGAACAGCACACCTGCCGCTATCGGCACTCCGAGCACATTGTAAATAAAGGCGAAAAAGAGGTTCTGTTTGATGTTGGTCATTACTGCGTGGCTCAGGTTTTTGGCTTTTACTATGCCGAGAAGATCGCCTTTTACAAGGGTAATCTTGGCGCTTTCCATGGCCACATCGGTACCCGTTCCCATGGCAATTCCCACATCAGATTGGGCCAAGGCGGGCGAATCGTTTATGCCATCTCCCGCCATGGCCACTACTTTTCCTTTTGCTTGCAGATCTTTAATGTAATTGAGCTTATCCTCCGGCAGACATTCTGCTTTGAAATCGCTTAAATGAAGTTCATCTGCCACCGCTTTAGCCGTATTACTGTTGTCGCCTGTGAGCATAATTACCTCCACACCTTTTTCTATCAGCGCGGAAATGGCCGATTTGCTTGTCGGTTTTATTGCATCAGAAATAGCCACATAACCTTGCGCCACACCATCCACAGAAATGTAGGAAACCGTTTTTCCGAGTTTTTGCTCCGCGATGACCTTTGAATCCAGATCTTCCGAAATAACAGCCCCTCCCGACCTCCCCGAAGGGGAGGAGATCTGCATCAGTCTGGAATTTCCAAGGGCGATGCTCTTTCCGTCAACAGTTCCTATAACACCTTTGCCGGAAACAGACTCAAAATCGGCTACACTAACAAGCGAAGTGCTCTGTTCCTTGGCGTACTTCACCACCGCTTCGGCCAAAGGATGCTCGCTATACTGATTCAGAGAAGCGATGTATTTCAACATGGTTGCAGCATCCTGACCATCCGCAGAAAAAACCTTTTCTACGGATGGTTTTCCTTCGGTGATGGTACCCGTTTTATCGGTTATCAGCACATCTACCTTGTTCATGGCTTCCAATGCCTCTGCATTCTTTATCAGCACACCCGATTGCGCACCTTTGCCCACGCCCACCATAACCGACATAGGCGTGGCTAATCCCAAGGCACACGGACAAGCAATGATCAATACCGCAATGGCATTGACAAAAGCATAGACCAACGCATCTTCTTCGGGCCAAAATATCGCCCAAACCGCGAACGTTATCAGCGAAACGACAATGACAATTGGCACGAAATACTTTGAAATGGTATCGGCCAATTTTTGAATGGGAGCGCGCGATCTGCTCGCATCATTCACCATCTGAATGATCTGCGAAAGCAGGGTTTCCGAACCTACTTTCTCGGCCACCATTACAAATGAGCGATTGCCGTTCACTGTTCCCGAACTCACTTTATCGTCCTTCGATTTATCAACAGGAATTGGTTCTCCCGATATCATGCTTTCATCTACGCTGCTAGAACCTTCGGTTACTTTTCCGTCCACAGGAATCTTATCTCCCGGTTTTACGCGTAGTAGATCCCCCGCCTTTATATTGTGGATAGAAATGACCCGATCTTCTTCGCCTTCGGTTACCAAAACAGCTTCTGAGGGTGCGAGTTTCAGTAATGCTTTTATGGCACCACTGGTCTGACTGTGTGCTCTGGCTTCCAACAATTGCCCGAGCAGAACCAATGCGAGAATGACCGCAGTTGCCTCAAAATAGAGGAAGACCGTGCCGTTCTCCGTTTTAAATTGATCGGGAAAAACATCAGGAAAAAGCAATGCGAAAACGCTGAAAACAAAGGCAATTCCAGTTCCTATACCCACCAAAGTGAACATGTTCAGGTTCCAGGTAACGATGGATTTCCAAGCACGCTCAAAGAACATCCAACAGGTGTAAAATACGATGGGAATTGTGAGAACGAACTGCACCCAATTCCAAGAGTTCTGCCCCATCAGTTTGAACAATGGATTGTCGGGCAGTAGGTCGCTCATAGAAATAATGAACACGGGCAGAGCAAATGCGACCGATATTTTCATCTTCCGAACTAGCTCGTTGTAGGTTTTTTCCTCAGCACTTTCGCTTGGTTCTTTGGGCACCAGATCCATGCCGCAAATAGGGCAGGCCCCTGGGCCATCCTTCTCAACTTCGGGGTGCATGGGGCAGGTGTAGAGCACCGCTGTCGCTGCCTGCGGCTGTTCTATCAGGTCCATTCCGCATACAGGACAATCGCCAGATTTGTCGTAGGTTTTTTCGCCCTCGCAGTGCATGGGGCAATAAAAAACACCAGCCCCCCTTTTATCCCCCCCAAGGGGGGAAACACTCCCATGAGACTTTCCTTTATGCCCGTGATGGTTTCCGTGTTCGCCACTTTCGCTGCCCGGCATTTCTATGGTGTAATGCAGTCCTGCTTTGAGCAAGGTTTCCTGCAATTTTTCCAACGGAATGTGGGTGGTCATTTCAATTTC
>Ga0316208_1003110_pt1 | contig 12412 bp, 7 predicted proteins | sample 3monopyrite_MG_FD_204944 | JGI IMG/M metagenome (GOLD analysis project Ga0316208, IMG submission 204944) | Microbial mat bacterial communities from mineral coupon in-situ incubated in ocean water Damariscotta River, Maine, United States -... | ecosystem: Environmental > Aquatic > Marine > Coastal... | reverse complement strand
TCGTATTATCTAGCCCTTTATTTTGAATTCACGCCGCCTTGGCTGACCAGTTTTCCCTGTTTGTAAACGGAAATGATTTTTTCGTCGTAGTTGGGCGATAAAATATCGGCTTCGGTAAATTGTATGGCTGATTCAGTTCAAAAATCTTTGACCTCAATTAAAAACGGATACTCGTTCGGGGCACTCGCAAAAAACAAACACAATTCAATATTGCAGCATTAAAGAACATTCATTGAATACTTTTTCCGCGGATGAGATCTCCGCATCAATATTGCATTTTTCAACGGGTGTTTCGAGAATAATGGGAACGGACTCGTTTATCCAAGGCGCCACTCGTTGGTATGCCAAAATACTTTCAAAGTTCAATCGTTCGTGGCGACTTTGGGAATTTACATAGCTCATGTGAACTTGTCGTAGTCGATCCTGAAAGAGTTGAAGAAAGGACTCAGCTTCCTGCATTGTTGGATCAACTTGTCGGGCATGACCGATATCGAAGCAGAAAGTGGCGTCAGGCAACTTCTCAAAAAACTGCTTTAATTGTGTCGCGGTCCTGCCAATCTTCTTCCGCTTATCCATGTTCTCGATACAGACTGCTCGACCCAGTTTTTGCCATAACGAGAAATCATGGATCAAATTGGGATGAATAACAATCGCCCAATCTCGATCTGCTACCTGCTGAAGTTTAGAGACGAGGTCTGCTTCTGAGATTTCATTCAGATTACTTGGAGCGTGAAACGAGATATAATCAAACGAATCCAAACGGTCTTCAAGTTGAGGCAGTGAACCCAGCAACGGATCAAGCTCCTCTTCACGAAGTGCAGAAAGTTCGACTGCCTTCGTCTGACCTTGAGCAACAATATCGAGTCCACGACTCACATCATCCAGAGCTATGCTGCCGGTTGAAAATCCTATTTTTCTTTTATCCATATCAAAATAATCCATATCCAAAAGTGAATTCACTCAAAGGAGATTTGATCCTGAAGCAGATTTCTGTCAAAGTCTTCTGTAGGGAGTGACTGATCTTTTGGCAGTCTATAAACTTCTCATCGTCGTAAACATTTTCTTCGCTTAATTCACTCAGGTGATTTCGGATTGCCTTATCATCCATCAACAACAAAAACTTTTCGTAATCGTTTACAAACTCCTGACATTGTTTATCCAGTTCCAATTGTTGCATAGTCCAGATGAAGATATTAAGCGGTGTAGAATGCACGAAATTCATCAGGTGTTCTTGAAGCTTCAGCATGTAACTATTTTCATCATCATGACGCTGGAGTGACTCATTCTGAAAACAGCTAAAGACAGTGAGCAGGCCAGAGACAAACAATAATTTTCTTGATGTTCGCAACTTGATGTTGCGAAGTGCCCACTTTTTCCCACCTTGCTCCCAGTCTTTATAAGCAAAATCGACACATAACGTGCGCCAGTAACGCACAATATCGTTTAGCAAGAATCTGGGTATCCGGGATTCGATGTCATTTTGCGAGTGAAAATTGGAGTCGCTTACCAAATAGCGATTGAGAATCTGACGGACAATTCGCTCAAAGGGACCAAATTCGTCACCTGGCTCTCGTAGTGCAGTTGCTTCCATCAGAAAAAGAATTCGCTGTGTCGTATTGGAATTAGTATCTGCTTGCCCGCCGATGCGATGTACAATTTCGTGGCTGAATGCCATATTCCCAAACGTAGCTTCAGTACCGGGGGGCTTCAATTTCGTTCCATGGAACTTCACTTCACCTAAAGTTCGATTGATTTCCCTCGCGGTTTTTCGATGGTCGGCGTTAGCCTGCCCATCGACTAACATTGTCCAATCTACATCACTGCCGCTTGTCCATTCTCGACGCGCAAGAGAGCCAAACACCACAAAATCGACATCGTCAGAACTGAACTGGCTCAACTTATCGCAAAGAAGCCTTTGGACTTCAACAGCATCGGCATTTGCAATAGCAATGGTGGGCCACTTTACACCGCTTTCATCACTCAGCTGAGCGATATAGTCAACTTTTGGATCAATTGAGCCGTCAGGCATCGTTGCATTCTTTCCCTGCAGGCAGCACTGTAAATATATAAAAAGCTGAGTGATCTGTTTGTACTATCTGATGGATGACCTTCTTTATAGAAACTCAAAGTCTCAATCAACTTTCACCGGGCAAACGAAGTCTTCTGGCTTGATAATCAGCAGTGAGGAATCGGCTGTGCTGAGTAGTCTTTCTGCGGTACTGCCTAACAGCATCGCAGAAATCCCGGAACGTCCAACGCTGCCGATGACCATCAGGTCAACCGTTTCTGATTCGATTAAATCGAGGATCACTTCTTCTGGCGAGCCGACTTCAACATGTACTTTGGTGCCATGCACCAGGGTTCTGTAATCGGTACGGGATAGTCGTTCGTTAATTTCCGCCTCGGCTGTTTCTCTTTCCTTCGCTTCCAATTTTGCTGCTTCTTCGCGGGATGTTCCCCCGAAGAAACCTTGTCCCTCTTCTTCAATCACATGCACCACATGCAGGCGAGCCATTTTAAGTTGCGCCAGTTGGACCCCGGCATCGAGAACGGTTTCGTCGATATCACTGAAATCGTCAGCAACAAGAATCGTTTCCACCTCTCGCACAGGACCTGGTTTGGCGATCAAAACAGGAACGGGGCATTTTCGAATTAATTTGGTGACGGTTTTGCCGAAGAAAAACCGTCTGGTAGATCGAGAGCCGCGTCGTCCAACAATGACCAATGTCTGTTTACTACAAATCGCTTCGCGAATAATTTGTTCCCAACTGGTGCCAAAAGTAACTTTGCAGGAAGCCTTGACTCCTTCCGCTTCTGCTTGTGCAACCAGTTTTTCAAGAACTCGCGTTGCTTCCACTTCCACTGAGCTAGTAATTTCTGATTCCTTTTCCTCGATTAAATGCCGGGCTTGCTCAGAAATTTCGAGCGTGGTGAAGAAGGTAATCTCCCCACCCTTTGCTTTTGCCAAATCGGTCGCACGAATCACCGCCTGATTGCAATGATCCGACAAATTTTCAGAAACAATGCGGTCTGAATGAGACAGATCAATTCCAACCAGAATTCGCGAAAAAGAAATCATGAGTTACTCCCGAGGTTATCTATGAACAAGTGCGATTTTATCGTCAGGAATCAGTTTAGAGTATTTCATCACTTTCCTGTAGGGTAGTTTGAGGTTCAACGCGAAAAATTCCGGGTGAAAAACTTCAACAAAAATCGTTCCGCTGATGGTTTCTCTTCTGTTTCGATTCCGTTTTTGTCAGTTATGACAATTAGTGAAGCAACGGGGATGAGGAAAAGCACCAAATCGCTCCGATTTTGTTGCCGGGATGCCACTTGTGACCTAAGTTTGAATATCCTCCCAATTCAAAGCTCTCAGCACCACTGAAGAAAGTGTCGCGATTGGCGTACATTTTCTGTCGGTGGTACGTTAATCAATTTCTGTCCTGTTAAATAGCTGAGAAAATTATGTCTAACTCGCTTGGATCGCTGCTCGTTGTTGATGATGACAAATTCATTCTTGAAGCAATGGCCGATTATCTGCGTCAACTTGGTTACCGCACGGAAACGGCTGCCACCTGCACCGAAGCATTGAACCGAATGCAGGAATTCCCGTTTGAAGCGGTCATCTGCGATGTCAATTTGCCCGATCAGGATGGTTTTCAACTGCTCGAATGGGCATCAAAAAACCAGCCGGATACTGCCGTGATTATGCTCACCGGTTACGGCACAATCGAAAGTGCTGTCGAAGCAATCCGTATCGGTGCGTTCGATTATCTGACCAAGCCGGTGATCGATGACGAACTGAATCTTTCGATTCAACGGGCACTCGGACAACGAAAAATTGTCGAAGAAAACAAACAACTTAAAGCTCAGCTCGATGAAAAACATGGGCTTGGAAACATTATCGGTCGTGATTACAAAATGTCGAAAATGTTCGATCTGCTTGAAAGCGTATCCGATACCCGGACAACGGTTCTCATTCTCGGCGAAAACGGAACCGGTAAAACGATCACCGCCCGCGCGATTCATCAAATGAGCAACCGTAAGGATAAGCCGTTTGTCGAAGTTGCCTGCGGGGCGCTTCCAGACAGTTTACTGGAAAGCGAATTATTCGGACATGTGCAGGGGGCATTCACGGGGGCTTCTCAGGATAAAGTCGGTAAATTTCTGCTGGCAGATGGCGGCACATTGTTCCTTGACGAAATCGCAACCGCTTCGCCACAACTACAGGTGAAGTTGCTGCGAGTGTTGCAGGATCATGAATTCGAAGCGGTTGGCGGGAACAAAACGCATAAGGTTGATTGCAGACTTGTTCTGGCGACTAACGAAGACCTCGAACAACTTGTCGCAGAAGGAAAGTTCAGGCAAGATCTGTATTACCGCATCAATGTGATCTCACTGACTCAGCCGCCTCTTCGGGAACGAGTCGGCGACATCCCGCTGCTTCTCGAACATTACTTGAAGCAGTTCAACGAACAAACCGACAAAAACATTGAAGGCTTTTCTGAGGAAGCCATTCAATACATGCAGCGATACAGTTGGCCGGGCAATGTTCGCGAGTTGGTGAATGTGATCGAACGAGCCGTTGTTTTAAGTCACAGCAATATCATCTCTGCCAGCGAATTGCCGGATACAATTCACAAGCAACTTGAAGTCGGAACTGTTCCTGCACACTTCGGCGGTAACTCATTGAAATCCGCTTTGGCTAATCCGGAACGACAGATTTTAATCGAAGCACTCGAATCGAACGGTTGGAACCGACAGGAAACCGCCAAGATGCTCGGCGTGAATCGAACGACCTTATACAAGAAAATGAAAAAGTTCGATATCTCTTACGAAACCTGCCACGCCTAAGGCACCATTTAGGGGAATCTCTATTTATTCAAAAGGAACACAGACATTCCTGTCTGTCTCACTTGAGCAAGTCTTAGTAGTGCTTGCTGATAAAGTCGTAGGTCAGGCTGTGCCTGACGAAAACAGGTCGTGTTCATACTATTAAATTCAACTTAAAATGATAGAACCGGATTGACTGAAATATGTTACGACAACAAAGCAACCAGATATTCATCTCGTCAGGCACAGCCTGACCTACATTCAATTCCAAAACTTTTCGCATGAGCCGCACGATTTTTCAAGCAAAGACTCAAAAACCCTTGCGGCTGAAGAATTCTTAATCGTGGTTTGATACATGAATAGCAGTACGGCAGACTAAATCAGCAAGCCCTCAGTAGTCAGTTTCAAAACGTGGGCGACCATGGATAGATATCCTTCTGAATAAAAGATTATCCAATCAAAGGAAATTCTCCTAATTCAAAAGTTTTGCAGCTTGTTTCCGTACGCTCTCAGAGGAGTGTTTGAGCAGCGGTTTCAATTCGTCCGGTTGAGCGGTAACCCGCGACTGTTTGATCGCTTTTAATAGCGCCAAAGCACGAGATTCCGTACGCCCCAATGCCTCGAATGCGAGTTTGCGATTTCGTTTAGAAAGGGTAGGGATTGCCTGAATCAACGGTTCAATCATCTGGTCAGATGGAATATCTGAAAGGCCGCTGACCGCTCCCATTTGAAGTTCGTCCGGCACTCCCTTTTCCAGATATTTCACCAGATGCAAACCACGTTTCTCCCAACCAGCCAAAGCGATCATCCGAAGTGCATCGTAGCGTGTTCCCGAACGAACTTCTTCATTGTCTGCCATTTGAGCCGCAAGTTCCAGTGTGCGAGGCCAACGCTGGGCCAATGTTGGTGTGCTGGAAATTATCTCATCAAATCGAGCTTGCGGCCATTTGTCAATCAACGTCAGTCCGTTGATAAGACCGCCTCCGATCACAACGGCCTGCCACTGCTGCAACGGTTGGTTCGTTTGAGGCATACAAAGATGAAGAAGATCACGAACTTCTCCCCCATCGTTTCGCTTTCCAACAGCGATCGCAACCTGCCAGATCCATCGAATTCGTTGAGAAACTTCTTCTTCCTTTTGAGAATCCAATCCTTTAACAAGTAGCGAAATGATTGCAGGCCCCATTCCTGATCGCTTATCAATCACTTCCAGGCGACGCTGTTTCGGTTGCAAATCATCAAGTAAAAACGGAGCAATCTGTGGTGGACGTCGCGGCAACGGTGCATCGCCTGCAACTGTTGAAGCAAACTGCGTTGATTGACCTGCAGGCACAAAGCGAACTTCACGCAAATCAAACAAAGCCTGCTTAACCAGCGGGCCTTCTGCACGAACCGAGATAATCCGCTTCCCGGCTTCCAGTTCAATAGTGCCAACCTTTTGGTGATGGTATCGATCCCAGCCCCCGGTCCCGAGGACAGCCCCTGTAATCTTCACCGGCAAACCATCAATAAGAAATCGATTTCCCGCAGAGCCACTCTCGCACGAAGCATCGATATAAATATCAAATCGACCAGGTTTCGGAACGGCAACAGACCATGAAACATGATCTGCATCGGAATGCCAGAAGCCGATATTCTGATATTCTGTTTCAAATTTGATTTTCTCTCCTCGAATTTCAGCATGTTTCGCCAACAGACGAAGTTCCCCCTTTTGATGGGGAGTAATCGTTTTGGGGGTATTCCCTGCAAATTTTTTCGGTGCAGAGCGAAAGCCGGAAAGATAGGCAATCAGATCAGCCATCTTCTGCTGTGAGATCTCTTTTTCCAGCCCCTCGGGCATGACTGACATTTCCAAGGATCGAATTTCTTCCAGGTCACTGCGAAGAATAACGTGTTCCTTGCCGCCAGATTCCCGTAGTCGAATCGATGCAGAGGTTTCCTCGACGAGCAATCCAGTCGCCGTCTGCCCATTAACTCGCAAGGCTGTCCAGGCAATGTAACGAGCGTCTACATCTTTGTTCGGGTCAAGAATTGTTGTGAGCAACCACTTCGGATCGTGGTTCGTTAACCCCATCAAATCAGGGCCAACAACATGGCCTTGCCCTTCAAGCCGATGGCACGCTGAACACGATTTTTTGAAGACTTCGCGTCCCTTGTTTGCATCTCCACTCATCTTGATCACGGGTGCGTAAACTTTCATGATTTCCACCCGATTTTGTGAGCCTGCATTTTGAAATATTTTGATCGCCTTCTCGCGTATTTCTTTTTGACGATGCGTAACGAGCCGTTGCTGACGCGCTGCATCAAAGCTCGTTTTACGCACATCACCGGATTCAATATGATCAAGCAGTTGACCGGTCCATTCGTCCCGACTGAGCAGCACATCAAAAATATTCTGGTGTAGACTGGCACTGGCATAAGGAAGTTGTCCCACGAGAAGTTCTGCAACCTGAGAGTGGCCTGTTCGAGAAAGAGCAGCAACGGCTGCCTGTTGAATCTTCACAGAATGTCGGGCAGAGATCAGCGATGCAATATCAACCGATACTGTTTCCATCTCAATATCAATCACAGAAACAAGTTCAGCACGATCCAGAAGCTGTTTAGTTATCGCTCCCCGTTGTCTGCCAAGGATTGCCAGCGCCAGTTGAATTTGTGACGGGGATTGCTCCTGATTTGCTACGACCTTTGCTGCTGTTGTGTGCAATGCGCGCACGCGGTTACAAAAATCGGTATCAAATTTCAATCCTTTTGGATTTCTCAAATCGGCAGTGTCCAACGCGGTCACAAATAATGGAACGGACGATGCTGGTAATTCCCGGGCTTTTTGCTTGTCATCCAGAATGGGAGTCAGCGACTTCAAAACCGTAGCGATTGAAGACTCATTCCCCACACGAATTGCAATCGATACCAGATCACGATAAACCTGCGAATGTTTTTGTGAAGCCGGCAGTTTCTGGAAGGCAGCAAGAACAGCAGACGCATTTTCCGAAGAAATGGAACTGAGGACCGATGTTTTCACGTAAATATTAGAATGATCTAAGGCAATCAAATGAGCCAGTGCAATCGCTGCTTTGGGCGAACTGGTTTCTCCAAGCGTCCACGCAACCTGTCGCCTCACTCGAATATCGAGGTGAGAAGCATGGGCAATGACAGCCGTGACAAGATCAGAATGTTCATTCAATAACGGTTCTGCCAACCGGATTGCAAACCGAACAACTTCTGCATGTTGAGATTTCAATGCCAGCAAGACATCTTGCGGGCTTAATCCACCCAGTCCATCGAGCGTCGCCAGGGCATGAATCTTCCCTTGTGGCAATTTTGCAGAAACAGCAAGTTTTTTAAGATCATCGACAACCGGTTTCGCTTCATGCCATATCAGCATTTGCTGAACCAGATCCCGAATCGTTCCATTGGGGTGATCAAGGTACTGTACCAGTTGTTGATCTGACAGTTCCTTCAATGATGGTAAAACCGGTCGCTCGGGACGATGATCGGCTTCCGGTCTTTGACGTGGCAATATCCGATAGATTCTGCCTCTGCTTTGTCCTGCATAAATATCAAGCTCTGCCAACGTAGCTTGTGGAATCCACCGGGAATGTTCAATGACATAACGGTACATATCAACGACCCAGATTGCACCGTCCGGCCCGGTTCGCATCTGCACGGGCCGAAACCACTTATCGGTAGAACTCAAAAATTCAGACTGTTTTTCATTCTCGGCTCGTCGTCCGGAAAATTTAATGCCATCAGGTTCCATCACAATTCGATGGACAAGCTGGTACACCGGCTCGCAGGTAAAAGCGTTTCCTGTATATTGCGAGCCAAGCAGGGTGTCACGATAAATTCCGAGTCCACAGGCAGAAGTAGCCTTGTCCGGCGTCCCGGAAAGTTCGAACAGGACAAGATCTTTCGGTGGATAAATTCTTAGTGCTTCCGCATTGGCAACCCCTGCTATCGATGGTGCTGGCACAACGTACGGATTGCGGCGAGTGTATCGGTCTTCAGTCGGATAATGTTTGAGCAGCGTTCCATTTGAACAACCGAACCAGTCTCCCCAGTCGTTTCGACAGCGTCCCTGTTGCGTTCGCCCGGTAACCGGCTCGATGGCACCGGTATCCGGATTCATCCGAAAATCCCGTCCCGTAATGTCTATCGTTTTACCGGTCAGATGACTGGTAATTTTCCCGCCAAAAAGACCGCACGAACCATACAGCCAATTGTCCAGACCTAATCGCAAACTGTTGACGCGGGCCTGAGCATTTCTGACATCGAAACCGGAAAACAGTTTCTTCACCGAATCGGCAACCCCATCGCCGTTTTCGTCACGCGCAAATAAAATATCCGGAGCATCGCAAATCAGCACGCCGTCTCTCCAGACCTTCACGTCCATCGGAAAACGAAGCCCGTCAACAAAAGTCTGCGCTTTGTCAAAACGTCCATCGTTGTTCGTATCACGAAGCCATCGAATACGACCATGCTGCTTAAACTTTTCATAAACTCCATGACCGTAATCATTCATTTCCGCGACCCATAATCGACCATCAGACCCAAAGTCAATTGCGACCGGATCTCGAATCAACGGTTCTGCTGCCACCAGTTCAATTTTCAAATCCTTATGAGTCTGCATCAAGCGTAGTGATTCTTCAGGAGACCTGGGAGCAACTCCCTGTGTTCCATCGGGCAGATGAAAACTATCGGGAACCTGAGAATGAACTTCATCCACAATCAGTTGCTCAAGCCCCGCTTTGAGAGTTGTCGGTAATGCGAAATAGGGCGTTTCCGATCCACCGCCGTAGCGGCCTTCACGTGCCAGACGCTCAGAAGGAATGTAAGAACAAAAATCGTTGCTGTAGGCATTGAGCCAAAATCGTTCCCGGTCAAATTCTTTCTTCAGACGCAGGGAGTAGTCAACACAAACTTCACCTGCGAGAAACACAACGCATAAACTTTCCCCAAAAGACCATGTTTGAATCGGGTAGTCAATTGCATCAAGCAACTTTTCTCCCCGATCAAGTTTTGCAAGTTGTGTCGTCGCGTTATATCCGATCTGCTTTCCTTTTTTGACCATCTCTTCAAACTGTTTGCGAGTTGGTAAAGGGTTCAGCGGTAGATCGATCCGGTTCAATGCTGCATGATAATTTCCCGTCACCGGTTTCTTTGGTACTTTCAACAGGCGTTGCACTTCAGAAGCGAGCTCCATGCCCTGGCTTGCTGCAATCCCCACCTTATCGCCTTGCACGCCCGGGGCTGGTTTGCTGTCCGAACCTGCTCCAATCGAGACCAATGCGGTCGCACCGGGAATCATCCGCTCTATCGATTCGGCTGCGTAGCCCGCCCAGTCACCATGAATTTTGTTGAACGAAAGTGTCGTACAATGACACGCATAAGCAACATAAACCGCACGAATTTTATTACTGGCTGCATCGCGTACAAACAGCGTCGGCAAATCGTGGTCAACGGGACCACCCGGTGTACGGCGATTTTTTGCAAAACCAACCGTGCCAATTGCCCATTCCAAACGAGATGCTTTGCGATTTCCAATCGCTTCCTCAGCTGCCCGGGTAATCAGGTCGGTCAATTCTTTTGTATAACGATCAATATGTTTTTGATGCGCAGCAGGAATCGCCGTGCTGAATATATTGTCTGCTGCTCCATTCACTTTCGGGGTGCAATGCGAATGCGTAAACGTCAACGCAATGTTCTCACGAGGCACGCCATGAGAAGACTTCAACCGCTTTGCGACTTCATCCACCATGTCAAGACGAACACCCAGGTTATCGATTGCAATAAGTACGAGCGGCTTGGCGTCTCCATAAGAAATCGCAATCGCACGAGCATAAATTTGCTGAGAAACCCCTTCAGATTCCTCCCGACGATTCCCAAACCCATTAAGCCTGATCGGATAATTCGGCGTAATATCAACTTTGGATATCCCAACCTGATAAATCGTCGGATCATCAGCCTTTGCGGTTGTTCCCAGTAGAATTATTGAGAGACAGCCAACGATAAAAGCATGAGATGTAAAATTCACAAGGCACTCTTTTCTAATTGCGATATCGACTAATTGCGGTATCGAATGGTGACCGGCAAGGTCGGCTCATTTTGATAGCTGTAACCAAATTCAATTATCCTGAGGTTTTATACAACACACAAACGAATTGACAGGGCAACTGCATGAAGTAAAGTCTTATCCTCAAGCGAGAATATCTTCCAGCGGGTAGGAATTCCAGCCAGCCATGAATCTTTAGCCGCGCAGGCTGACTTTGTGCGATTTGTTTCGCTTAATCAGCGACAACAAAATTCGCCAAAAAAAACTGGCAATATCCTGACCATTTCCTTTACGAATTCGACTATCATTTTCTGCTAAAGTTACATCTAATTAAACTGTAATTATTTCGCCAGCCTTTGTTCATTGGGTCACAAACTGCTGACATAATAAATCAGTTCTTCTGACGTTTCACTGTCACATTGGTGACTAAGACAAACCATAACAAGTCTCTGTACGGAAAATCTTCTTTTGCTATGTCTGCGGTATTTCTGGATGATATTTCGGGGGGGAGGGGGGGGGGAGATTTTTGTTTTGAGGAGGGTCGTCGTTTTGTTGCCTTCGATTGGTGCGAAGCTCTCATTTTTTGCTATTTTCGTCTTTCGATTCGCAGCAGTGAGAATCGCCGGGGGCAATACTCGCCGGCGGGGCGTTTTTTTATCGATTTGATTTTTCGGCGAATGAAAACCGCGATCAAACGAGAGGAACTCTATATTTCCCTCCATTCGTTTTTGCAGGAGAGAACTTTGCTCCACAGCAACATCGCGGTCTTGATCATCCCGATCCATCAAATGATAATGCCAGCATAGCTGGTTCATTTTTTTGATCGTCGCCTCGCAAAATCGGAATCATTTCATCCCGGCAATTGAGATTCATCTGAATTTCGCTGATCGCAATGCAATCGAGTTGAAGCTGCCGCGAAAAGTCCTGACGCATGATTTTTCTCCTTGAAGTTGTTCTCTTTTTTGGATCAAAACAGTGGTAATAATAAAATTACCACAATCTTCAAGGAGGATTTTCCTGTTTGTATCCTTTTCTGACAGAGTCAAACAAATTTATTCACAGACTCTGGTCATCGTATTCTGACTCATGGACTACCCCTTGGCCCATGTTTCCAGAACATAACATTTGACAATAACTCAACGGTATGACATTCACACAATAGCATGATATAAAGTATCTCCGATGGCAAGTTCTAACTGAGTTGGCTCTAAGCGGCTGATCCCTTATGATACTATCTTGTCGTCGCTCCCGGTTAAGTTTTTGTTATTCCGTAGGATGGTGTGCTTGCACCCATCTTCGCGTGCCGGATTGAGTTCAATGACAAAAACACTTTGAATCCGTTATTATAGTTAATGGATTCAACGGCATCAGGTTGATACGGCATTAGTTTTTTAATGTGGAGACCGTAATTGAGGGTGCAAGCACGCCATCCTACTGTATCCAAAGATACGCGGTTATTGATTTGCCATTTCGCATTTGTTTCAGATTTCGTTTTTCTCCATCAATTAAGTTCAACTACAGATATTATTG
>Ga0316208_1003107_pt1 | contig 12415 bp, 10 predicted proteins | sample 3monopyrite_MG_FD_204944 | JGI IMG/M metagenome (GOLD analysis project Ga0316208, IMG submission 204944) | Microbial mat bacterial communities from mineral coupon in-situ incubated in ocean water Damariscotta River, Maine, United States -... | ecosystem: Environmental > Aquatic > Marine >... | reverse complement strand
GTATGAGCGTAATACCCATATACCTAAATTTGCCACTGTTCGAAATATTGCCAGAGCGTTGAATGTTCCCGCCGCTTTTTTCTACACTGATGAAAATGAACTAGCGGAATTGCTGCTACTTTATGGCACATTAAATAAGAAAAAACAAAATGAGATATTGGAAAATATTAAGAGAGTTAGTCAAGAGTAATAATCGAGGGTTCAGATCACTTGAATAATTAGGGATAGTAATAAATAGGTTCAGAACACAGTTTCTTCTAATATTAGCGTTATGAGCTGTACCCCATTTATTTGACCCCATTTATTCCCGATCTGTGTTCTGACCCCATTTATTCCCGGATAGCACTGCATAAAATAACGCAGGATGTTAGGGATTATGCGGCGAAACAAGGAATGAAAGTTGAAGTCGCTCTTACTGCGGGTATGAAAGAAAAGGCGGAAGTGTTTAAGAAGAAGGGTTCTGAAATCTACTTAAAGAATTAATTCTTATTCACCTTCTAGTAATATATATGCCCGCTTATGCGGGCTTTTTTACTTGAAAACTAAATATAAATTATTTTAGCTTACACACATCAGACAAATTTTTAATATGTCCCATTTTATGAACACCTATCTCAATTAATGAAGCTATTGTCTTTTTAATATCGAGATCAATATCGTTGTTATAGATATATTGATTTATCAGAACATCATAAACCTCCAAATGTTCACCAAAGAGAATGCCTTTATTTAATACTTGTCCATTTTGGTCTTCTAGCTCAGCATTTTTTAAGCTGGTACCTTCTTTCATTGCAAGCATGATAGCAATGCGAGAACTTATATTCGGCGTTAAACCTGTTTTATTTTTTATATGCTGCATTTTATTTGTAGCTTTTGTTGAGAGCTGTATTTGGTTTGGTAACATATTAAACGGCCTCAGACTGTTTGGTTTTCCAAAAATAACCTTCAGTTGCTGAAGTACTTTTAGTTTTACTATCAAATTCTAATTTATATGCATGAGAAATACTGGTTGATAGATCTTCATAAAATTCTTCGTCAACTTCAGTGTCCGTTGAGAGAATGATGACTTGATGACTTGCGTAAGGGAAATAATTTTGAATCAACTTAGTCCGATGAATTGAGTCAAGACGAGCTAAAGGTGTATCAATAATTATAGGTAACTTACGGCCTGAAGTTCTTGCAAGCGCTTCGAGTATCGCAATAGCGTATATTTGTTTTTCACCTGCAGAGAGTTGGTCTTTATCAATCTCAAATCCATCTTTATCAACAAGTTTTACAGAAAAATCAGTTGGATTGATTTCAGCCCGCAAGCTGATATCGTCTTTTCGTGCTAAACGATGGTATGAGTTTATAAACTCGCCTTCCAAGTCATTAATCTTGCGCTTCGCCATTTCAATAGCAAATTCATTGAGTAAAGATTTTGAATTGTTTGCATAGTTTACAGTGCGATCTTTTTTATCTGATGAAGTAAAGTTGGCCGATAATTTGTCGAGTTTACGAGCAGTATCAAGCGCATCACGAAGGTGACGTTTACGTTCTTCGATATATGTTTTTTGTTTCGCGAGTAATTGTGCTCTTTTTTCTTGAAGTTTCTTTATTTTATCCATGATAGGTTTAATTAGAGATTCTTCGGGTGCGCGTGCGATATTCTTTCCTGCCATATCGAGTTTGTGATTAACATTATCAAGCTCTTTGCCTAATGATTTTACTTTTACAGACTGTGTGTCCATTGAATCATTTATCTTATTTTCGATCGAATTTAATAAACTATCTGAAATATCATGAATAATTTCAGTTTTTTCTTTTGGGTTTATGACCTTGCCAAATTCTTTTTGAATTTCATCGTTTATTTTATTGAACTCATCGTTGCTTAATAATTTCTTAACCTTCTTTTCTAAAGAAGAAAGATGTTCATTTACCATTTCAGCGGTGTGTGCCATTTTCTTTTGGGTAGATTCATTTTTTAACTGTTTTAATGTTTTCTTAACAAATACTTTTGCCAGTGAAATGGGGTAGCTGCTATCAATTAGATCACGAATTTCTTTTTGCAAGTGTTCTTTTTTCTGAGTAAGACTTACTTGGTTTTCAATTTCTTTTTCACGTGTGGCTGCCCATGCACCACCGCGATCAGTGAGATCGTTTTCTAATTTCTCAAGATTGATGTTTATTTCAGATAAAGCTGCTCTTGAGTTTTCATAGGCCTCTAACTCTTTCGTTGCTTTTCTTTCGTAAGAATCCAGCTCTTTTTCTGCTTTATCAATCTCTTTTTGTGTCTCTAAAGTCGTGCTTTTTTTAGATTCGTTTCGAAGTAAAACTGTAAGATCAGCATTTAGAGTATCGATTAAATCTAACCCAAGTAGTTTCTTTATTGCATCACCAAGTGCATAGCCACCAGTGTCTTCAGCAAGTTCAGCTATTTTCTCACTATCAAAGAAGAAAAGATCAGAAACACCAATAGGGATAAGTTCATTTAAGAAGCCTTGGCACTGCTCAGCATTAAGTTCAGTCAGTACTTCGTCGTTTTCAGCGATAGTAAGGTTTTCAGTAACTTTCTTGCCCGAAACCATCCAGGTACGCGTAACGGTGTAATGTTTAATTATTCCCATGTTGGCGTAATTAAATTTGAGTGTGATCGTTGCAGAATTACTTTTAACTAAACTACCTTCTGTACGATTAATCGATTTTTCTAAAAATTCATCATAAGCTTTCTGTGTCGTTGCTGGTCCAAGTGATTGTTTACCATACAACGCTAAACGTACTGCGGTTAAGGTTGTCGTTTTGCCTGCACCATTAAGGCCTCCATATAAAATAATTGGGCGTTTTTTTCCATATTTAGTTCGAGGAGTTAAATCAAAAGTGTGTTTACCTTGAAATACTCTAAAGTCAGTAAATGTGAGTTGCTCGAGTAACATTAGGCGGGCACCTCATTGTATTCTTTTTTTAACTGTTCGATTTTATCTTTCCACAAGTCATGTTTTGCTGATTTGATATTACGTTTGTTTATCTCTTCTAATGTTTCCCAGTCTTTATTGAGAATGGTTTCAAGTTTTTGTAACACGCCTTTACGTTTACCTAAACCACTAACAGATAACTCTACTTCAATAAGCTTCATTATGAGTTCTGCAGGAACATTGTACTTACCACCTAGTTCTTTAAGCAGTTTTGCATCGGGTTCTGTAAATGCGCCAGCATCGTTTTCAATCCATTCAACATCATTATCATTGCCATAAACTTCAGCATAGATACCAGGTAAGGAATCTTTCCAGTCGGGTTCGTTGGGGTCGCGTAACCATTGCTGACGAATAACTTGTAATTCACCGACAGAAATAAGACTAAAGTCGTGGTCATCATCTTTTAATTTCTTTTCAATCTCGAGAAGTTCTTTAAGCCACTGTTGTCGATATTTCATCCAATAAGGTCCGCGGCTTACCTTGCTATCGACGTTTTCGACTTTTCCTTTTTTACGTTCTCTAATTATTTTACCGTCTTTATCTTTTTTATCAGTATCTTCTACACCACTCCAGTAATGTACTTTACCTGTACGGCGTTTATGGTTTCTATATTTTTCTTTATTTTCCGGTTTAGTTGTTGTGTATAGCAAGTTACGAAAATCAAGCAATGGTCTCATCCATTCTTCACCAGATTCAATTAAACCATGTAATGCTTTGTCTTCTGTTACTACTGTACATGTCCAGCAACCAAAACGAGAGTTACCACACGAAGGTGTGCTTTTATCAATGACTAAAGGGCACTCTCCTTGGTTTGAGCCTTTATATAATTCAAAGAGTAACTGGTTGTCACCAGTCCAAGGGCAGGGCGCACTCATAAGGTATTGCCATACATCATCAGCGCTCCAATCAACAATCGGCATAAAGGTATAAGCATTAGGTAATGAGTTATGGCGACCTAAGTTAGAATCTTTGCTTTTGTGTTTATTTATTGCCTGTGCACGACTCGCACTTTCTTGTGTGCGTGAACCTAATGCGACAATAACTTCACCAAATTCATCGGCTTTACTGGTAATAAAACGGCTCACTGGATCAATCTTCATTCGCTCAGTACACCAGCGAAAATTTTTCGTTGGTGCAGGGTAACCACGGCCTAATAAACTGGCCCAAAATGTTTTTTCAGTTTCAGGAACGACTTTGTGTGCAGTAATAGGTAAACCACTGGCTTTAGCTTGCTCGTTGATGAGATCAATTGTTTGATCAATCATGTTCACAACAACAGGTGTTTCAACTAACGTATCAGAGGAGACCACATAAACGGGTTTTACACGTTGCTCAGGTTTTAGTTCAAGGAGTGCACTATATATAAGTGAGAGAATACAAGTTGAATCTTTGCCGCCACTAAAACCAATAATCCAAGGTCGGTTATCACTCTTGTATGTTTCTTGTATATTTTGAATAAGTTCTGAAAGTGGTTGTTCAGCAATGTCTAATTCTTTAAGCATTGCTTTATGCGTGTTGTAAATATAACTTTTCTTCTTGCTCATTTCTTAAAGGCCTTTTCAATTTCTTCTTCTTGTGGATTTAAAGGAACACCTAGGTGCTCTTTGATATAACAACCCGTTAAAATGACATTGGTGCGCTGCTTGCTAATACGACCATGAACCATCGCTCGACCTTCCCAGTCTTTATTCGCTCTTGACCAATCTATTGTTTTGAGTTTTTTAAGCTGTTTTTTCCAGGTAGACTCCGCTTTGGCTAACATATCAGCACCAATCTGGCCCATGGCTTGGAGCAAAACACCATGCGCATGAACATATTGTTCGCGAAGTTCAGATGTATTCACTTTCTTTTCTAAAGCAAGCTGCCAATCAATCATATTTGCCGCAACTTCATTCCAAAACTTAATAGCTAACTCTTTCTCTTCTTTTGTAATTTCGTCTTTATTACCTTTGCGTAGCAGGGCCTTAGTCGCATTCTTAATACTGCTTAGGGTAAAAAGCTTGGTGCTGCGGTTTGATATACTGGATTTCTCCATTTCAGTCAGTCGACTAAATACGCGAACCTTTTTTTGCACATGTCGGCCTAATTCAGAGATGGTGTCACGTAGGTCGTAAAGAGTACTAATTGAATCACTTGGCCTCACGGCATGCTTATTTAAATCAGCAAACATTTGTTGGCTACGTGATAAGCCTTCATCGATAAAGAATAAAACAGAAATATTGTCGTATGCGAGCTCAGGGTTTTCCTTAATAGCCTCTTCAATGGCGGCTCGTCTATGCTGACCATCATTAATAAGTATATGAGCATCCATGGGAATTGAAAGACTGCCCATATTTTGACCAAAACCAGTATCAGATATGGGTTCAAACAACACATTGGCATCGACAGAAGCAGTCAGAGACGATAAAGTGTAATTGGCGTGGTTATCAATAAGATAAGAAGAAAGTTCAGGTATTCGACTTTTGTTTAAGGTGCGTTGGGCCCTTAATTCAGGCGGTACTTCATCTTCATCAAAAATGAATAATTTAGGAATAATCCGCATAGGACACATTGCAATATAGCAAGGTCTGCCTGCCTGAATCCCCCTTACAGCAGGAAAAGTGTGGTGAAAGCTTGATTCTGTCATGTCTTGCATACCGCGAATACGGAAGTTAAATGGATGCTAGTTGGAAGTTAAAAGAAAGTCAACATTAACTTCCGTTTTCAGGATTGGAATAACAAAAATTATAAGCTAATGGATCATAAGAGATGCCTAAATATGTAGAGCCTATGACTGAAGATTTTATCAGGCAAAGAAGAAACCTAATTATCGCTTCGTGTATAATTTGGTTATTCCATTTTGGTAATGTAACTATTAATACTGTTACCTATTCCGATATTGAGATTAGATTTGGCAACAAGGATGCATTATATACAGCATTATGGATATACTATTTTTATGCATTATTTAGATTTTTTGTTTACTTTGTAGAAGATGGCTGGGAAGCCTTTATATTTTCTTTTCAAAAAGTATTAGATGAGTCACTACATTCTGGTTTTTTTAAAGTTGTAGAAAGTGATAATTACAACAATTTAAGTTGTTGTGAGATGAAGTTAGAAAAAACAGCACTGAACTTTAAAACAGATACTGGTAATTTGAAAATCAGCTATTTTAAAATTTTTCCTGCGATAGTGCTTTCATTCTTAAAGTTTATATTCTTGAGAATGGCTATTACAGATTATATATTCCCATTGTTATTATCAATATATGTTCTAGTAAATTCTGGAATGTCTGCTTGGGATGGTTCACTTATAAAAATGCTTGGTGATTAAATGGATAAACAAACAGTAAACCTTAATGCTCTTAGAATTGTTGAAGCAATTTCTCGTATTGGTTATAAACCATCAGCTGCAATAATGGATATTGTGGATAACTCCGTTATGGCGAAGGCAAAAAACATCGCTATAGAATTTGATATTGATGAAAATATAGCAATAAATAGAAAAAATAATGTTATTACTTATCGAATAAGTGATGATGGCATTGGGATGTCGAAAGAGGCTATAGTAAATGCATTAACGCCAGGTTCGGATAATAATTATTCAGAAAATAGTTTATCAAAGTACGGTATGGGACTGAAGTCAGCAGGTTTTTCTCTTGGCGAGAAAATTTGTGTGTTATCAAAAGTACAAGATGTTGATACTTCAGTTGTAGCATATGTCGATGTTTCGACAATGGATGAAAATTACTATGTTCATACTTCTGATAAATATAATGATTTATTTGAAAATGATATTTTAGGTGATTTAAAAAGCGGTACGGCAATTGAGATTAGGAATGTGCATGTCCCTCACGAAGCAGCCATGACTACAATTAATGTCTTAGCTGAAAAGCTAGGAGTAACTTATTATGGTTTTCTGTCTAGCGAAAATGATCCTCTTAATATCACAATCAAATATCATGATAAGCATATAAAAGTTGAGCCTCATGATATGTTGTTTAAGGAAAATGCTAAAAGTGAATATCATGCTGACGACTATGATTATAAAACCGTTTGCCACACCTTAAAAGATTATGAGATCGAGCTTGAGGATGCGCCTGATGCTGAACCTATTAAAGTTAATGTTGCATTGTTTCCTAGAGATCTAATGAAGAACTATGGTGGGTTTACGAAAGAAGAAAAAAAATTGGTCGCCTCATATAAAATATCGAGCAAAAATAAAGGGTTTTATGTATATAGGAATGGTAGGCTCATAAGATGGGGAGACACCTTATCTGATGGAAAAGGTGGGACTCTTATTCCAAGAGATGCTTATAATATTCGGGGTACTATTGAATTTGAAACTCAACATGATGATGCTTTACATGTTGATGTTTCAAAGCAAAGGTTTGATTTGCCTGCACAAGTTTCTGAAGCATTAAAAGAAGTATTAACTTATCCATTAGAGCATGCAAAAGAAATAATGAAGTCATGCACAGAAAAGTACACTGACTTTGAATCTCTTATAGAAGGTGATTCATTTAATGAAACAAATAGTGAATTGTATGAAGAAGACTCAATGGAGTACTTTGAACCAAGCGATCAGATAGCAGAAAAAGTTAAGATTGATAAATTAAAAGAAGAGACAAAGAAACTTCAAGATGAACTAGCGGAAGAATTAAAAGGTGCTGATGAAATACTTATTGACGAGAAGGTTGTACCAAAAAAAATAAGATATTCAGAAAAGCTTCCTTCAGACCATTTGTGGAAAACAGGTTATGATTCAGATACAGGTGTGTTTGTTGTAATAAATAAACTTCATCCTTACTATGATTTAGTGTTTAAACAATATAATGAATCTTCCCCGGAAAGGCAGTCTCTTGAAGCAATTTTCTGGTCGATTGCAGCTGCGGAAAAAATTATTCGTACTAAAATGGATGTGGAAGAGCAAGTTTTATTACAGGTATTAGAAAGATTTAAATCAGATTTTAGTTACAATATTAATCACTGGGTAAGGCAAAACTTCAATCTTTTTGATTAATAGTTTTTGTCGGCTAAATGACATATAAATTTATTGGAAAAGTAAATTCGGTTCTGAAAGAACCTGTAATATATTTTGTTACTATAAAGGACTTTTTATATATAGGAGAAACTGAGTCACACCCTGTTATAAGGTGGGGTTCGCATTTAGCGCTTCATGGAACGTTGCTTGAAAAAATACGAAGAATTGATAGGAATTTGTTGTTAGAAGATAATGAAATTGAATTTTATGCGTTTGAGTGCACATACATTAAGAATACATTTAACAGGTTAAGAATTGACTACGCACTTAAATATACAGAATTTCAGTTGCATCTTTTATTTAAAACAAGAGTTAACACGGTTAATAAAAAATTTGGTAGGGAGATTAAAGTGATTTCAGACACACCAAATAAGCCTAAGTTTTTTAAAGATAGTGGTGGTGAATGTGAGAAATTAGCTGTTTGTATATTTGATGATTTTTTAAATAATTATTCTTTATAGCAATTGCAGTTAGAATAACCCTTTTTTTTGCAATGGTTGAGGAATAAAGTCACCTACGTAATCAAAAAAATCCACATCCTGCTCTCTCATTTTTATTTTTATTCTTTCTAATAATAATGGTTCTTTTTTATTCCAATTGTCATACCCCATTAAACTTACTTTTCCTGATGTGATGTGGGCTTTGATTAGTTGTATATCATCTAAATCACCATAAAGCTGTGTGGCACAGCCAATATAAATTCTCAGTTCTTTAGGGCAGTCACCAATATACTTCTTATGGAATGTATAGCTATGACCTTCTTCCATTAAACCGGATCCTAATATTTTATAAGCTGATATGCACGCTTCTTCAATAACATCATTATTTGAGACGGAGTAAAGTATATTCGTTGCTTCATCGACTGCATCGGTATATGAATTAAAAAAGACTTTTATGTCACGTTTTAATCTTTCTGGCATTTGTGTTTGTGGGCGTCTTTTATCAAATAGACTTATTGCAAAATAGACTAATAGGTCATCTCTTCTTTTTGTGGCTGCCTCTTCAAAGACCATGTTTCCAAAAAAGTTAATAAGTGCGCCATGAGCCTTCATATGAGAACCAGATATTTTTCTTATTTGCTCTGAAAACTCAAATTCGTTGTTTGCTGGTATGCGTCCTAAATCTAATGTCATTTTCCAATAATCAGAGAAGAGTTCGATGTTTTTCTCAATAATGGATTTCTTGATAGCTTTAGGACGCGTTTGTAATTCACGTATAGTTTTTTGTTGCCAGTTACGGCTGATGTATTGCCGTTCAACGAGGAAGGTTTGTTCTTCTAATTTATCCTTAAAAATATAGAAGACACCTTGGCCAACGGGGATAGCTTTTTCGTCTAATGTACTTTCAATATAATATCTGACTTCACTTTGTGAGTAGTATTTTTGAAAGGTGTTGATTTTGGTAAGTACGCCATCTTTATAGGGAGTAAATTGATTGATCATGGCATCACCAGCAATCATCACAGAGACAACAAGAATTTTATTTGTAAGATCCCATGATTCTTTGAGTGTGTATGTGCGTTCCTCTTTATCTTCGATTACATTGATAACAAATCCGAGATTCACTATGTCAGATTTAATTTTGCTTTCATTGGAGTAGGAGACAGGATCCCATTTAGCCACATTTAACCCATGGGCCTCGAGCTCTCGTACATCATCACCTTTGCCACAGCCGAAATCAAAAATACTGTATTCACCATTTAAATAATTATGTCGTGCAAGTAAACTCATAGGTTGAGATAGTTGATGTCGGTTTATTGCTGTTTTGTGTCTTTCGACTGTGCCGTTAAATGTATTATCGACTTTTTCAGGTTTTACAAACTCGACTAAACGTCCTTCTGCATTTAACAAAAAACCTTTTGTTTTAATGAGGCGTTCCCAATTTTTTTTAAAACCTATGGAACGTGGTTTTACATATAGATTTATGGCTTCGCCTTCTTGTGTGATTTCAATAAATAATGTTCTATTCGGATAGTTATTTTTTACAAAGGTTTCTTTGCGGTGAAGGATAGGTGGGTTTTCTGATTTATCATACTGACTTTCTGTGAAGGTTGAGGTTTCTATATCAATGGTCGTACTTTTATCTAGAGATGGATAGGCGTAGGTATCAAAGTCAGGATAGTGTAGTAAAGAGATCTTATAGTCGTTTTTGTAGTACTTAATAATATTCCATTTTGTTTTAGTTAATTTAAGATTTTCAATTGTTTCGACTGTATGAAGTGCTAATTCTTTAGGAATAGTATCGATTGCCGATTCATGAAGATAAATCGCAGTGGGTAATTTTTTTCCAACTGTAATCTGTGAAACATATTGCTTGTAGTCAATAAATTTCACAGATACACGTTGTAATATTTAGGCTAGTTCATACAAACCTTTACCACTCAGCTTAAAGATAATCTTGGTGGCTTTAGGATCTGCATCTGATTTTTTACGAAGTGTAGAAGATACGACACTCACTGGGTTTTTTGCGCCAAAAGTAAATAAGTCGCGTTTTACAATTTCAGCGTGAATATCTGCTGGAGTCATGGGTGATGTCGCGTCTTTTAATACAGTTTGTGCAGCTTCTGCAATATTCATAATTTAGCCTTATAAGTTAGTATACTTGAGCTAATTCTAACTAAAAAATTAAAGCACTTGTACTAATAAGCGAATAATCACATAAAAACAATATAATATTAAGGGGTCAGAGCCCTTTAATTTTCTGATCTTACTTAATTTTAAGGTATAATTAGCCCCCAATTTTTACTTGAGATATCATCATCAATTCCAAAGATAATAAAGAAATAAATCAGATAGCCGCGCCTGTAACTTCATCAAATTCTGCTGAATCTGTATCCGTAGCAAATACACAGTTTAAGATTGCTACTTTCAATTTATTCAACTATCTAGCGCCACCCAATGCTTACTATGATTTTGATCGTATTTATAGTCCTGAGCAATGGCAGAAAAAACAACGCTGGGTGTCTGAATACTTGCGTGAATATCAGCCCGATATTATTGGGTTTCAAGAAGTTTTTAGTCCTGAGTCATTAAAAGCGTTAGTTGCCTCGCAAGGTTATGATTATTTTGAAGTGGTTGATCAGCCTGAAGTGATTGATGATTTTATTTATACGCAGCCTGTTGTTGCCATTGCATCTCGTTTTCCTATTGTTGATATTCATTCGGTCAAAGCAAACACTGAACTCGCACAAACATTTGGCTTGACGGATGACTTCTCTTTTAGTCGAAAAGTATTAAGGGCAACGATTGACGTACCGCATGCGGGCCACTGCGATTGTTATGTTGCACACTTTAAATCGAAACGACCAATGATTGAAATTGATGCTCAAGATACAAGTCGATCAGCAGAGCAAACAATTATTGAAAGCTTAAAAGCCGATGTGGCGGGCGGTTGGGGCTCAACCATACGGCGGGGTAGTGAAGCGACGTTGTTAATGATTGATATGATTGAGCGGCGTGAGATGACGGGCTACCCGATGGTCTTAATGGGTGATTTTAATAATAACTTGGCTGATGGTGTGTTAAGCCATTTACTGACAAGCAGCTTACGCTTTGTTTCTGAAATTGACAGCGAGGCCTATCTTGCTAAGTATTGTTTAAACGATGTTTGGGATTTGTTTCAACGGGCTCAATCTAATGATGCCAATGAAAGTTATGACGCTAATGAAGTTGATGACTCAGATGTAGAAATAAATCAAAATAATAAAGTCGTGCGTAGCCCAACACATTATTTTGGCGGCAAAGGCTCGGTGCTCGATTACATTTTAATGTCATGTGAATTTGATACCCATTATCAGGACAGTCTTTTTGAGGTCAGCGCTTATCATACATACAATCGGCATTTAATTAATTCTATTTTCGAACGTGATGGCGAAAGTACCGATCATGGTATTGTGTTAGTGACATTAACATTAAGATCTTGACGGCATAAAAAATGGGGTCAGGACCTGAGGGATCCCCACGAAATTTAGAGTTATAGTCATTGCGAGGAAAAACTGAAAAACACGTGTTTTTCAGTGTTGACGCGGCAATCTCACGGTTAATCCTCTATGTCATGAGATTGCTTCAGTCACTTTGTTCTTTCGCAATGACGTGGTTTTAATCGAATATTAATTGGTTTTTTACTAAGCTGTTGTTTTTGATCTATTTTATTAATAGTTTCGTGGGGATCCGTCAGGGTCGGAACACTTAATGAACCGCTGCGCGTTTCGTCAGTATTACCCTAACCTGCTCTGCACGTTCTGGCATCACTTAATGAACCACTATGCGTTTCGTTCAGTATGACCTTAACGCATACTATGCGTTCTGGCCTCATTATTTGCTAATGGTGATCTTTACGTTATTATCCGTTACAGCCTTATTTAATGTTTCTTTATTATTTTGAAACTATGAGTTGTGCAGACCTTCTTTTTATTATGAACAATAATTATCCCTTGTGTGTGA
>Ga0316208_1003105_pt1 | contig 12423 bp, 10 predicted proteins | sample 3monopyrite_MG_FD_204944 | JGI IMG/M metagenome (GOLD analysis project Ga0316208, IMG submission 204944) | Microbial mat bacterial communities from mineral coupon in-situ incubated in ocean water Damariscotta River, Maine, United States -... | ecosystem: Environmental > Aquatic > Marine >... | reverse complement strand
AGCGAAATACGAAATTTATAAATGGTTGGTTTAATTGCCACTCGTTGTTACACCTTTAAGTTTAATCATTCCAAATAGCGGTAAAAACAAGCTCTACCGGCTTGTTATGTTGTAGCCAAATATACGCGTTCTGTTCATATTCAAGCGCTAAAGATTCAGCCTTCTCTTTGCTTATACCAATAATAAAAAAACTTTCTTCTGCGGGCCATGAAGAATCCTGCCCTTCACCAAGCGCATCATAATAGATGAAGTTGTTTTTGATTAAATACCGGGATAATGCATTATTTTGTTTTTTATTTTCAATCGCAGTTGTTTTATGACTACGGGGATTCCATGCCGTTAAAATCACACCAGAGTGAATATTGGTTTTTTCTAACAAAGCGCTCACGCCCTTCACAGGTGGTTCTGAAATTTTGACAATATAGGTCTCACCTGCAAAATGCACAGAATAGCGTGTATTTAAGTAAGCCTGCTCGAGAATTTTTTTATTCATTATCACCACCTTAAATTCTCTTTATAAAAAACCAATCACTAGAAAGACACAATAAATGACATATTGAACCAACAAAATGACTAAAAACACTTTATAATCGGCTTCATTTTCGAACCACCTAGCAGCCATTCAGGAAACATATGATTTTTTCATCTTTAGATCTTGCCCCCGAAATTCAACAAGCGATAGATGCGTGTGGCTATAAAGAAATGACCGCAATCCAGGAAATGGCCATTATACCCGCTCGCAGAGGAAAAGATATTTTAGCCAATGCACAAACCGGAACAGGTAAAACGGCCGCTTATTCATTGCCCATTTTGCAATTAATGCAGGACAAACCTCAGGCGACATTAGATGGAAAAACACGTACTTTAATTTTAGCTCCGACACGAGAGCTTGCTGAACAAGTTGCCGAAACCATAAATCGCTACGCTCAATTTATGTCTCTTTCTGTTGTCGCATTATACGGTGGCGTCAAATTAAGCGGGCAACAGCAAAAACTTAAAAGCCCTGCGAATATTATCGTATCAACACCGGGACGATTGTTGGAGCATGCAGAATTAGGTAATGTAAACCTGAGCAAGGTAGAGTTTCTTGTGTTAGATGAAGCCGATCGCATGCTTGATATGGGCTTTATCGATGAGGTCACAGCCTTGTTAAAGAAATTGCCCAAAAAACGACAGACATTACTCTATTCAGCCACCATGTCACCTGAAGTGAAAAATCTTGCACATAAATTATTAAAAAATCATGAAATCGTTAGCGTGGCAAAACAATATGCCATTGCAGACACGGTTGAGCATGTCGTCTACCCTGTTGCAGAACAACAAAAAGCAGAACTATTCGTTGAATTAATTGAAAAACATAACTGGTTTAAAGTCCTGGTCTTTACCAGTACAAAATTTCAAGCCGACACACTTAAAGATAAACTCAAAGATGCAGGCATTAAATCAGATCTGTTTCATGGCGATAAAAGTCAGGGTTCACGCCGTCGCGCTTTAGCGGCTTTTAAACAGGATAAGATTCAGGTATTAATTGCAACTGAAATTGCTGCGCGTGGATTAGATATTCAGGACTTAGATCATGTCGTGAATTATAACCTCCCCTATTTAGCCGAGGATTATGTACACCGTATTGGTCGAACTGGTCGCGCTGGCAATAAAGGGCAGGCTATTTCATTTGTTAGCCGGGAAGAAGAGCGTACCCTTCATAGTATTGAGCAGTTAATTAACGCTAAAATCAAACGCATTAAAATACCAGGATATGAAGTGGGTAGTCGTGATGCTCTTTTTAAAAATATAGAAAGTAGTCACCGCCCATCCCGTTCTAATAAGGCAAAACAAATTAAAAATATCCATAAAAAATCAAATAACGCAAAAGCAGCTAAAAAAAACAGGAAATAAATACAGCTAAAAAGATCACAGTTAAGTGACCGTGAGTTATTTAACTTGTTTTAAGTGACGTTGAGCTTGGGCCTCAATACTATCAATATAAATTTCAATAGCAAGTTCAGCAACCTGCCGACTTAAAAATGGACCTTGATTGACGCCTTCTCGTGTACTAAAAAACCATTCGTGAGCGACTGAAAACAAACGCTGTGTCCGGTAGGTGAGCGCCCTGCCTTTTTCGTCTTTTCGAGGACGACATAAATTTATCTTGTCATTTATGGTTGCATATTGCTCTATCATACTTTAAACCTTTTTTAAAAACGCTGAAGTCTTTATATCTTGTAAGTGACTAATCACTAAATTAGTCATGCCACGTTTAATACAGTTTGGACAAGCAATCTTATCTTCAGCCAGTGTTTCCCATCCATCTTTAACTGCATCGCTATGTTCTCCTTCATACCAACTTCTGCCATCAGAATTTCGTCTGTCGAGATAACTCTGCTCTTTTACTGTACGAATTCCTTGAGGGTTACATACATCACAAAATGTAAATATTCGTAAGCTCATAATTTTTTACCCACTACTGAAATTCATTCCACATCAAAACAAGGCTACTATAGCCACCCTGACAGAATATGGCTGTGGCATTTGTCACTCTAAAATGACTAAATACATACTTTTCTTTACTCTCCATTTTCGTCTTACCAAAACCGATTTAGTTAGGTAAAATATGGAATCTATTCATATAAAGCATGGACAATCTATATCTCCGAAGCAAAAAATGATGTGATTAATCCCACTGTTATGAAAACAAGTGACTGTCCTTACAAAAAACATGGTATATTTGCTTATGGTTCCTGACAAAGGCATATATTGATGAATGATGTGATTAAAATCAGCCCTGCGAGCTTGAGTGCAATAGAAGCATTTAATGGCTTACCGAGTAGTGATTTTGATGTGATTTCTCAGCGTCTTAAAGCCAACAACTATAAACCCAACCAACATATCATCACGCTGGGGGACCACAGCCGCGAAGTTTTCTTTATAATCAGTGGCACGGTACGCATAACAACCTACACTTCCGGTGGCAAAGAAGTCAGCTTTAGAGATATGCAAGCTGGACAAATGTTCGGTGAATTATCGGCTATTGACGGTCGAGCACGTTCTACCAATGTCGTCGCTTTAACCGATGCGGTAGTTGCCAGCATTCACGCTGACATATTTTTCGAATTATTGGCTGACTATCCTCAAGTAAATAAATTCGTATTACAGCAGTTAACCGGTTTAATCCGCAAATTGGGCGATCGCATTGTCGAATTCAGTGCTTTGTCGGTAAAAAGTCGAATCCATGCAGAATTATTACGGTTAGCAAAAAATAACAAATTAAATGACAATACGGCTGAAATTATTCCTGCCCCAACTCATCAGGATATAGCTAACCGTATAAGTACTCACCGTGAAGCCGTTTCCCGGGAAGTGAGTGAATTAAACAAAAAAGGTATTATTAAGCGTAATGAAGGTAAGCTACATATTAAAGATATTTCAAAATTAGAAGCACTGCTTGAGAATTAGTAAATATAAAAGCAATAAAATTAAAAATAACAAAAATAATCACCATGTATATCAGGGAAAGGGATAACCATCATGCAACTGAACAACTCAGAAAGTAACCTGCTTGAATGTCTGCCAGAAAAATATCAAAACATCTCAACCGAACTTAATACTTATTTTAACAGTCTTCGACAACGAGGTGATATTGAAGCCGATGCGTTAGTAAAGGAAACCTTTGGTCAGCCAAATCAGAATAGCCGTATTGGCTATAACCATTTATTAGACATCGCGGATATTCTGGGCAAGACCCCGGAGCTGGTACTCAACAGAGATACCGTTATCGCAGAAGAACTAAAAGAATACCCGGTAAACTTAATCAAATATTTTAGTCCAACCGAGGCTCCCGAGTGGATCGATGAAGAGAAACTCGCAATAAGTGGTGAGCTGTGGCAAAAAGATATGCTTATCGTGCTCACCGCTCTTTATGCCAGCAGCCTGCCTGCCTGTTATTTAATGAAAAATGGCATCCCGGCACTTTATCAAACAGCAAAACTCACTTCTACAAGCTACATTTACCAGCGTATATACGAAACAGGTGTCATGCTTGATGCAGTACTTTCTCCCGGTGGTTTAAAAGTATTACATGACATGGATCATTCTTCTGAGCAACACTTTGCAGATGCCATAAATAAAATGGATCCTGATGGCCAATGGGAAAAGCAGGGCCGTAGTATACTACGCAAAAATAACAAGACGAGTCATGTCGAGATTGATGAATTAAATAATCAGCTCGAAGCTAACGATAAAAACCAAAAACCAAAACGTTACCTGTATGGTAAGGGCTATATCACAGCCAAAAAAGTCCGTTTTTTACATGCAACCATGCGTTTCATGCTGATGAATCCCGAGCTGTTTCCTGCTCATAGCCATGCTAATGACAAAAAGAATTTTAATGAAGCGCTAAGACATGTTGAAAAACCCTATGATGCAGATGAACTTGGTCTTCCGGTAAACCAGGAAGATCTCGCCTACACTCTACTCACCTTTGGTTACTGTATCCCAATGGGTCTGGAAAAACTGGGGCGCATATGGAATCGTCAGCAACGCGAAGCTTTTCTGCATACCTGGAAAGTGATTGGTCATACGATTGGTATTCAGGATAACCTGATGACAGATAATTGGGATGAAGCTGAACGCATGTTTCATGTAATACAAAGACGACAGGCCGGTGAGTCTGAGCAGGCAAAAGTATTAACCGGTACTTTAATCTCTTTCTTGCAGGACTATCTTCCAAAATATTTCAATCTAAACAAAGGGATCTCTGCCTGTCTTATTCGTAAACAACTCGGCGATGAGCAAACTAAAATGATCATGCCGCAAGAGTACTTCAAAGCAAGCAAAGGACTTGTTACCACTTTCACCTATTCGCTTGTTATCGTCATCTTAAATATTTACTTTCCGATACGGCGAACGCTCTATAGATTACCCGTCATTTCAGGCTTCTTCACTAACACTTTTTATAATATTGGTATTGAGTTAGTCAATAGCTGGCGAGGCGTGTATAGCCGCAAACCTTTTTACATTGCAAAAGGGGCCGATGAGTGGCAAATAAAACAAGGCGTCAATCTTGCCTTTAGAAACAAGTTGCGTGACTGGCGACATAAATTATTTAATACTGTTGGCATAGGAATAGGTGCTGTTATCGCCTCTTTTATTAGCTCGGCAGTTTATGCATACTCTACGTTAATAAAACAACAAAGTTTTGAAGCCCAAAGTGGCTGGGCAAGTATAATACTGATGAGTATTGGTATTTATATACTACGTTATCATGCTAAAGCCGTTAGCCAGTCACGACCGGAAATAGACGATCACCCTCGCGTTCAACTGGCAGATGAAAAAGTATAGCTGAAGTTTTAGCCAGAAATAAAGACTAAAATACTTCTTTATTTCTGGCTAAACGTTGATGCAATATTCAGGCTTTATAAAGTCCGGACTTATCACACCCAAATTCATATAGCATTAAAATTTATAACATCAAGCACTGACAGATAATTTTTGCAATAAAGATTTTGCATCTTGTATATCTAAAACATCATCATTTTCATCAATGCCATCAATTGCTTGTCGCAGATAAGTTAAAGCCTCTGATTTATTTTCTTGGTTTGTTAAGCGCGCATAACTTGTTGCTGCCCGCAACAATAGCATCGGTAGTTCTTGTTTTTTAGCAATATCAATCGCATGAATCAAACTTAACTCGCCACCTTTACTATCCTCTAATTGATATAAGGATTCGCCCATTAGACGATAAATATCTGCTAACCAAAAATTTTCACCCGTTTGCTCCGCCATATTAATAGCTTCCTGCAAACAGTGTACCGCTCTGTCTAACTCACCTGCCTGTAAACTCGCATCCGCTTCAATTGATAATTGCAGCGTCTGACTTAAACCGGCACCGGCACCACGATAATTTGCCAGACCGGATTTAATCATTGCCATACCTTCAGCATGCTTTGCAGCGCAGGTTTTTGACCAACCGGCAATAACAGAGCCTAATGTTATCCAAAAGAAACCCTGCTCTGTTGATAAGGAAATAACTTCATCTGCCAGTCGTTCAGCATCATCAGGTTGCCGTAACATATAATACAGCCACGAAGAAAAATTTAAGGCATAGACAAGACTAAAAGGATGCTTAATCTCTCGAGCCAAAGTGATCGCTTCAGTACTTTTATTTTTTGCCTCTCCTGGCTTACCCAGCATCCATAATGTCAAAGCATAATAAACAAGGTTAACCACACTGCCGTCCTGGCCACAGACATAAGTAAATGTTCGATCGCGATCAGGGCTATCAAGTGCAATCGCTTTTTCCATATAGTTACATGCTTTTTTTACATTACCAATAAAATATTGAGTCAGCCCTAATCCAGCATTACCTTCTAACTGCATCAATGGTTTCTCTTTATCTACTGCTGCGGTTAACATTGCCTGAGAATTTTCTCGTGCTTTATTTAAGTCTCCTCTAACAATATAAAAAGCCCATTGCCCCCAAAGTATTTGAAACTTCTCAGGCAGATCACCAATTTTTTTAGACAGCTCACTGGCACGTTCAAAAACCTTTTCAACTTCAGCTGATGCATAGCCTGAGGTAGCGCAATAGGCTGCACCAACAACAACACATAAACGTAACTCACGTAACCAGTTTTCTTTACTATCAGGCAACAGATGCATCAATGCCATACCGTGTTGAAAATGACTGATCGCTTCGAGATTGGCAGACTGCGTTAAAGCATGTTGTTCTGCACGTAACCACCAGTCAACAGCTTCTTCAGCCTGGCCGGCCTCTGTATAGTGATGCGCAATTTTCTCAGGTTGCTGTTGCGCAATTTCCGGGTACTCTGCTTCAATTAATGGTGCAAGATTTTTATGGATGTCCTGACAGCGACTCTTGAGCATGGAAGAGATAGCAGCATCATGAATTAACGCATGCTTAAAGATATAAATCGCATTACGACCTACTCCACGCTGTGAAATCAGCTCTGCTTGCATAAGTTGTGCGATATATCGTTCTAGTAACGCCACATCAATGCCAGAAATAGATAACAACATATCAAACTTAAATTCACGCCCAATAACTGAAGCAATTTGTGCAATTTCTTTTGCTTCATCTAAACCATCAAGCCGGGCTGTGAGTAAATCTTGTAATGTTGATGGAATACGTAATTTAGAAAAGTTACCAACCAGCTGAAAATGGCCATCGACTTCTTTAACCATATTCGAGTTAATCACCATTTTGGTTAACTCTTCAACAAACAAAGGAACGCCATCAGTTTTTGAAATAATCTCATCCAGTAAAACTTTAGGTAATTCACGTCCATTGGTTAAGCGACTCACCATCGCGGTAATATCAGTATTGTTTAAATGCGTTAAATTTAACTGAATTAAATTAGAGCGGGAATACCAGGGGTTAGAAAAACTCGGACGACAGGTTAAAAAGATAAATATTTTATGTGTCTGTTCCTGTAGAACCAGCATATCCAAAAGCTCCAGAGTAGAGGGATCTAACCAGTGTAAATCCTCTACCACAAATAACAGTGGACGCTCCTGTGATAGTCGCTGCATTAACTCAAACACCATTTCCAGCGTTCTTTTTTTCTTAATCTCGTTTGAAAAATCAGGCACACTATAATCGGCGGATAAAGGCAGATTTAGTAACGCTGCACACAAAGGAATCTGATCATCAGCATGCAACTGATATTTTGTTAGCACTGATACCATTTTACTAAATTTTTGTTGCGGAGAATCTTCGGCGCTGAAGTTAAAGGTAGGATGAAGCATTTCAATAACCGGTCGCAGTGTACTTGTCTCGGAAAAAGCCATACCGTTAGCACAAAGATAATGATGCGAGCTGTTAAGCTGCTCAATAAAAGCTTGCATTAAACGTGACTTACCAACACCACCTTCACCCTTAAGCAAAACAATTTGTCCGTCACCATTTGTCGCCTTATCCCATAAATGTGACAACTGACCAATTTCATTATCCCGGCCAACAATGGGCAGTAAGCCGCCTAGACGCATGGCAGCATCAATTCGACCTCGTGCACTACTTTCTTTTATCACCTGGTAAACATCCACAGGTGCAGCAATACCTTTAAGTGTGTGTTGGCCGCACGACTTTGTTTCAAAAAAACCATCAACCAGACTAAGCGTGGTATCTGATATAAAAATAGAATTAAGTGCTGCCAAATTTTGAATGCGGGCTGCAATGTTTGGTGTTTTACCCAGCGCTAATTTTTCGCGGCTTTCGCCTTTACCGATTTCTCCGGTAACAACCAGGCCAGTGTGTATACCAATGCGGATATTTAACGAAATCCCGGCATCCAGCAATTTTTTATGCAGTTTGGCTATTGCATCGATACAGCCTAGTGCACCATAGACAGCACGCCTCGGGTCGTCCTCATGCGCTCTTGGATAACCAAAATAAATAAGAATACCATCGCCCAGATACTGGGCAACGTAACCGCCATAGCCTTCTACAACTTCTGCACATGCCGTTTGATACTGTTTGATAACATTACTGAATTCTTCTGGATCAAGAGAGTCAGAAAGTGCGGACGAATCCGCCAAATCACAAAACATCACCGTGAGTTGACGACGCTCGGCAGCATTAGATTTATCGACGGAGTAAGGTGGTTTATTTTCACTAACCCGTGTTTCAATAGCATCATTTTGTTGCTCAAAACTATAGCCACATTTGCCACAAAATTTAAACTCAACAGGATTAATGAACTCACATTTTGGGCAATAATTAGCTAACGCATTGCCACATGCTCCACAAAACTTCATCCCATCCGGATTACTGAATTCGCAACTGCTACAGATACTCATAACTGTCCTTTTTTGCCACGACACTACCCGTAAGCAGGCGGCATTTATTATTATTTTTGGAATCGACTACAGTCTATCATGTCTGATCTGGTTATATTTTATACATTTTGCTTTACTATTTAAATAGTATATCTGCTGTTGTCTTAACGCTTGTTCTTAACCTGGGTATATAACCCAAGGATTAAAAAAGCGTTAACTCATCACCAGCCTGCCATTGCGGAAATTTCGGCATCACCAGACTAAATAACTCATCATCAAGCAGGCCCTGCAACCACTGATTCAGATTTTTATATGGGCTGGCATCAAACCATGGCTTATCGACATAGGCGAATTGACGAATAAAGGGGAAAATAGCCATGTCTGCAACAGAAATGGACTCGCCAAATAAATAGCGATTTTTTAATAATCTTTGTTCAAGCCTGCTAAGAAAGTCTTCTGCCTGTTTTCGGTATGCTGCCATAGGCATTTCAGGAAAACGCTCTGCGTACTTATAATGATCAAGCTGTGACTTAAACTCACCATCATTAAAATCTATTAATGCGGCCACTTCATCCTGCTGACCATGCAAAAGCCAGCCCTGAGGATCATTTTGCTTTAATGCCCAAAGCATGATCTCCCTGCTTTCATCAATGACCATTCCATCTTGCAACTGTAAAACGGGCACAGTTGCTTTAGGAGAGATATCAAGCATTTGTTGAGGCTTGGCAGAAAGAACAACTTCACGCAGCTCAACCTGAATATGACTTCTTTTCAAAGCCAGTCGAGCCCGAATAGCATAAGGACAACGACGAAAGGAATAGAGTATAGGTAACTGAGTCACTATTCTTCAAATGATTGAAAACGCGCAATCCATGCAAGCGCTAAAATCACCATAAACGTTGCAGCATTTGCCGGGATCTGTAGATTAAAATCAACGAAGCTGTGGATGGTTATCGCTAATATACCCATAATTGAACTAAAAGCTAAACCAATTACCAAAGACTCTCTCCTTAATGACATTGCTTTAATCGCAGTGAATAAAGACAGTAACACAATAGACATTAATAATACGATACCGATAGTACCCGTTTCAGCGGCAAATTCTAAAATATCGTTATGAGCATGGTCGTAATACAATGGGATATCATAACCTCGATACTTTGGAAAAATATCTTTATAGGTTCCCCCACCAGAACCCGTTATAAAGTAATCTTGCCAATAATTTACTGTATCTCTTACAACCTCATCACGCGTTTCAGAGTCAGCACTGGTTTTTTCTATTCGATCTGCCACTTTATCCAACCCAAACCAGGCGCTGACAATTAAAACATCAATCACAATAATGCTGACGACAAGCACAGCCATCATCTTGCGGGCATGACGGGTTAATTTCAAAGTCAATAATGCGGTTAAAGTTAAACTGATAAAAAATGCAGTGTTGCCCATACGCGAATGTGTTAATACCAAAGCGATAGTACAAAGTGCAATATAAACGCGGAGCTGGGCTTTTTTACTTAATAATAATCGTACAATTTTACGTGACCATTGACGTGTTGTACGTAATACCTCTTTTTTACCCAGACCTGAAATCAGTATTCCTAATCCGATAGCAATGGACATATTTAGATACCCAGCCAAATGATTACGATTAATAAAAGTACCCGTTGCTACTCCACGATAAGCATACTTTTCAAAAAAAAACCCATACTCAATGCCGGATAAAATCATTAAACTGCCATACATTGCCTGAAATAATGCACTATAGACAATCACCCACATCAGAAAATTTATACGCTGACGATTATTCACCAACAACAAGGTAAAAATAAAAATCAGATAATAAAAAATACTTTCAATAAAAAAAGAAAGTGACTCATGAAAATTCTCAGACAAACTTAACCAGTTATTATCGGGAAAAATGAGACGAACTGATTCCAAACGTGCAGGAGAAATCAATTCAACTAAAAAGACAGGTAAAGGTATGAGGTGTAACAATAAAAACAGTAAATAAATAATAAATAATCCATGTATTGACCTGGATTTATTCAATACATCTGGAATGACTAACATCCCTTTTTTGTGAATGACCAATAAGATAATCGCTAATAAAAACAACCACATTTCTGCCAACGATAAAAATAACACCCGATTACTTCCAACTGGCAAAGGCATCCAAACAAGCAACCCCAAAAAGGAATAAAATACGACTTTTTCAATATTAAGTTTCGAAACTCTGATAAATTTATTTATTTTAAATGACATAGCTTATTTCTTAATTTTAGTGTTAACTATTTCCTTCAAATTACTATTCCACTTAAACTGTTTCGCCGTTTCACGTATATAAGTTGGTACATGACCCTTTGGAGAAACCGTTTCGCTTATTTTTTTTTCAATTTTAATTTTCAGGCCTGTTGGTAAAGCATTCCAGTTTGCAATACTTATCCATAACACTTTATGTAAGACACCTTTCTCCCACGCACCAAAATAGAGTGCATTATCAATTGCAGTAAAAACCTCCTGATTAAATTTTAAGTTTAGCGTTTTACTCATTGCTAAATTCGCCCAGGCCGTCGACCATGCGGGTTTAAGCTGCAATGCCCTTTCAAAATATTTAATCGCTTCGCTACGGTATTTAATGGCATCTTTATGCCATATTGGTTTTTGATATGCTTTCCATTCATAGAGTTTTCCCAAATCATGAACGTATTTAGCGTTTTTTGGTGTGTTGTTTACTGCAATATTCATTTTATCTACAGCGAACTGCCACTGTTTTTCTGAGAAAGGATTTTTTGTTTTAAACCATTTCACCATAAGTTGGTGAGGTTGATTGCTTATTACATAACTGTTTCCCCAGGAAGCAGCAAGATATATAGCAAATAAAAGAAAAAAAATAGAAACACCAAAAAATATATTTTTATCAATCAACCACTTCATAATTTAACCTATAGTGTATATATTACGCTCAGTTAACAACTTGGCAGGTGCATCATAAACAAATGATCGCGCTTTATCTTCTGATGTGAAATTTTTAGCGCGTTCAAAACCCGACTTTAAATCAGGCGGACGATAATAGTTATTATGGCTATCTGTTGCCATAAAAGTCACAAGATCTTTCTCTATCAACTCAATAGCACAACGTTCAGATTTATCACTAAATTTTCCCAATAAGCTCGCCGAGGTTATTTGCACAAGACAACCGGCCTCAACATACTGTTCTAATAATCCAGCTTTGGTTTGAAATTCACGGTTACGTTCCGGGTGAACAATGATCGGTACAATATTTCGTTGGGATAACCACTTAATCAAGTTAATCGTGCCCATTGGCACTTGCCCATGCGGCATTTCAAGCAAAAATGCCTTTTTTCCATCCCATATACCTAACCAGGGAAAATCATCGCGTTGTACTAAAGGCATAATTTCAGGTCCAACACGAACTTCAGCAGACAAGCGTAAATTAATAGTAAACCCCTTTTTCGCAACAATTTCTGAAAACTTTTCAAACTCGTGTCGAAGAGTCACCGCTTCATTGGTATAACGCGGTGGACGCATATGCGGCGTTAAAAATTGAGTGGTTACACCATCATCCTGTGCCAGCTGAAGTAACTCTAAAGCATCGTCAATATTTTGAGC
>Ga0316208_1003104_pt1 | contig 12427 bp, 6 predicted proteins | sample 3monopyrite_MG_FD_204944 | JGI IMG/M metagenome (GOLD analysis project Ga0316208, IMG submission 204944) | Microbial mat bacterial communities from mineral coupon in-situ incubated in ocean water Damariscotta River, Maine, United States -... | ecosystem: Environmental > Aquatic > Marine > Coastal... | reverse complement strand
TACGCCTACGCCTACGCCTACGCCTACGCCTACGCCTACGCCTACGCCTACGCCTACGCCTACGCCTACGCCTACGCCTACGCCTACGCCTACGCCTACGCCTACGCCTACGCCTACGCCTACGCCTACGCCTTCGCCTTCGCCTACGGCTTCGGGTCAAACAAACTTTCCATGCCAACCCTTTGAGGATTTATGAAACCGACAACTCAAAGCTTGCCGAGTGCTCGATCCAGTTCGGCGATCACGTCCTGCACGGCGTCGATGCCGACTGACAGCCGCAGCAGACCGTCGCTGATGCCCCACTCGCGTCGGTCATCTGGATCCATGAACTTGTGCGAGGTGCCGGCTGGCCAGGAAATCGTTGTTCGAACGTCCGCCAGCGTGGGTGAGAATGGAATTGAATCCGCCAGTTCGCGAAGCAACATTCGGACGCCAGCTTCCGCAGCATGAAGCTCGAACGACAGCATTCCTCCGCAACCGCCGGGCAGCAACTTGCTCGCCAAATCAAAGTTGTCGTGACTCGACAGCCCCGGATAGACAACACGCCTGACTGCGGGGTGTTGCTCCAGAAATTCGGCAACCTGGAGTGCGTTCGAACCGGCTCGTTCGATTCGCAATGGCAAAGTTCTCAGACCACGCGACGCGAGCCAGCATTCGAATGGGTTAGCGTTCAGCCCGTAAAGACTGGCAATTCTGCGGACGCGTGTTACCGCTGCGCGTTCGCCAGCGACAACTCCCAGCATCACGTCGCCGTGACCGTTGAGATATTTGGAAGCGCTGTGAAAAACCAGCTTCGCACCATGCTCCATCGGACGAAACAGGCACGGTGTCGCGAATGTGTTATCCACGACGATCGGCACATCACCCATCGCGTCAACAAGGGCCGGCAGATCGACGACTTCCATCAGCGGATTGGAGATACTCTCGACCAGGCACAGCTTCGTGTTCTCCTGGACCGCCGAACGCATTGCCTCAGGGCTTCGCGAATCGGCAAACGTGACTTCGATACCGAACCGTTTTGACAGCTCTTCGAGCTGCTGCGACGTTCGGCCGTAAAGCACGCGCGCCGCGACGACGTGATCGCCACTTTTGAGATGGCTCAACAGGATTGCCGACACCGCTGCCATCCCAGATGCACAAACCGCTCCGGCATCGGTGTGTTCGAGATTCGCGACATCCTGAGCAAACGCCGAATGATTGGGATTTCCGTCGCGGGTGTAGATGTAGCCTCGCTCTGATCCGCTGACGACGGCTTCGAGTTGCTCGACACCGTGCAGGTCGAAGGCGGTTGTCTGATAAATGGGCGGGTTGCTCGGGCGAGTCGTAAAGTCTTCGCTCCAGCCGCCGCGGGCGCACAACGATTCGTCAAACAATTCTTCGTCCATGACGAACTTCTTTCATAGAAATGTGATCGTTTGACCCGAAGCCGCAGGCGATGGTGTTTCAGACGCCGGCACGCATTCAAAACACCATCGCCTGCGGCTTCGGGTCAAACAAGGTTACGGAAATCGGGAATCTATTTCGGGACTGATCCTTAGCGTCGCAAAATGCCGGTTCAGGGACGCGTCAGCAGTTCAACATCCGATTCGTTGGCAGGGTCCGCAACGGCATCGTTGGGAGAATTATTCACTGCCGGCAAGGATTCCTGAAGCTGCACCAGTTCGGCGCCGGCCTGCGGCGACGTGCTGCGTATTTCTGACGCTGGTTCATCAAGGATTGTCCCGCTGGCACCGAATCCAAACAGTGTCACCTTCGCAGTTCGCAGAAAGCCTTTCAGACTGCCGAACGTCTGAGCGACGGCGCTGGGTTCGTAGCCCGAGTGGACCATGCAGTCCGTGCATTTGGGATTGCCACTGCAACGACCGTACGAATCCCAGTCGGTTGTCTCCATCAGTTCTTTGAACGATCCGCAGTATCCTTCCTGCAGGAGGTAGCACGGTTTCTGCCAGCCGAACAGGTTGTAGGTCGGGTTTCCCCAGGGAGTGCATTCAAGATCGAAGCGGCCTCGCAGAAACTCCAGAAACAGTGGCGACTGATTGAAACGCCAGGACTTCTTCGGTCGATCCAGCAACTTGCCAAACAGTCGCAGCGTTTCGTTGCGATGTAAGAAGTGCTCCTGATCCGGAGCTTTCTCATAGGGGTAGCCGGGCGAAACCATCATGCCCTCGACGCCGAGTTCCATCAGCTCGTCAAAGAACCGTCGGCACGTCTCCGGGTCCGCGTCGTTGAACAGCGTCGTGTTCGTGGTGACGCGAAAGCCGCGTTCGACGGCCGCGCGAATGGCTCGAACGGCGACCTCGTAGATTCCGTCGCGACAGACCGCTCGGTCGTGCTCTTCCTGGAGACCGTCGAGGTGCACCGAAAACGTCAGATACTTTGACGGCGTGAATCGATCGAGATGCTCTTCCAGCAGGATCGCGTTCGTGCAGAGGTAAATGTACTTCTTCCGCTCGACGAGCCCTTCGACGATCTCGTGAATCTCCGGATGGAGCAGCGGCTCTCCGCCGGGAATTGAGACCATCGGGGCGCCGCATTCTTCGACGGCCTGAAAGCATTCTTCGGCGGCGAGATTCCGCTTCAACACGCTGTTGGGATGCTGAATCTTTCCACAGCCGGCGCAAGCGAGATTGCATCGAAACAGTGGTTCGAGCATCAGAACCAGAGGGTACCGCTCGATCCCTCGCAGCTTCTGCCGCAGAACGTACGACGCGACCGTCCACATTTGCGAGACGGGAACTCCCATAGAATGCCTCCGTGCATCAATTGGTGCCGCTGCGAAAACCTGACTGGCCGAATACGCGGCAAAGCAAGGTGTGGTAACAGTTTTCGATCATGCTGTCAGCCCCGTGCTGCCTCACTGTCTTTCCAGGATAGAAATGTCCCCATGTAAGGGTCTCTGAAAGGAGGCCAGCATGGAGACATTGGCGATGAGCGTGAAAAGAAGAACCGTCCATGGCAGTTGTTCAACATCGCCGACGATCCCGTCGAAGCTCGCAGTGCCGCCGACTCTCGACCGGAGATCGTCAATCAACTCGTCCTGCACTTCGGTCGATGGCAGAAATCGTTCCAACGTTGAAACCAACAATTCCGCACCGTGTAATCATGCGCATTGTCGGGCGAGACCGACTAAAGTTTCCTGCCAGCAACTTACGATCGCGAAGCGCGATCGCTGTTTTACATCCGGAGATAATTCATGCTTCACCTGCGTCTGCTTGTCGTGTTCGCGTTCGTCGCGAGCGGTTTTGTTTCGCCAATCACTCAGCTCTTCGCAGCCGATCGCAAGCCGAACATCGTCTTCATTCTGGCCGACGATCTTGGGTATCGAGAACTCGGCAGCTTCGGACAGAAGTTGATCAAGACTCCGCATCTGGACCGACTCGCTTCTCAAGGTATGAAGCTGACGCAGCACTATTGCGGCAACGCGGTGTGTGCTCCTTCGCGTTGCGTGCTTGTTACAGCGAAGCATCCCGGACACGCCATCGTCCGAAGTAACAAGTCAACGCCCCCCGAAGGTCAGTGGCCGATCCCGGACAGCGAAGTCACGATTTTCGAACTGATGCAGAAGCAGGGCTACGTTACCGGTGCGTTCGGGAAATGGGGACTGGGTGGTCCGGCATCTTCCGGCGAACCTCTCAGCCAGGGCGTAAACCGATTCTTCGGCTACAACTGCCAGTCGCACGCCCACAGCTATTACCCATCGTACCTCTGGGACGATTACAAACACTTGCCGCTGAAGAACGAGCCGCCGGTGCCTGGCCACGCAAGCCTCGCCAAAGGTGCCGACTCGGCTAACCCTCGCAGCTACGATGTGTTTAAGGGACAGGACTACGCCCCGGACCGCATCAACGAGCAGGCTCTGGAATTTGTCCGAGCCAACAAAGATCGACAGTTCTGCCTTTACTACCCGACGGTGATCCCGCACGTCGCACTGCACGTGCCCGACGAAGAGTTGAAGCCGTACCTCGGCCTCGGCTGGAACGATCCGCCATTCACCCGCGACGGCGGGTACGGATACACGCCGCACTTCACGCCACGAGCGGCCTACGCCGCCATGATTTCACGAATGGATCGTTACGTTGGCAATCTGCTGAATCTGCTCGACGAATTGAAACTCGCCGACAACACGATCGTCGTCTTCAGCTCGGACAACGGGACTACTCACCTCGGCCAAGAAGTTGACTACACGTTCTTCAAGAGCGTCGGAGAGTTGCGAGGCCTCAAAGGATCGCTCTACGAAGGCGGCGTGCGAGTACCGACGCTTGTTCGCTGGCCCGGCCATGTGGCAGCGGGTTCAAGCAATGATCGAATCAGCGGATTCGAAGACTGGATGCCGACACTGCTCGAACTGATCGGCGCCAAGGGCAAAGCCCCGTCCAGCATCGACGGACTCAGCCTTGCACCGACGCTGCTCGGGAAAGATCAAGAACCTCGCGACTTCCTCTATCGCGAATTTCCCAGCTACGGAGGTCAGCAGACGATTCGAGCCGGCGACTGGAAAGCCGTCCGCCAGAACATGACCAAAGGCAATCTCAAGATTGAGCTGTACAACATCGCCAACGACATCGGTGAAAAGCACGACGTCTCCGACGAGAACCCGCTCATCGTCAAAGAACTTGCGGTACTAATGAAGCGGGAACACGTGCCCTCCGAGCTCTTTCCGCTGCGACCAATCGATGGTCCCGCAATTAAGTCTCGTAGGAAGTAGCAGCCCGAGCGGCAGAATTTGATCACGAGAATTCCTCCTGACTGGCGGAGACGAGCATGCGAATTTCAACTGCCCTTTTTGTTGCTGTGGGCGTCCTGGTTCTGTCATCAGAACCATCGTGGCTTCCTGACGTCGCAGGCGGAGCCGCAAGCAACTCCGTCCACGCTGCAGAACCTCAATCTTTTCTGGAGTTCGTGCGGTCGCAGTCGGACGCTCTTCACGGTGATGACAAACCGCCAGCGACTCTCGACGAATGGAAAACCCACAGAACCGCCATTCGAACAGGACTTCTGCAGGCATGGGGTGGGTTTCCTGCGGATCACGCTCCACTGAATGCAAAGATTCTCGGCACCGTTCAACGAGATAAGTACCGGATTGAGAAGGTTATCTTTCAGACGCTACCGGACGTCTGGATGACTGCCAACGCGTACGTCCCGAATCAGCCGGGCAAGCATGCCGCCGTTCTTTGCGTTCATGGCCACTGGAAAGGAGCCAAGCAGGATCCTCACGTCCAGGCTCGCTGCATAGGCCTGGCCCGGCTCGGCTTTTTCGTACTGGCCGTTGACGCGTTCGGTGCCGGAGAACGAGGGATCGGAAAAGCCCTTGGCGAGTACCACGGCGAGATGGTCGCCGCCACGCTGTACCCGATCGGGCGTCCGTTGAGTGGCATTCAGGTCTACGAGAATCAGCGAGCGGTCGACTATCTGCTGACTCGGCCGGAAGTCGACGGCGACCGGCTTGGCATCACCGGGGCCAGCGGAGGCGGCAATCAGTCGATGTACGCAGGCGCGTTCGATGAACGCTTCAAAGCCGTCGTGCCGGTGTGCTCGGTGGGCAATTATCGGTCTTACCTGGGAGCCGCGTGCTGCATGTGCGAGGTCGTTCCTGGAGCGCTCTCATTCACCGAAGAGTGGGGTGTGCTGAGTCTGACGGCTCCTCGAGCACTGATGATCGTCAGCGCGACGCGCGATGCGTTTCAGTTCTCGGTTGGCGAAGCGAAGAAGTCTCTGGCATTCGTCAGGCCGGTCTACCAACTCTATGAACTCCCAGGCAGCGTCAAGCATGCAGTTTTCGAATCGCCCCACGACTACAACCAGCCCATGCGCGAGACAATGTACGGTTGGATGACGAAGCATCTGAAGGGTGAAGGTGACGGCTCGCCGATTTCGGAAGCAGCCATGGCAACCGAGGATCCCGAGTCGCTGCGATGTTTCCCCGGCGAGACACGCCCCGATGACTGGATGACAATCCCAAAGTTTGCCGCTCACGAAGGCCGGGCTCTCGTGGCAGAAATCGAAACACCGAAGAGTTGGAAATCCTGGAAGTCCTCAGCGGCCGACCTGCGACGAACACTTGATCAATCGGTCCTGAAGAGCAACGCCTCTAATTCTTCAGCGGCGCTCGGGCTGACCGTAACTCACACGGTCGGGAAGACTCCCCGGCAGCCCGGCACGGTGATCGTCCTGAGTCTTGATGGCGAGCCAAAACTCCCGGACAACGCACTTTCAAAGGCCATTCATGAATCCGGTCGCCGAGTCGTCACGCTCGGTCTGCGAGCCACCGGCGAACACGCCCACGCAAGCGACAAGATTGGACGGGCACCCGACCACAACACGGCAGAGTGGTCCCTCATCCTGGGCCGACCGCTGCTCGGGCAGTGGGTGCTGGATCTTCGTTCGGCCATCACAACGATCACAGACGGCGACTACGCCGACGACGGATTGACCGTCATCGGAGTCGGGCCAGCCGGCATTGTTGCGTTATGCTCAGCCGCGATCGACCATCGAATCGATCACGCCGTCACCGTCGGTTCTCTCGCAAGCTTTGTGAGCGACACACCGTACGAAGGTCAGCGACTTGGAATTCTTCCGAACGGAATCCTTCGTGACGTTGGCGACGTCGCCCACATCGCGGCGCTGATCGCTCCCAACAAAGTGACAATCTGCGGCGGCGTCAACGGTGCAGGCCATCAACTGAGCGAAGAATCTCTTCAAAAACAATTCAAACCGACGAGACACGTCTATGAACTATCCGGAACGAGCGGCCAGTTCTCAGTGTTTCCACAACTCAACGAAGAAGACATCGTCCGTAAGCTTAACTGAACAATCCGCGATGACATTCAGGATGTAACAATGCACCGCCTGCTGACACCCTCGCTGCTGCTTCTGATCTATTGCCTGCCGACTGACAACCCCAGCCGGACACCAGCCGTGCTCGCGGCCGACGAAGCAACGGCTCGCAAAGTGACGGCAGCCGACATGCCGCGGATTCCGCACACCGAAGCGACTGATGCTCTGACAACATTTCGCCTTGCTGGCGGATTTCAACTCGAAGTTGTCGCCACCGAGCCTCTGGTTTCTGATCCGGTTGCTGCGTGTTTTGACGAGTTCGGCCGCATGTTCGTGGCCGAAATGCACGGCTATCCATTCTCGCAGGAGCCCACCAGGCTCAACCCGTCCGGTGGCGGTAAGGAAGACGCCGGGATCATCCGCCGGCTTGAAGACACTAACGGCGACGGCCGCATGGACAGCAGCGTCGTCTATGCTGACAAAATCAGCTGGCCAACCTCCGTCTGCTGCTACAACGGCGGCATCTTCGTCCTTGCTCCGCAGTACCTTTACTACTTCAAAGACACTGATGGCGACGGAAAGGCCGACGTTCGAGAGGTCGTTCTGTCAGGCTTCGGCCGGGACAACGTCCAGGCTCTGGCTAACGGCCTGCACTGGGGACTCGACGGTAAGATTACGTTGTCCGCCGGCCGTAATCCGAAGAACATTCTGCATCGAGGGAAGCCGTTATTCCCGGTCGGGAGCAACGACCTTCGCTTCGATCCAAAGACTGAAAAGTTTGAACTGGTGACGGGCGGGCTTCAGTTCGGGCAGTCGATCGACGACTGGGGCACGAGGTTTGTCTGCAGCAACAGCAACCACATTCAACAGGTTGTGTTTCCGCAAAGATACCTGTCTCGCAACCCGTACATCGCCGCTCCCAGCCCCATCCGCAGTATCGCTGCCGATGGAGCCAGCGCTCGAGTCTTCAGACGCAGCCCGCCCGAACCATGGCGTATCGTCCGTCAAAAATGGCGAGCTGCAGACAAGGGCTACAAACTGGTCATCAACGACGACGGTGCCTGGGAATTTATCCCGCTCGATCCATCCAGGAAGAAGGGAGCTGTGCCCACGGAATACCCGGTCGGCTTTTTTACGTCGGCAACGGGGATCACCATCTACCGTGGCAATGCCTATCCCGAAAGGTTCCGCGGGAACGCATTCGTGGGCGACGTCGGAGGAAATCTCGTCCACCGCAAAACGGTCAACACCGACGGCGTTGTCTACCGCGCCGAGCGAGCCGACCCGAACGAGGAAGTCATTCGATCGTCAGACAACTGGTTCCGCCCCGTTAACTTCGTGAACGCACCGGACGGGTCGCTCTACATGCTCGACATGTATCGCGAGACGATCGAGCATCCTTATTCGATCCCCGAAGAAATTAAAGCGTTTCTGGATCTGACAAGCGGACACAATCGTGGCCGCATCTACCGCCTCGTCAGCCCTGAAATGAAACGACTTCGTCCAGAGCGACTTGGTGACATGCCCATCGTCAGGATTGCGTCATTCCTGAACCACGACAATGCGTGGCACCGTATGACTGCCATGCGACTTCTGAGCGAGCGTCAGGATCGAAGCGTAGATCGTGCCCTTCACTCAATTCTGACTGACTCAGACAGAGCCGTCGGCCGCGCCCACGCTCTCTACGCATTGCAAAGCCTGCAATTGCTGAAACCACAACAGGTTCGACAAGGCATCGCTGACAAGCATCCGCGAGTTCGCGCGCACGCCGTGAAACTCTCAGAATCATTTCTCACAGATCGAAATCCTGAAGACATCCTCAGTGATCTGCTGCCCCTCGCTGATGACCCGAGCGAGCACGTCCGATTCCAGCTGGCGTTCACACTGGGTGAATCTTCTGACGATCGCGCAATCGCCGGTCTCGCGCAACTCGCTCTTGACGAGAGAAACGGTACAGACATTCAAACGGCTGTTCTTTCGTCGGTTTCAGGGACGGCCGACAAACTGGCGACACGTTTGATCGCGGCCGACCAGAGCAACTCGGCACGAACATTGACTCTTCTTACGCAGCTGGGACAGATCGCCGGCTCGAACCCACAAACAGCAGCCGCCGTACGGATGCTGGCGGCGATCGCGGACAACGAAGTCTCAGCAAGCGTCCAACAGGCAATCCTGAGTGGACTTGGCAAAGGACTCGCAGCACGCGGATCGACGGTCAGAAAACTGGTCGCGGACAAGACGGTCTCTCCGGAAGTCAGTCAGGAAATCGCGACCCTGTTTTCGAACGCCGTTCGATCGGCGAAGGACAAAGGAAAATCCTCAGGCGAAAGAGCAGCAGCCATTCGACTTCTGGCCTTTGCCGGAACATCAACGGCGACGAGTGCTCTATCGGACTTTCTTTCACCGCAAACTGCACCGCAACTGCAGCGTGCCGCGGTCGCCTCCCTGGCCAGGCACGAGTCAGACGAAATTGCCACTAAGCTGCTTGAAGGATGGAAAGCTTACGGCCCTCAGGTTCGGCGAGACATCGTCGATGCTCTGGTGCAGAAAACTTCGCGAATTCAATCGCTGCTGCAAGCCGTCGAGGCAAACGTCGTCAAACGCAGCGACCTCACACGTGACCGCAAACAACTCCTGATGAACCATCCCAATTCGACGGTCAGCACACTCAGCCGCAAGCTCTTCGGTGTCGACCTCAACTCAGATCGCGCCAAAGTCGTCGCTGGTTATCAGGACGTGCTGAGTCTCGATGGCGACATTGCACGCGGGCAGGCCGTCTTCAAGAAGATCTGTTCCGCTTGTCACCGAGCGGGCGGAGTCGGTCAGCAGGTAGCTCCCGACCTCGCATCGGTGAAGAACAAGTCCGACGCCGACCTGCTCGTTTCGATTCTTGATCCAAATCGAGAAGCTCAACCCAACTTCAACGTTTACACCGTCGTCACGGAGCAGGGTCGAGTTTACAACGGCATCATCGCTGTGGAATCCGCCGGAAGCATCACGCTCAAACGAGCCGAAGGAAAGCAGGATGTGATCCTCCGCCGCAGCATCGATCAAATCATTTCGACGGGCCTCTCGCTGATGCCTGTGGGCCTCGAGAAAGACCTCAAACGACAGGACATCGCCGACGTGATCGCCTTTGTGAAATCGATCAAGGCGCAACCCTCGTCCGCAACACCCGGTCGGTAGCCGTCTTTACGGCTCGATGATGCGAATTTCCGAGTCGTTCAGCAGAGCAGAAACGGGAGTACCTCGCCCCGCCTGAAATGCTTCATAGTTCTTTTCAGCGACAATCGATGCCGCTTCGATGACCTGAACGATGTCACGCTGGCTTTGCGCGTCCGGGTAACTGCCTTCAATCTCGGACATTGACTCACCGAGAATTCTTCGGCGGATAATGGCCAGCAAGCCTGCTGCAATGGATGCTTTGCCGTATCCGAAGATTTCCGGTTGCCCGCCACGGTGGTGAATCCGACCGCCGAACGACGGGTTCCGGGTTCGTGAGCCGTCGCCAATGATTGCTTCTCGGTAGCCGCGTTCCTGCTGGTCGACGATGCCTCGCCCATAGATTCCGTAGAGTTCGATTTCCTGATTAACTGCGCCCTCGAATTCGGCGGGATTGATCCAGTTGTTGTTATAGTCGCCGCGCATCCCGTTGTCATAAGTGACAGCGACGTCGACGCTGTCCCACGTTCGAATCGGTTCCTGACGTTTGAAGCTTGCAGGATCAACACCACGGCGCCGCGCGACTTCAATGTGATGCTTGTCCCAGTTGAGCAACAGGTTCTTCTGCCCGGTCGCATACACGGCCACAGGCTTCACGTTCAGATAGTGATGCACGACGTCCAGCCAGTGACATCCGACATAAGCAAACGGATTGCTTTGCTCAGCCCAGGCAAAGACCTCGGTGCTGACTTCCAGCGGCTCTTCAAGAACGGCGCGAATTCGGTTGATCGGCCCGTACTGCTCGGGAGCCTTCGTCATCATCTCGCGGACAAACGGGTCGTATCTTTTGTGCATATCGACGGCGACGACGCGTTCACTTTGCGTTGCCTTCGAGATGACCTGATCCGCCTCGGCCATCGTCAGGCACAACGGCTTCTCCGTGATCACGTCACATCCCGCGTCGAGCGCGTCAAGAATCGGCTGAGCATGAACATGGTCCGGCGTCGCCACAAATAAAACGTCCGGCTTGTGCGAGGCCAGAATGTCTTTCCAAACGGCGTCGCCGTAACAGGCGTCGATCTTTCGATCCGGAAACTCTTCGGCAAACCATTTTGTGATGTGTCCGGCGGTTCCGCTTTTCTCGCTGCGAGTTCCGACCGCACAAACATCGATAGCAACGTCGGCAATCGCCGGAGCGAAATGGCTCATCCCAATACTCGTCAGGGCACCCGACAAACCACCGCGCATAAAGTCTTTGAAACTTTGCCCGATAATCTCGTCAAAAAACATCCCGCCGCCAATGATGGCAACATTAACCGACCGCTCCGACGCACTCATCGCATTTCTCCTCGTTGCTGATCTGCCGAGTCATCTCATCTGAAACTTCAGTTGCATCCGTAGCGTAGACGCGAAATCCAGACCGTCAAACGACTCGTTTCAGTGAGCGGCGAGACGCTCGACGTAAACTCACGACGCACAAAAGCAAACACGACGGCTTTGTCTCACAGAGTCGCGTTTTTGACCTCGCCTTGATTCTCGATCGAGTGGCCGTTTCAATCATTCAAGCCACGATTGGCACAGCACGTTACCGAAGCACATTGCTTCAATTTCTGCTTGAACGAGCCCACTCCTGACTCTCGGAGATTGTCATGTTTGCAGCACCCAAAAGTCGCCGCTCTTTCCTGAAGTCGACCGCCGGGCTGCTGGCTGTAGGTACGTTAGGCAGGGCTCGCGCTAACGAGGGGCCTCCAAAAGTCGACCGATCGCGAGCCACCGACGGGGACGAGCGGCACCAGCCGGCCTGGGAAGAAGTGCTCAATATCACAGTGGGGCGGAAGAATGCCGACCTTGTCGGATCAGGCGATCGAGTGATCCAGGCTGCCGTCGACTATGTGAAGCGACTTGGGGGCGGAACGGTTCGCATTCTGCCGGGAACCTACACGCTGAGGAATTCGATCTATCTGCCGTCGAAACTTCGCCTGATTGGCAGCGGGCCGGAAACGATCATTACCAAGAATGCTTCAGAAACGATTGCCATCACGGACGACTCGGACTGGTACGACCAGGAAATTACGCTCGCCAGTACCGGCGACCTCAAGGTGGGTGACGGAGTCGTGCTGAAAATGAAGAATCCACACAACGGCAGCACCGACGTCATTAAGCGAAGTCTTGTCGCGAAGTCCGGCAACCGATTCAAGCTGAGCGACGGTCTCCGAAAAAACCTATGGCTCAGCGGAAAGCCAACCTGCTCGTCGTTGTTTCCGCTCTTCACGAGCGAATACACAGCCGACGTGACCATTGAAAAACTGACGCTCGACGGCAACGGCAGCAACAACGCCAACCTGAACGGCAACTACGGCGGCTGCATTTTTCTACAGGACTGCAACCGCTACACAATCCGCGACGTCGAAGCCCGCAACTACAACGGCGACGGGATCAGCTTTCAGATTTGCCACGACGTCGTCGTCGAAAACTGCCACTCGCACGACAA
>Ga0316208_1003103_pt1 | contig 12432 bp, 14 predicted proteins | sample 3monopyrite_MG_FD_204944 | JGI IMG/M metagenome (GOLD analysis project Ga0316208, IMG submission 204944) | Microbial mat bacterial communities from mineral coupon in-situ incubated in ocean water Damariscotta River, Maine, United States -... | ecosystem: Environmental > Aquatic > Marine >... | reverse complement strand
AACGAATTCGACCGCAGTGGTTGCCATGTAAAGCAATCGGCAAGCGGCACAGTCTTTGTGCGGGGCGGTTGGAACAGAGTCTTTTGAGGCAGGTTTTTCTGAACTCGAATGCCCACAGTTGGCATGTCCACAGTTGGCATGTCCACAGTTGGCATGTCCACAGTTGACATGTCCAAAAGGGCAGGAACTATGTGAGCATTCCTGTTTATGTACCGCAGCTACCTCATGAACAGAGCAGCAGTTGTCGTGGTGGTGATGGTGCGCAACCGGAACGGTCAATCCGCCTATAATATAGGCTAGAAAAATAACCCCAGTCAAAAAAACATGTGCAGAAAAACGCATCATCCACCTTAAACAACTAAACCAGCCCATCGTTCCAATATATCATCGAACGATCCAAGCCTCAACGACTTCTACGTCAAAGCGGTCCTAAAATGCGAAAAGAAAACTGGGCATTTTGAAAAATTGTCCATATTCAGTGGAACACTTATTTGAACGAAACTCGGGCGTGGGCCAAGATTATTTCTTAGCAGCCGGTTTTTTCTCTGCCGGTTTCTTTTCTACTTTCTTAGGGGCTGGTTTCTTTTCAGCCGCTTTTTTTGGAGCGGGTTTTTTCTCTGCTGGTTTTTTTACTTCTTTCTTTTTTTCCGGCTTCTTTTCTTCCTCTTTTTTGGGAGGAGCAGGTTTGATCAGGGTAAGACCTGAAATGATTTGTGCCTTGGGAAGTTTTGCCTGTAGCTTTTTAATTCCTGCTTCGGTTGTCCCGGTTTGCCAGAGGTACAATTTTTTTAGAGATTTTAGTCCCGCCAGTTGTTCCAGACCGGCATCTGTCACTTTTGTGCCATACAGGTTGAGGTAGGTCAGATTTTGCAATCCAACCAGGTGCTTCAAGCCGGCATCTGTGATCGCAGTTTTTTCCAGATGTAAGTGAACCAGCGACTTCAACCCGGCAAGATATTTTAAGCCAGCGTCTGTGATTTTTGTTCCTCGTAAGTTCACCTGATAAACTTTTGTCAGCTTTGCGAGCGGTGCCAGGTTGACGTCTTTAATTTCCTGATCAGAAAGGTGATACGAAATTTCAAGACGGTCATCATCTTGTGCCAGTTTGATGACACGTCCACCTTTCGCCTGAACCTGCGCGATCGCGGCATCATCTGCAATGACATCTGAAGCTACCAGGAAACAAATGCAGACGGAAAAAATGGCTTTACTGATCATCGTATCTCTCCTGTTGGTTTTTACGATTTCCACAACGAGGTTTCTCTGTGAACGATCATCAGAGAACTGTTTGTATCTGGTGCAGGAACGGCCAGCAATTCCTGCATTTATTTTCCAGCGTTTCTCCGGCACACTTAAAGATGATTGTTTCCACAGCAGAAATCAAGGGAGTCTCAATTAAATTGAAACTATCTCACGAAACGGCGGGTAGTGGTTTCTGCCTGCCTGTAGCCACCTGTTTTGAGATGACATTAAGATTATCATCTCTATACATGCGAGACTTTCGCTGTTGCCAATCCTGCTGTAGGCTGAATATGAGTAGCTGCCTTGAAATGACCGATTTTGTTACAGATCAAATTAAGATCAAACCGAGGGAGAATTTATTGATGAGAATGACTGGTATTGTTTTGATTGCGATGCTGTTTGGCCTCATAAGCCAGAATTTGATTGCAGAGCCACCCGTTTCAAAATGCAAAACAGCATTGGATGATTACGTCTATCAGGATGACCCGACATTCAAATGGGAAGTCGTAAAAACGGTAGAAGGAAAGTTATCTAACACGTACATGATCAAGCTGACTTCCCAAACCTGGCGTACAAAAAAAGATGTCGATCGCCCCGTCTGGGAGCACTGGCTTGTTGTGGTCAAACCGAAAGAATTGAAATCTGATAAAGCATTTATATTAGTAGGGGGCGGAAAAACCGGTCGTTCTGCTCCTGGCAAAGCCGATGGAATGACCAGTTTAATTGCAGAATCGACAGGCAGCATTGTCGCAGAACTGAAAGCGATTCCAAATCAGACACTGACCTTTCATCATGATGGGACGCCACGTGTTGAAGACGATTTGATTGGCTATTGCTGGGCGCAGTATCTCGAAACGGGAGATGTCACCTGGTTGCCCCGGCTTCCGATGGTGAAATCTGTTGTCAAGGCGATGGATTGCTTAGAGGAATGGTCTGAAAAACAGGGCAATAAAATTGATGGCTTTGTGATCGCAGGAGCCTCCAAACGAGGCTGGACAACCTGGATGACCGGTGCGATTGATAAACGCGTTCAAGCGATTGTCCCGATTGTTATTGATGTCGCCAACACCAGTCTTTCGCTTCAACATCATGCAGAAGTTTACGGATTCTGGGCCGAAGCGATTGGGAATTATTATCAGCATAAGTTGCTGCAACGCTCCGATCATCCCCGTATGAAAGAGATTTATGAAGTGGTCGATCCGTATTATTATATCGACCGTCTGACAATGCCCAAGTATGTGCTTAACGGAAGTGGCGATCAGTTTTTCTGTCCAGATTCATCACAGTTTTACTATGCTGATCTGAAGGGAGAGAAACTGCTGCGGTATGTTCCGAATGCAGATCATTCGCTTAAAGCCCCCGATGCAATTACCAGTTTAATTGCCTGGTATCAAATGTTTTTGACAGATCGCGCACGTCCCAAACCAACCTGGAGTTTTGAAAAGGATGGCTCGATTCGCGTTCACAGTGATATTCAGCCCCGCAAAGTTCTTCTCTGGAACGCAACCAATCCGAAAGCACGCGACTTCCGTTTGAAAACGATTGGCAAGGCTTACAAAAGTACGGTTTTGAAACGGCAAAAAGATGGTTCCTGGAAAGGAAGCATTCAGGAACCCAAAAAAGGTTGGACGGCATTTTTCGTCGAACTGGAATACGCCTCCGGCGGTATCTTTCCGTTGAAAACAACAACAGCCATCCGCGTCCTCCCCGATGTGCTGCCCTTCAAAGGAATCGATTTGAATACTGTCCCTTACGAACCTTTGATGAATAAGAAAGACGACTCAAAAGTAAGTCAGTCTGAAACATCTCACAAGAAATGATAAAGTCCCGGCTTTCGATGCAACCTGTCGAGGAGACATAATCAGACTCTGCTCAGGCACCTTTGCGCGTTTGTGCGTGCGGGTGAGCTTGTTCGTAGGTATCGCGAAGTCGGGCGGTGCTGACGTGTGTGTAAATTTGCGTAGTTGTCAAACTTTTATGTCCAAGTAATTCCTGCACGCTGCGTAAATCGGCCCCGCCATCAAGCAGGTGCGTGGCGAAAGAATGTCTTAAAGTATGTGGACTCGTTTTGTTGGAAAGGCCGGCCTGTTTCAGATATTTTTCGAGCATGCGCCCGATGCTGCGCGTTGTAATTCTCTGACCAAATCGGTTGAGAAAAATTGCCTCCTGATCATCTTGCGAAGATTTATCGCTTAATTTGCGAACTTCGATCCAGCGCTGGAGCGCCTTTTCTGCAAAACTTCCTACCGGTGCAATTCGTTCCTTTTTTCCTTTACCACGAACTCGAAGAATATTGGTATCCTGATCCCAATCGGATAAATTCAAAGAGACCAGTTCTGCAACACGCAGCCCTGCCGTATAAAGAGTTTCCAACGCTGCCCGATCCCGTAGCCCCATCGCAGTGTTTGCGGGAGGGGCATCTAAAAGCTCAGAAATTTCGCGCGTGTTGAGGTAGTGAGGCAGTTTGCGCCCTACACGTGGTGTTCGCAGCGCCTTGGCAGGATTCGTGCTGCATAACTGCTCGCGGTTGCAGTAACGAAACAAACTTCGCAAACAAGCCAGTCTGCGTGCAATCGTGCTGCGTTCGTAACCACAATCGTAAAGGTAAGTTAAATAGCCGCGCAGCATCGGGATGTCTGCCTGCTCGGGAGTTGGGACGTAGCCAACTCTATCTGTGCAGTAATCAAGAAACGAAATGAAATCTTCGGTGTAAGATTTTCGTGTCAACTCCGAAGCGTTTCGCTCGATATGCAAATACCGCTGAAATCCCTCAAATGCTGCTTCCATATAAAGGCTTTCTGGATTGAATAGGCATTAGGTAGTAGGTAGTAGGGATTAGGCGTTAGGGAAAAGTGGCGGAGCTTTATGGACCGTTGAATGTTGAAGTTAGAAAAGCAGAGTCAAATATCGTCAGGCACAGCCTGACCTGCCTTTCCTAACGCCTAATCCCTACTACCTAACGCCTACCATCATGCCGATTCGCGGTACTGAATCGAATCTTCTTCCTCGATTCGTTTTCTCAGCGAACGAACCCGTTGGCTCATCACGGCTGCATCGTACCAACTGAAGTTAAGCTGCGGGTCGGCTGCGTATCGCCCCAGTGTTTGCAGCAATTCGTCGTGACTTTCATCATCGTAAAGAAAGACGTATTTCTGCCCATCTTTGACCAGCGCGAAAACATTTATTCCCTGTGACATTCCGAATCTCTCCCTGTACGGCAAGCTCAAACAGATTTACCAACGGTAAAAGTTTGGCGCCTGGTCGTTCCAATTGTCCTTTTGGATACAAATTTGGAGAGAGCAGTTCTCTGGCAAAATCAAAGTGTTATCTAATGTCCAGCAAGTTGCAGCCAGACTGCTCCCATCCCCCTTGCGACTGTTATCGACAGGAACGGTGCGAAGCTATTGATATTTTCGTGAAGTCAGTACAAATCGCCTTTTCGTCAAACCGCCGTGCAGTTGAAGCATTTCAAGAATACTGCGGTGCATGCAAAAGCGAATAAAATCTTCGCTGCGATGTAAATGCCCGCTCCAACCGCCACTTCGCTGGTCGCCCCCCAGCTCAAGATAGTTGCGTAACGCAGCGGTAAATTTAGCATCTGCTCCATCGAATAACCGCGTGTAGGACATATAAGGCTGAGTAGAATTTCCTCCCTGAAACAAATTCGGATTGCCTGAGGGAACTTGGAGTGTTCCCGGTAATTGAGGCAACAGTTGCGGGTTACTCCCATTTTGAGGCGCACTCATTTCAGGAATTTCCATTTCCGGTAAAGCGGGAAACGGCTCGCTGGCTGAAGGTTCTGACTCAGCAGGATCGACCAAATCCGGCAATGGGGCCAGTTCTGGTTCATCGGTCTTATTTTCGTTACTGAGGTTGGGAACAAGCAGTCCCGGTGCATTTTTTGAGGGCTTCTCTTGTTCAATTTCCATCGCTTCGCGAAGTGCCTGATCCCAGTCATCCTGATCAACCGGTTTCAATTCGGTTGGCACTGGAAACGGAGGAGCTTCGTTCTGGGCGCGAACAATTTGCAAATTGTTTTCTTCTGGCAGATTAAGTTCAGCGCACGAAAGACCGGGTATCTTGCAACGAGCAGATTTGAACCAGCCAGCGGTTTTACTAAATCGCTTTCGAGAAGAACTTTCTGGAGCAACGGTCGGAATCCCCGGTTGAAATTCAGGAATACTCGCTGTGTACCAGGAAATTTGCAGCCCTAATCGCGGCGGATAATACGGACTGTATTCGGTCACGGCGCCCAGGCAAATGCCATCGACATCCAAAATTTGAGCCAGTTTCGTTAGGTCTTCGGGAGAATCGAGATTCAACTGATGATCGTGCATGGCAGAATCGACAACGCCAACGGGAATCACCTGAAAACCGGGGATTTTTTGTAGTTCGGTCTGATACGCTTCTGCAAATCGACGTCCATCAACGGATCGCTCTGAGGAAAGGTTGATAAACGGAGCAACCGCAATGCGAGGCAAATTGGGAGCAGGATTGGAAACTCCGACCTCAACGACAACGCATCCGCTCAGGCTAGCTGCCAGAAGCGTTAATGCTAAGTAGAGAATGTGCGTTCGCAAACGCATAAATACCAGTCCCCCCGATAATAGACCGACACTCAATTCCCCAATTGGACGTTTTTGATGAGTAAATTTCATCAAAACAACATTGTCGGCAACAATACACTCGTTACTATCGGCATAACTGATACAACATCTTTAACCGTTAAAGTTTACCTCTGTTTCCATTTTGGAATTAACTGACGCGATCCCAGATTTGATCAATCTGTTCTTTTTTCTCAGTCATTTGGCGTAAATGTACGACTGAATGCACCATACTGATCGGATAGGAATGCGATATCCCCTCATGGACAGGGAACTCGACTCGATCAAAATTTGCCAACGGAAAGTTTTCTGCAATTTCAATGAAGGAGGCAATTTTCTCTAGCGGGCAACTGATGACTAACCGAAGTTTTTCGTCTCGGTAACTCAGGCCGTCAATTTCAGGAAAATGTTCCAAGGCAAGATTGTCTAATTTATCGGTATAACGATCTCGATCAAAATTGCTATCAATAAATGCGATCTCGGTTTCTCGCATTGATTTACCTCCTAGTGTTCGCAGTTGTTGACTTCTTTGCGTATGTACTCAGCATGATTGTGAGGAACCCGTGGTGTGCTGTAAACACTGATAATACAGGCACCTCGTCGATTAGCGGGGCAAAACAGACGACCAAAAACATGCCCTTTAGATTTCTGAAACCGCCAGCCCTGCTCCAATGCAAACTCTATCACGCTACTGATTTCTTTATTCGAGTGATCTTTACCCATTTCTCTGCTCAACAGTGTCTCTGCTCAACAGTGGTTCGTGTCAAATTTCCCTGTATATATAGTATCAGATATTTCTTAGAAGTCGATAGGAAACCCCCACAATGAATCTCTCCATCCAACCAGCAACTTCCGAAGATACAGACGAGATCTTAAAATTAATTCAAGGACTTGCAGACTACGAAAAGCTGTCTGATGAAGTCGTGGCAACTCGCGAGAAAATTTCCGAAACGCTGTTTGGCGAGAAACCATTTGCTGAATGCCTGCTGGCAAAAACTGATGGGCAGACGGTTGGCTTTGCTCTGTTCTTTCATAACTATTCCACCTTTTTGGGACAGCCGGGGATTTATCTGGAAGATCTGTTTGTGCAGCCAGATTTTCGTGGAAAGGGCATCGGCAGAAAACTGTTGCAGTCGGTCGCGCAAGTTGCAGTCCAGCGAAAATGCGGACGGCTCGAATGGGCCGTGCTCGATTGGAACAAGCCAGCCATCGACTTCTACGATTCACTCGGAGCCACCCCGATGAAACAGTGGTTTACATATCGGCTGACCGGTGATACGCTGAGGGAAGTTGCCTCCGGTAAAAAATAGAGTTCCCTGCTTTGAAAGTGAGATTACTATGCTTGTGCGATTCATGTTTTCATCGAAATGCTTTCTGTTGTTATTGATGACTCTCCCTTTCTTGCAGCCGATGTTTGTGGAAGCTGCCAAGCCAAATCGCCCGAATATTATTCTTTGCATGGCTGATGATCAGGGATGGGGAGATGTTGCCTATTACGGGGCATCCAAAGTGCAAACCCCTGTGCTGGATGAAATGGCTGCGACCGGTTTGCGGTTTGATCGTTTCTACGCGGCTGCTCCAGTCTGTTCGCCCACGCGGGGTTCTGTTTTAACAGGGCGTCATCCGAACCGTTTCGGTTGTTTTTCCTGGGGATTTCCACTTCGCCCACAGGAAACGACGATTGCAGAAGCATTGCAGGAAGCAGGGTATCTCACCGGACATTTTGGAAAATGGCATCTCGGTTCGGTTCGACCAGACAGCCCGGTCTGTCCCGGCAATTCCGGGTTTACGACCTGGTTATCAAGTCCGAACTTTTACGAGAACAATCCGTTAATGAGCTTCAACGGAAAAGTGATTCAAACCAAGGGAGAAAGTTCGCAGGTTCCCGTTGATTACGCGGTCGATTTTATAAAGCAGGCAAAACAACAAAACAAACCGTTCCTGGCTGTCATCTGGTTCGGTTCGCCTCACCAACCGCATATTGCAACGCAGGAAATGAAAGCACTCTACCCGAATGAATCTCCTCAAATGCAAAACTTCCTGGGCGAATTAACGGGGATTGATCGAGCAATGGGCAGCTTGCGGAAATCATTGCAGCAAATGCAAATCGCAGAAAATACCGTCTTGTGGTACACCAGCGATAACGGCGCGCTGAAAAACATAGGCTGTACCGCAGGACTTTCCGGGCGAAAAGGTTCTCTGCTCGAAGGGGGGATCCGGGTTCCTGCGATCATCGAGTGGCCGGGAACAATTAACAAACATCGCATCATTGAAGATGTTTGTGGCACGGTCGATATCTTTCCAACTGTTTTAGAATTGACCGGAGTTTGCCAGAAAGAAAATCAACCGGTTCTGGATGGTCAATCGTTGGTCCCCATTATTAAGGGAGAAAAATTCAAGCGAAAATCGCCGCTCGGTTTCTGGGTATATCAGAAAGCCGGGCGAGGCATGAGAAGCCAGTTGCTGCTTCAAGAACAACGAGATAAATCGCAAGCAGCTTCTGAAGTAGAACCCGATCCTTCCCTTATCGCTGGAAATATTTCCACAAACAACCCCCAGGGACCGGCGGCCTGGATCGATGGCCATTGGAAATTACATCGCAGCCCTATTAAAAAAGTGCAGAGAAAATTCAGCTACCGGCTTTACAACTTAAAATCGGATCCACAAGAGAAAAAAGATTTACTTTCCGAACAACCTAAACGAGCCAGACGTATGCTAAAAGAACTCTCAGCCTGGCAAACTTCTGTCATCAACAGCCTGAACGGAAAAGATTACCAGCAGTTAGTTCCGTAGGCCAAGCTGTGCCTGACGAAATCAGTGATCGTTCTTTATTGGTTCTATTTTCAGAATTGCTGACGTTTAATGCTGCAACAAAAACGCTGATCCGTTAACGCCGTAACAATGTCAGGCACAGCCTGAGCTACGCTAGTACGTCTTACAATTCTGATTCTTTGATTGCAGCAATTTTCATTAAATGGCGTTGGAGTCCGATTTTTAAAGGGGTATTTCCGTGAACCGGAACTGAAATGCGAGCCATCACTCCAGCTTTGGCGAAAATGTGATGGCTACCGTTGATGCGTTTTAATTCCCAGCCTTTTGATTTCAAAAGTCGGCAAAATTGCTTTCCGCTCACTGCCTTCAAAATGCGATCTCCATGATTTTATCGTTACCGGAGATAGATATTTCCTGCACATCGACAGAAAGACATCCCTCAACAGCTTCGTAAATGTTGCTCAGTAATTCATCAAAACATTCCCCCTGAGCAACACACCCCGGTATTGACGGAACTTCCGCCCAATAGCCACCTTCTTCCGCTTCGTGAACAATAACTTTTAACTTCATGAAATACTTTCTATCGACAGGCACAGCTTGATCTATGCTATTGAATCAAAAAATCACTCCGTGGAGTCGATGTTGTCTTGGAGAGAATCGGAAGTCTTTTCCGGGGCTTCAGTCTCGGTCGAATCGGCTTCCTGCTCACTGCTATGCTTACTGTGCATCTCTTCCCCCAGTTTCCGGAGATCATTAAACGTCTGTTGCTGCCGAGCTTCTTTGGCTTTTTGCCGGCGTTCAGTAAAATCATTGCAACCCACGCATAGTACGAGTATGAAAGCAAGAATTAAGTTCTTTTGCATTAGTTTGGTGCCTGCAGTAAGAAGTAAACGTGGTTGACTTGGTAGGCTAGTAGCGTAGGTCAGGCTGTGCCTGACGAAATCAGTGATCGTTCTTTATTGGTTCTATTTTCAGAATTGCTGACGTTTAATGCTGCAACAAAAACGCTGATCCATCAACGCCGTAACAATGTCAGGCACAGCCTGACCTACGCTACGACTCACTAATTGTTGAGATATTCCGGGTGGCAATCGTTGCAGCTTTTGTTGAACAAGTCAAAACCTTTTTTGAATTTGGTGAAGTCTTCTTGTTTGGTCGCTTCGATCATCATCAGGCTACCTTCGATGAGGTCTTTGCAATATTTCTGATAGTTTTCTTCATCGGCAAAGACATAATCTTCCTGATTCACAACTTGCCCGAGCGCAGCCAGCAGAGCAACACGGGGGAGTAGATCTTCCTGGTTACTTTTTAATTCTGCTTCGCCGCTGATGGTGGTGCGAATCCAGTCCTGTTTTTCTTTGAGGTTTTTCATCAGCAGGTTACGATCCGCTGCATCGCTGAAATCGGTTTTATCTTCTGCATCTGGCAGTTCCGCCGGGGTGCCTCCATCGAGAATTTCGATGATATTCAAAAATGGTTTCTCTGCTTTTTCAAACGCAGGACGCCCCCGATTTTCAGCAGCGACTGAAATTTCGGCAGCGAAATCTCGCACATATTTGGCTTTATCTTTCCAGGTGAACTTTCCGCTATGATCAGGAACAATCGCAGCTAATGCAGCCAGTGTCGCCGCATCGATTTGAATCGAAAGTAATTCTCTGTTGAAGTTGCCCACAGAATTCAATTTGGAATTCAGTTTATTACGAATTCGTTTGATTTCTCCCTGAAGCATTTCCTCGCTGATATATTTATCCCAACTGGCTGTCGTTTCGGCTTCCTTTTTCGGTGCAGGTTCCTGTGTCTGTTTGGTCATATTCTCTGGTGTTTTTTCAGGGGTTGTTTTTGATGCCTGGTTGTTATCTGTCAGCATCGTACCATCGGCTGCAATTTGTAACGGACGATCAAAAAAGACATCGTAAGGGATGCCATCCACGTATTTTTGATTTTTATTTTCTGGCGAAGATGACTTCTCAGAAGCTTTTCCGCTGGATTGCGCATCTTTGCTGGAAGCATCATTCGAAGCTGAATCATCCTGCTTCGCTGATTGAGAACTTTGCTCGGCTTTGGATGGCTTCTTTTCAGAACCTGATCCACATCCCTGCAACACTCCCGCACATAGCAGTAGAAGGAATGTTACTGTCCAGCTATTATTACCCGAAATCTTCATACTTGTAGATGACCTGTTAATATCTATTCTTTAATTGAAAACTGCACCCAGCTGTCTTTTCATTTTAGAGTCATGGTGAGTGAAGGTGAAGTTATTTTATCTCGATCCACTCGTTTTTCTCTGCACTTTTTAGAATCGATTCAATCACCTGCATGTTGCCGATCGCATCGCAAAGTGGAGTCGGCACCGGTGTGTCATTCAGAATGGCGTTAGCAAACAGTTCCGCCTGAATGGTGTACTGGTTGCAGATCGGGATATCAATCGTTTCAATCTCTTCCCCTTTTTGAAGCCAGGTTCGACAAGGGCGATCAACCGGGGCATTGAACGGAATTTCGATTTCAAAACGTCCTTCTGTTCCAAAGATATTAACACGCTGGTAAGGAACCATTTGCGTTGAACAGGAAAAAGTTGCGGTCGCGAAACCGAAATCGAGAATTGCAGAAGCGAATCGATCCACCTTGAAGTCGGGATCAAATTTTACGGTTCCAATCACCCGTTCTGGTTCTCTTCCAAACAGAAAACGTGAAAGTGAAATCGGATAGCAACCGATATCCATCAATCCGCCGCCACCAATGCCAGGCTGATTGCGGATGTTTTCCGGATCACGATTGTAATAGGAGAAAATAGAATTGACTGTGCAAATGCTGCCAAGTTCTCCCGATGTGACCAACTCTTTCGCTTTTTGCCACTGTGGATGATGGCGGTACATGAACGCTTCCATCACTTTCAATTTCGGATGCGCAGTCGCGGCTTCCACCAACCGGTTTGCATCTGCGACATCTAACCCCAACGGCTTCTCGCACAATACATGCTTACCCGCCTGAATTGCTTTGATTGACCAATCGACGTGCAGGTGATTGGGCAGCGGATTATAAATGGCATCAATTTCAGGGCTGGCAAGCAGTTCTTCATAAGAACCAAAACTGTTCGCAATGCCCAGTTCACCCGCAGCCTGAGCAGCCGTTTCTGCATTTCGCGATGCAATGCCGACGACTTCGCAATTTTCTGCATTTTGAATGGCAGGAATCACTTGGACGGTCCCGATTTTAGCCGTACTCAAAATTCCCCAGCGGATTGTTTTCATTTTGGATGAGTTTCATTTATGAGTGTATCAAAAGGATGACTACAGAGCAGGTTGCCTTTTTGCAAGGGAGCCTGCATCAGTTCTAACTGACGAGAGCAGTATCTATCGTATTATCTAGCCCTTTATTTTGAATTCACGCCGCCTTGGCTGACCAGTTTTCCCTGTTTGTAAACGGAAATGATTTTTTCGTCGTAGTTGGGCGATAAAATATCGGCTTCGGTAAATTGTGTCATTAAAATAGTCTGCCTGCTCTACGGAGCGAATTCTTTTTTCGCCCCCGGATTATTGATAACACGCGGTGCGACCTTGCTCAAGCTGTTTGCAACTGAGAGATTGGTGAATAAACAGAAACAAAGAATTAGTCCTGATCGTTTAAGTAAAATTGTATTCAAATTTATTCCCGTAAAGACAGAAAGAAAAATAGTATGCAATAGCGAACACGTACTTCAATCAACTTTCACCGGGCAAACGAAGTCTTCTGGCTTGATAATCAGCAGTGAGGAATCGGCTGTGCTGAGTAGTCTTTCTGCGGTACTGCCTAACAGCATCGCAGAAATCCCGGAACG
>Ga0316208_1003102_pt1 | contig 12441 bp, 13 predicted proteins | sample 3monopyrite_MG_FD_204944 | JGI IMG/M metagenome (GOLD analysis project Ga0316208, IMG submission 204944) | Microbial mat bacterial communities from mineral coupon in-situ incubated in ocean water Damariscotta River, Maine, United States -... | ecosystem: Environmental > Aquatic > Marine >... | reverse complement strand
GCATGAGGGTTACCGATTGCGGCGAAGATTTCGCAGATACCATCGTGATGGTTGGCGGGGAAATATCCAACCGCAAAGGTGTGAATGTGCCGGATGTGGTGCTGCCGCTGGCCGCCCTTTCCGACAAAGACCGCGAAGATCTTGAATTTGTATGCGCCCTCGGCGTTGACTGGCTGGCGCTGTCATTTGTGCAGCGGGCCTCCGATGTGCAGGAAGCGCGCACGCTGGCAAAAGGCCGGGCGGCGATTATTTCAAAAATCGAAAAACCGGCCGCCGTAAAAGCGTTTGTCGAAATTCTCGCGGTCAGTGACGGCATAATGGTGGCGCGGGGTGATCTTGGGGTAGAGCTGCCGGTGCAGGCATTGCCGCCGATTCAAAAACGGCTGGTGACAGGCTGCCGCCGGGTTGGCAAACCGGTGATTGTGGCCACGCAGATGATGGAAAGCATGATCTCCTCGCCCGTGCCGACCCGGGCCGAAGTCTCGGATGTTGCGCAGGCCATTTATGAAGGCGCTGACGCGGTGATGCTTTCGGCCGAAAGCGCCGCCGGCGACTACCCGATTGAAGCGGTGACCACGATGAACAATGTGGCTGTCGAGGTCGAGAAAGACGATATTTATCGCGAGGGCCTCGAAAGCTCGCACACGCCTTCACGGACGCGGGTGGCCGATGCCATAAGCGCGGCGGCACGGCAGGTAGCGGAAACCACCGATATTAAAGCGATAGCTTGTTTTACCCAATCCGGCACCACCGCCATGCTTGCTGCGCGTGAGCGTCCGCGGGTGTCGATTATTGCCATCACCCCGGTGGCGGCCACGGCCCGAAGGCTGGCGCTGGTATGGGGGTTGCATTGCGTGGTTTCCGGCGAGGTCCAGCGCTTTAAGGAGGCGGTGGTCAGCGCCGCCAAGGCCGCAAAAAAATACGGTTTTGCACGCGAGAACGACCTGATCGTGGTGACCGCCGGCGTGCCCTTTAACACGCCCGGCACAACCAATATTTTACGGGTGGCACCGGTAAACGAGAAGCTCATTCACGGCCATGCCCTCGATTAACCGGCAAATCATTGCCGCGCGATACTTTTTGTAACCTTTGCGCGTGTATTTTGTTTGGTTATTTGCTATGGTCGCTTTATTGAAAAAATAGAGGCGGCCATGACAGATTATGACATTGCCCTGATTGCGGCACTGGTTTTATTGGGTGCCAGCCTTTTAATGGTATTTGGTGCGGTAACCGGCAATCGTTCGGCGGCGCCAGGGCTGGCATTGTTTGTGTTTGGTGGGCTGGTGCTTTATTATGCCACAACCATCAGCGGCGGCGGTAGTTTGGCCGAAGATATTCCCAAGGTATTTTACCGGTTATATGCCAGTATCTTTTAGCCGGTGAATCCGCTTGCAAACCCCGTGATTTGCGCCTAGAAGATGCGCTCAACCGGTGCGGCCGGCCGAAAGGGCTGCCGAGTTGCACCATCTACCAACTTCTTTCAAGGAGACGGAAATGCCCAAGATGAAAACGAAATCGAGCGCCAAAAAGCGCTTTAAGGTCACGGCCTCTGGCCGGGTAAAGGCCTCTCAGGCTGGCAAACAGCACGGTATGATCAAACGTTCTAACAAATTCTTGCGCAATGCACGGGGCACAACGCTGCTGTGTAAGGCCGACGAGAGTATTGTTAAAAAATTCATGCCATACGCGCGATAGGAGCCTGAAATATGTCCAGAGTTAAAGGAGGCGTCGCCTCTCACGCCCGCCATCGTAAAGTCATCAAAGCCGCAAAAGGCTATTATGGCGCCCGGTCACGCAATTTCCGCACCGCCACACAGGCTGTTGACAAGGCAATGCAATACGCCACGCGGGACCGTAAAGCCCGCAAGCGCAATTTCCGCGCCTTGTGGATTCAGCGGATCAACGCCGCCGTGCGTTTGAATGACGAAAGCCTGAACTATTCCAAGTTCATCAACGGGCTAACCCTTGCGGGTATTGAAGTGGACCGTAAGGTGCTGGCTGATCTGGCCGTGCACGAGCCTGATGCTTTTACCGCGATTGTGGATCAGGCCAAAGCCGCACTGGCCTAGGCCGCCGCATTCAGGAAAGAAGGCCCGCCAAGCAATTGGCGGGCTTTTTTTTATGGCTATGGCAGCATCACAGTGCGCATGGCCTAGGCAAAGATGAAATCATCGGCTGAAAAATCCGCCGCCGTAAACAGGTGCGAGCGGTCGTTGACCACCAGTCGCTCCACCCCGAACTCGGGCGTTTCAAGGCTGATGGATACCCGCCCGGGGGCGACATCGGTAAACACCAGATTGGCAAAAGAGGTGTCAAAGGATGCCAGATCAATTTTGTCTTTCCCGATTTCGAAGCGGCGCACCGCATCGCGCAGCCCGTCGGGCTCAAACAGGAATACATCCGGCCTGCCGGTGCCAAACAACTTGTCTTGCCCGTTGGTATCGGCGTGCAAAACCACGGTTGGCGGCGCGGCCCCGACAGCAAAAATAAAGTCAGCGGCGGTAAAAGACCAGGGCGTAATCGGCGGCTGGCCTATATCGGGCGGTGTTACGTCGATCTGGTTACGCTCGCCGCGAATTTCGATGACGAATGAATTGGGCTCGATCTGAAAAATATACAGCTCTTCGAAGGTGACATCGAAATCGGAAAAATCGACCACGTCGACCCCGTTTTGAAAATCAAGAATGGTATCGCGCCGCCCGTCATCCTGCAGCACAAAGGTATCGGCGCCGAGATCACCGGAGAGCGTGTCTCGCCTCAGGGTGTCGGTCAGCGTTTCGCTACCCGTGGTGCCGCTGATAATCATTAACAATACCTCTCAAACTTTAGCGGTATTGTTAACAAATATGGCGTTAAGAATTGGTTAATGCATAGCGATCCGGCTCTTCAAAAATATCAAGCGCTTTGGCGCCGGCCTTCAGCCGCCCGCTATGCACCACGCCTGCGGGGATGTTATAGCTCATCCCCGGTGTATAAGTTTTGGTGACGCCGCCAATGGTGAGCTCCACTTCTCCCGCAATCACTGTGCCCCACTGGCCTTTATGCGCATGCGGTGGCAGGTCTACATCCTTTAGAATCTCGAAAATCACCATCAGCCCTCTATCAGATTGTATCGCACTGGTGCGCACAACGTCTTGCGGGAAGGGCACATCTATGCCGGGCAGGTTGGTTAAAAAGGTTGGTAGGTCCATGATGATCTCCGGTTGAAGGCAAACCAAAGCCTAACATCCGTGGCCAAGGCTTGCAATTCTGTCCTTTTGTGATACCCCGTCACCAAAGCAATTTGGGGCCTGTTATGGACACTATTACCACTCTCAAATCTAAAATTCTTGGTCAGGTTGCCGACGCTGCTGATCTGGATGCGCTTGAGGGCATCCGCGTGGCCGCTGTGGGCAAAAAGGGCGAAGTAAGCCTGATGATGCGCGAACTTGGCAAAATGGCCCCCGAGGAAAAAAAGCTGGCCGGCCCGGCGCTGAACGCCCTGAAAAACGAGATCAACTCGGCACTGTCGGCTCGCAAGGCCGGGCTGGAAGATGACGCGCTGAATGAGCGCCTGCGCACCGAGTGGCTGGATGTAACCGCGCCGGGGCGGCCTGTGGGGAAGGGCACTGTGCACCCCGTTTCGCAGGCCACCGAAGAGATTATCGCGATCTTTGCCGACCTTGGCTATGGCGTCGCCGAAGGGCCGCAGATCGAGAACGATTACTATAATTTTGACGCACTGAACATTCCGCCCGAGCACCCGGCGCGTCAGGAATTTGATACGTTTTATATGCACCGTGACGAAGGCGACAACCGCCCGCCACATGTGCTGCGCACCCATACCAGCCCGGTGCAGATCCGGCATATGGAAAAGCACGGCGTGCCCTGCCGCGTCATTGCCCCGGGGCGGGTTTATCGCTCGGATTATGACAACACCCACACGCCGATGTTCCATCAGGTGGAAGGGCTGGCGATTGATAAAGATATCTCGATGGCCAACCTCAAATGGACGCTGGAAGAGTTTTGCCGTGCGTTTTTCGAGGTCGATAACGTCGAGCTAAAATTCCGCGCCAGCCACTTCCCCTTCACCGAGCCCAGCGCCGAAGTCGATATCCGCTGCTCTTGGGCCGGTGGCCAGCTGAAAATTGGCGAGGGCGATGACTGGATGGAAATTCTGGGCAGCGGCATGGTGCACCCGAAAGTGCTTTCGGCGGCAGGGGTTGACCCTGCGGAATATCAAGGCTTCGCCTTTGGCATCGGGATTGACCGGTTGGCAATGCTGAAATACGGCATTCCTGATTTACGGGCGTTTTTTGACTCTGATCTTCGATGGCTGCGGCATTACGGATTTTCGAGCCTGAATGTGCCGAATATGCGGGGGGGGATTTCAGGGTGACTTTTTCCGATTGGCTCCCAGTGATTGGCTCAACTATTTTGGTAGTCGTCGGCGCATTTGCTTATTGAAACCAAAAACGTTTGGATCAAAAGACTCACCTTAAGGAGCTAACAAGAGACTTATATCAAAGATTTGTCGACACGATGATTTTAACCACTTCAGCGGACGCTCGAAAATCAATAAATTCAGATGAGTTTTTTGAAAACTACCATCGAATATCTGGACAAATGACAGTTGTTGCGTCTGATGAAGTTTTGGAAAAACTCGCCGATTTTCAGCTTGATAGAAGTAAATCAGCATTAGCAATTGGTGAAAGTGCAAATATGCTATTAGTCGCGCTTCGAAAGGATGTATTCGATGGTAGTGATATTTCAGCCGAAGTAATTAGGAACGCTTATCCACTTAAAATAGAAAAATATTAGTAATCCAATGCTCCACAACATAGGGCAGCGCCCGAGCCTGGGTGGGCGCTCGCGCCGCCAATAGCTTAAACCACTCTCACCACACCTCCAACCTCACCGTCTGCCGCAATCTTGCAAAGCGCCCTCCCGGGGGGGAGGGTCGGGCGCTGCCCGGCGCGGCCGGGCAAAAAGCGTAAGGTGGGGTGAGCCCCACCCTACGGCCATTCGGGCTTGGAAATCTGCCGCATCTGCATTACACCTCACTCCAAACGTGATTGCTCGAAAGAACCCCGATGAAATTTACCCTTAGCTGGCTAAAAACCCATCTCGACACCGAGGCCACCCTCGACGAGATCACCTATGCGCTCACCGATCTTGGGCTGGAAGTTGAGGGGGTTGAAAACCCTGCCGACAGCTTGGGCGTGTTTCGGCTTTGCCGGGTAATCGAGGCCGTCCAGCACCCCAACGCAGACCGCCTCCGCCTGTGTCGGGTTGAAACCTACCCCGATGGCCCGGGTGGCCGCACCGAGGAGGTGCAGGTGGTATGTGGCGCGCCCAATGCTCGCACCGGCCTTGTCGGCGTTTTCGCCCCCGTGGGCGCCTATGTGCCCGGGATAGACCTGACGCTGAAACCCGGCAAAATCCGCGATGTCGAGAGCAACGGTATGCTGTGCTCGGAGCGCGAGTTGATGGTCTCGGACGAGCATGACGGCATTATTGACCTGCCAAGCGATGCCCCGCTTGGCGCACGTTTTATTGATTATACCGACCGCAATGACCCCGTGATTGATATCGCTATTACGCCTAATCGCCCCGATGCGCTGGGCGTGGCAGGGATTGCGCGGGATTTGGCGGCACGCGGCCTCGGGACGCTCAAAACACCTAAAGCACCTGCGGTAGCGGGTAGTTTTGACAGCCCGATTACGGTGAGCCTTGATGATGCGGTGAAGGATAAAGCCTGCCCGCTTTTCGTGGGCCGCTATATTCGGGGTGTTAAAAACGGCCCGAGCCCGCAATGGGTGCAAGACCGCCTCCGCGCCATTGGCTTGCGGCCAATTTCGGCGCTGGTCGATGTAACCAACCTGATGACGGTAGACCGCAACCGCCCGCTACACGTGTTTGATGCCGACAAGGTGCAGGGCAACATTAACGTGCGCTTTGCCAGAGTGGGTGAGAGCCTGCTGGCGCTCGACGAAAAAGAATATGCGCTGGAGCCCGATATGGTGGTGATTGCGGACGAGGCTGGGGCGGAATCTGTGGGTGGTATCATGGGGGGGCTGCACTCAAGCTGCACCGAGGGCACGGTGAATGTGTTTGTAGAGGCCGCGTATTTTGACCCGATCACCATTGCGATGACTGGCCGCAAGCTGAAAATAAACTCCGATGCGCGCTATCGGAATGAACGCGGAATAGACCCGGTTTATACCCTTGAGGGCATGGAAGCGGCCACGCAGCTTATTCTTGATTGGTGCGGCGGTGAGGCCTCAAATGTGGTGGTGGCCGGTGCCGCGCCGGATGTGGCGCGCAGCTTCACGCTTGACCCGGCGCGCGTGATTTCGCTGGTGGGCATGGAAATTGCGGAGGCGGAGCAGCTGCGGATATTAACAGCGCTGGGTTTCGAGATGAACGGCTTGCAGGTTTCGCCACCGAGCTGGCGGCCCGATGTGCAGGGGGAGGCAGACCTTGTAGAGGAAATAGCCCGCGTGGCCAGCCTGACCAAGCTAAAGGGCAAGCCGATGGGGCGCAAGCTGCCCGGCGTGGCCAAGCCGGTGCTGACCCCGGCGCAAAAGCGGCAAATGGCGCTGCGCCGTGCGCTGGCACTGGGGCTGAATGAATGCGTGACCTATAGCTTTATTGATGAAGCCTCGGCGGCACTTTTTGGCGGTGGCTCCGATGCTGTGGCGCTGAGCAACCCGATTTCATCGGAAATGAGCCATATGCGGCCCAACATCCTGCCCAGCCTGTTGCAGGCGGCGGCGCGCAATCAGGCGCGGGGCGAGGCCGATATGGCCTTGTTTGAAATCGGGCAAGGCTTTAGCGGTGGCGAACCGGAAGACCAAAGCACCATGGCTTGCGGTATTCGCATCGGGGCCACAGCGCCGCGCAATGCCTTTGGCACTCGCCGCAATGTGGATATTTATGACGCCAAAGGCGACGCAGAGGCAGCGCTGGCCGCGATTGGCGCGCCGGTTGGCAACCTGATGGTGCTGCGCAATGCGCCCGCGTGGTTTCACCCCGGGCGCTCGGCGGTGCTGTCACTCGGGCCAAAAAACCCGCTGGCGGTATTTGGGGAGCTGCACCCCAAGGTGCTGAAAGAAATGGGCGTAAAGGGTGCGGCGGTGGCCTTTACGATTTTCCCCGATAATGTGCCTTACCCGAAAGCCAAGGGCAACACCAGACCAGCGCTTGGCGGCTCTGACCTGCAAGCAGTTGAGCGCGATTTTGCTTTTGTGGTTGATACCGGGCTCGAGGTAGAGACGCTGGTAAAGGCCGCCAAAGGGGGCGAGAAAAAGCTGATCGACAGCGTGACGGTATTTGACGTGTTTGCCGGGGCCAAGGCCGAGGCGCAAATGGGCGCGGGCAAAAAGTCGGTGGCTATATCGGTGCGCATTCAGCCGGTGCAAGCCACGCTGACCGATAGCGAAATTGACGCCATTTCGGCGCGCATTGTGGCTTCGGTCCGCAAGGTTACCGGCGGGGAGTTGCGCTCATGAAGGTATATTTAAGTGGCGAGATTCACAGCAACTGGCGCAGCGAAATAGAAACGGCAGCGGCAGGGCTTGATGTGGCATTCAGCGGCCCGGTCACGGATCATGCCACGTCAGACGATGCCGGTATACGCATTATGGGGGCCGAGGAAAACAAGTTTTGGCATGATCATAAGGGGGCCAAACTCAATGCCATTCGCACCCGCAATGCGATAGAGGCTGCCGATATTGTGGTGGTGCGCTTTGGCGACAAATATAAGCAGTGGAATGCGGCATTTGACGCGGGCTATGCTGCCGCCAAGGGCAAGGCCCTGATCATTATGCACGGGGCCGGGCACCAGCACGCGCTCAAAGAGGTGGATGCGGCGGCGCTGGCCGTGGTGGAAACCCCGGCGCAGGTGGTGGCTGTGTTGCGCTATACGCTTACCGGCGAAGCGCCCGATATGGCATAGAATCCGCTTATCTTTTCCGCTAGTTCTTGGCATTTTCTCCAGATGTGGTATTCGGGATGAACGAAACCACAAATAACGGGAATATTATGCTAAAAGAATTTAAGGAATTTATTGCCAAGGGCAATGTGATGGATATGGCCGTCGGGATTATCATCGGCGCGGCCTTTACCGCGATTGTGTCGTCGCTCGTGGCAGATTTGATCAACCCGATCATCAGCCTATTCACCGGCGGCATAGATTTCTCGTCGATGATGATCATGCTCAGCGACGACCCGGAGGCGGGCGCCTTCAAATACGGGTCTTTCATCATGGCGGTGATCAATTTTCTGATCGTGGCCTTCGTGGTGTTTATGCTGGTTAAAATGGTCAACAAAGCCAAATCGGCGGCCGAAGCGCCGGCAGAAGCACCCGCACCGGAAGCGCCAAAAGGGCCAACACAGGAAGAACTGCTCGCTGAAATTCGCGACCTGCTGAAAAAGGCTTAAAGGCCGACAGCGTGAAGGGGGCTGTGTTCCCTTCACGCCTTTAAAGCACCCTGCTTTGGCGCTAGATATTCAGCGCCAGCTTTGGCGAGAGCACATCCATTTCCAGCGCCACGCCAACCGCGGCATAGGTGAGATGGCCTTTATGGGTGTTGAGGCCGCGCAGCAGGTGCTCGTCATCTTCACAGGCCTGCTGCCAGCCCTTGTTGGCCAGCGCTATCATAAACGGCATGGTGGCATTGCCAAGCGCGATGGTCGAGGTGCGGGCGACCGCGCCGGGCATATTGGCCACGCAATAATGCATGATCCCATCGACCTCGTAAATCGGGTCATCATGGGTGGTAGCGTGCGAGGTTTCAAAACAGCCGCCCTGATCAATTGCCACATCGACAATGGCCGCGCCGGGTTTCATATCCGACAGCATGGCGCGGCTGACGATCTTGGGTGCAGCGGCACCGGGGATCAGCACCGCGCCGATCACCATATCGGCCTCGTTGACCAGCTCGGCTGTGTTTCCCTTGGAGGCATAACGGGTGTTGAACACATTGCCGAACACATCATCAAGATAGCGCATCCGCGGCAGTGACATATCAAGCACGGTGACATCGGCACCCATGCCCGCGGCAATGCGTGCCGCATGGGTGCCAACCACGCCGCCACCAATCACGGCAACCTTGGCAGGGCCAACCCCGGGCACGCCGCCAAGCAAAACACCGCGCCCGCCATTGGCTTTTTGCAGGGTCCAGGCACCCACTTGCGGGGCCAAACGGCCCGCCACTTCCGACATCGGCGCCAGCAAAGGCAAACCAAAATTGCGGTCGGTCACGGTTTCATAGGCAATGGCGGTAACGCCGCTTTTGAGCAGGTCTTCGGTTTGGGCGCGGTCGGCCGCCAGATGAAGGTAGGTGAACAGGATTTGGCCTTCGCGGAGCTGGGCGCGCTCGACCGCTTGCGGTTCTTTTACCTTCACCACCATATCGGCGGTGGCAAAAATCTCTGCGGCGGTGTCAACGATGCGGGCACCGGCGGCGATATAATCCTCATCTGAAAAACCGGCACCGGCGCCGCCATTGGTTTCAATTATCACCTGATGGCCGTGAAACACAGCTTCCTGCGCGGCGGCAGGGGTGATGCCGATCCGGTATTCCTGATTTTTGATTTCCTTGGGGCAACCGATCAACATAGAGAATCTCCTTTGGGCCGTGGTGATAAGATGCCCTTGTTTGCGCTTTCATTTTCCGAATTGCTTTGCAAAAAACTATTGTGCAGCGCCGAAATATCGGGATAAGCTGCGATAAAGTGACCCAAAAAGGAAAGATAGTTGCAATGTCACGAATGGATGCGCTTGATATCAAGCTTTTAAAAGCCCTGCAAAAAGATGGCCGGATGTCAAACGCCGACCTTGCCGACAGTGTGGCGCTTTCGCCATCGGCTTGCCACCGGCGGGTGCAAAGGCTGGAGCGTGACGGGGTTATCCGCAACTATGTGGCGCTGCTTGATCCGCGCGCCGTAGACAGGCGCGCCACGGTTTTTGTGGAAATCACGCTCACGGGGCAGGCCGACGAAATTCTCCAGGCCTTTGAGCGGCAGGTGGCGCTGATCCCCGATGTGCTGGAATGCCACCTGATGGCGGGCGCGGCTGACTATCTGCTAAAGGTGGTGGCGCGGGATACCGATGACTTTGCACGCATTCACAAGCAATATCTGGCGCGGCTGCCCGGGGTGGCGCAAATGCAAAGCAGCTTTGCCCTGCGCACCGTGTTCAAAACCACGGCCTTGCCGATTTAGGCTTTGGCGGCCTGAAAAAAGTTGCAATGGCAGATTGAAGCGTGGAAAACCGCACATCATACATATTGAGTGGAAATCTGGATAAAAAAGGGGAAGCAAATGGAGCGGATCGGCATTATCGGGTTGGGGCGGATGGGCAGCGCCATCGCACAGCGCATGGCGGCAGAAGGCGGCAGCGTTTTGGGTTGGACACGCAGCGGGCGCGCCGTCGAGGGCGTGGAAAATGCGCAGGATATCGAAGCGCTGGTCGCAAAAAGTGATACCCTTATCCTCAGTCTTCTTGACGACGCGGCCGTCGCCGCAACGCTTGATACCCTCATGGCACTGGACCTGAAGGGCAAACAGATCGTCGAAACAAGCACGGTGGTGCCTGATCTTTTGATTGACCGGATCGCGCATTTCACCGCCAAAGGGGCCACGGCGGTCGATGCGCCAATATCGGGCGGGCCGGAGCTGGTTTTGGCCGGAAATTGCGGCATTTTTATTGGCGCTTGAAACCGCGCTGCGCCTTTTGTGTAGCGGCCCGGCAGGCATGCCGATGATCGCGCTTCGGATGCGTAAGCATGCACAGCGATGCCGCATAGCAGGCTGGCAATCAGGCGGCAGCCGGCATCGTGCTACCCAATGCGGCCGACCAAGGCGCTTTAGCTCGGCAAAATACCGGCATAGGCCCCCATTAACAGGGTAATGATCAGGGTAACCCAGACCACCACATGCAGCGGCAGCGCGATTGGCGCGGCGCTGGCCGGGCCTGCTTTTGCCGCATACATCGGCACCATGATTCTGAGATAGACGCCGAGTGCGAGCACGCTGTTGAGAATGGCGATGACCGCCAGCCACAGGAAGCCCGCCTCGATAGCGGCACCAAACAGGTAAGCCTTGCCGATGAAGCCAAAAAGCGGCGGGATGCCGGTCAGCGATAGCAAAAACACCACCATCGACAACCCGATCAGGGGGCGGCGGCGGCCAAATCCGCCAAAATCATCGAGCTGACGACCGGCAACCATCACCACGGCAAAGGCCCCGAGATTCATTGCCACATAGGCCGCGCCAAACACGATGATGGCGGGCAGGGCCAGCGGGCTGACCCCGAGCGCCACAATGGCCAGCATGAAATAGCCCGCCTGCGCCACCGAAGAATAGGCCAGCAGCCGCACCACATTGGTTTGCACCAGTGCGGTAACATAGCCCAGCGTCATCGTGGCGGCGGCAAGCAGCGCGATCACCATCGGCCAGCCGGTGCTTGTCGGTAGGTCTCGCAAAACCTGCGCAAAGGCAAATATGGCGGCGATTTTGGTGATCACCGATAAATAGGCGGCCACGGAAACCGGCGCGCCATCATAGGCGTCGGGTGCCCAAAAATGAAACGGCACCAGCGATGCCTTGTAGCCCAGGCCAACAATGACAGCGAGCATGCCAATGCTGGCAATCAGCGGGCGGCCAGCCAGCAGCCCGAGCTCGGAATAAAGCGTCGACCCAATGCCGCCAAACCAGAAGCTCAGCCCATAGATCATTATCGCACCGGCCACCGAGCCGAACACCAGATATTTCATGCCCGCCTCGGTGGCGGCATCGTTACGCGGGAAGCTGACCAGCGCAAACGAGCCAAGCCCCGTTAGCACCACCCCAAGCACCAGCAGCATCATATCGCCGCCACCTGCCAGCATCAGCGCGCCGAGCGTAACCAGACAAAGCAGCGCATAAACGCTGCCCTCGCGTTCTTGCCCTGCCAGCTCGGCGCGCGCCAGCAACAGCGACAGCGCCGTGCCCGGCAGCAAGATAAGCTTGGCCCAGCCACTCAAAAGGTCGATACGGTAAGTGCCGCCAAACACTGTGGTATCGGCAGCAAGCACGGGAAATGTCAGCAAGGTTGCCGCCGCCAGCCCGGCCAGCCCCAAAGCCAGCACCAGCCGCGGCAAGCGCAGCATTTCGGCCACCAGCATCAACATCGCGGCTGATGCCAGCGTCAGCTCGGGGATCAGAAAAGATAGTTCGCGGCCCATCAGAAATTCATGCTCGCCATGGTTATGTGGATCAGGTCAATCAGTATGGCCGGCGCAACGCCGATCAGGATGATCAGGACCAGAAGCGGAATAATCGTCCATTTCTCGCCGCGATCCAGATCCGGCATTGCCAACCATTTTTTGTTTGGCTCGCCCAAAAAGACCTTGGCGATGGAACGCAGGTAAAGGCCGGCTGTGACCACGATCGCCAGAATGGCGATGATCGCCC
>Ga0316208_1003101_pt1 | contig 12442 bp, 8 predicted proteins | sample 3monopyrite_MG_FD_204944 | JGI IMG/M metagenome (GOLD analysis project Ga0316208, IMG submission 204944) | Microbial mat bacterial communities from mineral coupon in-situ incubated in ocean water Damariscotta River, Maine, United States -... | ecosystem: Environmental > Aquatic > Marine > Coastal... | reverse complement strand
ACCAGTAATATTGGTATTAGTATAAGGGTTATTTGTAAAGTTTGTAGTAGTATATCCTCCTTCGCCAGGAGCAACTAATTGGGAGTGAGGTGCATAGGATGTTGATAAGGATAAAATATCGGAAGCATTGCTTGATGCAACTGCAAGAACACCATCGTAAGCTGCTGGATACCACGGTTGTATTTTTTTAGCATCAATAGATTTTACTGTGTTTCCTGCGGCAGCAATGATAAGCATATCTCTTGCTTGTGCATATTTTATAAAAGAATGTTGAATTGGTGAATATGGGCTTTCTGAACCCCAACTACAGTTCAATATATCAATCCCATTATCAGCGGCATAAATAATTGATTCGTAATCATAAGTAGTTTCAAATGAGCCGTATGTAACAATTTTGATAGGGAAGATTTTACAATTGTAACCAATTCCTGCTATACCAATATTATTATTAGTCCTTGGTCCAAAAAATCCTACAACATTTTGACCATGGTCGACGGAATTAAAAGTGTTATCCCACCCCAAATCATCAATTAAATGCGCAAGATTTACTCCGCTATAATCATCTATATATCCATTATTGTCATCATCTATATTATTATTAGGTATTTCGTTAGTATTAAGTGCAATCGCACCTACATAATCTTCGTGATTTTGGAACATCCCTGAGTCGGATAGACCAATTACTACATTTTCATTACCGTCTTCTATGTCCCAAGCGAGAAATGCGTTAATTGTATTTAAATATTCTTGATTGCTTACAAATTCGTCGTTAACCTCGCCAAGAAGACGTGTGGGGTATCTTGGTTCTGCAATTTCAATTTGAGGATATTTATTTTTTAAATAATTCATATATTTTACAGAAATTACACTTGTAAGTCTGTTTTTTTCAAGTTCCACACGATATGTTCTATTTAAAACTTCAGCGGTTTCATATAATTTATCATTTATATTTGAGCTATTAACTTTTAATTGAATCAATGAGTTCAAATCAATTTTCAACATTTTCCATTTTACTATAACCCCTTCATTCTTTTTTAAAATTTTAAAAAATTCTTCTTTGTCAATATTTTTTGATAATCGAATAAACGCATCGTTAGTGCTGTATTCATTCGAAAAAATATGTAATGAGGCTGAGAATGTAAAAAATATTATAAGTAATACGATTTTCATTTTTTAAATGTGTTTTGTTTTAAAGTTAATAGACTAATTTAAGTAATTTTAGTTACAAAATAGTTTTAATTTTGTGAGTTACATTTTAATTGGACTTGAATTTGGCAATAGTTTACAATTAGTTTGATTAGATTAAGAAGAAATACTTATGAAATTAAATATCCCAATTAATTGGGATAGGAATAAAGTTTATATAGCATTAGTTTGTATATAAACAGTTCAACAATTATAGGAAAACATAATGAAAAAAGCTACAATTATAATATTAACCGCATTAGTAATTGTTTATAATAGCTCTTTTGCAAAATCTTATATTCATAAATCGAATATAGAAATTAAGACTGAAGACTTTCATTCATCAAAAATTAAGTTTAATTCTTTGCTGGATGAATCTAAGGCTATAATTTATTCCTCAAGCAGTGAGTATGATGCAAGAATAAATACCTTATTATATACAATTCATATTAATGATGATGAATTTGAAAAGTTTAATAAAATGCTTAAGACAATAGGCAAGGTATCAAAACAAAATTCAATTACGGTGGATAATGAGAATGAAATAAAACAAAAGGAATTACAACTTAAATTTACTTTGGCTAAAAAAGCTTCATACGAAACAGAATATGAATTGATGGCAAATAGGGGAATGGAGGAAAAAAGGCAACATTTTTGGGGGAAATTACAAGATATTGATTTAGAAATATATAATATTAAAAAATACTTAGTTAATCTAAAAAATGAAGTCGATTTTAATATATTAGAAATTAAAATCATTGAACAAATCTATACACCACAAGTTTCTCAAAAAGGATTGTTATTTGTAAATATGCCTGGTGTTACTTATAATTATCTTATGATTGAAAACCCAAATTCAGAATTATCTGCTTCAAGTTATTCTGGTTGGGAGATAAAATATATGATAACCAAAGGGAAAACGCATATAAATATAGGTGGGTTGAAAACAAATGAGACAAGCACTAACAAAAATTTCATAAAAGAATTATTTGTAGTATCTCTTGGTCAGGATTTTTATCCGAGATACTTTGGAGAGGGTAATTATAATTATCTCAATTTATATTCTGGATATAATTTAGGATTTTTTGTGCCAACATATATTTTTGAAAGGGGTGGTAATATAAAAATGTATGCTACTGTTAATTTGGGATTGGAACTTTTCAAAAATAAATATGTACTTTTTGATACCAATGTTTCATATTTTCTCCCATTTTCTAATATTAGAAATCTGAGAGGTTTATCTTTCAGGGCTTCTTTTAATTTTGTATTTTAATTTAATTTTAGAGGGTGTAGATTACAGACTACCTACATTCCCCATTTAGGACTTTGGGATTTATAATGAATTTTCTGTTGTTTTGTTAGTTTTGTAACATTATTGAAATAGATTAATAATATGATTTTGTAAAAATTAGAAATTATTTTAAATATATGTTTTAAGTTAGAAAGCAATTACTAAAATCAATATTGTGTTAAATAATTGCCCAGTTATTAATATTTATTTAATTTTGATAAAACGAAATTCTTGAACTACTAAAAATATTTTTTAAATTATTATGCACTTAATATTACTGATGCTTACAATTTTTCTTATAAATTTTTCCTGTGAAGAAAAAAACAATGTGAATTTTAAAGAGAATAAAATCATTAATAAAACTAAAACCGCTGCTAAAACATCTCAGAATATCTCAGAAAGTAACATTAATATTCTAAAATCACAATATAAGTTTAATCTAACTGTTAAAACATCTGTGGTTTCAACATTTTACCACAATACTGAATCTTACACTCAAGGTCTTCTTTACTACAAAGGTTTTCTATATGAGTCAACTGGACAATACGGAGCTTCCTCATTACAAAAAATTGACCCAAACACAGGCAGAATTGTAAACAAAATAAACTTCCCTAAAAATATTTTTGCCGAAGGGATTTCACTTTACAAACAAAAAATATATGTCCTCACCTGGCGAGAAAATAAATGTTTTATTATTGACCTCAAAACATTTTCAATAATAGATGAAGTTCAATACCACGGCGAAGGCTGGGGACTAGAAAGTGATGGTGATTATTTTATAATGACAAATGGAGGCTCTCAATTAGTCTATGTTCAACCTGATACATTCACTCCGATAAAAAAAATAGATATTACTGAAAATGGACAATTAATCCAAAATGTAAATGAATTAGAGTTAATCGGCGATGAAATTTGGGCTAATGTTTATATGACTGATGATATTATACGCATAAATAAAAATACAGGTAAGGTAATACAAAGACTTAACTTTTCTCATTTAAGGAAAAAATTAATTAATAATAGAGAAGCAGAAACATTCAATGGAATTGCATTTAATTACGATAAAAATACATTTTATCTTACAGGTAAAAATTGGTCAAAATACTTTGAAATTGAAATAAACTAAACATTCACTGCGATATGATATTTAATATTTTTGAATATAAAGATTGCAAATAGCATAATTTAGTTTTTTTATTATCTATGAATAGAAAATATATATAATCTTAAGTTTGGAAGTTATTTTACCCCTAAAAGAATAGGAACAGGCTATTATTTTCAGTAAAAATTATTATATTGTAAATTGTATTATTAATAAAAGCTTATCGAATGTTCAATTATACACTGATATTTATATTAATAGCCTTTTTTTTAAATATAAATTTATTTGCTTTAAATCAAAATAAAAATAAGTTTAAACAATTAAAACAGGAGTTGCCTGACCCTAACTCATATCGCACCGCCTCGGGAGCACCTGGGCATAAGTATTGGCAAAATAGGGCTGATTATAATATTGATGTTACTTTGGACGAAGAAAATCAAAAGATTTTTGGAGAGGTTACTATAAAATATTATAATAATTCACCTGATGTACTGGATTATTTGTGGCTTCAATTGGATCAAAATCGCAGATCAAAACACTCATTGACAGACTCAATTAGCCAACAACAAATTTATAACTCTTTAACTTTTAAAAAGCTAAAGGGAATGCATTCCAATTTTGACGGTGGCTTCAAGATAGATTATATTAAAGATATTTCTGGAAAAAGTCTAAATTATGTTTTGAATTTTACAATGATGAGAGTTGATATGCCCAAAACATTAAAGCCTGGAGAAACATTTAGTTTCAAAATTAAATATTGGTATAATTTGAATGAAAGGATGGTGGAGTATGGTCGCTCTGGGTATGAACATTTCAAAGAAGACGGAAACGACTTATATACAATTGCTCAGTTTTTCCCAAGAATGTGTGATTATAATGATATAGAGGGTTGGCAAAATAAACAATATCTTGGTTCTGGAGAATTTGCACTTCCCTTTGGCGATTACCAAGTAAATATAACTGTACCCTCTGACCATATTTTGGGTGCAACAGGAGATTTACTTAATGCTGAAGAAGTCTTAACTGCTCAACAATTAAAAAGACTATCAAATGCGAAAAAATCTTTTGAAAAAACTGTTATTATAGTAACTCAAGATGAAGCTATCAAAAACGAAAAAAATAGAACAAGTAAAACTAAGACTTGGAAGTTTAGAGCTGAAAATGTAAGAGATTTTGCATTTGCAAGTTCAAGAAAATTTATTTGGGATGCAATGGCTGTTCAATTAGATACTAGAGTTACAATGGCTATGTCTTTATACCCAAAGGAAGGGAATCCACTTTGGGAAAGATATTCTACAAAAGCAGTTGCACATACTTTGAAGGTATATTCTAAATATACAATTGAATATCCTTACCCTGTGGCATATTCAGTTAATGCTATTAAAATTGGAATGGAATACCCTATGATTTCTTTTAACTTCGGTAGGGTAGAAAAAGATTCTACTTATTCTGAACATACTAAAAATAGAACAATTGGCGTTATTATTCACGAAGTGGGTCATAATTTTTTCCCAATGATAATTAATTCAGACGAAAGGCAATGGACTTGGATGGATGAGGGTCTCAATACCTTTGTTCAATATCTAACGGAAGTCGAATGGGATGATAAATTTCCTTCGAGACGTGGACCATCATACCTAATTACAAATTATATGAAGAAAGATAAAAGTAACTTAACGCCTATAATGACAAATGCGGAGTCCTTATTTAATAAAGGTGCCAATGGATATGGCAAGCCAGCCGCTGCATTGAATATATTAAGAGAAACAGTTTTGGGTCCTGAGTTGTTTGATTTTGCATTCAAGCAATATTGCGAAAGGTGGGCGTTCAAGCATCCATATCCTGCGGATTTATTCCGTACATTAGAAGATGCTTCAGGTACAGACTTAGATTGGTTTTGGCGTGGCTGGTTTTATACTACTGACCATGTTGATATGGCAATAAATAATGTTAAGTGGTTTCAAATAGATTCGCAAGACCCTGAGAAAGAATATGATTACAAAAAAAATAAGGGTGAATTTAAGAGAGATAATTTTATAAGTCATATCAGAAATAAGAAAAGAATTGAAAAAACCTATGTCCAGAATGATGAAGAGTTACAAGACTTTTATACTGAGTTTGATAAATATAAGGGAGATAAAGTTGATTTAAAAAAATATAAAAAATATATCGACTCTCTTAAAGAAGAAGATATTGAATTATTAGAGTCAGGTTATAATTATTATGAAATAGAAATTGAAAACTTAGGAGGTTTACCGATGCCTTTGATTTTGAAGTTTGAATTTGAAGATGGAAGTTTCGAATCGAGGAAGTTGCCAGCAGAGATTTGGAAATTCGACCATGAAATAATACATAAAGTTTTCTTTTTCAAAAAAGAGATGAAAAGGCTAACTTTAGACCCTAATTTTGAGATTGCAGATATTGATATGGAAAATAATTATTGGCCTCAGAAAATAGATTTGAAAAAGTTCAAGGTTAAAAAACACAAGGATAGTAAGAAAAAGAATAGAATGCAGAGAGCTAAGGACTAAGTAGAAATAAAACAGGGAATTGATTTTAAAGGACTTTATTTCTTTATAATAACTTAATAATAATTGATTGAAATACATTCATTTTGTATTTATCTAATTATTAATTTAGCAATTTAGTTACTTTTATGCAATCTATAATGTGTGAAAAAATATTAGCACCCTAAAACACTTCTAATGCCTTGCCAGTAAGTCGATACACAGTCCACTCATTCATTGGCTCTCCACCCATGCTGTCATAAATATCAATAGCTTTTTTATTCCATTTTAATACAGACCATTCCATACGTCCGCACTTATTCTCCCTTGCTATTTTTGCTAATTCTTTAAGCATTTTTGTGCCATAACCACGGCTTCGATATTCAGGCAATACTATCAAATCTTCAAGATATAACCCTGGTTTTGCCAAAAAAGTTGAAAAATTATAAAAATAAATTGCCATACAAATCTGTCTTTCATTTAAAGAGCCAATAATAACATGTGCAACTTTGTTTTCACCGAATATATATTTATGTAAATCCTTTTCGGAAGCAATACATTGCTCACTTAATTTTTCAAAATCTGCCAATTCACGGATAAATTTTAGAATAGATGGTATATCTTTTTCTTCGGCTTTCATTATAGTAAAATTATTCATATATTAATAAAACCTGAGGATAAAATGGAAAAATTAAAATTAAAATATAAGGATTTGGGAATTGATTCCCAAGATAAAAAAATTGTATATTTGAAATATAATTCAAATATCCGCAAAAAAGCGGGCTTTGATGCCCTTAAAAATGTAAAAATTTCCTTTGGGAATAAAAATATAATTGCTACTATTCACCTTATCAAAAATGGAATTATAGACAATCTTTTAGGGGAAGATGAAATTGGTTTATCTACATTCGCTAAGAAAAAATTAGATGTAAATGATGGTGGCATATTGAAATTAGAATTTGCCAAAATGCCATTGAATTCGTTAACCGCAATTCGCTCTAAAATGTTTGGAAAACGATTCACAGATAAAGACATATCACAAATAATTTACGACATAAACGAAGGGTTGCTTTCAGACATACACCTTTCAGCATTTATAACCGAGTGTGCTGCAAATAAATTAGATGTATATGAAATAAGAGCATTGACCAAAGCAATGGTAGAAGTTGGGGAGAGATTAGAGTGGAAAAATGATATTGTAATCGACAAACACTGCATCGGGGGTATCCCTGGTAATCGAACAACCCCGATTTCTATTTCAATAGTTGCAGCCGCAGGACTTACAATCCCCAAAACATCATCAAGGGCAATAACCTCCCCTGCAGGTACAGCTGACACATTGGAGGTATTAACAAATGTCGATTTGAGTTTAGACGATATGACTGTAGTTGTAGAAAAAGAAGGTGCTTGTCTCTCTTGGGGTGGGTCGATGAAACTTAGCCCAGCTGACGACATATTAATAAAAATAGAAAGAATCTTAAATGTTGATAGTAATGGTCAAATGATTGCCTCTGTACTTTCAAAAAAAATCGCTGCTGGCTCTACTCACGTAGTGATAGAAATTCCTGTAGGAACGACTGCCAAAATTACCACAATGGAAGAGGCAGAAAAGTTGCAAAGTGAATTCGAATTTGTAGGTTCAACATTAGGTCTAAAAGTAAAAGTTATTATTTCGGACGGAAGAAGACCTATTGGAGTTGGCATTGGTCCAGCTCTGGAAGCCAGAGATATTCTAAAAGTTCTTGAGAATAAAACAGATGCACCCAAAGACTTGAAGAACAAGTCAATAAAACTCGCAGCTGAACTGTTCAAATTAGCGGAAGGTTTATCAGACAAAGAAGCAAACGAAAAGGCAGAAAAAATATTAAAAAGTGGTGAAGCATATCAAAAATTTAAAGCAATTTGTTTAGCTCAAGGAGCATTCAAAAAGATTCCAATATCAAACTATACATACGAATTTAAACCAGAAAGACATGGTAAATTAATAGGTATAAATAACGCTAAATTGTCAAATCTTGCTAAAATAGCAGGTGCTCCTGACAATCACGTAGCAGGATTAGAACTGCTAAAAAATGAAGGTGATATTATTATGACTGGAGACGTAGCAATAATAATTCATTCTGCAAATGAAAAACTGTTAAAATTAGCAATAGAATTTCTTTTTGCGAATAGAGATATGCTTAAGATTGCAGAGTTTTAATTGTAATTTGAATTATATCTTTGAATGCCATTCTTGTAGATGTTTAAGTATTAGTCGAAGAACAATAAAGCTAAAAAAAATGCCCTACTAACGGGGGGACGTGTCAGTAAGGCATGCAGCATAAAGAGGAAGAACGACTAAAGAGTCGTCGAGCGGGAGACGAGATTCGAACTCGCGACCCCAACCTTGGCAAGGTTGTGCTCTACCACTGAGCTACTCCCGCTATAAAAATTCTTAAACAGAACTTTTGCTAATCTTCTAAGAAAATTAGAACGCTAATATAAGGGTTATTCCTCTTTCTACCAAAACTTTTTTTAAAAATGCTCTTTAAATCGATTTATAAGCGTTCTTTTAACTTCACTCATTGCAAGCTCTGTGCCAATTTCTGCAGACATTGAAGAAACTTGCTTATCTCTTATTCCACAAGGTATTATATAATCAAACTCTTTTAAATTATTATTCACATTTAATGCCAATCCGTGGGAGGTTACCCACCTTGAGCAGTTTAAACCCATTGCACATATTTTCCTTTTTTTGTCAACCCACACTCCAGTCAATCCTTTTACTCTACTACTTTTTATACCATATTCTGTAATTAATTCTATTATACACTCCTCAATCTCTCTTAAAAACCAGTGCAAGTCTTCTTTGAAATCTGATAAATTAAATATAGGATATGCAATAATTTGACCAGGATTATGCAAAGTTACATCGCCTCCTCTATTATTTTCTATCACCTGTACACCATTAGACTTCAGTATCTCTTTTGTGTATAAAATATTGGATTGGGAACCAGTTTTTCCTATGGTAATCACAGTTGGGTGCTCGCAAATTACAAGAACATTTTTATTTCTATTTGCTTGAATATCTTTGACTAATTCTTTTTGTCTATCCCATGCAATTTGGTAATCAATTAATCCCCAGTCCTGAATTTCTATTTTCGACATTGATAATCTGTATTTAATTAAATTTAATCGTTATCAATAGCTATGACGATTGATTGAGAATATTAGTAATTTTAATTTTATATTTGTAAATATTTTTTATGTAATATAAGATAAGCATCAGCAAATGGTAGTCAAAAAATTCGGCGGCTCCTCGGTTAAAAATGCCGAAAGAATAAATAAATTAATAGATATAGTCAGCAATGAAACTGAAAAATGTTTCATCGTTGTTTCTGCATTTGGTGGAATTACTGATAATTTATGTAGCTTACTTACAAATAATAAAGCCAACAATCTTGAATTGGTAAAGACTGACCTTGAAAAATTGCTTAAAGCCATAACTACCATTTTAAACAACTTAATAAATGATAAAAATAAAGAATTAGTTTTAAAAAAATTAGAAATCCTCTATAGTATTATGGAGGAAGATCAATTAAATAAGATTATTAATCCAATTAATAAAGATATAATTCTAAGCCGAGGTGAAATAATTTCATCACTTGCTATATATTATGCAATGATTGAAAATAATATGAAGGTAGCTTATTTAGATGCCAGAGAGGTAATAAAAACTAATTCACATTTCACTGAAGCTGATGTAGATTTTGATTTAACAAATCAACTTATTTTAAAAAAAGTAAATGAACTATTCTCAAGTTATGACTATATTATTATGCCTGGATTTATTGGTTCCGAGCCGCAAGGAATGACAACTACTTTATCCCGAGGAGGCTCAGATTATTCAGCAGCTATTGTAGCTCAAGCAATTAATGCTAAGAGATTAGAAATATGGACTGATGTAAATGGTATTTTAACAATAGACCCTAGAATGAATAATAATGCAAAACGAATTCTACATCTTTCTTATGACGAAGCAGCTGAATTGGCTTATTTTGGTGCTAAAGTACTACATCCTAAAACTATAGGTCCGGCAATCAAGAAAAAAATTCCAGTTGTCGTTAAAAACTCTTACGAGCCAGAAAAAGCTGGGACAGAAATTTATGACAAACAAAATAATCCGAAAATGATTAAGGCAATTTCATATAGATATGGAATAATTTTAATAACTATAAAATCAAATCGAATGCTTGGTGCTTACGGTTTTTTAAGCAAGTTATTTGAAGTTTTTAAGATTTATGAAACTCCTGTGGACTTAATTGCTACATCAGAAGTTTCAGTATCTCTCACTATCGATGAAGACAAAAACTTAGATAAGATAATTAATGAACTTGGTGCATTTTCTCAAGTAAATGTAAGTAAAAGTCATGCAATTGTATCTGCAATTGGTGATGGAATAAAGGAAACCGCTGGCATTGCCGCCAAATTTTTTGGAGTATTAAAGAATATAAACATTCACTTGGTAAGTGTAGGTGCTTCGGAAGTGAATCTCAGTATAATTATTGACGAAGACAAAGTAAAAACTGCCGTTAATTTACTTCATGATGAGTTTTTTAACGACAATTTAGATGATAAAGTATTTGAAATAAAGGAATTAAATGAATAATATTGGAAATATAGATATAAAAGAATTAGCGAGTCAATTTGGTACTCCGCTCTATGTTTATGATAAAAATATATTTAAAAAAAATTATAATACATTAAAAGATGCTTTGGATAAATACTATCCAAATAATAATATACATTTTTCTGCTAAAGCAAATTCGAATCTGTTTGTACTTAAAGCATTTAATGAGTTAGGTTCTGGTGTTGATGCTTCTTCGCCTATCGAAGTCAAGTTGAGTAAAATGGCTGGTTTCGATGATGATAACATACTTTACACTGGCAATTATGAATCACATGAAGATTTTGAAACTATATTTGATATGGATTTAAAAGCAAATTTAGATGACATCGAATCATTCAAAAGGCTTCTAAAAATAGGAGTGCCTAATCGGATTTCATTTAGAATAAATCCGGGTATAGGGCGTGGTGGGTTTGAAGGAATAACCACTGCAGGGTCTGATGCAAAATTTGGCATTCCTTATGAAAATGCTTATGATGCTTATAAATTAGCGAAAGACTCTGGAGTAACAAGATTTGGAATTCACATGATGACAGGGTCTAATAACTTAGAACCCTATTATTTTGCAGAAGTAGTTGATAAACTTTTAATAATAGCGAATGACATATTCAAACCACTTGGTATTAAACCAGAGTTTATAGATATTGGTGGTGGGCAAGGCGTTCCTTATTACGACGACGAACCAGTACTAAACGTAGACTTGATGGCTAAGTTAATAAGCGAAATTATAATCGAAAGATGTAAAAAATATAATTTTGGTAGTCCGCAATTAATACTCGAACCTGGAAGATATTTAGCAGCAAATGCAGGCTTTTTGATTGCAAAAGTTACAGGTAGAAAACATGGCTATAAAAACTTTGTGGGCTTAGACGCTGGAATGAATACATTAGTACGACCTAGCCTATACGGTGCTTTCCATCGAGCCGAAGTATATGGAAAAACCAATAATTTAGAAAATATTAATTTATGTGGTCAAATTTGTGAAAACTCTGATATATTTGCAAAAAATATTCAATTACCTAAAACTGAAGAAGGTGATTTAGTAATATTCAGAGAGTGTGGAGCTTATGCCTATGCGATGGCATCAACTTATAATAGTCGTATGCGACCAGCCGAAATTATGGTAGATAATAAAGAAGTAAAACTAATTAGAAAAAAAGAAACATTTGAAGATTTGATGAAGCTTTATCCTGAGTTATAAATATCAATACCACTTAAATTTATACAGTTATTCCAATAATTAATTTAACTTTCCCTTTACTGATGTTTGGTTGACGGGCTGAAATAATCAATGATATACAATTAGTTGTTATAATCTCAAACAATTTTTATATAAATTAATCGTTTAGTCCAAGTATATAATATTAGTTGCAACTTTTTAATTAATATCTCCCTAAAATGTAACTAAATAGAGATTAATCTGTCTTTCTATTTAAATAAAGTAGACTGTATGCAAAACAACCTAAAGAATAAAACAGACGAAGAATTATTTGACCTTTTACAGTCAAATAAAAAGGGAGCTCGTTTAGCATTTGATACTCTTTACGACAGGTATTCTTCAAAGATTTATTCTTATTGTCGGAAGATAATGAATAATGCACCAGTTTCCGACGATATTTACCAAGAAACATTTACCCGCTTTTATGAAACGGCTCTAAAAGGCAAAGAGATGACAAATGTTGCTGGTTATT
>Ga0316208_1003100_pt1 | contig 12446 bp, 10 predicted proteins | sample 3monopyrite_MG_FD_204944 | JGI IMG/M metagenome (GOLD analysis project Ga0316208, IMG submission 204944) | Microbial mat bacterial communities from mineral coupon in-situ incubated in ocean water Damariscotta River, Maine, United States -... | ecosystem: Environmental > Aquatic > Marine >... | reverse complement strand
TTTAATGAATGCAAACCTTAGTTTAGACAAAATTAGGGTTTTATTAAACCTTAAATAAGCCAGTTTATTAACACAATTAACCACCTGTGAACCATTTTACCACATCATTTCCATTTGCATAAAGTAAGAGGGACAGTAATAAAATCATACCAGCTGCTTGGGCGTATTCCATAAATTTTTCATTTGGTTTTCTTCCAGAAATCATTTCGTAAAGTAAAAACATAATGTGACCACCATCCAATGCAGGAATAGGTAAAACATTCATAAACGCTAATACGATTGAAATAAACGCTGTATTCATCCAAAATGAATGCCAATCCCAAGTAGGAGAAAACATACCGCCAATTGCACCAAAACCACCAACAGATCCAGCTCCTTTTGATGTAAATAAATATTTCATTTGTGAAACATAATCACTCAACGTTTGAATCCCTAAGCTAAATCCTTCTGAAATACTTTCAGTAAATGAATAGTGTTTGGTTTGAATTTTGTTTAAGTCAAAATTAATACTTTTTATGCCAACAGTTCCTAATGAATCTACAGATACAGGTAAAGTCATTTCCGAATTATTTCTTACAAATTTAATGTCAATAGTTTTATTTTTATTCGCTTTTAATTGAGTAGAAAATTCATCCCAAAAATTAATATTTATCCCATTTACAGCTAAAATACTATCACCTTTCATAAATCCTGCTTTCATAGCAGGTCTGTCAACTATAATTGAGTCTATAACTGGGTATATTCTCGGCACAAAACCTCTAATAGCACCTTCAGTAAACATAGTCATGTCAATATCTTCAGGTAGTGTAATGGTTTGAGTAGAACCATCAGCGTGTAAAACTTCAATATTTCTGGCATCATGAATGGCAATGTCTGCAGAAATTGACAATATATTAAACGGAACTTCACCTTCTATTTTTAAAATTTTATCGCCATCTTTAAACCCATATTGTTCAAAGTGTTCGTGAACAGCAAATCCGTGGTCTAATTGATCATTTGTTAGGTAGTCTCTTCCCCAAACAAAAACAACCATCATATAAATTAAAATACCAACAATAATATTTACGGTTACACCTCCAACCATAATGATTAATCTTTGCCAGGCTGGTTTTGCTCTAAATTCCCATTCTTGAGGTTCTTTAGCCATTTGTTCCTTGTCCATAGATTCGTCTATCATTCCTGATATTTTAACGTATCCACCTAAAGGAATCCAACCGATACCCCATTCGGTACCGCCAATTTTTTTCTTAAACAATGAAAATTTATAATCAAAAAATAAATAAAATTTTTCGATTCTCGTTTTAAATTTGCGTGCAGGTAAATAGTGTCCAAATTCGTGTAAAACGATTAATAATGATAAACTCAGTAATAATTGCCCGCCTTTAATTAAGTATTCCATGTAAGATTAAAAAATTGAAAGCCAAAGATAAATAACTTATGGCAATAAACAATTGACAACTCAAGTTAAAAGTAAATAATTAACAGATTTTAGGCGTTTTAAAAAATTCGACAGCTTAAAATAGCGGTATCATCAACAAATTTTTTATTTCCCCTCCATTCGTCTAATTTTCCGAAAATAATACCATTTAAATCTTCCATAGATAATGGATAAAAAGATTTAACAACTTTTGTTAGCCTATCGGTCTCATATTGTTCTTCTGATTCGTTTTCGAGTTCAACTACACCATCAGTATATAAAATAAGTGTTGTATTTGGTTTTATATCGACTTCTTCTGATTCTAAAAATGGAATTTCTTCAAGCATTCCTAACCCAATACAACCTTTGTTTAGTATTTTAGTTTCTGTTTTTCGAATTAACAAGGGCCAGTTATGCCCGGCATTTATGTATTTTAATTTACGGTTTTTAGCGTTGTATTTTCCAATAAAAAATGTAATAAATTTTTCGCCATTTGCATTTGTAAAAACGGTTTTATTTAATTCTTTAATCAAATATTCTAATTCAAAATTTTGATAAGTAAATAGCGTTCTTAGCGTGGCTTGAAAATTAGCCATTAACATTGCTGCAGCTACACCTTTTCCTGATACATCTGCAATACAAATTATAAATTCATTTTCGTTTAACTGAATATAATCATAATAATCTCCACTCACTTTATGGTGAGGAATATATTTAGCCGAAATGTCTAATTTAGAATTGTTGGGTAAATTAGAAGGAAATAAAAGTTTTTGCATTTCGGATGCGACCTCTAATTCTTTTTTGAATCCTTCTTGTTTAATGGTTTCTTTAGCTAATCTTTTATTTTCAATCGCAACAATAATAATGTTGGTTAATGTTTGAATAAAATTGAGATTGGCGAGTGGATTTTTTTTATGAGATTGACTGAGTCCACCTACAATAAGATATGCAAGCGCTTTTTCTTTGTGAATAATTGGAATTATTACTTCAAATTTATTAAGGGTTTCGTTATTTGAAGATTCTATTACAGTTATTTCTTTAAATCTTAAAATATCACTTTCAATGTCTTTTATTGTTCCTTTTACGCCTGTTTTTTGAAGAACATTCCAAGATTTTTGCTTGTTGAATAAAATAGATTTTTTTATACCTAACTGTTCTTTTAAAATATAATTATAAATGTTTAAAATTTCAGAAACAGTTTGATTAGAATTAATGGCATTAGTAATTTCTAGCAAAGATGTTAGTTTAAAATCTTTTGATTTTAGCTTGTTCTCTAGATCTGTTAATATTTTTTCTGAAACGTAAGTCATAAATTTTCAATAATTGAAGGTAATTTTCTAACGGCAGCCATTTCTTTCATTCTAGTTCTAGCATCAATACATGGAGAACCAAAATAAGTGCCTCCGGCTGTCAAATCTTTTCCAACTCCTGATTGTGCATGAACAGTAACATTGTCGTGAATAGTAACATCAGACGTGACACCAACTTGCCCCCAAAGTGTAACATTATTTTTTATTGTCACACAACCAGCTACTCCTACATTAGCGGCAAACAAACAATTTTCGCCTACTACTGTATCGTGTCCAACTTGAACTTGATTGTCAATTTTAGTTCCTTTTCCTATAACTGTATCTCCGGTAACTCCTCTGTCAATTGTCGATAATGCACCAATTTCAACGTTGTCTTCAAGAATGGTTCTTCCACAAGTGTGAAGTCTATCATAACCAGTTTCCTTTTTTTTGTAATAAAACGCATTATGTCCAATAACGCTATTTGGTCCAACAATTACATTGTTACCTATAATTGTGTAATCACATAAAACAACTCCTGAATGAATGATTGAGTTTTCACCTATTACAACGTTATGCCCAATACTTACATTAGGATGGATTATTGTAGAATCTGCTTTTTTAAAATTTTCAGCAGGATTAGATTCCCATTTTTTATAGTTTCTAAAGTGTCGTGTTAAGGTGTTAAAAGTGTCAAATGGGTGCTCGGAAATAATAAGTGCTTTTCCGTCAGGAATATCATCAATTTTTTTATCGATTATAATAACATCAGCTAAACTATTGATTGCTTTTTTGTAATATTTTGGATGATCAACAAAAACTATATCCCCTTTTTCAACTTTGTGAATTTCATTTATTCCGGTTATTTTAACATTTTTGTTGCCGGTAAAATTACAGTTAATAATATCAAGAATTGATTGTAAAGATTGAGGCTGATCAAATTTCATGTACTAACATTTTATTATAATTGTTAAAATTAGTACAAATCAACCAGTGAAAATGCAAGGTTACACTAACTTATAAATAATAAATTGTTAATGAGTGTGGTGTTAGACTTTTTTACTACTGTTATATACGCCAATAAATAAAAAGAATACTGAGATAATGATGGCTATTAAAATGAATGGTTTAAATTCAAAATTATCCAATTTGAATAAGAATACAGACGCTAAAAACATGTTGCATAGCAGTACAATTAAAAAAATGACCTTACTTAATAAGTTGTGCTTATCTGTTGACCAACCTAGTAGATTGAGTTGAATACTCAAAAAATATAAAATTGAAATCCCAATAATTATGTGCCAATATTTACTAAATGGAATAATATCAAAAAGAATTAAACCGGAAAATATAATTAAGCCGAAATTAAAAAATGTAATGAGTACAATTACTCTGTCAGAAATTTTAGTATTATAATAATTTAAAATAAAATTACCGCATAATAAAATTGAAGTGTAAAATAAAAAAGTAGTCAATTTAAATAATTGAGCGTGAAAATCTTCTTGTAAAAACATAGTTATACCTCCGGCAATGGTTACTGCCACAAAAAGTATAGATAATATGCCTATTTTTTTAGTGAGTTCCATTTATATTTTAACACCAATTAAACAAACGTCATCTAATTGTTCAATTTTACCTTTCCATTCATTAAAAGCAGTTTCTAATTGTGCTTTTTGCTCGTTTATTTGCAGTAAACTTACTTCTAATAGTAAATTCTTTAAAGTTTTAAGTTTGAATTTTTTTCCTTTAGGTCCTCCAAATTGGTCTGCATATCCATCAGTAAATAAGTAAATAACATCCCCTTTTTGTAATTGAATTTCGTGATTTGTAAAGGGTACTCTATGTTCAAAATCACCAATAGGTTGTTTATTACCTTTTGTTTCGATTAATTCTCCATTTCTAATTAAAATAAGTGGATTATTGGCACCTGCAAATTCTAATTTTAAAGTTTTATAGTCAATGCAACAAAGTGACATATCCATTCCGTCTTTTAAATGGGATTCTGTAGCTGTAAATGTTTCAACAACAATGTCTGTTAGTTTATCTAAAATTAATCCTGGTTTACGGTGTTTAAACTCATTAACGGTTCTTTTTAACCCATTAAAACCAACAATACTCACAAAAGCGCCTGGTACACCATGTCCTGTACAATCAATGGCCGAAAAATATGATTTTCCGTCCAAAAAGTCTGCCCAATAAAAATCTCCAGATACAATGTCTTTTGGTTTGTAAATTACAAAATAACTTTCTAAAATGTTATCTAATCTATCGTTAGTGGGTAAAATGGTATTTTGAATTCGTTTTGCATACTTAATACTGTCAACTATATCTCTATTTTTTTCTTCAATTTCTTCTTTTTGTAATTCTACTTTTGCTGTCCTTTCTTCAACAATTTTCTCTAACTTTTCATTCTGTTCTTTAACACGTCTTATACTGAGTTTAATGATGATATAAATAACAACTATTGTAATTATGAAATAGGTAAGATAAGCCCACCAGGTTCTGTACCAAGGTGGTAAAATTGTAAAGGTGTATGTTGTTTCAGGACTTTCTATCCCATAATAATTTTTTGCTTTTACATGAAAAGTATATGTGCCCTCACTTAAACGTGGGAAAATGGCTTCAGTTTTAGTGTTCCATTCTACCCATTCGGTATCAAGTCCTTCAAGATAATAGCTGTAAGAATTTTTAATTGTACCTACATAAGAAGCTGAAGAAAAATTAATTGTTATTGTGTTAAGGTTATAATTAATTTTAGGTAAAATAACTGTTGAATACTGAGTGTGATGCGTAATCGTTGAATCATTGAGTGTAGATATTTTAGTGATATAAACATTAATATTGTCTAAATAGTCGTTTGTTGTTTCAGGGTTATAAACATAAATTTCAGTAATTCCTCCAAACCAAACTCTGTCTTTGGTATCTACATTTATGGTTTGAATAACTTCTTTTGAAACAGTCTTAAAAGGTGCTGATGTATAGTTAAAATCTTGTTCGTTAAAAAAATCAATATATCCAATTTCATAAGTTTCTTCTGGAGTGTCATTATTTTTTATTTGAACAATCCAAAGTTTAGAATCTTTTTGATTGTAAATTCTGTGAATTTTAAGCCTTGGTGCTGTAAAATCATCTGAAAAAGAGACTAATTTATTGTTCTCAATTGTATATAGTCCATTGTCTGTACCTACATAAATTTTATCTTTAAATTGACCCATTGTAAATTGTAAGTACTCTATTGATTTGTTTTTCTCTTGAAAATCTATAAGTCCGGGTAACACATTTTTTTCTTGAGATTTGGTTGAGTCTAAAATAAAAACACCTTCTTTTTTAACAGTATAATATACTTTATTGTCAAGCTCTATTACTTTTCTCACTTCACCAGATGTGTTTTTTATTTTCCGGGATTCAATTTTTATTTCACCATTTTTATAAATCAATGATCCTATTCCATCACCATCTAAACCAACCCATATTCTATTAGGATTTGAGGTTGATTGAAAAAGATCCCATGCCCATAGTGTACCTATCTCAATCCGTGTGTTATTTATATATTCATAGATCCCGTTATTACCAATCACTAAAGTTTTTGTTACTCCGTCAGGAAATGTGAAAGTTTTTATTTGATAAGTGGCCATGTTAAAAACCTCAGTATTGATAAAGTGTCTTTTTCCATCAATTATTTCGGTTCTAAAAAGGTCGGAACGGGTAGCTAACAAATCCGTTTCTTCTGAGAAATAAATACCTTCAGTAGCAAATGTAATTCCATTTTTTTTGTCAAATGTTGTAATCGGATTAGAAATGTCAATTAATGAAATACCATTATCATTACAAGACCATAAGTTGTTATCGTGGTCAAAGTAAAGTTTCCCTATCTTTAAATTTACAAGTCCTTCCTTTTCTTGAATTGTACGAATAAATTCGCCTTTTTTATTGAAAATAAAAATACCATTATTTGTGCCAGCTGCAAATATTTTTTTATTGTAAACAACGGAATTTATATATACTCCTGATGGCAAGGGTAATTTATTTCCTATACTCTCAAATTTATAACTGTTGTCAATTTGAACAACTTCTCTAATTTCGCCATCTTTACCAATGACGTAAGAAATATTATTGGTTTCAAAAAAAGAATAGGGAATAAACTCTCTAGAATTTCTAATTTCTCGAAATCCAGTTCCATCAAAGGTTACACAGTGTTTAATTTCTTGACCCTCATTATTTTCATAAATTACGCAGCAAATGGTATTGTCAACAAGGTAGGCTAGTCGTATTGTTTGTTTGTTGGGTACCGAAAATTGGGTAATACTACCTTGGTCGTCTAATTTGAAAATAGATGTTGGTGATATAAAATATATATCATCAAAAACGGAAATTGTATTCCAAACTTTTCCAAATTTTAAGGAGTCATATTTTTGAGATAATTTTTGGTATTTGAATTCTCCATTTTCATCAAAATAAACTTTTCCAAATTCATTGTCTCCGCCTACAAAAATATTTCCGTTTTTATTTTTAGCAAATGACCTTGCAGCTTCTTCATTTTCGGTGTGTACTTTAACCCATTCAGTACCATCAAATAACAAAACACCTGCATTGTTTGCAACTAAGATATAATCACTGTTGTTTTGAATAATATCCCAGTTCTGAGACACACCTTTATATTCATTTGTACCAAAATTACGAATATTAAATGTTCCATACTCATAAGTGTTTTGCGCATACATTGTTTGCGAAAAAAATAATAAGAAAATTAGATATGTAATCTTTTTTAACATCAACTTGTAAAGATATAATTATTTTGGAATTATAGCACTTGGTTTTTCTTCAATTTTCCAAATAAAATTTTGAAGGTAGAGTTTTTTTGTAAGTATTTGGTCAATAGGAGTGAAGGTCGCATCAGGTTGGTCAATAAATTTTATTTTTTGAATTTCAGATTTTTTAAAGTAAATCAATATTTCTTCTGAAATTAAATTATTTTGTCCTTTTAAAGTTTTAATTTCAAGGTTTAAACTATCTTTAGATGTTTCGGATGGGTAATATACGGTTTGTGCGTTACCGTCAATAAAAATATCATTAATTTCTCCTTTTATAAAATTAGCAGTAATTTTTTTTCCTGATAATTGGTCATAATGAATTGAATCGTGCTGAGTGATTACCATTGCGTTATTAAATAAATATATTTTGTCAATATTATTTTTGATAAGAAGAACATCAATAGAGTCTCCAAAAAGTTGTGTGTTCTCATGCCATAAAATAGGTGATTTTCTCAGTTTTAGAATTGAATCCCTTTCATTGTAATATATCGAATCACAAATACCAACAACACCTGCATTAATAATAAAGACATTGCTAATTGCAATACTTAGGTTTTTGTGTGAAATAGAATTTTTTGATTGATAAATTGTGTCGGCACGTAAAAACAAAGTGTCCTTTTGGTTGTATTGATATATTTTTGCTTCATTTTTTAAAACTATGCTGTCCAGTTTTATAAACTGTATTAAATAATCACTTTTTAGTTGTATTTTTTCTATAGAATCATACACTGAAACATTGTAAAATCCTTCAGCTATTTCATCTTTTTGACTATATATTAAACTGTCGGCATAAAGTGTTGAAGTAGAGTCGTTATAAATTGTAGCGCCTTGCCACAGATTTAAAAATTCATTGTTGGTTTCGTAATATCCTTTATTACAAAATACTGTCGTTGAATCAAAATTAATTTGAGTTGGCCCGTGAAATAATACTGTTTCTGAATTTGTTCTAAATTCCAACGTGTCGGCTTTAAGGGAATAGTTTGGGTGTTGCACATCAACACAATCTTTAAAAAAGAATGTTTTATTTTGAGCATAATAATATCCAATTTTTGATGTTAATTTTAAATCTTGGTTTATGCTTGTTATTTTAGCCCAATTGGTGTAATACCCAATAGATTTATTGGCGTTAAATTTTAATGAGTCGGTCGTCATTTTAAATTCATTGTCTCTAAACCTCACATTGCTTCTCAATATTCCAATGTTTGTATTGCCATCAAAATATAAAGAGTCACAAAACAAATTTAATGTATCAGCTTGGTTTATTTGTACATGGCTATAGGCGCGTATCCAATTTTCATCTTTATGAAAAAAAGCAGAGTCGCAATATAGGTTTCTATTTCCTGTTCTGAAATGAACATTACCATTCAGTTTTCCTGCTCCCGAAAAACGGTTAGAATTAACAAAATGATCTGAATGAACCAACTCAATTTGTTGGCTATATGATAAAGAATAAAAGCACACAAAAAGGGCACTTAAATAAAGCGCCCTATAATTTTTATATGTGTATAATTTACTCAATTATTTTCTAATTATAGTTTGTGATCTGTCTGGTCCAACAGAAACAATTGTGATTGGTGTTTGCAATTCTTGTTCCAAATAAGTAATATAGTCAAGAAATGCTTGGGGTGCATCTTTCATATCTCTTAACTCGGTTAAGTCTTTATTCCATCCTTTAATTTGTTTATAAATAGGTTTAACGTTTAAAGAATCAATATCGTATGGGAAGTAATCAAATTTTTCGCCATCTATTTCATAATGCGTACAAACTTCAATGGTGTCAAATGAGTCTAAAACATCAGCTTTCATCATTGATAATTGTGTAGCTCCATTTATCATAATCGCATATTTTAATGCGGGTAAATCAATCCAACCACATCTTCTATCTCTACCTGTTGTAGCACCATACTCATGACCAATTTCACGAATATTTTCACCAATTTCATTATCTAATTCAGAAGGGAAAGGTCCTGATCCAACACGAGTACAGTAGGCTTTGAAAATTCCAATTACTTCTCCAATTTTATTTGGGGCAACCCCTAATCCAGTACATGTTCCTGCTGTAATTGTATTAGATGATGTTACAAATGGGTAAGTTCCAAAATCAACATCTAGCATTGTTCCTTGAGCGCCTTCTGCTAAAACGGTTTTTCCATCTTTCATGGCGTTATTAATGTAATGTTCACTATCAATTAAAGTGAATTTTGACATAAATTTCATGGCGTCAAACCATTTTTTTTCTAATTCAGTCAATAAATCTGCATATTCATAATCCCCTAAAATAGTTTGGTGTTTCTTTTTAAGATTATCGTATTTTTCTCTAAAGTTTGACGCTAAAGAATCTCCCATTCTTAATCCATTTCTACCTGTTTTGTCCATGTATGTTGGACCGATTCCTTTCAGGGTAGAACCAATTTTGTTTTTTCCTTTTTGTTCTTCAGAATGTTTGTCTAAAATTTTATGTGTAGGTACAATTAAGTGTGCTTTTTTTGAGATTAACAACTTTGAAGCAACATTAATTCCAATGGCTTCAAGTTTATCAATTTCGTCTTTAATAATAATAGGGTCGATTACTACGCCATTTCCTATAACGTTAATAGTATTGTCCCTAAATATACCAGAGGGGATTGTGTGTAGAACATATTTTTTATCGTCAAATATTAATGTGTGACCAGCATTTGGGCCACCTTGAAATCTTGCAATAATGTTATAATTTGGTGTAACTACATCTACAATTTTCCCTTTTCCTTCATCACCCCATTGTAATCCTAATAAAACGTCAACTTTCATTTTTTTGTTATTGGTGTTATTTGTTTAAAATTTCTTTTGCTTCTTCCAAAGAAGTTGCAATATTAAGCACTGTATTTAATTTAGTCAATAACAAAACCTGATTAATTTTAAGAGAGATATTAACAATGTATAATTCTCCTCCTGCATTTCTAGATTTTGTAAATATTTTTATGAATGCATTTAAGCCTATACTGTTAATTAAATTAAGGTTTTTAAGGTTTAAAATGAGGTTTGGTGAATGAGATTTTATTTGTTCAGAAGTTATTTGAATAAGAGGCGAAAAATCTTTTTCAGCTAATCCTTTACCGCTGAGCAATATTTCTGTACAATTTTTGTGGATAATGTGTTTGATGTCAAGACTCATTTTCTTTTTTTATACGTTCACCATAAAAGTAAAGTGAATGATGGTGAATTTTCAAATTAAAAAGCTCTTCAATAGTCGCTTTTATTTTTTCAATTCTAGGGTCACAAAATTCTATTACATCTCCAGTGTCAGTACAAATAATGTGATCGTGTTGGCGGTATCCATACGCTTTTTCGTATTGAGAAGTAGCACCTAGTTGATGTTTTCGGACTAAGCTACAAGCCATTAATAAGTCAATAGTGTTGTAAAGAGTGGCTCTACTCACTCTATATTTTTTTTCCTTCATTTTAATATAAAGTGTCTCAATATCAAAATGACCTTTACTATCGTATATTTCTTTAAGAATAGCGAATCTTTCGGGTGTTTTTCTGTGGGAATTATCTTCTAAATAATTGCTAAAAATTTCTTTTACCTTATCTTGTAACTCTTCTTTGTCCATTTAAACCCTTAAAAAGTGTAAAGATAAAATTTTTATTAAAAATAAGTGCAAGATAATAATCTATATTTTATTTCGTTTATATAATTTTACACCTTGAAATTGAAAAAACATATTCTCATATTAACGTTGTTTGGTTTACTCGCAAAAGTTTCAGCAACTGCGCAATCGGGGACAAACTATATGCAGTTTGACCGAAAAAAGTTCCATTTTGGTTTTGCATTAGGGACTAATTCGGCTAATTTTAATTATAAATTTAAAATAGATTCAACAAATGTTGATTCGGTAATAAATGTAAATATTCAAAAACAACCTGGATTTAACTTAGGGATCATCTCTTCTTGGAATATAAATCAAGTTATTCATATTCGATTTGTACCATCTTTGTCTTTTCAAGAGCGTATTTTTACTTACAACTATAAACTTAAAGGCGAATTAAAAACCCGAACGAGTCGATTAGAATCTACAACTTTAGATTTTCCAATTATGTTAAAATTAAGGACAAAACGAATTAATAATTTTGCAGCTTATTTTTTAACAGGTCTGCAATATAGTTTAGATTTAGCATCTCAATCTAAAACTGCAATCAATGTAAATGACCCTATAATGAAAATGAAACAACACGATTTTGCGTATCAATTTGGTGGTGGTTTCGACTTTTTTATGGAATATTTTAAATTAGGATTGGAATTAAAAGTGTCAAATGGACTTAGAAATGTAAACATTCCTGATGGTACATTTTTTAATGCTCCATTAACAGACTTGAGAACGAAAGTTTGGTGGTTTTCAGTTACTTTTGAAGGGTGATAATAAGCTAAAATTCACTTTTTTTATATTCAGACAACAAAATTCCACTTGCCATAGCTACATTTAATGATTCTGATTTTCCAAAGTTTGGAATTGTGATTTTATCTGATGTTAAATTTAGAATTTCATTAGAAATACCATGTGATTCACTACCCATAACTAATACTGATTTAGCTTTTATATCAGTCTTGTAAATGTTTTTTCCGTTCATAACTGCTCCATAAATGGTATAGTCATTATTTTTAAATTCAGTAATAACGTTTGTTAGGCTTTTAATGTGAAAATTCATTCTATAAATAGCTCCCATTGAAGATTGAATCACTTTTGGATTGTATAATTCAACCGTATTTTCACTTACTATGATTTGAGTAATACCAAACCAATCTGCTGTTCGAATAATTGTACCTAAATTACCAGGATCCTTGACATTGTCTAGTATCAAGATTAAATTATTTTCATCAAAATCTATATCTGAGATGGTATTAAAATTGGCAATAGCTAATATTTTGTTCGCTTTTTTAAAACCTGTTATTCT
>Ga0316208_1003099_pt1 | contig 12449 bp, 9 predicted proteins | sample 3monopyrite_MG_FD_204944 | JGI IMG/M metagenome (GOLD analysis project Ga0316208, IMG submission 204944) | Microbial mat bacterial communities from mineral coupon in-situ incubated in ocean water Damariscotta River, Maine, United States -... | ecosystem: Environmental > Aquatic > Marine > Coastal... | reverse complement strand
TGCTCAAATCAATTCCTGAACGCGGCGAAACGCCAGAGATCGAGCGGATCTTGCGGGTGCAGCGCGAAGAGCTCAACCGGCGTGGGTATCTGCCAGCGCTCTTGTCCAGCCGCCGCGGGATCCTGGCGGAGGACCAGGAGGACGATCACCGGAAACTCTGGCGACAGGGTATTCCGGTAGCGGCGATCTGGGCCGGACAGGACCGGATCATTCCGTTGCGTGCGGTGGGCCTGATAGGTCTTTGGAACCGGGACGCGCGACAGGACGTCATTGAAGATGCAGACCATGGGCTGCCCTATACCCACGGGCCGCAAGTGGTCGAAGCGCTGCGCAATTTGCTGCGGCAGTAATCAGAGCCTGCTTTTCATTGACAAGGGCGCGCTGTATCCAATCCCGATGACCGTAGAAGACGCATATCACGCCGCTGTTGCCGCTGGCACCTTGCACGCAGACGACGCCCAGATCGCGGTTTTGCCGCAGCTAGAGCGGGTCCGCGCCGCCCTGGCGTTACCCCTCAAGCGCAACTTTTTTCGCAAACCACCCGATCCGACCCCCGGTCTTTATATGTGGGGTGGCGTGGGCCGTGGGAAATCCATGCTGATGGACCTGCTTTACGATCTGGTTGATGCCCCCAAACAGCGCCGTCATTTCCATGCCTTCATGCAATGGGTCCACACCGAGATGACCGCCGCCCGCAAGCGCGGTGTCGATGATGCGCTGGCCCCGGTGGCCGAAAAGCTGGCCGATGAGGTTCGCTTTCTGGCGTTTGACGAGATGCAGATATCGGACATTACCGATGCGATGCTGGTGGGCCGCTTGTTCGAGGCGCTTTTTGCGCGTGGTGTCGTGGTGGTGACGACCTCCAACCGCCCCCCCGATGATCTTTACAAGGATGGGTTGAACCGCCAGCTTTTTACGCCGTTCATAGCGCTTTTGAAGGAACAGATGGTCGTGCATGAGCTGGTGAGCGAAACCGACTATCGGCAGGATCGCCTTGCTGGCACACCAAGCTATTTTGCGCCGATTGACGGGTCCGCGCGTCGCGCGATTGGCGATATCTGGGCGCGGCTCAGCAATGGCAAATCAGAAACGCTGGTGCTGCATGTGAAGGGTCGCGAGGTGGCGCTGCCCGACTATCACAACGGGGTGGCGAAAGCGAAGTTCTTTGATCTGTGCGGGCGCCCTTTGGGGGCAGGGGACTACCTTGCTCTGGCAGAGGCAGTGCGTGTCTTGATCCTTGAGGATATCCCCGCGCTGTCGCGCCATAACTTCAACGAGGCCAAGCGGTTTGTGACGCTGATTGACGCGCTTTATGAGGCGAAGGTGCAGTTGATCTGCTCGGCGGCAGCGCAGCCAGAGATGCTTTACGTCGAAGGCACGGGCACGTTTGAGTTTGAACGGACCGCCAGCCGCCTGCGCGAGATGCAGTCGGTCGATTGGGGTGTGTAGGGGTGGCGGGGCGCAGGCCCGGGACTGTTCGTCAGGAACGGCGCAAGAACAGGTAGCCGCGCTGTGACAGCTCTGTTATCCAGTTTGCCTCATGGGCAGAAATGACCGCCACGAACCCTTTGATATTGGACGCCTCGTCGGCGATCAGCAGCCAGCCGTTTTCGCCCACGCAATCAAGCAGCTTTGCAAGAACCGCGTGCCGTGTCGGCAGAGGCAGCATATGCAATGTCCGGTCGATCAGGATGACATCAAACATGCCATCCGGACGGTAGGTCGCAATATCGGCAACGACACCTTCAATGGGCAGATTTTCCTGCGTGGCCGCGTCACTGAGATCGCGGATTCCATTGGCTGCGATATCCACGCCCAGAACGCGATGCCCCTTTCGCGCAATGAACAGAGCATCGCGGCCTTGCCCGCAGCCGACATCCAGGACGCGGGTGTCTTGCCGATCAAACCGGTCAAAGAACGCGACGAAAAGCGAGGTTGGCGGCCCCAGGGCGTTTGGGGTCTTGCCGTAAAGCTTGTCGTAGTCGTAGGCCATGCGATCAGCGTTAATAGATTGGCCGTCAAATGGCGAAGTAAAATTCAGCGACCGGGCGCCTGGTTTCGCTTTGCCGGGGTCTGCGGGTCCACAATCGTTTCAATCGGAAACGACATCTCTGCTCACGCGGCAATTTCAAACGCAGCCGTGCCGCTGCCCTTGCTGAATGGCGTTGGCCACGGACCGGGGCCACCGGCGAACTCAAGGCAGCATCATACCCCGGATCATGAAAAAGAACATTGCAGACAGGACGGCCGCAACGGGGACTGTAATGATCCAGGCCGCCGCGATACGCAGCAAGAGGTTGCGTTTGACCAGTTCGACGCGGTGCACGCGCCCCAGTCCGCGTCTTTCCTGTTTTCCCAGCAGACGGTCCGTGGAGGCCTGGGCCTTCATGTCACGCAGCATGGCCCCCTTGGTGGCGACATCTGCATTCTCGAACTCGGCCACGAATTCTTCGACCGCGACCGGGTCACTGTCAGCGTGATGGACCCGTATATCGTCGAGCATTCGCGCATAACTCGACTTGATGTATTCGCGCAGGAAGCCAACGCCAAACACGCCACCAACAGCAATATGGGTTGAGCTGACCGGCAACCCGAGTTGGGATGCGAAAATGACCGTAATCGCCGCGGCCATGGCAATGCAGAAGGCGCGTATCTTATCAAGCTCGGTGATCTCGCTGCCAACGGTTCGGATCAGTTTCGGCCCATAAAGCGCAAGACCCAATGCAATACCGATCGCCCCGACTGCCATGACCCAAATCGGAATTCCGGCTTTGGAGAAAATGCCGCCCTGGGTGATTGCCTCATTGATCCCTGCAAGCGGGCCAACTGCATTGGCGACGTCATTTGCACCATGCGCGAAACTGAGAAGGGCTGCCGCGAAGATCAGAGGAACAGTAAAGAGATCGTTGACGCTGGTCTTGTGATTGCTCAGTTCCGCGGTCTTTCGCGCGATGTAGGGCCGCATGATGACGTAAACCACCAAGGCTGCGATGACCCCGATCAAAAATGCCATGGGAAATGACACCGCGATAACTTTCTTGACGCCTTTCAGCATCAAGTATGTTGCAAAGGCCCATGCCATTACGGCCACCAGCACGGGCACCATCCGGTTGGCCGCTTCCAGCACGTCCTGTTTGTAGGTGATCGTGCGTTTGATCAGGAAGAGAAAGCCCGCAGCGATCAAACCGCCCAACGCCGGTGAGATCACCCAGCTTGCCGCGATCTGGCCGACCACGGACCAATCCGCGATGCCCCAGCCCGCCGCTGCGACCCCGCCGCCAAGGACCCCGCCGACGATCGAATGTGTTGTCGAGACAGGCGCACCGATAGCGGTCGCAAAGTTTAGCCACACTGCGGCTGCCAGAAGGGCAGCAATCATGATCCAGATGAAGGTGTCCCGGTCAGCGACGAGATCAGGATCGATGATCCCGCTCTTGATCGTGCCGACAACATCGCCACCGGCGACAAGCGCGCCACCGGCCTCGAAAAAGGCTGCAATGAAGATGGCTCCGGTCAGCGTGATGGCCTGCGACCCGACAGCGGGGCCGACATTATTTGCCACATCGTTGGCGCCAATGTTCATCGCCATGTAGCCACCGATCATCGCGGCTGCGACCAGCAGCGTCCCGTCGATGCCGCCATCTGTCCGGACGATGGTGAACAGCATGATGCCCACGATGAAGAGCAGGGCGGTTCCAAAGCGAACCAACTCATCGCGGTTTCGTTGGGCAGCGGATTCGATCTTTTCGGTTCTCAACACGTTGCGGTCCCCCCACATTGCTACGCGATTCGTGAGCCGACCATCCCAGACCGAACGAATGCTACCATGAGGCATGTCAATGACAGTACTTTTGCACAGCGGTATGTTTCGGAATTGCGACACTTAGCAGGGAACTCGCCCAGTGGCAGGAACGACGGGTCAGAAACGATTGGCAGAGGATGACCAGCCCTGGTCAGGCCGCGCGGTTTGCATGGCGCTTCCGGCAGGTTTGCAGGCATGACGCGCTATTATCTTCCGATCGTCATCGGTGCGTTACTGATGACCTTCTGGTTCAGTTCTGACGCGCAGGAAATTGCGGCCGGCGTCGCGATCTTCCTTTTTGGCATGTTGATGCTTGAGGATGGGTTCAAGCTGTTTGGTGGCGGCGCTTTGGAAAGGATCCTGGAGCGGGCGACCGGCTCGACACCGCGTGCGATCTCGTTTGGGATACTTTCGACCACAGTTTTACAATCCAGTTCGCTGGTCTCGGTCATCACCATCTCTTTTCTCAGCGCCGGGCTGATCTCGCTCATTGGCGGCGTGGGGATCATCTTTGGTGCGAATATCGGGACGACGACAGGCGCATGGCTGGTCGCCGGGCTGGGACTGAAAATCAACATCGCTGCCTACGCCATGCCGATGATCGCGCTCAGTATCGTTCTGGTGTTCCAGAAGTCAAAACCCCTGCGGGGCATTGGCTATGCGCTGGCGGGGCTGGGGTTTCTGTTCCTTGGTATCCACTACATGAAAGAAGGGTTCGAGGCATTCAAGGATCAGATTGACCTCACGCGCTTTGCGCTGACGGGGCTGCTTGGTCTGTTCGTCTATACCTTGATCGGGGCCACAGCGACCGTTGTCATGCAGTCGAGCCATGCAACTTTGGTTCTGATCCTGACCGCGTTGGCCGCCGGTCAGATCAGCTATGAAAACGCATTGGCATTGGCCATCGGCGCGAATATCGGCACGACAGTCACTGCCATCATCAGCTCGTTCGGGGCGAATTTTCAGGGCAAGCGACTGGCGCTGGCACATTTTATTTTCAACATGGCTACGGCGATTGTCGCGCTGGTGTTTCTGGCACCGTTGCGCGATTCAGTTGACTGGATCAGCGATGCGGTGGGGATCGCCCCGGATGACTTTGCGATGAAGCTTGCGGTGTTCCACACGATCTTTAACGTTCTCGGCGTTACGCTGATGCTGCCGTTCCTGACCCGGCTCATCGCCTTCCTCGAACGCCGGATCACTGAACCTGTTCCAGATGTCAGCCGCCCACGTTACCTTAATGAGGCCGTTGACGAATTCCCACAGACCCTTGAGATCGCGCTACGCAAGGAGGTGCTTCACCTCTATGAGAACGCAGCAGAGTTGATCCTGCACGGGCTTAATCTGCACCGCGATCAGGTATTTGCGACAAAGGACGTTGCAGCCGTGGTCCGGGCAAGTCGCAGCCCGGTCGAAATTGACATTGATGAGGACTACGAACGCCATGTAAAGACGCTCTACTCGGCCATCGTGGAATTCACGACGCGCGCGGGGGACAAGCGGCTTGCGCCTGAGATCGCCGACCGTGTTTACGCCATGCGCGACGTTGCAAGCGACATCGTGCAAGCGGTCAAATCGGTCAAGCATCTGCGCAAGAATATCCTGCGCTATACGATCCGGCCTCAGAACGTCGTCACAGAACTCTATGACGGCTTGCGCACCGAGATCGCGCGCATCTTGCTGGAGATCCGGAAGCTTGGCATGGCCACCCCTGAAGATCGCAGCGCGCTTTGGCTTGATCAGGAACGCGCCCGGGTTGAGGAGGACGCGCGGTCGACATCCAAACGTGTCGACACGCTGATCCGTAATGGTGAGCTGAGCGCAGCGGCCGCGACATCCTTTATGAATGATTCCGGATACGCCTACGGCGCCATGCGCGACCTGATAAAAGTGGCCCGCAGCTCCTATATTGAACGCGACAGCGCGATGGCGGAATTGGAACGCCTGCTATCGCTCGACGAAGAAGAAATCGACGAGGCAATGACCGACCCAGCGAGCCGACCGGGCTCTGATATGTCGGAAGAGACTGTCACGAGACCGTCATGAAACACGTCCTGGGCCCGGCCCCAGGAATACGATTGGAGTAGCGAAGATGGGTTTGAAAAAGCTTGCTGCGAAAGTGGAAGAATACAACGCGCGACTCGAATGCGGAAAAGCTTGCAAGATCAAGCCCAGCCACGTGGAAGCGGTCCTGCAAAAGCTGCGCTCAAAATCAACGGAACTGGAGGCTGAGATTGCTGCGGCGACATCAGCCGATAAGAAGGATCGGCTGGCGGGAAAACTTGGGATCGCGCGGACCCATATCGCGCGCGCGGAATGGTTGCTGAAGGAGTTGACCTAGCTGCCCGAAGGCTGCGTGCGCAGGTTTTATACCAAAGCCAAACGAAGCATACATATCCGGGCGAAACTGCATGTCAAACAAAGTCACGGCCTGCCGGCATCAGACGCCGGGCGATTGTCGCCTGCCCATTTTTGGAGGCATTTTTCTGGCGGTACTGCCTTTGCAGAGTTTCAAGATGCTGTGCCCTTATCCAATGTCGGTTCAAGGGTGGCACCGGCGCGAAATGGCACTTTCGTGCGAAGTTCTGGTTAGGTTTAAGGTTTTTCGATGCGGGCCTGCGCGCAGGTTTTCGTTTTGGTGCGACGGTGTCGGCATCGGCGCTGACCAGGCGGCTGTTTGAGATCGCGACGCGGAAGGTATCCCCCGTGGGTTTCGCGCCACTGACAAGGGGCGAGAGTTCGTTCTCAAATTTTTTGAAGGTAGGGTTTAGTGGGGCAATGGGAGTGGGTCACATATGTATATAGGCCCCTAAGTTTTCATCGCCGGGAAACCAGACGCCCGCCCAAGCGCGTCGAGCGCTTGCCCAAAACGAAACCGAAGAATATGAAATCCAGACCCGCAAACTCTCGTTATGAATGAGGGAGCCTCGGGAGGGCAGGTCACTCCGGATCGCAGAAGCTGGACCGCAAATGCGTCAAAATCTCAAGGCAGCGCGGATCGGTGATCGAATAATGGATCTGAAGCCCATCCCTTTCACCATGAACCATTCCTTCGGCACGCATTTTCGCCAGGTGCTGTGACAGCGCCGATTGCGACAAATCGGCCACCTTGCAGAGTTCCGAAACCGTGACCGGGCCCGCGGCAAGGCGGCACAGGATCAGCAGCCGGCGCGGATTGGCCATTTGTTTCAGAAGCCGGGCAACTTCAGCGGCGCGCGATTCCAGATCGGTAAACGTTTCGTTGGCGGGCCGCGTCATTGTCTCGCAATACTCCCATTGACTATCATTTAGTATTTGCTAAATTAGATTTCTCTAATGTATAAGTCAACCGTAAATCCCGGCCATCCCGGGCCGCACGCCAAACCCACAAAAAGCCGAAAGCGCCGCCATGTATAAGACTTTCCTGTTATCCCTCTTTCTTGCCGGACCAGCCCTGGCCCAAAGTCTTGAGGTCACCACCACATTGGTTGCGGACCACAAGGCAGTGTTCGCCACCGTCGAGAGCGTCGACACGCTGACCGCACGAACCCGGATCGGCGGCACCATTGTGGAACTGCTGGTAGATGAGGGCGACATGGTCGCGGCGCGCGACGTGCTGGCGCTGGTGGTCAACGAACAGATGGCCCCGCAGATCGCGGCGGCCACGTCGCAGGCGGCGACGTTGCGGGCCGAGCTTACACAGGCACGAGAAGATCTGGATCGGGCCAATGATCTATTCACGCGCGGCATCATCGCGCAGACCCGACTGGATCAGGCCCAGACCGCAGTTGCAGTGCTGGAGGGGCGGCTTGCTTCGGCCAATCAGTCGCGCGACGTACTGGTGCAACAGGAACGCGAAGGCGAAGTCCTGGCCCCCGGTGCCGGCCGCGTGCTGGATGTGCAAACCCCGCTTGGCAGTGTCATGCTGCCCGGTGAACCGGTCGCCATCATCGCATCGGATCGCTATCTGCTCCGGCTCAACTTGCCCGAACGTCACGCCCGTTCCATAGCCGAAGGCGACGAGATCCAGGTGGCAGGCGCGGCCCTTGGTGGCGAGGTCGCCCCGACCGGCGTGATCTTGCAGCTCTATCCGCAGATCACCAATGGCCGTGTCGTCGCCGATGCCGAAGTCGAGGGGCTGGGCAGTTTTTTCGTGGGCGAACGGGTGCGCGTGCATGTGACCGTGGACACGCGCGAGGTGATTGTTGTCCCTCGCAGCTATGTCACCACCCGGTTCGGCAATGATTTCGTGGCTCTGGAGACCGAAGAGGGGCAGCGCGATATCGTCGTCCTGCTGGGCCAGGAATCTGAGGAAGGCGTTGAAATCCTTGCAGGGCTGTCGGCAGGCGACCGGTTGGTGCAGCCATGAAACTGGGAATTTCGGGACGCCTGACCAAGGCATTCATCCGCTCACCGCTGACACCGCTTTTGCTGCTTGCGTCGCTCGCCATGGGGCTGATCGCGCTGGCGGTCATCCCGCGCGAGGAAGAGCCTCAGATCTCGGTACCGATGGTCGATGTGATGTTGCGCACCGACGGGCTGCGCGCGCCAGATGCAGTAGAACTTGTGACCGAACCGCTGGAGGCGATCATTCGCTCGATCAACGCGGTGGAACATGTCTATTCGCAGACCGAAGATGACCGGGTCATGGTCACGGCGCGGTTCGAGGTCGGTACTGACCCCGACGCCGCCATCCTGCGCGTCAATGAACGAATCATGGCCAATATGGACCGCATCCCGCAGGGCATTCCGCAGCCCCTGATCGTCGGGCGTGGCATCAATGACGTGGCCATTGTAGCGCTGACACTGTCGCCAACGCCCCAGGCCGCCGAGAACTGGGATGACCGCGCGCTCTATTCACTGGTCGAGGAACTGCGCGCATCGCTGATGTCGGTCGAGGATGTCGGGCTGACTTACATCGTTGGCGGCCGCACCGACCAGATCCGCATCGAACCAGATCCCGAGCAGCTGGCGCTTTACGGCGTTACCCTGCAAGATCTGGCCGCGCGCGTGACCGAAGCCAATCAGACCTTTCCGGCGGGCAGCGTCACCGCGCTTGACCGCACCCTGTCGGTTGTTGCGGGCCAGACCCTGCGCGGCCCCGGTGATATCGGCCTGCTGCAACTGACCACCCGCGACGACCGACCGGTCTATATCCGCGATGTCGCCGATATCGTCGTCGGCGGCGCGCCGGTCGAAGCGCGCACCTGGACGCTGACCCGCGAGGAAGGTGAGACTGACTGGACCCGGCTGCCCGCCGTGACGCTGGCGATCGCCAAGCGCGAGGGGGCCAATGCGGTGCTGGTTGCGGAACATGTGCTGGAACGGCTGGAGCTTCTGCGAGGCGAGCTGATCCCCGAGGATATTACCATCGAGGTTACCCGCAACTACGGTGAATCTGCCGATGAAAAGGCTGATGAATTGCTGTTTCATCTCGGTCTTGCGACCATTTCAATCGTTCTTCTGGTGACTGTCGTGATCGGTTGGCGCGAAGGCATCGTGGTGGCAATCGTCATTCCCACCACGATTCTGTTGACGCTCTTTGCCTCAAACATGATGGGCTACACCATCAACCGGGTGTCGCTGTTTGCGCTGATCTTTTCTATCGGGATTTTGGTCGATGACGCCATTGTGGTGATCGAGAATATCGCCCGCCACTGGGCGATGCGCGACGGTCGCACGCGCGTCACCGCAGCAATTGAGGCGGTGGCCGAGGTCGGCAACCCGACCATCGTCGCCACCCTGACCGTGGTCGCTGCTCTGTTGCCGATGCTGTTTGTGTCGGGGCTGATGGGCCCCTACATGGGACCAATCCCTGTCAATGCTTCGGCGGCGATGATCTTTTCGTTCTTTGTTGCGGTGATCGTCACGCCGTGGCTGATGATCAAGATCGCCGGTCGCGGCGGCGCCGACGCTAGTGGGCATGCCCATGACAACGAAGGCGTGCTTGGCCGCCTGTTCCGCCGTGTCGCCACGCCTCTGATCGCCAGCCGCTGGCGTGCCGGGGCGTTTCTGATTGTGGTGCTGGCGATGACCGCCGGGTCGATGACCTTCTTCTTCGACCGCACCGTGGTGGTCAAGCTGCTGCCCTTCGATAACAAATCCGAGTTCCAGGTCATCCTCAACATGCCCGAAGGCACCAGCCTTGAGCGCACCGAGCGGGTTCTGGCAGAGGCCGCCGAACGGCTTGCCGTATTGCCCGAGGCGACCTCGATCCAGATGCATGCAGGCACCGCCGCACCGTTCAATTTCAACGGTCTGGTGCGCCATTACTATCTGCGCAACCGCCCCGAACTGGGTGATTTGCAGGTCAACCTGCTGCCCAAGAATGACCGCGACCGCGCCTCGCATGACATCGCCCTGGCGGCGCGTGAATTGCTGGCCGAAATCGACCTGCCCGAAGGCGGCTCGATCTCCATCGCCGAGATCCCCCCGGGGCCGCCGGTTCTGGCGACGCTGCTGGCCGAGATCTACGGGCCTGACGCAGAAACCCGCCGTGCCGTTGCCAAAGAGGTTAGCGCGGCCTTTGCCTCGGTGCCCTATATCGTCGATATCGAGGACAGTTTTGGCGTCCCGCGTCCGCGCCTGCGTTTGGCCATCGACCAGGATAGTCTGGAATTCTTCCGGGTGCGTCAAAGCGATGTCTACAACACTATCCAGGCCCTGTTTGACGGCGTTCCCGTGGGCTATTCGCATCGCGGCGAGGGCCGCGATCCGACCGAGATCCGGGTGGCGCTGCCGCGTAGCGAGCTGACCTGGTCCGAAAGCATGGCTTCGACCCCGGTGCCCGCCAACCTGCTGCCCGGAGACCGGGGCGTGGTGGAACTGGGCGATGTGGTTTCGGTCACCGAGGAGTTGGGCAGTTACCCGATCTTTCGCCGCGATGGCCGCTTCGCCGAAATGGTGATGGCCGAGATGGCGGGCGATTTCGAGGCTCCGATCTACGGGATGCTGGCAGTGCAGCAGGCGCTGGATGACCGGCCCTGGTCAGATGCAGTGCCGCGCCCTGAAATAAGCCTGGCCGGACAGCCCGACAGCGATACCACACCGACGTTGCTCTGGGATGGCGAATGGGAGGTTACCTACGTCACCTTCCGCGACATGGGCGCGGCCTTTGGCGTGGCGATCCTGGCGATCTATGTGCTGGTGGTGGCGCAGTTCGGGTCGTTCCGGGTGCCGCTGATCATCCTGACGCCGATCCCGCTTACCTTCATCGGCATCGTTTTCGGTCACTGGCTGTATGGTGCGGCCTTTTCTGCGACCTCAATGATCGGGTTCATCGCTCTGGCGGGTATCATCGTGCGAAACTCGATCCTGCTGGTCGATTTCATCCGACACGGGGCGGTTGCGGGTGAACCGCTGCGCGAGACCCTGCTGCGCGCAGGAGCGATCCGGTTCAAGCCGATCCTGCTGACGGCGATTGCTGCGATGATCGGGGCCTCGGTCATCCTGACGGATCCAATCTTTCAGGGCCTGGCAATCTCGCTGTTGTTCGGGCTGATTTCATCGACATTGCTGACGGTGCTGGTCATTCCGGCGATCTACATTCTGTTCAAGAATGCCGACGCGCCCTATCAACCTGCTGGCGTCGACACATAAGGTGCAGGGCAGATAATCTTTCCGCTAGAGCGTCTTGCGTTTGATATGGTTCGCAATTCGCTGCCCCTCCCTTCGGTCGAACGCAGGTTGCGATACGGGGTGTGTTTCAAGTTAATCTCGAAACGCTTTGGCGGCCATGTTGTGGTCAATGCGCACCGTTTTCGGCCTTCTGGAACCCTTCGCCGACAGCATGTGGCGACGGCTGATGCGTTCGCTCTCGTCCACGCCAGACCGATTCCAGTGGCATGAACGGTGCTTATTCGGCGGGCTTTACCAGATCGTTTTGGCGGAACGGCGGGTGCCTTGCGCGGAAACTTCGGAAAAATCGGTCGGTCGGCGTGTAATCGGATGCGGTGAGCAGCGTCTACTCTCTGAGTGCCGCAGAAAAGCTGTCAGGCGCGAAACTGAAAGGAGGCACCCAAGATGACGTTGATTCTGATCGCTCTGGCCCTGTCCGTTCCAGTCCTTTGGCCTGTTTTCCGACTGCGACCCCGGCCTGTTTCCGTCGCATCGCGGACCCGATCACCGAAGAGGAGTATGCCACGCTCGACCTTAACGGCGACGAGATCGAGGCGGCCCGGGTTGATGGCCCGCTGAAACGGGCGGAATGAAGCCGCCTGCCAGGGTCGGCGCCGGAGATGTACGTCGACCCCGACCCACGAACACGCCAAGCGAAAGAGCCTAACCCATGACAAGAAACGCCACAAAGACGCCACCCGATCAGGGCCTGAAGCCCGCGCACCAGACGCCGCCTGGCAGCCCGAGCCGCCGCAGTGTGCTGGCCTTTGGACTAATCGGGGCCGGCGCGCTCGGTGCGTCAGGCTATTTTCTCTGGCCTGTTGTGCGCCAGGCCACGCTTGTCACGCCTGCAGACGCCACGCCCGTCAGCATCTCGATGGGCGGTTTTGCCCCGAACGTTCTGCGCGCGCGGGCCGGCGTTCTGATCGATCTGCAATTGATCAACCGTGACAATTCCCTGCATTCCGATGGTGGTGGCTGGCACCAGCTCGCCATTGATGAGCTGGGGCTCGACTTCATGGTCGGTCCGCTGAGCGAGTCCCGCGTCAGC
>Ga0316208_1003098_pt1 | contig 12451 bp, 10 predicted proteins | sample 3monopyrite_MG_FD_204944 | JGI IMG/M metagenome (GOLD analysis project Ga0316208, IMG submission 204944) | Microbial mat bacterial communities from mineral coupon in-situ incubated in ocean water Damariscotta River, Maine, United States -... | ecosystem: Environmental > Aquatic > Marine >... | reverse complement strand
CTGCTACTATGCCATAAACATAGAAACACATAAGTGGGTCATCTGTATCTATAATAAGCCGAATTGCTACCAAATCATATAGCTCTTCTAATGGTTTTTCTCTTAAATTTATTTTGTTATATATTGAATAAATATGCTTTACTCTACCTTTAATTTCTGTTTTTACATTATGTTTTTTAAGAAATGTATCTTTAATTATCTTTCTTTTTATTGGTGTTGAAAATTCTCGAATATATTTTTCTCTTTCTTTACGCTTACTATTAAGTCGAGTCTTTATATTATCATAAGATTTACGATTAGTAAATTTGAATGATAAATCCTCTAATTCCCACTTTATATTTCTTAATCCAAATCTATTTGAGAATGGTACATAAACTTCCATTGTTTCTTCACTTATCAGTCGTTGTCTTTCTTCAGGCAAATATTGTAGAGTCCTCATATTATTAAGACGCATTGCTATTTTTATTAAAATTATTCTTACATCAGTAGTTAATGAAAGTAGTATTTTACGGAAATTTTCAAGATGATGTTCCTGGGGGTAGCGATGGATTTCAAATGTTCTAATAATTTGCAAACTATCTAATATTTGTGCTATAGTTGAACCAAATTCCACTTTCATATTCTGCAAAGAAAAAATGGGATCTCGCTCTAAAACTTCAATCATTAAAGCAACAGCTACCGATACATCGTCAAGATGTATTTCATTTAAAATAGTTTTTGCAACATCTAAGCAAAATGAATAATAGGGTCTTTTAGATTTTCTAATATGACCACTATGAGCATATACACATACTAAAAAGGCTTTTGTTATTAATTTCTCATTTACTGGACCTAATTTATCACGACATAGAAATAGAATTTCATTCAAGTCTACTTGTTCTTCTTTGGTCAATGTATTTATATTGATTACTCTTCCAAGCCTGCTTCTAAATTTAATTTCTTTCATATTTTTTTAAAAGAGTATTTTAATAAAAGATAATTTATTATGTTTTTTATAATTAAAATTGCTAAACTTGACAATTAATAAATATATTCTATGTCTATCAACATTCGTATCAGAAAATGGGATATGCACTTATAAACCTTATCAATCTAATGAATTTTATCCATATAACCTTATAAACATTAATTTATTTTTATTATTTTGGATATTAAGAATTTTCTATTTTTTAAACCAAAATATTTGATTCTTCATCAATAAATAAAATCTATACTCTTATTCCCTATATATCTCAATCAAAGTTTCCTTCAATATTGTTTCCAATTTTTCGGTATTTGGAATAAGCTCAAATTCGTAATTTTTAAGAAAATCATGATAATAATTCAATTTGTCTTGAATATAATCATTTAAGATAATATTTTTTGGTTCTAAGCCTAATTCTTCTCCCGACATTTTCTTTTCTAATATTTGTAAAATTATATTTTTTATACCTTTATCTTCAAGTTGGTGTTCCATCAAATCAATAAATTTTACAGGTGGGACAGTTTTATTTTCTTTCAACCAAGAGCATGCAAATAGGCATCTAAAAGCATAAAAATATTTTTTGTTTTCAACCATATCAGAACGCAAATAATCCTTATAATAACCCAAGGCAAGATGCAAATAATGATACATAAGAGTTTTTTGATTTAGATATTCAGGTATTAATTTACGCAATCTACTAACAGTACTATACTTTTCAATATATATAATTGGTCCAGTGAGCCATTCCAAAAGGGCAGGATTAGATTTGCGGAATAATCTCAATGTTTTTTTTAGTTCCCAACCACTCAAGTCGATATTATTATCCAAAATAATATCAAAAGAATTCTTTTTATTATCCAAAGAGAGATGCCAATCAATATTATGGGAGTATATAAACCTCACGTCCCAATCGCTATCTAAGGAGTGGAAACCCCATGAGCGTGAGCCAGATTCAACAGCATATAGAATAGTAATATCTTTTTTTAATTCAATTTTTTTAAGTTCTTGTAAAATTTCTTTTTTCATTTATGCCTTCATTCATTCTATAAATTTGATTTATAAAATAAATTATAATGTTTCAATATTAATTCTACTAAAAGAAATTTATCAAAAACCATCTTCATAATCAATCAAATCCTTTATCCCTAACTGCTGAAAACCTCTTAATCTTAATGCACATGAGTCGCATTTGCCACAGGCTTTCCCGCTTGATTTATAACAAGACCAAGTATGTTGAAATGGTACTCCCATATTTTTCCCAACTTTTATAATTTCTTTTTTGCTCAAATCTATAATTGGGGTTTTAATTTCAATATTGGTTTCTGGCTTAGTTCCAGTATTAACTGCTTTTTGAAAAGCTTTAAAAAATATTTTTCTTGTGTCAGGATAACCGCTCGAGTCCTCTTCCATTGCTCCGATATAAATTGCCTCTGCTCCAAGCACTTCCGCCCATGAAACAGCTATAGTCAAAATATTTGCATTTCGAAACGGCACATAAGACGAAGGAATTTCATTTGATTCCAAATCGGCATCACTTATATCTATTTTTTTATCTGTAAGGCTTGAGCCTCCGATTTGCGACAAAAAATCTACATCGACAACTAATCTATCTTTTATAGAGTAGAAATCACATAAATTTTCAAAACATTTTAGCTCTTTGCTCTCAGTTTTTTGTCCATAGTTCAAATGCAGCGCGGCTAATTGGTATCCATCTTTTTTTGCATAAGCTGAGCATACTGCCGAATCCATTCCGCCAGATATTAATACGATTGCTTTCTTCTTATTTTTCACTTAATCAACCTCAAGGCTTCTCTTTTGCTTAATCCAGATAAACCTACTTCATTAACAAAATTTTTTACCCAGTTCGGATTTGTTTTCGAATATTCTCTTAATGCCCAACCGATTGCTTTTCTAATAAAGAATTCTTTATCATCTTTTTTTAATAGAATAAATCTTGATAATAAACCGGTATCTGTTTTAGTCTTATAGCTTAGTTGGAATATTATACAAGTGCGTTGCAGCCATAAATATTCGCTTGCCATCCATTTTTGCGTAATGTCATTTATCATTTCAGGGAATTTAAGAAAATATGTTCCTACGCCTTTTGTGGAGACCATATCGACAGTGTCCCACCATGAATTAGTGATAATCATAAATTCTAAGAGTTCTATATCATTAATCTCAAAATCTTTTGCATATTTTATCATAACTTCGATAGCGAATTGATGATATTCTCTATATTCTAAGGCATTTAATTCTATTATAATATCAAAAAATTCTGATTTATTTGGCAAGTTTGCTTTTTTCAACATATCATGGCTTAGCTCAGTTCGAAGCGGCTTTTTTATACCAAGAAATTCAAACTTATTTTTCATATACTTTTTCATAAAATAGGCATTTTCATCATTGCGGTTTGCTTCAAATAATTCTTCTATTTTTAGAACAAATTTATTCATTTAATTTTTTAGAGTTTTTAAAGAGTAGTTTGTAAACTTCATGAGCTAAGCTAATATATGATTTATGAGATGTAAATTTATTAATGTGTATGAGAATCTCCGCCTCTCTATCTTTGTCTTCTATTTCAATATTATTTTTTACTTTAAAATTAATAATTTCTTTAGCAATTTCTTGCCGTTTGATGATATTAGAGATTAACTGTCTATCAATTATATCAATATCCTTTCTTAACTCTTCTATATCACTATCATTGAGTGTCATATCTATATATTTTTAATCTGAGAACAAAGTTATTATTATCTCACAAAGCTATGATTAATTTTCGAATTTCCCAAGATTTTAATTAAGATATTATAATGTCTTCAATTTATCATTTGTTCTCTATTTACACAGCTATACTTACTGTTCTATTATTATTTCTTAATTTGTATTAATTAACTTATATTATATGTTAATTATTGTTCAATCTGTATTTTAATTAGCAATAAAGGAACATTATGTCTACATCTATATCAACTTTTATTCTCGTTTTTCTATTTTTTTCAGTAAATATTATAAATGCACAAGATGTCAACTTTTCATGCGACAATGTGTTAGATGCTACAATCTGGTGCGATGACTTTGAAAGCAATATCCCTCTTAATCAAAAATATTTCGAATCTGGGAACAATGGCGGTGACTTTGTTGTAATGGATGGAATTGGAACAGACGGCTCAAAAGGAGTAAGAGTTATTTGGCAAAAAGGAGAAGTTGGTGCTGGTGGCTTTAAAAAGTCATTTGGCAGAGCTCCAGGTTCATATATTAGTAGGTACTCAGTTAATCCAGACAGTAATTATAAAGAGATTTACTGGAGAATGGACGTAAAACATCAGAAGGGTTGGCAGGGCAATGGACCCGACAAATTATCAAGGGCATTAGTAATGGCAAATAACAACTGGGCAACTGGAATGATGGCGCATATATGGACCAGTGGCAAATATTTAGGCATAGATCCTGCAAGTGGCATCTCAGAAAATGGAAAATTAGTATCAACTAAATATAATGACTTTGATAACCTTCGTTGGTGGGGTTGGAAAGGTGGTGATATTGATATGTTTAGTACAGAAAGCTCGGGTAAGTGGTTTTGTGTAGTCGGTCATGCCCGACTTAATGACCCAGGCGAATCAAATGGTATATTTGAATTTTGGATTAATGACAGCTTGCAAGCCGGATATTACAATTTGAATTGGCACGGGAATTATAATGAAAACCCAAACAATATGATGATAAATGCTATATTTTTCGAGAATTATTGGAATAGCGGTTCACCAGTTGAACAAGGAAGATATTTTGATAATATTGTTATCTCAACTAAAATGATAGATTGCAATTACACCATCACTGGAGTAGAAGAAAAAAATAATATCACAAATGAGTTATTAATTAGCCCAAACCCCACTAATGGTCTTCTAAAAATTGATTTCTCGAAAAAAAATTACACAATAAGCATCATCAATAACTTAGGAATAGAAGTATTAAATACCTCAAACAAAGAAATAATTGATATTAGAAGTCAATCCAAAGGAGTATATTTTATAAGAGTTCAGTCAGGAGACAAATTTCACATTCAGAAAATCATAAAATATTAATAATTGCATACATTAATTGTTAAATAAAATTGAACACACTTATATTTTCTAGAAATAATTTAGGTATTCGTATCACTTTGTCAATTTATTTTTTGCTTTAATTATCTGACCAAATTGCAAGTTCATTTCCTGCTGGGTCAATGAAATGAAATCTGCGTCCACCAGGAAATGAAAATATATATTTTGAAATTTCACCATTTAACTTTATTATTTTGCTCTTAATCAAATCAAGATTTTTATGATATAAAACAACTAATGCACCATTTATAATCTCATCTTCAGTTTTTTCAAATCCTCCTTCAAGTCCACTCTCTGAAAAAGCTATATAAGTTGGTCCATAATCTTTAAAAGTCCAATTGAAAGTAGATGAGTAAAAATTCTTTATTTCATCAAGATTTTTTGCTTTGAATTCAACGTAATTTATGTGGTTATTCTTTAAATCCATTATGAATATTCAAATTAATATTTATTGTATAACTCTTTTGTAAACAGTTCGTTACACAAATATAGTAAAAATTATAATAAACACAATACATTATCTATACACAAAACTTTTATTATAAAAAAAATTAACTAATTTTTTAATTTAAAAATTACTGCATATTTCCCAATAGCTGATGTACGATGTTAGTCAATTAATTTACTTTACTTGAATATTTATCCAATCCAGTATTTCTTTTAATGCAATCGGGGATATTGTTTGTTCGATTGTTGCATATTCACTTATCGCACCAGTTTTACATTCTTGAAATAAGTGATTTAAACCTTTAAGTTCTTTTGTTTTAACATTTTTATTTTTCGAAGTTTTAAAAATATTTTCAATTATCTCTATATTTTCCTTTGATGGAACTTGCAAGTCTTTATTTCCATTTATAGCAAGAATAGGGCAAGTTACTTTCTTTAAATACATTACTGGGTCAAGTCTCATAAAATTTACCATCCAATCACTTGTTAATTGGTTAATTATTGAATTCATTTGGTTAACAGGTAACGCCTTCCCATAGTTAGATTTAAAGTAATTGGACAATGTATCTGATAATTCTTCCTTTTTTATATTTTCATTTAAAATAAATTCATAGGCACCTGCAAAAATTTGCTGATTTTTATCAATTAACTCTTTGTTAATCGCCATCTGTGTTTCAATTTTATATTTTTGAAGTAAGAGCAATTTATCGCCACGAAGAGAAGAACCTGCCATTAAAACTATAAAAGCTATATCTCTATTTTCTGATGCAATAATTGGTGCAATAATACCACCTTCACTATGTCCAATTAAACCTATTTTATTCTTATTTATTTCCTTTCTTGTTTGAAGGTATTCTATTGCAAATTCAACATCATTTGCAAAATCAAATGTTGTTGCAGCTTCAAAGTTGCCACTAGATTTTGCAGTTCCACGATCATCAAATCTCAATACTGCAATCCCATTTTTAGTTAAATAGTCTGAGAGAACAAGGAAAGGTTTATGTCCTAACAGTTCTTCATTTCTGTTCTGAGGTCCACTTCCACTTATTAGAATAACAGCAGGGAACACACCATTTTTTTTAGGTAATGTTAAGGTTCCAGCTAATTCAATTTTATCTTTTGTATTTTCAAAAATAACTTCTTCCGAATAGTAAGGGTAAGGCTTAGTAGGTTCTTGTGGTCTTGAAATTTTTACTTTTTCAATTTCTTTCTTTGTTAAGACCAATGGAAATGAATGCCCGCCTTGCTTAAATGTTCCAACAAAAGTATTGTTATTGTCCAAAGTTCCTTCATAGCGAATACCAGCATTTGATATTTCAAGTTTTAAAATAGAATTCACATAATTCGTATAAGTTATCGTTATTCCTTTTGCCCCTTGGTCTGGACTATCCATTGTTGCACTATACCCATTTTCTGTTTTAGTAATATTAAAAACTAACCTTAATTGAGTAGTAGCCTGAGCATTCAAAATCCCATTCCATTTACCTGAAATATCTTCAGCATAAATAGTTAAATTTGTTAAGAGTATAAATAATATTAAAAATACTTTTTTCATTTTATTTCTCTTCTTCCTATGTTACTAATTCTATATTCAAAAATATCAGTACAAATATAGCAATATAAAATTAAACACTCTAAAATTTCTACTTCTAAAAATTTTTGTGAATATAAAATTAGCAATCAAATTTATCTTCTTTAGTATAAGTTAAAAGAGATCTTAATTGATTTCTATAATACTTTGCTTTTAATTACCATTAATTTTTCTCGAGTCATTTCATTCATCGAATATTGAATTCCTCCCATGCCATATCCAGAGGAGTCTCTACCACCAAAAGGCATCCAATCTACTCTAAAAGCAGTATGGTCATTAACCATTACTGCTGTAGCATTTAGTTTTTTTACACAATCTAAAGCTATATCTAAATTTTTAGTAAAAACAGCTGCTTGAAAATGGACATCTAATGAATTGGCAGTTTCTATCGCTTTTTCTCTATTTGAATATGAATAAATACAAACTACTGGTCCAAAAACTTCTAATGTTGAAACTTTAGCATTTAATGGTGGATTTAACAAAACTGTTGGTTTGTAACAAGTTGCTGAAATTCGTTTTCCTCCACATAACACTTTTGCTCCTGATTCAATAGCTTCATTTACCCATGCTTCAACTCTATCAACTTCTTTAGGTAAAATTAATGGACCTACCTCTGTTTTTTCATCCATTTGATTCCCTACAACTAAATTACTTGCTATTTTTGCCAGTTGATTAGCCAAATCATCACAAATTGTTTCATGTACAAACACTCGTTGTACAGAAACGCAAACTTGCCCTGCATGGTAAAAACCGCCTTTTAAAAGTGCTGGTAGGATTTCATTAAAATCAGCATCTTTTTCTACAATTACAGGAGCAACACCACCATGTTCTAATGCACATCTTGTTCCTGGAGCTAATTTAGATTTTAAATACCACCCTACTTTTGATGAACCTATAAAAGAGAAGTAATTAATTCGTTTATCACTAACTAAAATTTCTGCTGTATCATTTTCACAAATAATTGCTTGGCACCATCCTTCGGGTAATCCAGCTTCTTTCAGAATTTCAACCAACGCCAAACAAGATAATGGAGTTGTTAATGCAGGCTTTATGATTACTGGGCAACCAGCTGCGATAGAGGTAACTACTTGATGAACTATTAAATTTAGTGGGTGATTAAATGCACTTATTGAACTTACTACACCAATAGGCTCTCGCATAGTAAATCCTAATCTGTTTTCCGAGGCTTTAGTTAACCCCATAGGGATTTGTTCACCATTTAATTGCCCAATATTCTCTGCAGCTAATTGAACACCGTTGATTGCCCTTAAAACTTCAATTTTTGAATCTAATATAGGTTTTCCTCCTTCGCTTGCAGCGAGGTTCGTTAATTCTTCGACCTTAGTCTCCATAATAGAAGCAGTTTTCTGTAATATCGCTATTCGCTTATGAGCTGGAAGCCATTTTGATTGATTTTGAAATAAATCATGGGCTATTGCCAAGGCAGATTCAACTTCTTTTTTCCCAACTAAGGGTATTTCTCTGATTAAACTTAGATCGTAGGGTGATTTTATTTTTAACATAATTAATATTTAATTTATACATAACTTTTGAAATATCTAACTATAAATTTTCTAACTTACATTTATAATTTGCAAGTTTTTTCTTTTAATAATACATTGAGTATTGAATGATTCAGTGAATAATCAATTGGCAAATCAATTATATGTACTCCATCTGTGTTTAAACATTCTGATAAAATTTCAATAAAGTTTTCATCACTTGTAGGTCTGTGTCCACACGCTCCATAGCTTTCTGCATATTTCACAAAATCAGGATTTTTATAGTCTAAACCAAAATTTTCAAATCCCATGCCTTCTTGTTTCCATTTTATCATTCCGTAAGCAGAATCGTTTAAAATAATTACTACAAAGTTTAACCCTATACGGACTGCTGTTTCCAGTTCTTGGGAATTCATCATAAATCCACCGTCTCCACAAATAGAAATCACTTTTTTATCAGGGTTTAATAGTTTAGCGCACATAGCAGAAGGCAACCCTGCTCCCATCGTTGCCAGAGCATTATCTAACAATAAAGTGTTAGGTTGATAACACTTATAATTCCGAGCAAACCAAATTTTATAAACACCGTTATCTAAAGTTACAATACCGTCTTCTGGCATTGCGGATCTAACTATAGATACCAAGCGTTGGGGTAGCATTGGAAAACGATTGTCTTTTGAATATTTTGTTAAATGATGTTCTACATTTTCTATAATACTGTGATAATAAGAAAAGTCCCAATGATTTTTATTTATAATCAGTGTTGTTATTTGATCTATAGTAGAAGCAATGTCTCCAATAACATTTAATTGTGGAAAATATACTTCGTCAACTTGAGCAGGAAAGAAGTTGATGTGAATTACCTTTGTTCCACCATCTTCCATAATAAATGGTGGTTTTTCAACCACATCATGACCAACGTTTATAATTAAATCAGCTTTGCCGATTGCACAATGTAAAAAATCGTTTGATGAAAGAGCTGCAGTTCCTATAAATTGAGAATGACGCTCGTCAACAACACCTTTACCCATTTGAGTATTAAAAAAAGGAATACCAGTTTGTTCAATTAAATTGGTTAATGCCTTCCCTGTCCTTTTTCTGTTGGCGCCTGCTCCAATTAACAATAAAGGCATTTTTGCATCTTCAATCATTTTAACAGCTTCTTGAATTGCTAATTTATCTGAATCTGCTCTTCTATGCCCCACGACATCATAAATTCTATCATCACATTCTTCAGCAGCTATATCCTCTGGTAATTCCAAATGGACAGCACCTGGTCGTTCTTCGATAGCAAGTCGAAATGCTTCTCTAACCATTGCACTAATATTATTACCGTTCACTATTTGTGCGGTATATTTAGTTATTGGTTTCATCAAAACAACTATATCTACAATTTGAAAACGCCCCTGTTTAGATTTTTTAATTGGTTTCTGCCCTGTTATCATCATCATTGGCATTCCACCTAATTGGGCATAGGCTGCTGGTGTAGTAAAGTTAGTTGCACCAGGTCCTAAAGTTGAAAGACAAACTCCTGGTTTTCCAGTTAATCGTCCAAATGTTGCCGCCATAAATCCTGCTCCTTGTTCATGGCGAGTTAATATTAATTTAATTTTAGAATCTTTCAAAGCATCCAAAAAATCAAGATTCTCTTCACCTGGAACCCCAAAAATATATTCAACTCCTTCATTTTCCAAAGCTTTTATAAATAGATTTGAAGATTTCATTTTTGTATCCAGTAATTGTTTCAATTTTCTATTTTATCACATCCGTGAACGTATGTGTATAATTATATTGTAAAATGCAATAATTAAAACAATTTCAAGCAATGTTCTATCAAAAAAAACAAATACATATCAATTTTTATAATACTTATAAAAGAAATATTTACAATCAGTATTAATTAAAATATTCAGAAAAAAGTAAAAATTAGTTTAAAAAATATTAACATTCCATTAAAATATGTAAACCTTAGAGCCGATTTCATTAAGAAAGTAATAAGCTCCAAATTAGAGTATCTTTTTAAATATCAATGAATTAAATTAATAAAAATATTTAAGTATTAATATTAATCAAACCAAAGTTTGGCTTTTATATATTTATTTTATAATTTTGTAATAGACGATTTGAAACAATGAAAAAACATTATGTCGGACAACGGGCCCACGAGTACAACCAAATTTTATAAGATTTTAATTACTATTTTTGTTCTTGGATTCTCTTTTTACAATTTTTTAATTTACAATCAAGAAGCTCCAACCGAAGTATATTTATCTGAAGATGCAATTAAAGGGCAGCAACTTTTCCAAAATAAAAACTGCATATCCTGTCATCAGCTTTATGGTTTGGGTGGATATTTAGGTCCTGACTTGACTAATATCGTTTCAAAAAGAGGTGATATCTATGTAAAAGCGATGCTAAATTCTGGAATTGCTTCAATGCCCAAATTCAACTTCTCAGATGATGAGTCTAATTCAATTCTCCAATTTCTTAAAGCCGTTGATCATACTGGTATATATCCAAACTTAAATAGCACTTCAAATATTTATGGCTGGGTTAATATAGAATATAAAAACAAGAATAAAATTAAGAATTACAAAGAAAATAGTAGTATTAGATATTCCTCTGATAGTGAAAGATAATTTATGAAATCTAAAATACCTCTATTGTTCGTGCTATTGTCTTTATTTTACTTGCTATTTTCAGCATTTATTGGATTATTTCTTGGTTTTCAAAGTATGATGCCAGCATTTTTGAAAGAAATAATTCCTTTTAATACTTTGCGGCCTATTCATGTAAGTGCCGCTGTTGGTTGGATTATTTTTTCTGTAACAGGTGGGATTTATTATTATTTAATTGATGAACTAAAATTAAAATTATATTCCGAAAAACTGTTAGGGCTTCACTTCATTTTGTTTGCATTATCGACTTTGGCAGTGCTATATTCCTTAATTTCTGGACAAGCTGGTGGCAGAGAGTACCTTGCCTTTTCGCCATATATTATGATACCAATTTTATTATCTTGGATAATTTTTGCCATCAATTTTATTAAGTCAACTTATAGTCAAATAAGAGTTTACCCTGTTTACATTTGGATGTGGACTACTGGTATTATATTTATGATATATCATTTATCTGAATCAAATTTTTGGATTATTACATCAATTCGAGAAGATTTTATAAAAGATTTTACTATTCAGTGGAAGTCCTATGGCTCATTTGTAGGAGCTTGGAATTTACTAATATATGGAACTGCTATTTTTCTAATGTCCAAAGTAAAGGGAGATGACTCTTATGCAAAAAGTAAAATTGCTTTTTTCTTCTATTTTTTAGGCTTAGCTAATTTAATGCTAGGTTGGGCACACCATATATATATCCTGCCTGCTGAACCATGGATAAGAGTTTTATCATATATTGCATCAATGACAGAGTGGATTATTATTATAAAAATGATTAAAGATTGGAAAAAAAGTTTGAAAATTGAGGATAAAACTGAATATAGCCTAACTTATAAATACCTATTAACTACAGACAAGTGGTTATTTGCTAATTTATTTATAGCTTTGCTTATTTCTATCCCATCTCTTAATCAATTTACACATGGCACTCATATAATTGTTGCTCACTCTATGGGTACAACTATTGGTATAAATACAACTATTTTATTAGCATCTATATTTTTCATTTTGAAACGAGAATATGGTCAAGACATTTGTACAAAATATCCTGTTCTAAAATCTGCAATTTGGATTTTTAATATTTCACTTGTTGGATTTTTATTGAGTTTATTATTAATGGGCTTTCACCGCTCTAACTGGATGTATAATCAAAATTCAGATATGATATT
>Ga0316208_1003097_pt1 | contig 12451 bp, 13 predicted proteins | sample 3monopyrite_MG_FD_204944 | JGI IMG/M metagenome (GOLD analysis project Ga0316208, IMG submission 204944) | Microbial mat bacterial communities from mineral coupon in-situ incubated in ocean water Damariscotta River, Maine, United States -... | ecosystem: Environmental > Aquatic > Marine >... | reverse complement strand
CTGCTGACAAAGAAGGCGTCAGCATAAAAACAATCACTCAGCGCTATACGAAGGCTTATCAGTCTAATATGGCAAGTTTGGGTGCGCTTGATCCAAGCATCCAGCCTAAGGCGACAGATCATCTACCCGAGATGATAAAAATGATGCGTACGCTCATTGAAAAAGGCCATGCTTATGAGGCTGAAGGTCATGTGTTATTTAATGTTCAGTCCATGGAAAATTACGGGAGCCTTTCACGCCATAGTCGGGATGAACTTGTGGCGGGGGCACGTGTTGAAGTGGCACCTTACAAGCGTGATCCTGCTGACTTTGTGCTTTGGAAACCCTCGACAGATAGTCAGGTTGGCTGGGGCAGTCCGTGGGGCAGGGGCCGGCCTGGTTGGCACCTAGAATGCTCGTGTATGATCGAGAAACACCTCGGTGAAACAATTGATATTCACGCGGGTGGGCAGGACCTTATTTTCCCGCACCATGAAAATGAAATTGCGCAAAGCGAGTGTACACACGGCACTCATTTTGTGAAATATTGGTTACATAATGGGTACTTAACCGTAGATGGTGAAAAAATGTCCAAGTCGCTTGGCAATTTTCATACGGTTGAAGACTTGTTGAAAACCCATGAGGGTGAGGCACTCAGGCTCTCGCTTTTAACGGCACATTACCGGCAACCCGTTGACTTTTCGCTTGATACGGTTGCTGAGCAAAAACGCCGCCTAGACCGATGGTACCGAATAACGGACGGTATTGAGGCATCAAGTGAGACTCCGGTGAGCGTAATTGAGGCACTGTGTGACGATTTGAATACACCAAAAGCTATTGCGGCGCTTGATGCGCTTGCCGCGCCTGAAACGGCAGCTGATTTGAAGGCGGGGGCTAATTTTATAGGCCTTTTACAAATGGCAGCTTCTGAATGGTTCCAGGGGGGCGCGCCTGAAGGTATTACAGAAGATGAAATTAAGGCTCTCATTCAACAGCGGTTAGAGGCGCGTGCTGCGAAAAATTTTGCTGAATCTGATCATATACGAGATACACTTCTTGAAAAAGGCATTGCGCTTGAGGATGGCCCTGAAGGGACAATCTGGCGTAAAGCTGATTGATTGCTCATGAAACAACCCGCGATCATACTTATTCGACCACAACTCGGTGAAAATATTGGCAAGGCTGCTCGGGCCATGCTCAATTTTGGGCTGAGTGATTTGCGGCTTGTTGCGCCCCGAGATGGGTGGCCAAACCCTGACGCAGGCCCGTCGGCGGCGGGGGCGGGCTCGGTTCTTGAAACAGCACGTATTTACCCGACTGTTGAAGCAGCGGTGGCTGATTGCACCCATGTATATGCCACAACAGTACGGGATAGAAATATGCCAAAGCCTGTTGTAACAGCAGGAGAGGCAGCATGTCAGATGAAAGCTCTTTCGGCGGCAGGAGAGCAATCTGCCATTATGTTTGGGCCTGAACGTTCAGGCATGACGAATGATGATGTGGCACTCGCTGATACAGTTTTGACCATTCCTGTAAACCCTGACTACGGAAGCCTGAACTTGGCACAAGCTGTTATTCTTGTGGCGTATGAGTATTTTACTGTGAGGGATAATACCCCGGCCTATTTGCCGGCCCACCCAGAAGGACTAGCCAGCAAAAAAGAGCTGGTAGGCTTGATGGAACAGCTTGAAACTGAGTTGACGGCTAAAGGTTTTTTTCGCAGTGAAGGGCGTCGTGGCCCACAGCGAAGAACACTCAGAAATATAATACAGAATGCAGGCTTTTCAACGCAGGAAACTCGAACGCTTCGGGGTGTTATCAAGTCGCTTGTACATGGGCGGCCAGAATAATTCTTCTTTTTGCCGCAAAGCTTTGTTTTACTGTATAGAGAAATACTAGAAGCTGTGATGAGGACCTAAGATGTTTTTAACGAGTATGCTGGTTGCTGTTGTAATGCTGTTTCAGGGGGCTGATGATACAGGAACCGCTGTTGCCCGGCCTATTGGTGAAGTAAAGCTCGAGCCAACATCGGGCAGCTACTTTCAAATGTTTGAGTTTTATGGGCGCCCGCCCCATACATGGAAACATGCACAGCGCATGGTGCGCGGGTATTTTTATGAAGAGCGTGAAGGCCGGTTAGCAGAGATTAAGACCGGGGCGATCCATTATTTTTTGCTTTTGAATTTTATGGATCTGAGATCAAAAAAAGCATGGATAGGCTTAAGTGCAACGTGCAATGAAACAGCAGAGATGAAATGGCTTGATGGTAGTGACCTTGCTGACCAAAGCTTTAGGGCCTGGAATGAAGGCACTACTCGCAATATAAGCCGCACATGCCGCGCAAACAAAGACAGTGGAATGGTTCTTCCTGCATATTATGACTCGCATGAGCTTGGGCTGCGCTGGGATGTTGGCAATGAAAAGACAAACCTAAAATATATGATGGTTGAATTTCCTGTGCCAGTTGATGAAACGCCTGAAGATGAGCAGAAATCCGAGAGTGAGTTAAAAGAGCATGCCCGTAGCGGTAATGCTAGTTATAGGCACTTAACAACCCTTATTTATGCAATTCTTCGGCTAGCTCTTTTGCAAAATAAGTAAGAATACCATCAGCGCCAGCGCGTTTGAAAGCAAGCAGCGCTTCTGCAACAACAGTATCACGGTCAAGCCAGCCATTCTGCGCCGCAGCAACTAACATGGCATATTCTCCAGAGACCTGATAGGCATAGGTTGGAATACCAAATGTGTCTTTTACATCGCGGATAATGTCCAAATAGGGCATGCCTGGTTTTATCATGACACTGTCTGCCCCTTCGTTGATGTCAAGTTCTACCTCGCGCAGTGCTTCAAGTCTGTTGGCGGGGTCCATCTGATAGGTTTTTTTGTCACCAGACAATACACCTGTGCTCCCAACAGCATCGCGGAAGGGCCCATAGAAGGCGGAAGCATATTTGGCGCTGTAGGCCATAATTTGAACATTTGTATAGCCGGCTTTATCAAGCTCCGTACGAATGGCTCCTATGCGGCCATCCATCATATCGGAGGGTGCAATTATATCTGCCCCCGCACCGGCTTGTAAAACGGCTTGCTGAACAAGCACTCCAACAGTTTCATCATTAAGAATATGTCCGCCTTCAACAATACCGTCTTGGCCGTGACTGGTGTAGGGGTCAAGCGCTACATCCGCGAGTAAGCCAATATCAGGTACAGCGTCCTTAATGGCTTTCATCGCTTTATTGATAAGGTTGTTTTCATTCAGGGCTTCATCACCACGTTCAGAACGAAGGTTAGCAGGTGTGTTGGGAAACAAAGCAATGCACGGAATGCCAAGGGCAGATGCTTCTTTGGCTTCTTGCACTGCTTGGTCAATACTGAGGCGGTAAACGCCCGGCATGGATTTTACCTCGTCACGTACGTTGGTGCCGTCCTTAATAAAAAGCGGCCAGATGAGGTCATCCACTGTTATAGTGTTTTCGCGTACAAGGCGGCGAGACCAGTCCGTTGCTCTGGGACGACGTAGACGTGTATTTGGAAAGCGAGCAGTCATAGATAAAATCCTAATGAACCATAGTTTCAGTTACACTAACGAAAGCATGCATTTCTGTCACGCGGCATTGTGTCATAGGAAAAGAAGAAATTATGTTCAATTTTGCTACAATTTTAGCTTTAACAAAGAGTTAGGACTTGTGGAACAGAGTAGCGTACACGATTCGATGAAAAATCGATTTAAATATCAGGCAAACTAAATCCTTCTGATAATTCAGAGGGAAAACGAAATAGGCAGATATAAAATGAGTGGCTATGATTTTAATGATCCAAGGTTTCTTTTCCTAGATATATTATCTTTGGTTGAGCGCTTGCACAGGCGGTTGCTCGACGTATTAAAAAACCATCTTGAGCATATAGGTAAAAACGACCTAAACCCAGTTCAGGCCTTGCTTTTGCATAATATTGGCGAAAACGAAATGACAGCCGGTGAGCTTAAAACGCGTGGGTATTATCAAGGTTCAAATGTATCCTATAATTTGAAAAAACTTGTTGAAATGGGGTACCTGCGTCATGAGCGTTCTGATTATGATCGGCGGGCTGTTCGTATTTCGTTAACAGATAAAGGGTATGAAATAAGAAGCTTAATGGATGAACTATACCAACGGCATCTGGATGAATTGATGCACGATGACTTAATTGCGCACGACGAATTGAAGCATTTGAGGAAAAATTTACGTAACCTTGAACGCTTTTGGTCAGATAAAATACATTTTGGCCTTTAATCGTACGGAGTTTGGTCTTAAATATATAATCCATGGGCCTGCGACATTTTCACCGCTGGACTAGGCGGGGCTAGTTGTTGTAAGAGCTTGTAGTGTCAAATTATACTGTGTCAAAACTGGCGGATAGACGCGATGGATTATGAAAAAATCTTTGCTGAGGCGATTGAAGCAATAAAAGCAGAAGGCCGTTATCGGGTTTTTGCCGATATTTCGCGGGAGCGAGGAAATTTTCCTCGGGCGGTACGCCACGATGCAGGGGATAATGCGCGTAGCATTACTGTTTGGTGTTCAAATGACTATCTTGGCATGGGACAGCACCCCAAAGTTTTGGATGCTATGCATAGGGCGCTTGATGAAACGGGCGCGGGTGCTGGTGGTACACGCAATATTGCCGGAACAAACCATTATCATGTACTGCTAGAGCGGGAGCTCGCAGATTTACACGGTAAACAATCGGCTCTTTTATTCACATCGGGGTATATTTCAAACGAAGCAACACTTTCAACGGTGGCGAAGTTATTGCCGGGATGTATTGTATTTTCTGATAGTCTTAATCATGCTTCAATGATTCAAGGAATTCGTAATAGCGGTGCCCAGCGCCATATTTTCCGTCATAATGATCTGGAACACCTTGAAGAGCTTTTGATGGCTGCTGATCCGTCAGCGCCTAAAATCATCGCTTTTGAATCTGTATATTCGATGGATGGTGATATTGCCCCGATTGAAGCTATCTGTGACCTTGCAGACAAATACGGCGCGATGACCTACTTGGATGAAGTGCATGCTGTTGGCATGTATGGCCCCCGGGGTGGTGGTGTTTCTGAACAAGAGGGCCTGGCGGACCGGTTGACAATTATTGAAGGCACCCTTGGCAAAGCTTTTGGTGTCATGGGTGGGTATATTACATCCTCAAAGTCGCTGGTTGACGTCATTAGAAGCCATGCGTCAGGGTTCATTTTTACAACGGCACTAAGCCCTGTCCTTGCGGCAGGGGCTCTTGCAAGCATCAGGCATTTAAAAGCCAGCTCTTCAGAGCGTGAAGCGCAACAAGAAAAAGCGGCTTTGCTTAAAATGCGTATGAAAGATGCTCATTTGCCTGTTATGGATTCTGTAAGCCATATTGTTCCCCTCTTTGTAGGCAATCCTGTTCTTTGCAAAGAAGTGTCAGATGTGTTGCTGAATGAATATGGTATTTATGTGCAACCCATCAATTACCCCACGGTGCCGCGGGGGACTGAACGCCTACGCTTCACGCCGGGGCCCTTGCATGATGAAAAGGCCATGGATGCCCTTTTAGAAGCGCTTGCGGATGTGTGGAAGCGCCTTGGCTTAGCACGGGCTGTTGCTGTATAGTTAAGCCTATGACTTTTCCTGAACGTATCATTGTTGAATTTATCACTGTGGGCAACACCCTGAAGGTGTGCGCTATATGTGAGGATACGGGCCGTGAGGTTACGATGGTGGGCGATCCACGCGCCAGCAGGGCAGAGTTGAAACGACTTGCTGCTAATAAACTTAGATATGTTATGCGTAAGGAAGCTGAGCAGAAAGCTGGCGCTCAAAAAGGTATCATTGTTTAGCGATTTTTAACGGTGGCGGATTAATTTTTTTACTTGGGAATACTTGTTACCGTTTTTTTCCAAGCCCTATTTTCTTTGCAAACTCAGAACGTTTCGAGGCATAAGCCGGTGCAACCATGGGATAGTCTGCGGGCAGCCCCCATTTTGCACGATATTCCTCTGGGGTCATGCCATAATGAGACCTGAGATAGCGTTTAAGCATTTTCAGTTTCTTACCGTCTTCAAGGCAAATAATATACTCTTCAGTGAAGGATTTTTTAATAGGCACGGCAGGCTTGCTGGGTATGAGAGACTGCTTTTTGTTACCGAGACCCTGCAAACAGCTATAAATCATCTCGATCAGAGCGGGTATGTCGGCAGAGGCAACACTGTTGTTACTAACATAGGCGGTTACAATTTCTGCAGTAAATTTAAGGGTATCATCACTGGATGTTGAAGTAGGCATACTGTCAGACATGTAAATTTTGCTCCGATTTACTCAACCGCATTTCCTAAAATAAGCTACATATTAACATTACAGTAAGTAAATCTTAGGTTAACACAACTGATATTGAGTGAATAAATACTATATTTAAGTAATATGCTACCCTGATTATTACCCAAATCTTTTATGAATATATGCATTGCCCCTATCGTCGTGTGGCGGCATTCCGCGAAAGAGTACCATATTTTGGAAGCTTTTCTTGGGTTGTGCCTACATCTGTGATATTCACCGGCAAGTTGCTATATTTTCTGGTTAGTTTTCAGCGTACATAGCAAGCTCTCAGTCGGGATATTTGTAATGAGCACACATCATATTGCTGTTGCCAGTGACCACGCTGGTTATGATCTGAAAGAAGAGTTGAAACAGTATCTTGTTTCAAAGGGGTTTGATGTCCTTGACCTGGGTACCCATAGTAAAGAATCCGTCGATTATCCTGATTTTGCGGCGGCTATGGGCAAAGCTATTGAAAAGAATGAGACCACAAGGGGCATTCTTATTTGCGGAACGGGTATTGGTATTTCCATCGCGGCGAACCGAAACCCTGCAATACGTGCGGCACTGTGCCAGTCGGGCCTCGCGGCAAAGTTGGCGCGTCAGCATAATGATGCCAATGTTTTGGCGCTCGGGGCACGTTTGATTGGTATTGAGACGGCGCTAGACTGTGTTGAGGCGTTTCTTGCTACTGATTTTGAAGGGGGCCGCCATCAGCGGCGTGTAGATAAAATGGGGGCAACCCCGTAAGTTCTATTTTGAACTTTCTTGTGGCCCAGTTGGGACAGAACTATTTGTTTATTTTCTGATTACGTAGGGACTTTTTTTCATAATGACTGATTTTACACAGGACGGTTTCTTCACAGCAGGCCTAGCTGAGACAGACAAAGACGTGATGGCATCCATTCAAGGAGAGCTCTACCGCCAGCAAACCCAGATTGAGCTTATTGCCTCTGAAAATATCGTGAGCCGAGCCGTACTTGAAGCCCAAGGCTCTGTGCTAACAAATAAATATGCAGAGGGCTATCCTGGTCGTCGGTATTATCAGGGGTGTCACCATGTTGATGTGGCTGAAAGCCTTGCTATTGAACGGGCAAAAAAGCTTTTTGATGCTGCTTTTGTGAATGTCCAACCGCATTCTGGTGCCCAAGCAAATGGTGCTGTTATGCTCGCTCTTACACAGCCTGGCGATACAATTATGGGGATGTCGCTTGATGCAGGGGGCCACCTTACGCACGGGGCAAAACCAGCGCTTTCAGGCAAATGGTATAACGCCGTTCAATATGGTGTACGCCGTGAAGACGCCCGCATTGATTATGATGAAGTGGCGGCGATGGCTAAAGAACATAAGCCGACGATAATCATTGCAGGCGGTTCTGCCTATCCCCGTGTGATTGATTTCAAACGGTTCCGCGAAATTGCAGACAGCGTTGGGGCATATTTATTTGTTGATATGGCACATTTTGCGGGTCTAGTTGCAGGCAAAAAACACCCTAATCCCCTTGAATATGCCCATGTTGTTACAACAACAACACACAAGACATTACGCGGCCCGCGGGGCGGCATGATTCTCACCAATGATGAGGTAATCGCTAAAAAAATTAATTCAGCAGTATTTCCCGGCCTGCAAGGGGGGCCTTTGATGCATGTTATTGCCGCAAAAGCTGTAGCTTTTGGCGAAGCGCTTCGTCCCGAGTTCGCAAAATATGCTGAGCAAGTCATCGTGAATGCACAAAGCCTCGCGGCGCGCCTTGTTGAAAAGGGTTTTGATATTGTCTCTGGTGGTACTGATACGCATGTCGTTCTCGTAGACCTGCGGCCTAAAGGTGTTACGGGTAAGGCTGCTGACGAGGCGCTTGAGCGTGCGCACATGACCTGTAATAAAAACGGCGTACCCTTTGACCCGGAAAAACCTTTTATCACCTCTGGTATTCGTCTTGGTACGCCAGCGGGAACAACACGCGGTTTTGCTGAGACAGAATTTATTGAAATTGCGGATATGATCACGGAAGTGCTCGATGGACTGGCTGCAAACCCTGAAAATAATGAGGCTGCTGAAGCTTCTGTCCGGGTAAAAGTGGCTGATTTATGTGAACGCTTCCCAATCTACCAAAATTTGGGTTAAGGTATTGTTTGGGTGCAGTGGGGAGCTGTGCCCGAATAACGTTTAGTATGAGGGAGTAGGGCTTTATGCGGTGTCCGTTTTGTCAGAACGAAGATACGCAAGTGAAAGATTCCAGACCAACGGATGATAAATCAGCCATTCGTCGTCGTCGTTTTTGTCCGGCATGTGGTGCACGCTTTACCACGTTTGAACGGGTGCAGCTAAGAGAGCTGACAGTCCTTAAAAAGACAGGGCGCCGTGTCCCTTTTGAGCGAGACAAGCTTGAACGTTCACTGGATATTGCTCTTAGGAAGCGGCCTGTTGACGTTGACCGTGTTGAGCGCATGATCAATGGGATAGTGCGCCGACTCGAATCGACTGGCGAATCAGATATAGATTCGGAAACCATAGGAAAACTGGTTATGGAAGGTCTTGAAAGCCTCGATCAGGTTGCTTATGTGCGCTATGCTTCTGTTTACAGGAATTTCCGCGAAGCGTCTGATTTTGAAAAGTTCCTCGGAAAGATGTCAGGGCAAGAGGACGAATTCGTAGAAGATAATTAAAGGATTATCTATGTCGGCGGAACTGGTCGCAATTTTTTTTGCATGTGGTGTAGCCATATGGGCAGCAAATAGACAAAAAACCGACGATGACGAATAGAGGAACTGTATTTGTCTAACGACATAACATGGATGAAAAGCGCTCTTGCTCTTGCGCGGCGCGGCCTTGGTAATGTGGCACCTAACCCTGCGGTTGGGTGCCTTATTGTTAAGGGCAATAAGGTGATGGGCCGAGGGTGGACACAGCTCGGTGGCCGCCCGCATGCAGAAACTGAGGCTCTGGCACAAGCTGGCAGTAACGCACAGGGGTCAACAGTATATGTAACCTTGGAGCCTTGTGCCCATTATGGCAAAACACCACCATGCGCTGAGGCCTTAGTCCGCGCAGGAGTCGCAAGAGTGGTTATTGCTACACAGGATCCAGATGCACGGGTGTCGGGGCAGGGTATAGAAATCCTGGAAAAGGCTGAGATAGAACTTACGCTCGGGGTGCTTGCCGCTGAGGCACAAGAGCTCAATGAGGGGTTCTTTTGCAAAGTAAATTCTGGCCGTCCCAGCTTTTCGCTTAAAATGGCGATGACAATAGACGGTAAAATTGCGACATCTGGACAAGAAAGCAAGTGGATTACGGGCGTTGCAGCGCGGCAGTATGGCCACATGCTTCGGGCTCAACATGATGCAATTCTTGTTGGGGTTAACACCGTCCTTGCAGACGACCCTGATTTATCCTGTAGGATAACGGGCCTAATCCACAGATCACCAACTAAAATTATCCTCGATAGTGATCTGCGTACCCCACCCACGGCAAAATTTTTTAAGAGCAGCCCTGATGTGGCTACTCTTGTCATCGCAAATAAGCCTATGGAAACGAGCGCAAAAGCAAAGGCGCTTGCTGCCGCTGGGGGGCAGCTTCATTATGTCAATAATGTGCATGATGTTGCTGAGGTGGCGCGGTTGCTGGGAACGATAGGCTTTACACGTATTCTTGTAGAAGGCGGCGGGCAGGTGCATGCCTCGTTTTTGAAGGCAAATATGGCTGAGACTATGTTTGTTTTTACCGCAGGTAAGATTATTGGCGAAGACGGGATTGCTGGAATTGGAACTATGTCCCTTGCCGAACTTGCAAGGGCACCCCACTTTACACTAACCAAACACCAAAAAATTGGTGCGGATTTACTTGCAACCTATAAGAATGCGGGGTAACTCAAGGCCCATGTTTACAGGAATTGTTACAGATGTGGGGAGCGTGCGCTCCATCGATGGCAAGGGCGATCTGCGTATTGCCTTTGAAACAGATTATGATACACGGTCTATTGACATAGGGGCGTCTATTGCATGTTCGGGTGTTTGTTTGACGGTTGTTGAAAAAGGCCCCAGCCCGGAAAAAGGCCATGCCAATAACGGCCCCAGCATCCAAAAAGGCAAAGGGTGGTTCTCTGCGGATGTATCCCGAGAAACCCTGAATGTTACAAACCTTGGGGCGTGGCAAACAGGAACGCTTGTTAATCTTGAGCGCTCTTTAAAGCTTGGCGATGAGCTTGGGGGCCATATTGTGACAGGCCATGTGGACTGTGTTGGGACAATGGTTGCTTTCGAATCAATAAACGAATCAATTCATATGGTGATTCGAATTGATTCGGAAAAAGGCGGCCACGTTGCACAAAAGGGCAGTATTGCTGTCAATGGGGTGTCTCTAACCGTGAACAAAGTTCAAGACTTAGAGGATGGTACACATTTTTCGGTTAATATTATCCCGCACACGCAGGAGGTGACTAGCTTTCGTACAGCGAAGGTTGGGGACCTGGTAAATGTTGAATTTGATATTTTGGCGCGTTATGTAGCACGCCTTCAAGAAAAGGGCTGATGTGGTGCCGCATAATTTTTTATCCCCGATTGAAGATGTTATTGAAGATGCCCGGCGTGGAAAAATTTATATCCTTGTTGATGACGAAGACCGTGAAAACGAAGGGGACTTGATTGTTCCAGCAGAAATGGCCACGCCAGAAAATGTAAACTTCATGGCGAAATATGGCCGGGGTTTGATTTGTCTGCCGCTTAGTCAGGCAAGGGTTAAAGAACTTGGCCTTGATTTAATGAGCACGAATAATCAATCCCGCCATCAGACTGCCTTCACAACTTCGATTGAAGCAAAGACGGGTGTCACAACGGGTATCTCTGTGGCAGACCGTGCGCGAACGATTGAAGTTGCGATTGACCCTAAAATGGGTAAGGACGACATTGCGACGCCAGGCCATGTGTTTCCCCTTATTGCCAGAGATGGTGGTGTTCTTGTGCGGGCAGGGCATACAGAGGCGGCGGTTGATATTTCTCGCCTTGCTGGCCTCAACCCATCGGCAGTGATCTGTGAGATTATGAATGAAGACGGTACGATGGCACGGTTGCCTGACCTTGTTCAGTTCGCAAAAGAACATGATTTAAAAGTCGCCACTATTCGTGACCTAATCGCCTACCGCTTAAAGCATGATAAGCTTGTCGAAAGAGTTTCAGATACGGAACTGCGCCGCAAGAGCGGTAAAGAATGGCGGGTGTCGGTTTACCGGGCAGCAGATGATGGTAAAGAAACGGTTGCTTTAACCCTTGGCAATATTAGCGGCAATGAGCCTACGTCTGTACGTATGCATTCTTTGAACCCTTTTGAAGATTTGCTGGAGATGGACCATCCGCGTAGCGGTCAACTATCACGGGCGATGAATGCCATTGAAGCTGATGGTAAAGGCGTTGTGGTTCTTTTCCCCGGTATGGCAGCCTTGCGGCCATCTGAAATGGTTAAAGGAAAGCTTCCGCCTAAAGAAAATGGCGCCCTCCGCGATTATGGTATCGGGGCTCAAATCCTGCGGGATCTTGGCGTTGGGCATATGATACTCTATTCAAATACAGCAGGGCATGTAATTGGGCTTGAAGGGTACGGGCTTGATATTGTAGAACACCGCAAAATCCCTGAATAAGTTATGATTCAGGCACGTTGAGAAAAATTCTTAATTTTATACCCTGTTTCTGGTTTATACACCGCGTCTGGTTTATATCCTGTGGCGGGTTACCGAGTTTGAGGACCTATTATGTCGAAGCCGCACCTTCTTATTGTTGAAGCGCGTTTTTATACAGACCTTGCAGACGAGCTTGCTGCGGGTGCTATTGAGGCTATTGAGGCTGCGGGTGGCACATGGGAGCGCATTGACGTGCCTGGTGCGCTTGAAATCTCTGCGGCTATTAAGTTTGCGCACAAGGGTAACGCTGTATCCTATGATGGTTATATTGCGCTCGGGTGTGTTATTCGGGGTGAAACAACACACTATGACTATGTGTGCGGTGAAAGCGCTCGGGGGCTAACGAACCTCGCCCTTGATCATGATCTGGCAATTGGAAACGGTATACAAACGGTTGAAAATGATGCTCAAGCGTGGGCCCGCGCAAAACGTAATGATAAAAACAAAGGCGGCGGGGCGGCAAAGGCTGCGCTTGCA
>Ga0316208_1003095_pt1 | contig 12462 bp, 7 predicted proteins | sample 3monopyrite_MG_FD_204944 | JGI IMG/M metagenome (GOLD analysis project Ga0316208, IMG submission 204944) | Microbial mat bacterial communities from mineral coupon in-situ incubated in ocean water Damariscotta River, Maine, United States -... | ecosystem: Environmental > Aquatic > Marine > Coastal... | reverse complement strand
TGGGGAAGTCGCGGGTCATCGGGCAGCACCGGCGGCTGTTGTCGTAACCGACTGTTCTCGACTTCGAGTTGTCTCGTTCGCAGCCGGGCATCGGCAAGGTGCTGTTCGAGACGCGCGATGTGCCGCTGCTGTTGTTCGTTGACCCGTCTGAGTCGGGCGATGTCTTCTGTCTTTTCTCTGGCCCGCTGCGCCTGAGTCTCCCGACTGCGCAGCAAAACCGCCGCCACAACTCGCACCGGCGACTTGAACCGACGCACCTGAGTAAACCATGATCCAGCCACTGTTGCGTTCCTTCGCTCGAGTGAGAACTCGTGTTACTACACACGAGGGAGCGCAACAGTTTTCCGATTTCCCCGCAAACCCAATCCATCCAGCTTCCGCTCATTGCATCAGCCCCGGACCACCCTGCAGGCGGTGCCCACCCTGACTGCGCATGGCGGCCGTCGATTTCCGGGGTCGTGGCCGCGGCTCCGAACCCACCCGCGAGAGACTCATTTGCCGGTTGCTTCCCTCAGGAGCGACATCACCTTCGAGAGGTGTTTGCTGTAGTTCGGGCCGCGGTCATTCCGCACCATCGCGAACACGGTATGCGTCCGGGGATTTACCACAAGCTGTGTCCCGCAACCACCGCCGTGGCCGTAACTCCCGGTGCCAAGGTGTCCGCTGTCGCGCAGGCCGATGCCGTACCGCATGTCGACTGTCGGAAAATACGGCTTCAGCGACGTGGGCAGAATTGCCTGGTAGGTCTCTTCCGAAAACAACTCCCACTCACCGTACCGGCCGTGGTTGTCCAGCAGCACTCCGATCCTCGCCATGTTCTCGGCAGAGAATCCCGTGCCTCCGGGCAGGATGTTGCGAATTCCAAGCGGCTCGTAAATGTCGCGTTCCATCGCGTCCCAGTAGTTGCGTCCGCGCAGCAGTTCGACCGCCCGAACCGACAGAATGACGCCGACAACTCCGTATCGGTGCCGGGCTCCCGGCTCCCACTCACGGCGACAGTGAGCGATCAGGCTTTCATGCCAGGTGTGAAAGTAGAACAGACGTCGGAAGGCGAGTTCCCACGGAAAATAAATCCCGGTGGCGTGAACGTGCGCGGCGCGGTACGTCAGATTCTGATCCCGTGGTGTGTTGAATTCTGGAAGGTGCCTTCCGATGGGCTCGTCGAGTTTCAGAAATCCCCGGTCGATGTACGTTGCAAGCTGAACTCCGATCAGAGGCTTCATCGCCGAATGCAACAGCATTGGAGTGTCGACCGTCACCGGCTTGTCTTCGAGCGTTCCGTAGCCTTTGGCAAGAACGATGACGCCATTCCGGGCGATGACAACCCCCATTGGATCCTTCGCCGCCGCGTACCAGTCGTCGAGGCTTGATTCGATGCTTCGAATCTCTGATTCAGAGATGCTCGCTTCAGCCAGTGAAGCCGAGCGAAGCACGGGCGCGGGTTTATCGTTCAGGGGCCGAGGTTTCGGAATCAGTAAAGGCTTGTCTTCGAGTCCCATAAGTTTCCGTTTCAGAAGCACATGGCGAGTCGCGTTTTCCATCTGTCGCTGACCCGGTCGCACTGCTTCCGTCGCATCGCCAGATTCGAGCAACGCAGCAAGTTCGACGGCTCCAACTTCGGTAGTACGCCACCAGTCGATAATGGTATCGACGCGCGATCGCTCACCATCTTGATGAGCATCCGGAACAGGTTGTCCCTTGTGGTTTGCCGCCAGTTGCTTCAGGTCGATGCTCGGAGGCACGCAGCAGCACGTCATCGCTCGCCGCAATGACGGACCGCTCGGTGTGGGAGCTTCTCCGTATGCGTAGTAGCTCCCAGACTTCGCGGCGACTTCGACTTCTTCCAACCGTTCGTTGAACCAGCGAGTTGGAATCACAGGCCGGTCAACAACCGTCGCCACCAGCTCCGAGAATTCCCACTTCAGGTCGGGCAGCGTCTGTTCCACCGCCAGGATGAAACCGCCTTCGGGGCGGAAGTGCTGCTCGCCAAAGCGTTCCTTGAGTTCCGCTTTCTTCTTCAGGACATCGCGGTCATTAGATGCTGTTTGCGCAACAGCAGTTGACGCTAACTCACAAACGGCACCCGAAATGGTGGCGAGAGTCACGATAGCCGCGAGTAGTACGGTCGAGGTTTTCATCCAATGGATCATAGCGGCAGACGACGTCGATCCGGATCATTGACACTGGCGACACGCCGCTAAACAGGCCGTGCAATAACTACTCGGACGCTGACCTCTGCAGTGCAAGCAACGGGTAGGCAGTTCCGCTGTAAGTGATGAAGTGCCATTTGTCGGTGTTGAGCGACCGGGTCCACCAGCGGCCGGATTCACGCTGGTTCTTCCGGAGCCATGTCAGACCCTGCTGCAAAGCAGCGTCGTCGTTGGGAACATCAGATTCCTGAAGGACCAGCAGAGCCAATCCGGTCATGTGCCCGTCGCTGGGTTCGCTCTCGAATTCAGGCTCATCCCGCAGCTTCCCGGCGCGATTGCCACCGCCCCATTGCTCGGGAGTCGCAAACTGCCGCATTGACCAGCCACCGTCGGGCTTCTGTTTCTGACGGATCAGTTTGACGATGGCCTGTTGCTGCTCGGCGTTGAGAATTCCGTCAAGCCGCAATGACGTCCACAATTGAAGCACGCTTGCGTAATCGTGCGGAGGCTTCGTCTCGCGAATGTACTTTTTCAGTAGATCGATCTTTGCCCGCAACTCGTCGTCCTCACCGAGCAAAGCCGTCCACCCCGGCGCCGAAGCGACAGCCATCGCTGCCATGTGAGCCTCCTGGTAAGCACTGGATTCAAACGGAGGCCAGCACGTCAGCGAGTGCCACGTTCCTTCCTTGTTCTGCAACTCAAACGTCAGTCGCAAAGCTTTGTCCGTTTCCGGCGACAGCTTCTTCGAGACGTGCGCATCCCACTCGGCCAACCCAGCCGCGATGTAGATCACCTGAGCCGGCCGCGTTCCGCTGCGACGCATCTTTCGGGCTCCGAGTTTGCTCAGTATCTCCAACTGGTCGACGAAGAACTGTCGAGTCTCTTTTAACGGTGCACCAAGCGTCGGTGTCAGAGCCGGACGGATGAAAAGGTACGTTCCGTTGGTGTGGCAACTGACGCAATTCTTCTGTTGGCTCCAGGCAATCGCTCCGTGATCCAGATGCTGAGAAGCCTTGTCGACCGAAAGGTCGATCACGAGTTCATCGGCCCGAGCGGCGGCGACTTTGATCTCGCCGGCCTCGTACTGGTTGGGAAGTTCATCCGCGCCGCAAGCGGAAGCGCCAGTCAGGACAGCGACAAAGCCGGCTATCAGCAATACAGAGTTATGTGACACGGTAAATATCTCCTTGAACTTTCTTTGATCAAATCGAACTTACGCTTAACCTCAGACGGCGTACCGGCGAATGACGTCTTCGTTGACCTCGATGCCCAGGCCCGGCGTTTGGGGAACGGATACTACGCCGTCAACAACTTCGAATGGTTCATTGACGATCTCGGTGCGCCACGGGTTTTCCGACAGGTCGAGTTCCAGCAACGGCGTGTCGGTCGGCAGTCCCCAGTGCGGATCGGGCAGCAGCGACAACAACTGAACCGACGCGGCAATCGAGATCGCTCCGCCCCAGCAATGAGGAATGCAGCGGATGCCCGACAGAGCGGCCAGCTCGCCGATGAAAAGTGCTTCACCGATCCCGCCGCACAATGCCGCGTCTGGCTGAATGATGTCCACCGCTCGGCGGTCAATCAAATCTTTGGCGGCAATTCGTGAATCAACCGCTTCCCCACCGGCCAGAGGTAGCGGCAGCTTATCACGCAACTTGGCATACCCCGCATAACGAGGAGACTGCGGCAATGGTTCCTCGAAAAAGTCGAAGTTCAGCTCGTCGAGAACCCGCCCCATTTGCACAGCGGACCGCAGCGTGTAGGCAGCGTTGCCGTCGACCATCAGCCGCACATCCGGCCCGACGGCATCCCGGACAGCCTTCGCGACTTTCGCTTCGCGAGCCACGCTGTAACGACCGAGCCTCATCTTCAGCGCTTTGAATCCCTCGGCTGCCTTCTCCGCTGCCTGTCGAGGATACAGATCTTCCGGCTGCTCGCCGTCGATGTAATTCATGGTCGATCCGTAAACCGGGACGCGATCACGGAACCGGCCACCGAAAAGATCCGCGACCGGAAGTCCGAGAACCTTGCCTCGTAAATCATTCAAGGCCATGTCGACCGCGCCGACGGCCAGGCCATTGCCGAAGTTCGCTCCCCACAACTGCCGCCACAGCTTTCGATGCCGCAACGGATTCTGCCCGATCAGCAGCGGTGCGAGTTGTTCGTCGATCGTCCCCTGTGCTCCGCTGATCGGCCCGGTTTCGCCCCAACCAACCAGTCCAGCGTCGGTCTCGATCTTCACGATCAACGCCGAGCGAGTTCGACTGAGCGGAACCGATACCGAAACACCAAACGGTCGTTTCAACTTGTGCAGCAGTTTGAAAGTGGTGACGGACGTGATCTTCAGATCTCGCGACTCAGCCGCAGCATCCTCAGCCGCTTCCTGCTCAGCGGCGGCTACCCACCGTGTGGGGGCGGAGAAAGTTGCCGACCCCGCCATAAACCCGGCGGTCGCTCTGAGTAGGTCGCGGCGGTTGCCTTGCAGAAACATTGAACTCTCCAGTCGTGTAAACCGATCATCTGAGTTTCCCACAAAACCGTGCAGGTTTCAGTGAATTGTTGTCTTCGAAGTCAGTTTCGCAACGCTGCGAGGCTGTGGTTTTTCGTAGGGTGTGACAAGCGGAGCGAATCAAACGGCTGGTGTGCCGGCGCGGTCAGCCATCTGAGTTCGAAGCAGTCAGGATGGCTCTCAGATCTCCGCGCCGGCACACCCCGACGACCGTTCAGCCCGCTGGTCACACCCTACAATTGCAAAACTCACAGCCTTTGCGTGTGTGACATCACTCAGCGATGGCACGGGCGACGCCGTGACGCACCAGCCAGTCGGACGCTCGCGCAGGCCAGGTTCCGATGTCCGAATTCTTGACCGACCGCATGCCGTATCCGTGTCCGCCGTTTCCGTAAACATGCAGTTCGGCCTGGACGTTGTGCTGCTTCAGCCCGGCGTAGATCAAAACGCTGCCCATCGACGATGAGCGGTCGTCGTGCGTGTGGACGATGAACGCCGGCGGCGACTTTGCATTCAGTTGAATTTGCGGAAGCAGCTTCTGAGTCTTCGCGTCGTAAGCATTCCACGGGTAAATCAGCAATGAGAAATCCGGTCGACAGGACTGCTTGTCGACATCGTCGAGAGCATCGTAAGCAGCGACTCCGTCAGCCGTGTGAAGAATCGCTCCCACCTGGCCGCCAGCTGAAAATCCCAGAATGCCAATCTGATTCTTGTTGATGTGCCACTTTTCGGCATTGGCTCGAAGCAGCCGAATCGCCCTTTGGCCATCCTGCAATGGTCGCCGCCACGCAGGCTCGTCCTTCGGCGTGACTTCATTCGTTCGGTATCGCACCACGAAAACCGAAACGCCGTGAGCGTTCAGCCACGGAGCCGCTTCCGAACCCTCTTTGTCCGGAACAACCTTCGAGAAACCACCACCGGGCAGGACGACGACGGCGGCTCCGTTTGGCTCTTTTGCGAGGAACACATCGATCGTCGGCTTCCTGATATTGACCACGCGTGTCACCGGCGGCTCTTCGCCATCACGCGGTGGCTGAGCGATTCCAACGTCATGAGACGTTTCCCCCGGAGCCAACCCCGGCCAGACGGGGATCGATACCCCGGACAGGTCTCGTGCCGCTTCCGTCATGGACGTGGACACGCAAACCAACAGCATCCCCAGCAGCGTGGACAGAGGGGCTAAACGATGTTCAGTCGCTCGCATGGTGACTTCTCCCTGATTGATTTTCTTCCGCGGTGGTGGCCCGCGCTCCGTGAACCTGATCGATTATCGCGTCCAGGACTTCGTGATCTGCCGGAAGATCTGAGTCGAGCACCTTGCGAAGTGGGATCGGCGTTTCATCCATTCGGTACGCCGTGCCAGGCCGATGAATGCCGTAAACGGCTGTTGTGAACTGCACCGTCCCGGGCACTCGGCTGTTGGCTCCAGCGTGATCAAGAATCACGGATGGTAACTTGCCAAGCCAGGCTCGGGCAGCGTCGGACAGTTTTTCGATGCCCTCGGTGCCGACCAGGACGACTGCATCAACCTCGTGACGTTCCAGCATGTCGTTCGCCGTGAATTCGCCAGGATTGTAACGCGGGTAGGTACGATTCAGATTGACGCTGAAGGGATAGCCCGTCTGCCAGCACAGCACGCTGTCGGCCCCCGCGACATCGCCAGGAATTCTCATCCGTCGCACGACGAACCTGGTGTGACGATTCAGGTCGGTGACCAACTGCAGCAGAGCGTCGACATTGACATGTGGAATTCCGTGCCGAGTCAGTCCCAGTCCGAAGAACGCCGCTCCATAGCGGCACTTCTTCATCCGATTCGCCAGATCAACCAGCGTCTCGCGCGGAACACCGCCAACAACCGATGCGTCAAGCGGGAAGCCGCTCACGAGACCTCGCAGCGCCCATAAGACTTCGAAGTCGCTTCCAGCTTCAACCTGAATGAACGTGTCGGCGAGTTCGGAACTGTCGGAAGGCTTCACGTCGACAACGACAACGTGCCGGGCCGACCTGCCACCAGCAACAAACTGCCCCGGCGCATCGACAAAGCGTTCGATATGCCGAGGGTGACTCTTCGACGGATTACTTCCCCAATAGATCACCAGGTCTGAACGGTTCCGAATCTCACCAAGCGAGCACGTGCTCTCGCCCACACCCTGCAACGCAACAATTGACGGCGCATGACACGTGGAAGCCGTCGTGTCGATGCAGGCTCCGATCGTGTCGGCCAGGTGGACCGCCGATCGCTGACCGGGAGTGCTGCTGCCCGAGAGCCCGTAAATCAACGGCGATTCCGACCGCGCCAGGATTCCGGTCGCGTGCCGAACGGCCTCGTCTAACAAAACCGGTTGCCCCTCGATCGAGCACGACGGTTTGTCAAAAGACGACTGACCGAGCAGCCACGGTTCTGCCAACGCACAACCCGGAGACACCCCCACGACTCGCCCATCAGCGACGGTCAGCTTCAGGTCGTCGCACACGCATCCGCACATCGTGCAGGCGACATCTTTGAATATCTTCGTGCCGCTTTCACTCACTCCAGCCGATCCTCGTTGATGATTCGTAGGCTGGAACAAGCTCCGCGCAGTTCCGGCAGCTCAACGCCTCCAGATTGCCGGAACTGCGCGGAGCTTGTTCCAGCCTACAGTCGATTACAGCCGCACAATAATTAAGTCGTACTGCCGCTTTTTTATCGAATTGTCAGGCGAGAATGTCATGGACGACTCTCGCTTCTTCCACGCCGGTCAGCCGGAAGTCCAGCCCTTGAAATCGGTAGCTGAATTGTTCGTGGTGGATTCCCATGAGGTGCATGACGGTGGCGTGAAGATCCCGGACGTGGACTGGATTCTCGGCAACGTTGTAACTGAAATCGTCAGTTGCTCCGTACGTCGTCCCCGGTTTGATCCCGCCGCCGGCCATCCAGATCGTGTAACACCGCGGGTGATGATCCCGTCCGCCTTCGGGGCTGTCCCATTTCCCCTGGCCGGCAACTCCTCGACCGAACTCTCCACCCCAGATGACCAGCGTGTCGTCCAGCAGGCCGCGTTGTTTGAGGTCTCGCACCAGAGCGGCGCTGGCCTGATCCGTGTCCCGACAGCGCGCCGTGCACCAGCTGCGCAGCCGACTGTGATGGTCCCAGTCGGGGTGGAAGAGCTGGATGAAGCGAACGCCGCGCTCGGCCAGTCGTCGCGCGAGGATGCAGTTGGCCGCGTAGCTGCCGGGACGCCGCGAGTCCGGACCGTACAGTTCGAAGGTCGACTCGGGTTCGTCGCTGACGTCGGTCAGTTCCGGAACGCTGGCCTGCATCCGGTAGGCCATTTCGTACTGCTGGATCCGAGTCTCAATTTCCGGGTCGCGCGTCTGTTCAAAACGAAGCTGATTCAACTCTCCCAACCCATCGAGCATGTTCCGGCGCAAGTGCCGAGGCAGGCCGTCTGGATCGCGCAGGTAAAGAACTGGATCCTTCGCACTGCGAAGTTTGACGCCCTGATAAACCGACGGCAGAAATCCGCTGCCCCAGTAGTGGTCGTAAAGCGGCTGATCGCTGCCGCGCTTCATCTTCGAAAGAAGCACGAGGAAGTCCGGCAGGTCGCGATTGCTGCTCCCGAGCCCGTAGCTGAACCAACTGCCGATACTCGGCCGCCCGGTCAGGTGATGCCCTGTCAGAAAACGAGTCATCGCCGGCGCGTGGTTGATCTGGTCCGTCGTCATCGACTTCACAAAACACAGTTCGTCAGCGATTGCGCCAATGTGCGGCAACCAGTCACTGACCGTCGCTCCGGATTCGCCGTGCCGACGGAACTTTGAATGAGCAGGCATAACAAGTTGAGCTTTACCGGCTGTCATCGCCGTGAGACGTTGCCCGTTGCGAATGCTGTCTGGCAACTCCTTCCCGGCCATTTTGATCAGACCTGGCTTTTGATCGTACAGCTCAATCTGCGACGGACCTCCGGATTGAGTGAGGAAGATGATCCGCTTCGCCTTTGGTGCGAAATGGGTTCCGGCGAGCCTTCCTGCCGCCGCAGCCGCCTGCCCACTCCGCGTCTCACCATTCAGCACGTTCAGCGCCATCGCTCCGAGTCCGACTCCCGCGCCGCGGCCCAGGAAGTAGCGGCGGGTAACATCCAGTTCGGATTCCTCGATTGTCGACTCGGAATTGGTCAGGTCACTCATGAGTGATTCCTTCGTCCAGATTGAGCAGCAAATTCGCCAACAGCATCGTCGCCGCAATGTCGGCGGCGACCTTTACATCAGGAGCAGCCAACTGACCAACGGTCGTCAAAGTGATGGCTTCCTCTGGATGTTCCTCGTAGTAGGCCCTTGCCTTTTCGTACTGCGGAATCAGGACTCGGCCAAGTTCGTCACCGGTCGGCGTTCGACTGAGAATTCTCAGACACAGAAAATTGACTCGCTTCGCGATATCGATCGGAGCCGTCGCAATCGCCTTGTCAGCCAGCGTTCGGGCCGCTTCCAGCGACGTCGTATCGTTGAGCAAAGTCAGCGCGTGCAACGGAGTGTTAGTTCGTCGAGGAACAACTTCACACGTTCGACGCATCGCTGAGTCAAACAGAAATGTTGGAGCACTCGTCCGCCGCCAGAACGCGTACAACGTTCGACGATACTGAGCCGGGCCGATGCTTGACTGATAAACGAACCGCCCCATGAACTGATCTCGCCAGACGCCCGGAGGCTGATACGGAAACACCGGAGCCCCGCCGGTCGCATCGTTCAACAGGCCGCTTGCCTTCAACGCCGCATCACGAATCATCCAACTCGGCAGCCGAAACCTCGCCCCACGAGCCAGCAACCGATTCTCCGGATCAAGCTCCAACAATTCTGTCGTCACCGAGCTGTCTTGCCGGTATGTCCTGCTGCTGACGATGGTTCGAACAAGGTGCTTCACGTCCCAACCGCTGTCCATAAATTCGACCGCCAGCCAGTCGAGCAATTCCGGATGAGTCGGCGACTCACCCTGAAGGCCGAAATCAGCAGGCGTCCGAACCAGTCCAGCTCCAAAGAACAATTGCCAGACCTGGTTGGTGATTACCCTCGCCGTGAGCGGATTCTCCTTCGAGGCAATCCAGCGACCCAGTTCGAGCCGACTCGAGACCTCAGCGGCGGGCATCTTTAAGACTGCCGGCAACACCGCTCGCTGAACCTCTTCGCCGTGCTTGTTCCAGACGCCTCTTTCCAGAACATGCGTCTTGCGCGGCTCCTTCCGCTCGCCGAGCACCATGACGGACTGCTCGCCGGCCGCCTTCTTCGCCGCAGCCAGTTGGCTCTTCGCGCGGTCGTTCCGTTTCTTCGCGGCCTGCCACTCGGCATGGTCTTCGAGAAACTGTTCGAAAAGCTGCTTCCGCAATCCACCATCAATGACGGAAGCAGCGAGCCCGCTCTTTTTCGATTCGCCATATCGTTCTGCCAGAAGCTCCAATGGCATCGATTTCAAAGAGCGAACAGCAGCGCCACGCTGATCAGTAACGCTCAAGCGGAAACGCCCCATCAGTTCTTTCGGCGCCAGAGAACGTTGCATCAGAACGATGTCCAACTCCTCGTCGCCGGCCAGGGTCAAAGGCTCACTCAGAGCAAACACCGCCGTATGAGGAACATCAGACGGCTTCGTTCGAGTCGTCCAGCCTTTGCGCGGATCATCGTCCAGCGTGTCACGAACGGTCTTGTAACTGGAATCCGTGCCGACCCCTTCGACATCGGCCACAGCAGACGCCAGACCAACTTCGCGGATCTGAGAGCTACCGCGTTTCCGAACCAGCAGTTTGACATTCGTCAGAATGAACTCGCCCGTTTCGCTGAACGAATACTTCCCGTCGGTGTGCGATTCGTGGGGAAAGACCTCCAACCGCAGCCCGGAAATACGGGCGATGTCTGAAACCTGCCGCGGTTCCATTAACGAGGTCGTAATGATGAAATCGTCTTGAGGAAATCCCGCAGGCGAAGACGTAATGATTGCGTACTTCTCCATTTCAAGCTGATAGCCTTCCGTGGTCGACAGTCGTTTGGGAATAACGGGATTCCATGCTCGAAAGCCTCTGCCGACTCTTACCAACTGTCGATTGAGCCAGACTTTGAATTCTTCCTCGGACCGCGACCGCACATCAGCCAGTTCGGCGTCCGCCCGTTTAACCAGAGCTGACGCCTCATCGACCGCCTGTTGGGCATACGGCGACTTGTACTTGAAATAAGGCTTCGCGGCGCTGCGAGCGGCACCAGTTTCATCGATGCTGTTGAAGTAGGCTGTCAGGCTGTAATAGTCGCGTTGCGATACCGGGTCGAACTTGTGGTCGTGACACTGTGTGCAACCAAGAGTCAAACCCAGAAACAACGTGCCCGTCGTGTTGACTCGGTCAAGCACGTAGTCAACGCGGGATTCTTCCGGATCGCGACCGCCTTCACCGTTATTCATGTGGTTGCGATGAAAGCACGTCGCCAGTTTTTGCTCGGGAGTCGCGTTCGGCAAAAGATCGCCCGCAAATTGTTCAATCGTGAATTCATCGAACGGTTTGTTCTGATTGAAACTGTGAACGACCCAGTCTCGCCACGGCCAGTTCGTACGAGTCGAGTCGGACTGAAATCCGTCCGTATCACTGTACCGAGCCCCGTCCAGCCACCACATCGCCATCCGCTCGCCAAAATGCGGCGAAGCCAGCAGCTGTGTGATCAGATCATCCCAGTCTTTCTCCGCCGGCGACGGCGGGAAGTTCTCAACAAGTTCCGCATCGGGCGGCAAGCCAGTCAGGTCGAACGAAAGCCGCCGAATCAACGTGTGCGTTTCCGCCTGCCTGGCGAGATGACGCTCCTGTTCGGCGAGTCGCTTTTCGACGAAATAGTCGATCGCGTGCTGTGCGTCCGTCGGCACGGGCGCGCGTTCAGGTTTAACAAAAGCCCAATGCTCGCCCCACTGAGCCCCCTGACGAATCCACTCTTTCAGCGTCTCGATCGATTTCCGATCAAGCGGCTTCTTGTGAGAATCAGCAGGCGGCATCACAAGGTCAGGATCGGTCGACGCCACGCGTTCGATGAGCGTACTTTCTTCCGGCTTCCCTGGAACGATAACTGCATAGCCACCTCGTCCTTCAGTAGCTGCCTCGCGTTGGTCGAGCCGCAGCTCACCTTTCCGAGCCCCCTTGTCGAAGCCGTGACACGCGAAACAGTTGTCAGAAATGATCGGACGGACGTCACGATTGAAGTCGATGTCGTCCTCAGCCCTCGTGCGCACGCTCGCCGTAGCCATCAACAAAACAAACAGGAACGAATGAGACTTAATCACGGATGGAGCGTTTCCTAACTGATGATTTCTTTGACGACTCGTCCTTCTTCTGTCGGGCCGATCAGCCGCTGATTGAGTCCTTCGTGAGCGAAACTGAATCGGTGCGGGTCGATGCCAATCTGGTGCAGAATTGTTGCCTGCAGGTCGCGAATGCCCATCGGATTCTCGCCGATGTAATAGCCGATGTCGTCCGTGCTGCCGTACGAGCCCGGTTTAATCCCGCCACCAGCCATCCACATCGTAAAAGCGTGAGGGTGATGGTCGCGACCAATGAACCCCTTCTTCAGCTCCTTGTGGACATTGTTCTGCATCATCGGCGTTCTGCCGAATTCACCGCCCCACACGATGAGTGTTTCGTCAAACAGGCCTCGTTGTTTCAAATCTTTCACCAGTCCCGCGATCGCCCGATCGATCTGTTGGCATTTGATCGGCAGCGTTTCGTCAACGGATTCACCGGGCGACGATCCGTGATGGTCCCAGCCCCAATCGTAAAGCTGCACAAACCGCACACCGTTCTCGACGAG
>Ga0316208_1003094_pt1 | contig 12462 bp, 9 predicted proteins | sample 3monopyrite_MG_FD_204944 | JGI IMG/M metagenome (GOLD analysis project Ga0316208, IMG submission 204944) | Microbial mat bacterial communities from mineral coupon in-situ incubated in ocean water Damariscotta River, Maine, United States -... | ecosystem: Environmental > Aquatic > Marine > Coastal... | reverse complement strand
CGACAGCGCGTCCGCCGAAAGGAGCGAAACCGCCAGTGCCAGTGAACCACCCAGTGCCAGATGCACCAGCACCCCGGCAAGGGTCAGGGCGATGTAGCCCAGAACCCCCAGTTGCGCATTCGTCACCGACGGCATGGAGGCGCGGGTGGCCAGGTCACGCCCGGCGAACCCCACCATCCCCAGCACGGCGAAGAACGCGGTCCAGTCCAGACCGGCGCCCGTGGGGCGCAGCACCATTCCGACCCCCACAAGGCCGATGGCGATGGCCAGCCAGCGGCGCCAACCCACCCGTTCGCCAAACACCGCCACGGCCCCCAGCACAACGACCAGCGGGGTCGCCTGCAAGATTGCCGAGGTGGTCGAAAGATCGGCAAAGGCCAGGGCCAGGCCGAAGAATAGCCGGCCCGTGAGTTCAAAGGCAGAGCGCAGCCAAAGCCCGCGCGAGAGGCCCGACGCGGGCAGGATACCGTCGCCCCGCAGCCGCGCGATGGCAGCGAAGATCACGGTGCCAGAGCCGCCAAAGATCAGCAGCGCAAGGCCCACCGGCACCGCCTGGGTGGCGGATTTAAACAGCGCGTCCTCGATCGCGAAGGCGGCCATGGCGCCGACCATGAACAGCGCGCCGCGTCGGTTGGCCTCAGGTGTCACGAGGCGGGCTGGACCTCGTCCAGCAGGGCCTTGGCGGCGGCCTGTTCGGCGGCGCGTTTCGATCCGGCGGAGGCGCTGGCGGCGCGGCCATCGGCCAGTTGCGCCTCGATGGTGAAAACAGGGGCGTGCGGCGGGCCTTCGCGCGCGGTTTCGGTGTAGCGCGGCGGCGGGTCGCCCTGGCCCTGCGCCCATTCCTGCAAGGCCGTCTTGGAATCCCGCACGTCGCTGTCGTCAACCGCGTTGATGCGGGTTTCCCACAGGGTCAGGATCACCCGGCGCGCCGCGTCCATGCCGGCATCCAGATAGATCGCGGCCAGAACCGCCTCCATTGCGTCGCCCAGCAGCGTTTCCTTGCGCCGCCCGCCCGACAGCATTTCAGACCGGCCCAGCCGCAGGACCGCGCCCAGATCGACCTCGCGCGCGACATCGGCGCAGGTTTCCTTGCGCACCAGGGCGTTGAAGCGCGGCGCCAGTTGCCCCTCGGTCGCCTGTTTGTCGGCGGCGAACAGCGCGTCAGAGATCACCAGCCCCAGCACCCGGTCGCCCAGGAATTCAAGCCGCTGGTTATGCGGGCGCGACACTGACCCGGCCGACGCATGGGTCAGGGCACGGATCAGGAGTTCCGGGCGCGCGAAGTCATGGCCAAGGCGGTTGGCAAAGGCGGTCATTTCAACGGAAAGCCGCGTGCTGTCAGACCGCCGGGCCATCACATGTTCAGCGAATGGAAGAACCGGTCGGAGCGCCAGGTCCAGAACGCCAGCATCGAACTGCCGGCCGACGAAAAGATCACCCGATCGGCCCGGCCGATCAGGTTTTCAAAGGGAACGAATCCCACGCCGCCGGCATTCTGGTTGAACCGCGAATCGACCGAATTGTCGCGGTTGTCGCCCATGAAGAAGAACTGGCCTTCGGGCACGGTAAACACCGGTGTGTTGTCGGCAAAACCGGTGTCGTCGATGTTCAGAACCGGATAGCTGACACCGTTCGGCAGGGTTTCGATGACGCGACCCTTGTTGCATTCGCCGCCCGGACCGACCGGCGCGTTTTCGCAGCGCGGGAACTGGCCGGCGCCGCCCTGACGCTCGTAAAGCTCGACGAAATCGGCGGTCGGGGCCCGTGGCACTTCGACATCGTTAAGGAACAGGACGCCGTCGCGCACCTGGATGCGGTCGCCGGGCAGGCCGATCAGCCGCTTGATGTAGTCGGTGCCGGATACCGGATGGCGGAACACGACGATGTCGCCGCGCTCGGGCTCGGAGGCAAAGATACGCCCCGAGATCGGGCACAGGGCGAAGGGGCAGGAATAGCGCGAATAGCCGTAGGCCATCTTGTTGACGAACAGGAAGTCGCCGATCAGCAGCGTTTCCTTCATCGAGCCCGAGGGGATCCAGAAGGGCTGGAAAAACAGCGTTCGGAACAGGCCGGCGATGACCAGTGCCCAAAAGACAGTCTTGACGGTTTCCCACCAGCCTTCGGATTTGCCCGTTGCAGTGCTCATGTCGGCTCCTGATCTGCGCGACCAGCGGCGGCCACGGTTTCGCGCGTTTCATGCGGCGCGGGCGGGCCCGTGTCAAGGCAAGGGCGCGGGCGGGCGGATCACAACCGCAGGCGCCTGCCGCCACACCCCCGTGTCCCCTCAGTTGACCAGCGTTGCCTCGGTCACGGCGCGCAGTTCGGCATCGGTGACGCCGTCCGCCAGTTCGACAATCTTCAGACCGCCCTCGACCACGTCCAGAACGCCGTAGTTGGTGATGATGCGGTCCACCACGCCCTTGCCGGTCAGCGGCAGCGTGCATTCCTTCAGCACCTTCGACACACCGTGCTTGTTGGCGTGATCCATGACCACCACCACACGCTTGACGCCGGCCACCAGATCCATCGCGCCACCCATGCCCTTGACCAGCTTGCCGGGGATCATCCAGTTGGCCAGATCGCCGTTTTCAGCGACTTCCATCGCGCCCAGGATCGCCATCGCGATCTTGCCGCCACGGATCATGCCGAAGCTTTGGGCGCTGTCGAAATAGGCGGTCTGCGGCAGTTCGGTTATGGTCTGCTTGCCGGCGTTGATAAGATCCGCGTCTTCCTCGCCGGCAATCGGGAACGGCCCCATGCCCAGCATGCCGTTTTCCGATTGCAGCGTCACCTGAACGCCGTCGGGGATGTAATTGGACACCAGCGTCGGAATGCCGATGCCCAGGTTCACATACATGCCGTCTTCAAGTTCCTGCGCCGCGCGCGCGGCCATCTGGTTGCGGTCCCACATATCGGGCTCCTCCGTCCTGGGTGCGATGTTCAAGTCATGCTGTCCAGCCACGCTTTCAGGCAAAACGCGCCGTATACTGCGTTCATATGATAGAGATCGGGCCTGGTATAGGTCTTGTCGCCCATCAGCCGGGGGGCCGTGTCGGCAAAGCGACTGTCGCTCAGGCCCGGCGGGGTCAGGGTTTGCACGGGTTGCGGCAGAAAGCGGATCCCGGCGCTGGCGGCCTGATCCGCCAGAGCAGCGTCGATCCGGCCCTGAGCGGTGCCGAAGATTGATGCGGCGGGGCTTTCGGCGGGGCCGAACAGCGATTGCCTGGCGCGCGGACGGCGCAGCACCGTCAACCGGTTGCCCAGTTGCGCCCAAGGCCCCTGAAGCAGTGCGCGCACCGGCGGGCGCTGGACATGACTGTCCACAAGGGCGTCGAACGCCGGGCGTGACAGGCGGTGCGGGTGCCCCGCCTCGGGCAGACCATCAACATCAAAGCGGCGCGCGGTGTCGATCAGATCGGCGTCCGGCACCAGCAGGCCGACATGCAGCACATGATCGAAACCGGTCAAGTCAACCTGCGCTGTGCCGTTCATCTCGACCAGCCGGTCCTGGCTGTGCTGCGGCAGATCGCTGTCGGCATGGGCGCCAAACACCAGCCCCTGAAAGCCAAGCTGGCGATAGATCGGCTCCCATGTCGCAAAGAACGACAGATCAACCTTGTCCGCATACCCATCGCGGATCTGGTCCCAGCCCTTGATCAGGGCCGCCGCATGGGAATTGCCGATCACCAGCGCGCGGATCAACGGCGCAGGGCGTCCAGCAGCGCCTCTTCGCAGATCACATCGTCCTCTTCGGATTCCGGGTCTGGCATGGGTGCTTGCGCCTGTGCCAACGGTGCAACGCCGTGCGCGGCCAGAAAACAGGCCATGGCGGTTTGCACGCCCTGTTCGGTCACGCTGCGCCGGTTCGCGGCGTAGAACCGGCCCTGCGCGGTTTGCGAGGTGATGATCTCGTAGGATGGGAAATAGTCGATGTCATCGCAGGTTGCCGCCAGATGCCCGGCGACGGCCCGCAACACGGCCTTGGAGCCAGCGGTCGCCACCTCGACATGCTGGCCGGACATGGTGGCGGTCAGGGGCACGGGTGAGACGGTCAGCACAAAGCGCATATCGGGGCGGCGGGCGCGGATCAGGTCGCGGGCGGCCAGAAAGTCGGTCAGGACGCGCGGATAATCGTCATTCACGAAGCGGTGGCGCGCCGGGTCATAGTGGCCGGCAATGGTTTCCGGCGCGGTGGGAAAGGCGGTGCCGGTTTCCGCATCGATCCAGCCTTCGGTCAGGCCCAGGGTGAAGACAACGACATCGGCCGCATCCAGCGCGCGCCCGATCGCCGCCAGATGGTGACGGCGATGCAGGGCGACCAGGTCGGGGGTGTCCAGCCCGTCGGGCTCTACATTCGGGCGCTGGGCGTCGAAGAACCGCCCGCCGCGTTCCCAGACAGGATCGGCGGGGCTGACCAGCCCGGCGGCTTCTTCAAGCAATTGCCGCAGATGCCGTGTGGTGTAAAGATTCCCGTAGCGCGCGGAATACAGGCCATAGCCGAACCGCTGCGCCAGTGCGGCGGGCATTCCCGCCGGCGCGGGTTCTTCGTCGATCACATCGAAACCCGCGCCGCGCAACGCGCGCCCGACATGCTGCGCAAAGCACGACCCGGCGGTCAGGATGCGATGCGCCTTTGTCAGGGCGAATTTCGGCTCATAGAGCCCTGCCGTCTGCGCCGCCTCGCGCCCGGCCACGGCGGTGCGCCAAAAGGCGCGCGGCGGCAGATCGGCATAGGGTGAGGGCATGGCACTGGCCCCTTCGGGCGGTTGCGGCGGGATCAGGCTGCGCGCGTGGTGCGCTGTTCGATCCGCTTTTCATGCGCGCCCTGGATCAGTCGATGCACATAGATGCCCGGGAGGTGGATCAGGTCAGGGTCCAGCGAGCCGGTCGGCACGATTTCCTCGACCTCGACCACGCAGACCTTGCCGCTCATGGCGGCTGGCGGGTTGAAATTGCGCGCTGTCTTGCGGAAGATCAGGTTGCCGGTTTCATCGGCTTTCCACGCCTTGACGATGGCCAGATCAGCGACGATCCCACGCTCGAGGATATAGGTTTCGCCGTCGAAATCCTTGTGCTCCTTGCCCTCGGCAATCACGGTGCCGACGCCGGTCTTGGTGTAGAAGCCCGGAATGCCGCACCCGCCGGCGCGCATCCGCTCGGCCAGGGTGCCCTGGGGGTTGAATTCCAGCTCCAGCTCGCCCGACAGATACTGCCGCATGAATTCGGCGTTTTCACCCACATAGGACGAAATCATCTTTTTCACTTGCCGGGTTTGCAGCAGCACACCCAGGCCGAAATCATCGACACCCGCGTTGTTCGAGGCCACCGTCAGATCCCTGGTGCCGGCGTCACGGATCGCCGCGATCAGCAGTTCCGGGATGCCGCACAGGCCGAAACCGCCAGATGCAATCGTCATACCGTCGAACAGGACACCGTCCAACGCCTCGGCGGCAGAGCCGTAAATCTTCCGCATGCTATCCCCCGTTTTCAAAACTGCCCATCTTGTGGCGCGGCACTGCGGCGAAGTCAATCATTGCAGAGGCGACAAGCCTCGGGCGCGCGCCCCTTGCTAAGCTACGACCGGAGGCTATTGTGCCGCGCCATGAGACATTGGCGCATTATTCTTCTGATCGGGCTGGCGGCGCTGCTTGGCGCCTGTTCCCTGGCGGTCTTAGAAGGTCCACCCGCCGTGACGCCCTATCCGGTGGAGGCCCGGGGCGGGGACCAGAACGGGGCCCAGAACGAGAGCCTGAACGGAACCGGCGCGCGCCATGCGATGAACACCCTGGTATTGACCCGCGAAGGTCCGGCGCCGGGACAGGGGTTGTATTACTTTTCCGGACTCGAGGCGGCGCGCATCTCGGTCATGTTTCTGGTTCGCGCCCGCAGCCGCATGACGGTTGTCGCACAATGCGACGGGCGGGCGCGGGGGCGCGAGAACGCCCAGACCGTCACCCTCCCGGCCTGGGTGCCCGCCGGGCAGGACGTGCGGCTGGTGCTGGGCCCGCGCGAGCGCCGTCGCACCCTGCTGGACCTGAACCCCGAGGTCACGCGCTGCGACCTGACCGTCACGCCCGGGGGCGGCCAGTCCTATGTCATCAGGATGCGCCGCGAGGAGCGGGTGCGCCCGCGGATCGCCCGGCTGGATGCACGCTACACCCAATGCTCGGGCGGGCGCGATCTGGACCCGCTGGCCCAGGCTTTTCTGGCCCAGCCCGGCGCCCTGTCGATGACCTGTGGCGTGCCCATCGGCGACACCCGTCCCTTGCAGGACGGGGTCGATGCCCTGGCCGCCCGGGTCGAGGCCCTGACCGGCAGCGGGGTCTCGCGCGCCGCCCTGGAAGCGGGCGATCCGTCGATGGAACTGGATTGGTCAAACGCGCCTGAGCTTGACCTGGTTTACGTCAACTACCTGAATCTGAACGCTGATTTTTCTGGCTACCTGTTGGCGCGGATGCTGGCCTGGCACGCGGCGCGGGGCACGGTGGTGCGCATTCTGGTGTCGGACCTGATGCTGACCGAGACCGACCGCGCCTTGTTCGAAGGCCTGGCCGCGCAGTATCCGACGGTTCAGATTCAATCCTACCTCTTGCCGGCCTCGGCGGCTGTCGGGCTTGAGGGGCAGCTTGGCCGGCTGCACCGCGTCACGCATGTCAAACTGTTCGCGACGATCGCCCGTCAACCGGGCCGATCACGCGCCATAGTTGGCGGGCGGAACATTCACGAAGGGTATTTCTTTACCCAACCGCGTGACTTGTCAGCCTATCCGTTCCTGCATCAATACGATCCCGGTCAGACCCGCATCACCGGGGGCTTTACCGCCTATGACGATTTCGAGATCGAGCTGCGCGGCGATCAGGCGACGCGAATGGTCGTGCAGCATATGGCGGCCCTGTGGCACCGCGACCACGACACCCAGGCACCGCGTCCGGCTGGGCGCACGGTGTCGGTCGGTGCGGTGGACGGAACGGTGCGGCACTTCATCTCGGTTCCCTTTGCCGATGGCGAGGCGCAGATCACCTATTATGAGGGGCTGATCGACGCCGCGCGCGAATCGATCAACATCGCCAATCCCTATCTGAACCTGCCCCCGCGCCTGGACGCTGCAATGATGCGCGCCCGCGATCGGGGCGTGAGGGTGAATGTCGTTGCCACGGTTCGGGTGCGCGAGGCCGCAGATTTCATGGTGTCCAACCTGAACCGCTGGTTCGGCAATCGCTTCGGGGCCTGGGTGGGGTATGTCGATTATGACCCCTACCCGCGCCTGCTGCATTCCAAGCTGATCGTGATCGACGACCGGCTGGTGGTCATCGCCTCGACCAATCTGAACATGCGCAGTTTCGTGCATGACCTGGAAAACGGGCTGGTGTTCATGGATCGCGGACTGGCGAGGCGCATTTCCCGGGTGATCGACGGCAACGCGTCGGACGGTGCGCCGTTTGAGCCGGGGCAGGTTTTGCCCCGTCTGTTCACCTGGCTGCGCTCGCTTGCGCTGATCCGGCGGGCGTTCTGAGCAACGGACCTGCCCGCGGCGCGGGACCAAAAACAGCGGTGGTCAGTCCTGGGCGGGCAAACTTGGGTAGACCGGCCCGCGCCAGTCGTTCACTCCATCAGGTCGTTCACTCCATCAGATCGTCGCCCATGTCATCCCCGGCCATGGGTGCGGCTTTCTTCTTTCCGGCCGTGTTCTTCGAAGCGGCTTTCTTCGGCGCGGCTTTCCTGGCGGCCGGTTTTTTCGCGGCGGGCTTCTTGGCGGGCTTCTTGGCGGGCGCCTTGCGCTTGCCCTTGGTGGCGGCCTTGGCGTTGACCAGGTCCACCGCCTGGTCCAGCGTTACCGCTTCCGGCTCGATCTCCTTGGGCAGGGTCGCGTTGATCTTGTCCCATTTGACATAGGGGCCATAGCGCCCGGGCATCACGCTGATCGCCCCGCCATCGGGGTGGTCGCCCAGTTCCTTCAGCGGCTTGGCCGCCGCGCCGCGCCCGCCGCGCGCGGCCTTCTGCGCCAGCAGATCCACCGCGTGGTTCATGCCGATGGTGAACACCTCGTCCACGGTGGGCAGGTTTGCGTAGGTCTTGTTGTGGCGCACATAGGGGCCAAACCGGCCGATCGCCGCTTCGATCGGTTCTCCGTCCTCGGGATGGGTGCCCACATGGCGGGGCAGGGACAGCAGCGTCACCGCCTTTTCCAGATCCACCGCATCGGTTGACCAGGTTTTCGGCAGGCTGGCGCGCGGCGGCTTCTTGTTGTCGTCGCTCGCCATGCCGCGCTGGACATAGGGGCCGAAGCGCCCGGTGCGCAGATAGATCCCGTCGTCACTGTCATAGCCCAGCAGCTTGCCGTCGCCGGACAGTTCCGCGTCGCCCTCATCCCCGGACAAGGGCCGGGTATAACGGCAATCCGGGTAATTGTTGCAGCCGATGAACGCCCCGCCCGAGCGCGCGGTCTTCAGGTTCAGCCGGCCCTTGCCGCAGGTCGGGCAGACGCGCGGGTCGCTGCCGTCCTCGCGCGGGGGATAGAGCGCGGGGGCCAGAACCTCGTCGATCTTTTCCAGCACCTCGGTGATACGCAACTCCGATGTTTCGGCGATGGCGGCGGAAAAATCGCGCCAGAACCGGGCCAGAACATCCTTGTAGTCGCGCTCGCCGGCGGAAATGTCATCCAGCTGCGTTTCCATGTCGGCGGTGAAGTCATATTCCAGATAGCGCCGGAAATAGGTGACCAGGAAGATCGTCACCAGCCGGCCCTTGTCCTCGGGGATCAGGCGGTTCTTGTCCTTGCGCACATAGCCGCGATCCTGGATCGTGGTGACGATGCTGGCATAGGTCGAGGGGCGACCGATGCCCAGTTCTTCCATCCGCTTGACCATCGTCGCTTCTGTGTAGCGCGGTGGCGGCTGGGTGAAATGCTGTTCCGGGTTCAGCTTTTTCTTGGCCGTCGCGTCGCCCTGGGTCAGCTGCGGCAAACGGCCGTCATCTTCGCCGTCATCGTCGCGGCCTTCCTCATACACCTTCAGGAACCCGTCGAACAGCACCACCTGGCCGTTGGCGCGCAGGCCGACCTGGCCATCCTTGCTGCCGATCTCGGCCACCGTGCGTTCCAGCCGGGCGGCTTCCATCTGGCAGGCAATCGTGCGCTTCCAGATCAGCTCATACAGCCGGCGCTGATCGCTGTCGGTCAGGCCCAGCGATGCAGGATCGGCGGACATGACAGTGGGCCGGATGCATTCATGCGCTTCCTGCGCGTTCTTGGCCTTGTTCTTGTAGATCCGGGGCGACGCGGGCACGTATTCCTTGCCGAACCGCGCTTCGATTTCGGCCCGGGCTTCCTGCACGGCTTCGGGCGCCATGTCGATGCCGTCGGTCCGCATGTAGGTGATATGCCCGGCCTCATAAAGGCGCTGCGCGGCGGACATCGTCTGCTTGGCACCCATGCCGAACTTGCGGCTTGCCTCTTGTTGCAGGGTCGAGGTCATGAACGGCGCGGTGGGGTTGCGGCTGGCGGGCTTGGCTTCGACCGATTGCACGAACAGATCGCGCGAGGTCAGCGCCTGCACCGCCAGATCGGCGGATTCCTTGGTGGACAGGTCGAACTTGTCCAGCTTCTTGCCGGCGAAACTGGTCAGCCGGGCGCTGAACTCTGCCCCGCGCGGCGTGGTCAGATCCGCCGTAACGGTCCAGTATTCCTGCGCGCGGAACGCCTCGATCTCCATCTCGCGCTCGACGATCAGGCGCAGGCAGACCGATTGCACGCGCCCCGCCGATTTCGCTCCAGGCAGCTTGCGCCACAGCACCGGCGACAGGTTGAACCCCACCAGATAATCCAGCGCGCGGCGTGCCAGATAGGCGCGCACCAGTTCCATATCCACTTCGCGCGGGTTCTTCATCGCCTCGGTGACGGCGGATTTGGTGATCGCGTTGAACACCACGCGCTTGACCGGCGTGTCCTTCTTGATCGCGCGGGATTTTGACAGCGCCTCGGTCAGGTGCCAGCTGATCGCCTCGCCCTCGCGGTCAGGGTCGGTGGCCAGGATCAGATCGTTATCGGATTTCAGGGCGTCGGTGATGGCGCGCAGATGCTTCTTGCTCTCCGCCGCGACCTCCCACGTCATTTCGAAATCATGGTCGGTATCGACCGAACCATCCTTTGGCGGCAGATCGCGGACATGGCCGAAAGACGCCAGAACGGTATAGTCCGACCCAAGATACTTGTTGATGGTCTTGGCCTTGGCGGGGGACTCGACGACGACAACTGCCATGTAAACCTCTGATAGATAACGCCCTTTTCACACAGCTTGCGGCTGCGGCAGGCGATGCTGCGCCGCCTAGATGGGGGGGAATGGGGGGCGTTGTCAATCTTGGCTCGCTCGAACACCCCAGATTGAGCGTCGAACCAAGGCGGCAGGGCGGGCTGATCTGGTTGTCGCGCGGGGCCGGTCGGGTATGCGGATCAAACGAGCGCCAACAGGCTGCCCGGCTGGCGCTGGACCCGGCCGTCAAGTTCCAGGAACAACAACGCCGGCGCGACGACCGAGGCCGGCAGGCCCAGGTCGCGCAGAAGTTGGTCTTCGGGCACCGGCGCTGGGCCCAGATGGTTCAGGATCGCCTTGTGCAGGCTCAAGGTATCCGGGACGCCTATCGGCGCTTTGGCTGTCGGGCGCTTGGTGGCGGGGGGCGACGCGGAGCGTAAGGGTTGGATGCCTCGTGGCGCCGGACCGCCGGTTTCCCGGGCATCCGGCAGTTTGGACGGCCGCGCAACGGGGCTGGAGAGTTGAGGTTCCAGGGCCTCGATCACGTCGGCGACATCGCGGATCAGGGTCGCGCCGCCCCGGATCAGCCGGTTGCAGCCCGCCGCGCGCGCATCAAAGGGATGCCCGGGCACGGCCAGCACCTCGCGCCCCTGATCCAGCGCGTCGCGCGCCGTTATCAGGCTGCCCGAGCCGTCCGCGGCCTCGATCACGATGACAGCGCGCGACAGGCCGGCGATCAACCGGTTGCGACGCGGGAAATGGCGCGCCTGCGGGGCCAGGCCGATGGGCTGTTCGGACAGGCGCAGGCCCTGATCGGCGATCGCAGCGGCCAGAGCGGCGTTTTCGGGCGGATAGATGACATCGACACCGCCGGCCATGACAGCGATGGTCCCGGATTTCAGCGCCGCGCCATGCGCCGCCGTATCAATGCCGCGGGCCAGGCCCGAGACGACGGTAAGCCCATGAAAACCCAGGCCTTCGGCCAGTTTTCGGGCCGTTCGCTGCCCCAGGCTGGACGCGTTGCGGGCGCCGACAACGGCGACGGCATGTTGTTCCAGGACGCGCGCCTGCCCCTGCACCCACAACACCGGGGGTGGGTTGGTCAGGGCGGCCAGTGCGGTGGGATAGTCCGGATCGCCCAGACAGATCATCCGCGCGCCCTTGGCCCGGCCCGCGGACAGTTCGCGCTGCGCGTCATCCGCGCTGATGGCCGCGTAATCGGACACGCCCGAAGCCCGTGCGATGGCGGGGAGCGCGGCCAGTGCCGCCTGCGCGCTGCCATGTTCGGCCATCAGGCGCAGAAAGGTGCCGGGACCAACGCGCCGAGAGCGAATGAGACGAAGCCACGCCAGCCGGTCTTCTTCCGTGGTGGGTGGGGTGAAGGGTGTGGGAGAAGAATAACGTATCCCGTCCATTGCGACCTCGCCTCATTCAAGTCCGAGATTGCGCTGTGAAGGTTAACGCATGGTGAAGAAGTCAGGGGCGGCACAAAATAAATGCGAGCGATTGTCCCACCCCGCGTCGAACGGGCGCCATGGCAGGGCGTCAGGCCACGCCGCCGATGGTCAATCCGCCGATCAGCAGGCTGGGCTGGCCCACGCCCACGGGCACCCATTGGCCAGCCTTGCCGCAATTGCCGATGCCGGGATCCATGGCCATGTCATTGCCAATGCCCCGCACGTTGTTCAGCGCGGTCGGCCCGTCGCCGATCAGCGTGGCGCCCTTGACGGGCTCCTGCACCTTTCCGTTGCGCACGCGGTAGGCTTCGGTGCACGAAAACACGAATTTGCCGGATGTGATATCCACCTGCCCGCCGCCGAATCCGACCGCCCAGATGCCGTCCTTCATTCCGGCGACCAGATCTTTGGGATCCTCCTGCCCGCCCAGCATGTAGGTATTGGTCATGCGTGGCATCGGCGCATGGGCATAGCTTTCGCGCCGTCCATTCCCGGTAGCCGCGACATTCATCAGCCGCGCATTCTGCCGGTCCTGCATGTAGCCGACCAGGATGCCATCCTCGATCAGCGTGTTCTTGCCCGACGGTGTGCCCTCGTCGTCGACGGTGATCGAACCGCGCCTGTCGGGGATCGTGCCGTCATCCAGAACCGTCACGCCGCGCGTCGCCACCTGTTTGCCCAGAAGCCCGGCGAAGGCCGAGGTTTTCTTGCGGTTGAAATCGCCCTCCAGCCCGTGCCCGACGGCCTCGTGCAGCAGA
>Ga0316208_1003090_pt1 | contig 12472 bp, 7 predicted proteins | sample 3monopyrite_MG_FD_204944 | JGI IMG/M metagenome (GOLD analysis project Ga0316208, IMG submission 204944) | Microbial mat bacterial communities from mineral coupon in-situ incubated in ocean water Damariscotta River, Maine, United States -... | ecosystem: Environmental > Aquatic > Marine > Coastal... | reverse complement strand
CGTTGCGTTGACCGGCCCAGACATCATCGGCGTCGGTGAGCCCGAGGTCGATCTCGCCCATGGCGATGGCGCGGACGACGGTGGCGTTGCCGTCGTAGAGGCGGATGTTGTTGGCATTGAGCATGGTGAGCCAGCGTTCAAACTCGGGGAGCCCCCAGCGGGCGGCGAGGATACCCATGTGCCCGCGGGTGGTGCCGAACTGTGGTCGTGCCATGCCGACGCGGCCTTTCCATTTGGGATTTGCAAACTCACGGAGCGATGAGGGTGGATCGGTGATGCGGTCAGTGGCGTAGACGATGACGCGGGGACGCGAGGCCAAGCCGATCCAGGTCCAGTCAGGATCGTGGAGGGATTCGGGCCAATGGTTGTTGGTGGTGGGGGCGAGTCCTTTCATGGCTCCGGGTTCAAGGACGCCTGAGCGTGCCAGGTCGATGGTGCCGAAGGGTTCGGAGGACCACCAGACATCGGCTTTGGATTTGGTATTTGGGCTGGTTGCTTCAGATTTGAGTCGTGCGACGAGGCCTGTGGTTTTGGTGGCTTCGGTGTCGCCGACGACTTTGACCTGGATGCCTGTTTTTGTGGTGAAGTCGTTGACGACGAGTTTGGCGAACTCGTCGTCGGTGGAGGTGTAGAGCACGACTGTTTCAGGCGGATTGGTCTGTGGATCTGGTCGGCATGCGCTCAGGACGAGCATCAGCGCGGCCAGGAGTATTGGTTTGAATGTGGTCATTTAGAATCAATCGTCATTGGATTCAGCGGGCTTGGGTTTGGCTTGGGGTTCGGCCTTGGACTTGGCTTCTTTGGCGGCTTTGTCGAGTCGGCCGAAGTAGCTCTGGACGGCGGATTCGTATTCGCGGGGGATGCGTTTGGTTTCGATGGCTTCGCTTGCTTCGGTTTTGGCGCTGGTGACGGTGTCGGAGAAGACGGCGGTGGATTCGCCGATGATTTGTGAGCCATTGACCATTGTTGAGGCGATGACGGGTCCTTCGGAGGTGGTGCGAACCGATGCGTGTTCTTTGTTTACGGTGAAGTCGGCGCCTTGTTCTTGAGGTGAGCTGCCAAGTCCTTGACCGGCTTTGCCTGATCCTGATCCTTGTTGAGATGAATCACCTTTGGAGTAAGTTCCTGTGGAGGGCCACTGGGCTTGTTGGCCACTGCCTGAGTTGCCGCCTGGGTTTGAGCATTGGGAGAGTTGGTCGAGTTGTTGTTGGGCTTGGCTCATGGCTGATTCGAGGGATTGGGCTTCTTGTTGCATGTTTTCAAGATCGGAGAGTTGGGCGTTCATGGCGTCGGAGCCGGCGGCGGCTTGTTGGGGGTCGCCGCTCTGCATGCCTTGGGCCATTTGTCCCATGGCTTGGGACATGGCGGCGGCGGCGTCGGAGGATTTTTGTTGGGCTTGGGCGGCTTTGGCGAGGGATTCGATTTGTTCTGGGGTGAGGCCAGCGTCTTCGAGGGCTTTTTTGAGGGCGTCTGGATCGGAGGCGAGTTGTTTGGCTTGTTGTTCGCTGAGGCCGGCGGCTTTGAGTTGTTCTTCGAGTTGCTGGGAATTTTTGGACATTTGTTCCATTTGTTTTTTCATATTGTCGAGTTGTTTGGCGAGTTTTTTCTTGTCGCTTTCGGATATTTCGCCGTTCTGCATTTCTTGGGCGAGTTGTTCGAGTTGCTCTTTGGCTTCTTTGAAGTCGCCACGGGCCATGGCGCGGGCCATTTCTGAAGCGGGGGATTCTTCGGCGGCGTTGAGCGATTTCATCGCGTCTTTGATGGCGTCGAAGGTGGCGCCGTTTTCGTTGTTTCGTTTCTCTTCGAGCTTGTCGGCGACGCTGGTGAGGTTTTTGATCGCGCTGCGGAGGGATTCTTCGGGGGTGAGGTACTCGTTGGATTCGGGGTTGAGGAGGTCTTCGAAAACATTGTCGTCGTCTGCGAACTCGAGTTCAGTTTTATCGAGGATTTCTTTGAGGGCTCTTTGGGATTCTTGAACGGTTGATTCGACTTGCTGGACTTGGATTTGCTCGGCTTGTTGTTCTTGCTGTTTGGCGTAGAGCCCGGTGAGGTCTTTGACGGGGAGCCACCAGACGGCCAGCAGCGCGAGTCCGGCGGCGATCGGGGCGGGCCAGAACTTCGGTTTGGTGAGGGGGAGGGCGGCTTTGAGGTTGATCTTGGCGGCCTTGTCGTTGGCATCGGTGAGGACGGCCTTGGACCAGCCATCGGTTTGTGATTCAACGATCAGGGCGGTGGAGATGGATTCGCGGAGGTTGGCTTGCTCGTCGATGATCTGGGCGGCTTTGATTTTGGAAGGTTTGCCGATGTATGCCCAGATGAGCCCGATGACGATGGCGGCGATCGGGGCGGCGACAAAGACGATGGGCCAAGGGACTTCAAAGACCGGGGCGACTTTCTGGGTCGCGCGGGCAAAGACCATCAGTGCCAGCGCGGCGGCCATGCAGATGGTGATGGTGCGGAGTGAATCGATGAGGATCAACCGTTTGGTGGCTCTGGCGATGGTGGAGTGGAGTGTGTTCATGGGTTGAGGCCTTGGTGTTTGGTGATCTATTCTCGGATATCCTATGTCATCGGCTTGGTTCCCCTTCAAATCTGGAGTGAGCCCGGTGATTGTCTGGGTGTCTGTATGATTGTACGGGTTTGTGTGGGGTTGGTTGCCGTGTTTGGGGGGTTGTGACGATAGAGTGACGGTGTTGAAACAGCGAATTCTTTCAAATTTGAGCGGTTTTGTGACGGGATCGTACATCACGGGCGATGCGTGCGATCTGGCCTTTGCGAGGATGCATCGTCGGGATCGGATTGGGGATCGGATTCATCTGGTTTTGGCGTGTGTGGCGATGTTTGGGATTGCTGGTCCTGTGAGTGTAGTGGATATTGCGATACTGCCTTTGGTGGTGTTTTTTTTGGTACGGGTGGTCAATACCTTTCCGGTGTGGATTCATGGGTTTGGGCAGCCGGTGGTGCTGGTGGGGTTGATGCTTGCGGGATGGATGGGCATGAGTTTGTTGTGGTCTGCTGATCCGACGGCGGGGCTCGAACACATCGGGGAACTGCGATGGCTCGCGATGATCGGGTTTGTGTATCCGGTGATTGAGCATCGGCGGGTGTTGATTGCGAGTTTGTGCATTGGGTTTGTATTTGGATATGGGGCGCAGGTGGTTGATGCGTTTGATGGGTTTGGCAATGTTTGGTTGGCTGAGCAGCTGTGGCATGAGCCAAATCGGATATCTGGATGGTGGGACCCGGCGGTGGGAGGGTCGGTATTGGTTGCGGCATTTGGGCTGCACTTGCCTGCTGCGTTGATGGGGGCTTGGGGGGCTGGCAAAGTGAGGGTGCTTGGATTGCTGGGCTCATCGGTGACGATTGTGGCGTTGTTGGCCACCGGGACACGCGGGGCGTGGGTCGCGGCGGCGGGGTTGATTGTGGTTGGGGTCATTGTGTCGGCGCGGGTTGGGCGATTGCATATGCGGGCGATGGTGGTGGGCGGGGTTGTGCTGGTGATTGCGGTGGTGGCGATGGCTCTTGTCAAGGGTGAAGCGATTTCAGAACGGCTGACCAAGGCCAGGGCGGAGATTGGGTTGGCGGCGGAAGGTGATTTTTCGACTTCGACGGGTGCGCGGATTTCGATGTGGTCTCAGGCGATGGATGCGGGGGCAGAGCATCCGATCGGCGGGATCGGAGCTGGGGGGTTTGAGCATTGGATGGAAGAACGGACCAGCGAGGTGCTTGATGACCATGCCCATGCGCACTCTTCGGTGCTTCGGCTGTGGTCTGAGCATGGGGTTGTTGGCGTGCTGCTTGGGGGGTTGTTGGTTGTGGTGGTGTTGGTTGGGGCGTGGCGGAGTGTTGGTTTGGAGGATCGGGGATCGTATTTGACGGGGCCGTTTTTTGGATTGGTTGGGTTGGTGTTGGTGAGTGTGTTTGATTCGGTGTTGCTCAATGTCAACACGATGGCGTTGTTCGGGGCGTTGGCGGCGTTGGGGCCAGCATATTTTCCGAAGCCCATAGAAAACGCGGGCGATTGAGTTGCCCGCGTGATCGAATGTGGATTGGATTCGAGGAGAATCAGTCTTCCATGAGTTCTTTGATTTCTTCTGGGAGGTCGAGTTCGCCGTCCTTGATCTCGTCGTTGACAAGGACTTCGGTAAACTCGATGATTTGCTTCATGGGTCCGGATGACGAGATGGTTTTGAAGGGGATCATGATGCCTTCGATATCACGGTAGTCTGTGGTATATGCGGTTGATGGCATCTTTCCGCCGCCTGGTATGGAGACGGTTGAGACGGCTTTGGCGAGGAGCCCGGTGTCGGCGTTGTAGTACTGTGTAGAGATGGTGCCGTCGTCGATTGAGACGAGTTCGAGGACATTGGTTTGTATCTCGGTGTCATCTGGGAGGGTGATGGTTTCTTGGCCATTGAAGGAGATGCTCTGGTAGTATTTTTCCCAGTGAAGATCGGCATAGAGATCGAGTTGTTTGATGAGTTGCTTGGCTTCGTCGCCTTCGACGATCTTTGGGCCTTCCATCATGTTGCTGGACCAGGCGACTTCGCCTGAGACGCCTTGTTCGAAGGGGCCGAGCCCGGGGATTTCCATGCTGACATGCATACCCAGATCTTTGGCGATGAGGATATTCATGTTGGCGGTGATGCTTTGGGCTGGTATGAGCATGGTGCCTGTGAGGCGCATGTTTTTGACCCATTCTTCCTCGGCGTTCTCGCTGAGGGATGCTTTGATGGATTTATCCCAGACGGCCCTGGCTTTGGCGTCCATGGTTGGGGCGTCGGTGGCGACGGCTTCGCTGCCATGGTCTTGGCCTGGACCGGCCAAGACGGAATTTGACAGGAACATGGGCATTGCGGCGGCGAGCAACATTGTGAAATTTATTTTTTTGGTCGTGGATTTCTTCATTGTGGGCTCCTTGGTGAGGGTTGAGGTGGGTGGTAGAGGGTAGGGCTGGAATTAGAATGAGTCAGCCGGTTCAATTATTCGTCGGAATTGATCCAGTCGGTGGCGGCGTCGAGCACCTCGTCATGGCCGTTGAGGAGGCCTTGGCGGGTGTAGTTGATGTCGACATCGGGAGTGGTGCCGTTGGATTCGAGGGAATAGCCCCCGCTGGTGGTGTAGTCGGCAAAGGCGTATTGGAAACCGTCGCCGTTGGGGAGGCGTTCGACAACCGAGGGGAGGGCGAGCCCGGCGGTACGGGTGCCGAAGATTTTTGCTCGTCCGATGTCTTTGAGTCCGGCACTGAGGATTTCGGCGTTGGAGATGCTCATTTCGTCGATCAGCACAGCCACCTTGCCGGTGTAGTGTTTTTTGCGAGGGTTGAGCATGAGAGGGATCTCGAATGGTCCTCGCTGGGCATCGCGCATTTTCATGGTGCCCATGAGGCCTTTTTCGTCGATGAGCCAGTTGATCATTCCGGGCGCCATGAGGATGATGCCTCCGAAGTTGCCCCGCATGTCGATGACGATGCCCGGCGCGTCCTTGTGGTCTTTGATGAACTGTTGGTAGGTTGGCAGGACGGTGCCCGGGCTCATAAACATGCTGAGTCGGAAATAGCCGATGCCGTTGTCGAGGGTGGCGGCTTCGACTTCGATGGGGGATTCGGGGAGTTCGCCGATTCCGGCCATGATGCCTGGAGATTCGACGAATGTGAGGTCAACCTCTTGGGTTTGATCGTCGCCATCGATGAAGATCATTTTGATGGTTTTGCCCGCATCGCCATGGAGGCGGGAGTAAACGATCAGCCCGGCTTGGGTTTCGGGACGCATGACGCCGTTGATGGTGTTTGCCAGTTCGATGAGGGAACTGACCTTTCGGCCTCGGATGGAATCGAGGATCCATCCGGTTTTGATTCCAGCGTGTTGGGCGGGTGAGTCGGGAACAACTTTGGTGATCAGGAACTGGTTGTCGATGAGTCGGGCGTTCATGCCGGACCATCCTGGTTTGGAGTCGCTGTCTGAGTCGCTGTCCGAGTCGGTTTTTGACGAATCAGTATCGTCTTCGATCTCGGCGGATTCTTCTTGAAGTTTGGTGTATGCGGAGCTGGGGATGATTCCGAAGTGGGATTGTTCGAGCCGGCCCAAGAGTTCGTTGATGGCGGCGCGTGCTTCATTGTCTGTTGAGGCGTTCTGGACTTTGGGGAGCAGATCGGCTTTGGCTTGGTCCCAATCGATGCCGTTAAGATCCGGGTCCCAGTGCTTGTCTTTGATGCTGTTCCAGACATATTCGAATGATTCGACATTCAGGGCTCGGCGTTCATCTGTGAGCGTATGCTGGGCGGCGGTTGTTTGGACGACTGTGTCAGAAGCACACCCAACAAACCCGACGAGAAGCAAGATCGAGGGAATGATGAATGAGAGTGATTTTCGAGATGTGAGTCTGGAAAGAGACATGGCTATCGGATTGGTGGTCAAACGGGAACTCCTCAGTGGGTGGGTCTTGCACTGGTTGTATGTGGCGGGGGGATGGAGGTTTCACTAGAGCCCAAAAACCAGGGGTCAGGTTTGAGGGCAATGGGAATGATACGCCCTGTTTTGGTGTTTTGCAGGTTCAGTTGATCCTATGAGGTCTTGATAATGTGTGCAAAAATTGAGTTCAAGGGGGGTAGGACGGGAATCTATGAATGTCTGATTCGTTTGGGTTATGTGCCTCTGTTCCACACCCGATAGAGGAGGCATGACAGAATCATCAACCACAAGCGTAGAAGAGCAGGAATTGACCCATCGCGATGAAGGCGCAGAAACAAACTCGGTGGTGGCCGAGGATGTGACGCGGTATGTGGTCGTAGAGATTAACAAGAATAGGTACGGGATTTCGACGGATACCACCGTCGAGTTGATGGACTCATCGGCGACACAGATCACACGGGTGTCGCATGCTCCATCATATGTACAGGGAGTGATCAATCATCGAGGGACGATCATTCCAGCAATAGACACACGGGCATTACTCGGGTTTACTTCTCATTCAGATAGTGTGCAAGAACTCGAAGACATGCTCGCCGCACGAGAGAAGGACCATGCCCAATGGCTCTTGGCTCTCAAAGAATGCGTTGAAACCGGCGAGGCATTCACAAAGGCGATCGATCCAACGAAGTGCACCTTTGGGAAATGGTACGACAGTATGCGTGGAAACGAGGCCGTGTTTGAAAGTCTGACCAAAGGCAACTCGACGGCCAGGGCGATCGTCAATCAGTTTGATGAGCCACACAAGAAAATTCATGCGATCGCCAAAGAGGTACTGCTGCTGGCGAGTAATAATGAGTGTTCCAAGGCCAAGAGCATCATTGATCAAGCGTGGGATGGGGAACTGGCCCACATGCGTAAGCTCTTCAAATCATTGGTGGAGACCATCAGCCCGATTCATACAAGCATGATGATTATCACTGAACTCGGTGGTCACAAGATCGGGTTGATTGTTGACGAGGTCCACTCGGTCTTTGATTGTCCGGATAGCTTGATCGAGGCATTGCCGGACTCAACGAATAATGCCGAGTTTATCAAGGGGCTGGTGCATCAGGATGACGGGTCGTACATTCTGATCGCAGATATCGTACATATTTATAAGAAGACGCGTCCGGAATAGGATTGGGTCATCGCTGAGCGAGAGAGCCGCGTGGTTTAGTTTTCGGACGGATCGCGCGGTTTTTCCCATGCATATTCTGGGTCCTTGTGGAGCACGCCGGCGGATTGTTTGAGGCATCTCTTGCAAGCGATGGCTTGGTCGAACATGGGTGATCGCCAATGCGGATCGTCGCGGCCATGCTCAAGGCAGAGCAGGCAGGTGTCTTCGGATTCAACCGGGGAACCGAGCTTGAGGTGGACAATCTCGGTGTAGCCGATCGAGAGGCAGTTGGCACAGATGAGCGAGCCGCGGTGACCCTCGACCATCGGGCGTGAGTCATCCCAGGGTTGGCGACAGAAGTCACAGACGAATACCAGGTGATCGTTGGCGTCTCTTTGTTGCATCATGGGCGGCTCTGGTTGTGTGAAATGAGTTGGTGCTGGGCGAGAGATTTGTAGAGTGGGGAGGTTTCGAGGAGTTGGCTGTGGGTTCCGAGTGCGACGATTTGGCCCTTGTCCATGACCACGATTCGATCGGCGCCCAGGACTGTGGAAAGACGGTGGGCGACGATGAGTGTTGTTCGATTGGTACAGAAGGTTGAGAGCACATCACCGATGAGTCGTTCAGAGGCGGCATCGACCATCGAGGTGGCTTCGTCGAGGATCAGGATGGATGGATCGCGGAGGATGGCGCGGGCGATGGCGATGCGTTGTCGCTGCCCGCCTGAGAGGGTGAGTCCTTGTTCGCCGACTGGGGTCTCGAAACCATCGTTGAGTTCGTTGATGAACGGGAGGGCGCGAGCTTGTTCGGTGGCTTGGATGATCTGCTCGGTTGATGCGTTGGGGTTGCCATAGGCGATGTTGTCCCCGATGGTGCCTTTGAAGAGGACGACCTCTTGAGTCACCACACCGATTTGTCGGCGGAGCGAACGCACCCGGACACGGGTGATGTCGATGCCATCGATGAGCACGCGGCCTTCGTTTGGATCAAAGAGACGAGGGACCAGCGAGAGCAGGGTGGTCTTGCCGCATCCGTTGGGCCCGACAAAGGCGACGGTTTCTCCGGCGTTGATGGTCAATGAGATGTTGGAGAGTGCTCTTGAGGTGGCTCCTGGGTAGATAAACGAAACATCGTTGAAGCGGAGTGATTCATGGTGGCGGGCAAGCTTTGGCATGCGGATGTCGTGCCCCGGCTCGGTGTCCTCATTGAGGAGTCGTTTGAGTCGGTCGGCGGCCGCCCCGGATTGCTGGATGTCATTGACGAGCCCGGAAATGGGCTTGATGCTTGATCCGGCAATGGCAAGGGCCACAAGCACCGTCATGAACTCAGATTTGTCGAGGTGTCCATCGAGGATGAGTTTGACCGCCACCAGTGTCAAGGTGCCGAGGGTGAATACGGTGATCATTTCGATCAGCGGGCCTGCGATGGCGCGGGCGGTGCGGATTTTGAGTTGCTGGCGGAGGACTTCTTTATTGATTCGTCCGAATCGACCGGCTTCATAGCGTTCGGTGGTGTGGACTTTGACGACGCGCATGCCTTGGAGGGCCTCGGTGGCGGCGCGGTAGAGCCCGGCCCGGCTTGAGAGTACCCGCTGAGAGGCACGACGGATACGCTTGCCGAGTTTGCGGATGACCAACGCGAGGATTGGCATCAACAAGAGTGCCACGAGTGCCAGTTGCCAGTTGGTCAGGAGTGCAACGACCAAGGCGATAAATCCCTTGGTGATCTGGGCGACGGCTTTGGAGAGCAGCGACACGAAGCCGGCCGAGAGTGCTTCGGTGTCGTTGACGATGCGGGAGATGGTGTCGGTTGGGCCTTGGGAGACAATGGTTTTGAGGGGTAGGTGGAGGATTTGTCCGAATGCTTTGCGTCGGATCATCGCGATGGATCGTTGAACGACCGTCAGGGCGAGGTACTGGTGCATGAAGTTGGCAAAGGCCCCAAAGATGGTGAGCACGCCCAACGAGACCATGATCCAGAGCACCGCATCAAATGGGCCTTCGGGGAGCGACTCGATGAATGAATCTGAGAGGACGCCCGGTGCCCATCCTTTGGAGGCGTATTCCTCGGCGAGCTGCGGGAGCCCGCGGTGCCCGGGTTCAAGGATGGTGTCGAGGACTGGCTGCATCGCGATGATGCCCGCGCCCATGCCTCCGGCGGAGATCACGGCGAAGATCAGCCCGAAAATCAGGTGGGTGCGCCATCGCAACATCTGTTTGGCAAAGTGCCAGAAGGCATCCATGGTCATGGGTGATTATTCGTTCCTGGTTTGGGTTTGGACAGAGGAAGCCAGAGAAGCATTGAGAGCAGCCACTTCTGGGGATTCAAGGGCTGGATTTCGGCGTGGGAGGTCGATCCGTCCGGTCCAGAGCACTTTGAAGCCATGGACGATGTCATCGAGGATCATCAGCAAGCACGGGAGGACGATCAGGATAATCGCTGTGGCACTGATGAGCCCACAGGCGATTGTGATGGCCATCGGGATGAGAAACTGGGCTTGGAAGCTGGTTTCGAGCATCATCGGGAGGAGTCCGAGGACGGTGGTGATGGTCGTGAGCATGATGGCGCGGAAGCGGGCTTGTCCGGTCAGGTGCCCGGCTTCGTAGACGCTCAGGCCTTCCTTCCTGCGGGCGTTGAAGAACTCCATGAAGATCAACGAGTCGTTGACCACGATCCCCGCCAGTGCCACAAAGCCGATCATGGACAAAAAGGTCAACGAGTATCCGAGGATCAGGTGCCCCCAGATCATCCCGATCAGGGCAAAGGGGATCGCGGCCATCACAATCAATGGCTGGGTGAAACTCCCGAAGAGCCATGCAAGGATGACATAGATCAAGCCCGATGAGATCATCATGCCTAGGGGGAGTGAGGACATGGAATCTTTGAAATCTTTTTGTCTGCCGCGTTCGATGAGGTCTACGCCGTGCATCGAACTGAGTCGTTCGATGATGATTGGTTTGATTTCTCTGGCGAGTTCTTCGGGATTACCCATGGCCCGATCAACATCGGCTTGGATGGAAATGGCCCGCTGGCGGTTGACCCGCCGGATGGTTGCGTAGGACTGGGATTCTTCGATCTTGGCGATTTCGCTGAGCGGCACGGCGAGCCCGGTGGGGGCGAAGACATACTGACGCTCAATCGCGCTGATCGAACGGCGGGTTGAACTGGGGAGCAACACTCTGATATCGACATCTTCGCGGTCGCCTGCGAAGGTGAATGCTTCGAGCCCGAAAGCCATGGCTTGGATTTGGCGTCCAAGATTGGCGCGGGTGAAGCCCATTTCCGAGGCCCCGTCGCGGAGGGTAAAGCGGACTTCCTGGAGCCCTTGGTCGAGGTCATCGGAGATGCCGTAGACGGCTTTGTAATCTGAGAGCAAACCCTTGATCATGAATTCTGCTTGGTCAAGGAGTTCTGGATGGTTGGAGGCAACGGTGTAGTTGAGATCGGTCCCGCCGGGTCCGCCCGAGACCCCAGCCATGCGGATGGACTTGGCATCGGGGATCGGGCCTGCAAGTTGACGGATGCGTTCGATGAGCACTGAGGAACTGACATCGCGTTGTTCGGCTGGATAAAGCTCAAGAATGAGTTGCCCGATGTGCGGAGCCGAGGCGTCGCCCCCGGCCCCATTCATGTCCCCGATGGCACCTGCCTGGGCAAAGGTGGTCTGAATTTCTGGTTGGTCCATACAGATGGCTTCAAAGCGACGGACTATTTCATCGGTCCGTGTGACGGGGGTACCGATGGGCATGGTGACGGTGATATCGACGGTCTCGGCGTCGTCGTCTTCGAAGAATATAAACGGCAAGCGTCCAGAAGCGACCATCCCGACCGAGATGATAAAGGCCGCGATGACGACCGACAGCGAGATGTATCGGAACCGCATAGCCAAAGAAAGGAATCGGGCGTAGGCGGGGATAATTCTGCCATTGATGATGCGGTCACGGGCATGATCGTAGCGTTCTTCAAATCGCTCGAATCGTCCGGGGGGCTTTGAGCTGGCGTGTCGTTTGTCCACACCTTTGAGAGACGAAGCCATGTGGGATGGAAGGATAAAGAGCGATTCCACCAGAGAGACCGCCAAGGCGCATCCCACGACGATGGGCAGGACACTCATGAAGTCCCCGATCATGCCGTTGAGGAGAGCGAGGGGAAGGAAAGCGCAGATGGTGGTGAGCACTGTGGAGACCACCGGCCAAGCGACTTGGTCGGCTCCCTCGATGGCTGCTTGGTAGGCGTTCATCCCCGACTCGTGTTTGGTGGTGATGTTCTCTGCGACGACAATTGCATCATCAACAAGAATCCCGATGACGATGATGAGCCCGAACATGGACAGCAGATTGAGCGAGACATCGACCCACGCCATGAACGCCAGTGTGCCGAGCAAAGAGACGGCCAGGCCCATCGCGACCCAGAAAGAAATGCGCCAGTTGAGCAGGAGCACGAGGGTGAGGAAGACCAAGATGCCGCCATAGAAAGCGTTTCGGAGGAGGAGGTTGAGTCGGCCTGAGACGAAGCGGGAGAGTTCGGTGGTGGTGATGAGGGTGCCCGGTGGCGGGGAGAGGGCGAATCGTTCGGCCCCGAGTTGGTGGGCCTTTAGGCGTGGCGAGGCGTTTGGGGAGTTCGGTGGCGAAAGTTTTTCTTTCCAGGTGAGTGTCACCGGCTCGCCATTGCGTCCGGCGACATAGGCCTTGACGATCGCAGAGAGCCCGATGATGTCTTGTTTGCCGACCCGGAAAACGGTGAGGTTGACGGTGGGGTGTCCTTGGTATCGTGAGGTGAGATCGATGTCGACAAAACCATCACGGACATCGGCGACATCCTTGATACGGATGACCCCGCCGTTGTTGGCTGCTTTGAGGACGATGTTGAGGATTTCGTCGCTCCGTTCTTCGATTCCTACAGAGCG
>Ga0316208_1003089_pt1 | contig 12477 bp, 8 predicted proteins | sample 3monopyrite_MG_FD_204944 | JGI IMG/M metagenome (GOLD analysis project Ga0316208, IMG submission 204944) | Microbial mat bacterial communities from mineral coupon in-situ incubated in ocean water Damariscotta River, Maine, United States -... | ecosystem: Environmental > Aquatic > Marine > Coastal... | reverse complement strand
AGAGCGGCTAGGGTACAAGAAAAACAATATACAACATTATTAGAATCGTATTATCAGGCACAGTCACAATATCAAGCATTTAATGCAAACATTGGTTTGTAAATTATTATGATATATGAAAAAATATACAATAAAATTCAAATATAAGACTCTCCAGTAAGTAGGAACCCATTTTTTATGTGGTGACCAATATGATAGATACTGTAAAAAATATATCGACTGATATTTCAGCAACTTATACAAAGCTTAAAAATTCAGATAGCTTAAGTAAGGAAGCTGTACAAACTGATTTTAAAATTAGGGAAATCGAAGAAAAAGAAATTAAACCTGAAGAAACTAAAAAAGATGTAGATTATTCTAAAATAGAAAAAGGTTTAAAAGAGATTTTGTTTAAAGCTAATGTATCTATTGAATTTACTTTAGATAAAGAAAGCAATGAAATGATAATGAGAATTATTGATGACGAAACCGAAGAAGTTATTAGACAGTTTCCTTCTGATATTTCGCTTAAAATTGCAAGGATTGTATCAGGCGCAATAGAAAGTGGTGGGATAACTAATGTACAAGTCTAAAAATATTATAAATATATTAACAGAACTTCATTTTAAACAAAGCGAAATCAAAAAATCCTTAATTTGTAAAAAAAGTGAAGAAATTAATGCAGATAAGGTAGAAAAACTTTATAGAGACAAAGGAAATATAATAAATAATTTTATTAAGTGGCGTAAAACTAAAGATGCACAAGATTTTGTCGATAATAATAAGAGCTTGTGGAATGAAAAAGTAAAACCATTGCTCGCAAATGAAAAAAGTTTACAAGATTTGTTAAATTTAAAAGTAAAGAATTTGGCATCGGACTTAAGAGATATACATAAGAGCAAAAGAGTATTAACGTATTACAAAGAGAGTTAATTATGACAGTAAATTTAGTAAAAAGTGGCGGACATATTGATCGCACTAACAATGACCTTAAATCAGAACGAAATCAACAAAAAGGACAAGAAGCACAAAGTTCTTCTGTTGCTACTCGTAAGACTGACACATTAGAACTTTCTGATGCAGCTAAAAAGATTCAAACTGTGAGAGCTAAAATTGATCAGAATTTTTATGACAAGCCTGAAATTTTAAGACAGACCGTTGATAGATTATATGAAGATATTCTAAATAAAGAAGCAACAGGTGAATAGATTATATAGTTATCGTTATATTTCCTAAAAATGCCTGACTATTTTGGACATCTTTAATGATGACTATCTTTAATTATTAATAAAGCTCCTAAATGTTAAAGGAGAAATTTAATTAAATGGTTCTTATGCTATGTTACTATGTGCATCTAATTAAAATATTAAAAATAAATTAATATAAAATTGTAAAACAGAATATCAATAATTAGAAATGATAAAGTATATTTCTTTTATTTGTTAATGCAGTCAAGTACACCAGTTAGTATCTTAAATTATATCACAAATTTCATCAATTTCTTTATCTTTTAAATAAGGGTGCATTGGCAAGCTAAATATTCTTTCAGAAATATTTTCTGTTATCGGCATATCTCCTTTTTTATAAGCCAAATATTGATATGCAGTTTGGAGATGCAATGGAATAGGATAATAGATTGCAGATGGAATATTTGCTTCTTTTAGCTTGTCTTGAATTTCTTGTCTGTGATTGGAATTTTCAGCTAAAACAGAATATTGTGCCCATGCCGATTCATACCCTACAGGTACTTTTGGAATTACTACCTTATTTTTCAAACCTTGACTATATCTTTTCGCTACTTTATTTCTTAACTCTATTTCCTCGTCAAATATTTCTAATTTTGCTAATAGCACAGCAGCTTGGATTGAGTCCATTCTGCCATTTATACCGAGGCGAACATTGTCATATCGTTGCCCACCGTAGCCATGTACTCTTATTGACTGGAAAATCTCAAACAATTCTTCATCGTCAGTAAAAGCCGCACCGCCATCTCCATAAGCTCCAAGTGGCTTCGCAGGAAAAAATGATGTCCCAGCAGCTTCACCAAAGTGACAAACTTTTTTACCCTTGTAACTGCCACCAAATCCTTGAGCTCCGTCTTCTAATATTTTTAAATTATATTTTTTAGCAATATCAATTATAGCATCATAATCTGCAGGTAGTCCAAATAAATCAACTGGTATTATTGCTTTTGCATTTAATTTTCCTTCTGAAATTACTTTTTTTATAGCTATTTCTAATAGCTCCGCATCAATATTATATGTGTCCTTATCTATATCTATAAAAACTGGTGTTGCTCCAGTTAAACTAATTACTTCTGCAGTAGCAACGAATGTGAATGGAGTTGTAAAAACTGCATCACCTCTACCAATTTCCCATGCCATAAGTGGAATGAGTAGAGCATCAGTGCCAGAGGAACAAGCTAAGCAATAGTTCCTACCTGTGTATTTTGCTAATTGATCTTCAAGCTCAGTTATTTCTGGTCCAAATACATACTTCCCATGTTCGAGAACTTGCATAATTGAACTATCTACTTTATCTTTGATGCGTGCATATTGTGTTTTTAAGTCTATAAATTGCATTTTATTTATTATATTTAAATTAAAATACAAATTTACGAAGAATATAATTTAAGTTATTAATAAAATATGTTTTATTTTCCTTATTTCATAATTAAATATGAAATAATATTATAAATTTATTGGAATCCATCTTATAAAAAAATAACCGCCTAATTTAAAAAATTAAACGGTTGTTAAATAAAACTATAGTTTGATTTAAACTTAATTCTCGTTCAAATCATTGGTTAAATTATCCATTTTATCATTACCCTCATTTATTATATGAGTATCAGAAGATTTTTCATCACTCTTATCTTCTGGCTTAATATCCTTCTTAACATCAGTTGCAGGGATTATCGGCTTATCCATTTTTTTCTCATCTATTACTCGATCGCCGCCTGTGAATGTAAATTTGAGTTTCTCTTTTTTCTTATCCAAATCCGCTTTAATTTTTGACCCAGGAGTTATATTGCCTTTTAATAATTCTTCAGCCAAATCATCTTCTATATACTTTTGGATAGACCTTTTCAGTGGCCTTGCTCCATATTTTTCATCAAATCCTTTCTCAACTAAAAAAGATTTAGCAGCTTTCGTGAGTTCAAATGTCATTTTATTTATCTTAATTCGTTCCGCTAATTCCCTCAGTTGTATATCAATAATTTTAGTGATATGTTTTTTCTGGAGTTTTCTAAATATTATAAAATCATCTATTCTATTAATAAATTCTGGGCTAAATAATGATTTGATTGATTCTTCAATAGTTTCTTTTAAGTGGTCATATTCCTGAGTAGGATTAGCCATACTGAAACCAATTTTCCCGCCTGCTTTGATGTCTTTAGTTCCAACATTAGAAGTCATAATGATTACAGTATTTTTGAAATCTACCTTCCTGCCCATTCCGTCAGTCAATACCCCATCATCGAATACTTGTAACAGCATATTAAATACATCTTGGTGTGCCTTCTCTATCTCATCTAATAGTATAATAGAATAAGGCTTGCGTCTCACTCTCTCGGTCAATTGCCCACCTTCTTCGTAACCTACGTAACCAGGAGGAGCTCCTACGAAACGAGATACAGAGAATTTTTCCATGTATTCACTCATATCAATACGGATTAACGCATCTTCACTATCAAACATCACTCTTGCAAGAGATTTTGCAAGTTCAGTTTTACCAACTCCAGTTGGACCTAAGAACATAAATGAGCCTATTGGTCTTGAGGGGTCTTTTAGTCCTGCTCTCGCACGTCTAATTGCCTTAGCAAGATGTTCTATTGCTTCATCTTGTCCAATTACATGTTTATTTAATTCACCTGCGAGGTTCATTAATTTATCCGATTCAGATTGTGCTATTTTATTTACAGGGATTCCTGTAATCATAGCTACTACATCTGAGATATCCTCTTCAACTACAGGATAAACTCTCTCATTTGCTTGGATTTCCCAGTTGGTTTTAGCTTCTTCTAATTCTATCAGTTTTCTCTTTTCTAAATCTCTTAATCTTGCAGCATCTTCAAAATTCTGCAGTTTAACAACATCATTTTTTTCAAACTTAATATTAGTTATTTCTGTCTCAAGATTAACTATTTCTTTCGGAACAGTTATATTTGCTAAATGTACTTTGGCACCGGCTTCATCCAAAACATCGATTGCTTTATCTGGAAATTGACGATCTGTTATATATCTTTCTGCAAACCTAACAGCAGTAAGAATGGCATCATCAGTAAACGCAACATTATGATGCTTCTCATAAGCATCTTTAATATTGTTCAATATCTCTAAAGTCTCATCAAAAGTTGGCGCATCGACTAATACTTTTTGAAATCTTCTATCCAAAGCACCATCTTTCTCAATATTTGTTCTATATTCATCTAAAGTCGTCGCTCCAATACATTGTATATCACCCCTTGCTAATGCAGGCTTAAAAATATTAGAAGCGTCTAAGGAACCAGATGCACCACCTGCTCCAACTATCGTATGTATCTCATCAATGAACAGAATTACATCATTTGCCTTTTCTAACTCACCAAGTATAGCTTTCATTCTTTCCTCAAATTGCCCCCTATACTTAGTCCCAGCCACTAAAGACGCTACATCAAGACTAATAATTCTCTTATCGTATAATGCTCTAGATACTTTTTTCTTTATTATTTTAAGTGCTAATCCTTCTACTATTGCAGTTTTTCCAACTCCAGGCTCGCCAATAAGAACTGGATTATTTTTCTTTCTTCTTGATAAAATCTGAGAAATCCTTTCAATTTCTTTATTCCTTCCAATTACAGGATCTAATTTATTCTCTATTGCTAATTTGGTAAGGTCTCTACCAAAATTATCCAAAACAGGAGTTTTCACTCTATCTTTCGTTTTCTGCTTTAATACTGTTGTTGGTCTTGGAATACCCTCATCATCACCATTAATTATTTTATCTAACTCATGTCGTATGGTATCATAATCAATTGAAAATTGAGCCAATATTTGAGCAGCAATATTTTCTTCGTCTCTTAATAAAGATAATAATAAATGTTCTGTTCCTATTTTCTCAGCCTTATATAATTTAGCCTCAAGATAAGTAATTTTTAATACTTTCTCTGCCTGCTTAGTTAATGGGATATTCCCAATAGTCAGCGTGGAACTTGAAGAGCGAACAGTCTCCTCAATTCCTTTTTTTAATTTATACAAATCAACATCTAAATTCTTTAAAATTTTGATGGCAAGCCCTTCTCCATCTCTAATAATTCCTAAAAGAAGATGCTCAGTCCCAATATAATCATGACCTAATCTAAGAGCTTCCTCTCGGCTAAGCCTGATTACGTCGTTTACTCTACTTGAAAAATTTCCTTCCATTTCCTTCACCGTTTATTTTATGCTACTTGTATATATAACGAATTATACAAGATAATATTTCCTTTAAAATACCTTGCAAATATTTTGCCAACCTATACTTTGCCTAAAACTATGAAAATTATTGCTAATAATAAACATTTTCTATGTCAAACTGTCAAATGTTAAAAACTAATGGCAAAACTAAATGACAATTTGTCATAAATTATAACCACTCTCAACTTCAAATGTTCTTGAATTATAATTTTTTTTTTGCATATAATTCACTAAATTAGAAGATTAAATAAAGCGAAGATGATAAAAGATCTAAAAAATAAAACGAAAAAAGAATTACTCCAATTGATCGATGAGATGGAAAATGGTAATTCAAAATCGGAAGTTACCACTGATATAACAAATATAAGTGGGAATGATGATTTAATACCAAACTCTATTTTATTAATTGACAGCAAAGGCAATATTAATTCGTTTAACAAAAATACTAAAGAATTATTTGCAATGGGTGAAAATGAATTAATAGATAAAAACTTTTTTGAATTAAAGTGGAAAATCATAAATTCAGATGAAAAGGTATTTAAAAAATCTTCAAACCCTATTTATCTCTCATTAAAAAATTCTGAATTTATTTCTAATAAAATTTTTTCATTTAAGTTAAGTCAATCTAATCGAATTAAAAAAATTCTTGTCAATTTGAGACAAAATTCTAAAAGTAAATTATTTAGCTTAAGCCTACAGGAAATTGATGATATGACAGAAGATAATCTTAATATCAGCCATTTGAAAGAGGTGATAAATCAAGCAAAAATTTCAATTTTTACTACTGACATATCTGGCAAAACTACATTTGCTAACCCATTTACCTATGATAATTCGGGCTATTCGCAAAAAGATATTATTGATAAAGACCCAAACTCCTTTAATTTTGCATTTAAGGATATTAACTTTCACAAGAATATAAGAAAAATGCTTCAAGATGGGGAGTCATGGCAGGGCGTTTTAGAAAACAAGAAAAAAAATGGCAACAACTATTATGAAGATTCTTTTGTTTTCCCTTTAAAAGATAATCAAGATAGAGTGATTGGATACGGTGCCGTAAAAAATGATATTTCAGATACTTACGATAATTTCAATAAAATAAATAGTTTACGTAAAGATAATAAGAAATTATTAGACAATATTCTTGACATAATTATTCGATTTGACTTAAATAAAAATATTCTATTTGTTAATAAAGCAATTACAAACGTAATTAATATATCTCCAGAAGATTTGATAGGCAAAAATATTGAAGATTTAGACCTTATACAAGAAGTCAAATCTTGTTGGAATAATAATTTCGAAAATATTGATTTAAAGAAAGGCTATAATGAATCTGATATTTATATTAAAGCTTATGATAAATATTTTCATAACTCATTTCTTGCAGAGTATGATGAATTTGGAAATATTGAATCTTATCTTTCCACTTCCCGAGATATAACCGAAATTAAAAAATCTAAATTAACATTATTAGATTCGAAAGACCGATTACATACTATTTTTCATAAAGCTCCTTATGCTAATTACATCTTGGATCATCATCTTAATTTTGTTGACTTTAATAAAGCAACATTAGAATTATTTGGATACACAAAAAAAGATTTACTCTCAAACTCACTTATTGAATTAAGACTAATGCAAGATGAGGATATAAAAAAAGCAAATATACGATTAAAAAATTTAGAAAAAGGCCAATCAAATGAAGAAACTGAATACTCCATAAAAACTAAAGCTGGTTTTTATAAACAAATAATAGTAAAATCATCACCTATAAATTATAAGGATGAAAAATATATTTTAGCTTCAGCCTATGATATTACTGACAGGAAATTAGCTGAATACGAGTTATTGATGTCAGAAGAAAAATATAAAAATCTTTATAATGAAGCTATAATAGCTATGATTCGTATTTCGTCTAATAATGGCAAAGTAATTACAGCAAATAAAACCGCCGCTGAATTATTTGGCTATGGCAATGTAAATGATTTTATTGAAAACTTCGATGCAATTTCTCACTATGATAAACCTGAAGAAAGAACAAGGCTAAAAGATACTTTAAAAGAAAAGAAAATTATAGACGAGAATGAGGTATTATTTAAGAAAAAAGATGGTTCCAAAATTTGGCTATCTGTTAGTGAAAAATTATTTGATGAATATAGCTTTATCGAAATAGCATTGTTGGACATTACTGCTAAAAAAGAAACAGAAGAACTTAAAAAATGTTATTTAGAAATTTCGGATTTAATGAATTCAATCGGTGATTTGAATAATCTTTTTATTGCCATCAGCGATTGTATAAAAAAATATATTGATGATGTGAAAATTGGAATTGGAATGATGGACTCAGGAGTAAATATGCTCTTTTTCCCATTTTTCGAGGATAGTACGGAGGATGAATACACTATTATTTCTTTAGAGGACAGCGACAACTTAGCCTCTGATGTAGTAAAACATAAAGATACTATTTATTATAATAAAAATCATTTAGAATTATTTTACCGTAAAAATTTAACTACTCCAAAAGGCACATTACCCAACTATTGGATTGGTATCCCATTGATGCTCAATGAGGAAATACTTGGTACAATCATTTTACAAAGATATAACTTACAAAAAGCATTCACTTTAAATGAGATTGATTTATTAGAATCAATTGCAAAACAGTTATCCAATGCCGTAGCAAGACAAAGGTCAGAAGATGAAATAAAAATTATAAACAAAAATCTTGAAGAGAGAATATTTGATAGAACTACTAAACTCGAAGACTCAGCGGAAGAATTGCGAGTTGAAGTTGCAAATAGATTTAAAGCACAAGAAGAACTTCAAGCTGCAAAAGACAAATTAGAAAAATCTCTCGAAGCAGAAAAAGAACTTAGTGATTTGAAAACTCGTTTTGTCTCTGTTGTTTCACACGAATATAGAACACCACTTACTGTTATTTTATTAGCTACAGATTTATTAGATATCTGCTACACAAATAGAATAAAAAAAGAATACGATAAAAGTATAAATAAAATTAGAGTTTCAGTAAATAAAATGTCCTCCTTGCTCGAAGATGTTCTTATATATGGAAAAGCATCAAAAAATAGATTATCCTACAAGCCAATGAGTTTTAATATCTTAGACTTATTAGAGAATTCTATCAATGATGTAACGGCTATGAATCAAGGAAGAAATGAGATAATTTGGAGCAATAAAGTAAAAGAATCAAACATATATTCTGATGAATCTTTACTTTCGCATATTATTACAAATTTAATTTCAAATGCAGCTAAATATTCTCCAAATGGGAAACCTGTCAATATTAGTTTAATAGAAAATGAAGATTCTTTTATATTTGAAGTTACCGATCAGGGAATTGGTATTCCTGAAAAAGATTTGAAACATTTATTTACTGCATTCCACCGTTCAACAAATACTGGCGCAATAGAAGGAACTGGATTAGGTTTGTCTATTGTTAAGCAATGTGTTGATGCCCTAAATGGTAAAATAACAGTAGATACTAAGGAGAATTTAGGCTCTACATTTAGAGTAGTATTTCCAAAAGAAATCTAAAAGATGAGTATAAACTGCTTTTTATTTGCCCTCTTCCTCTAATTTATTTAATACCCTGTTCAAATAGAAATAGGAAATGATACTAATTATAATTGATGAAATAAGCAGAGCATAATATATTCCATTTATTCCCATCGATTGCTTTAGATACCATGCAATAGGAATGAACAAAATAAATACATAGCTCAAAATAATATTCATACTCGTAATCGGTTTTTTCAAAACATTAAATGCTGTAGTCGCCATAAAAATAACTCCTCTAAATGCAAAGGAGTACATAATTATTTGTAAAAAAGATGACATGTAGTCTATTACTTTTAATTCGTCCCCCACCATTTTATCACCTAATAATCTTGCCGCAAAATTTACCGCAATAAAGTCAGAAAAGAAATAGAATATAATTAGAGCAAATATGCTAAATCCTATGGAATAAATATAAGAATAATTTAACACAGTGCGGATTCTACTCCAATTTTTTGCCCCCCAATTTTGTCCAATAAATGGTCCAAGAACTGCTGAAAGAGCCATAAAAAATGCCAATACAATAGTTTCTATTCTAGCACCTGCACCATAAGCTCCCACAGCCTCGTTCCCATATTCGGCAATAAAACTTATAATAACAGCAAAGCCGATTGGCGTCAATACATTAGTTAATATTGAAAAGAATCCGACATGAAGTATTTCCTTTGATGAACTTATAAACCTTTTAATATCAAATCCCTTAAAATCAATCATATCATATTTTTTAACCAATACATAATATGCCCAAATAAAAGCAGTGAATCTGCCTCCTACTGTAGCTAATGCTGCTCCCTCCATTTCCAATCTGGGAAAAGGACCATAACCAAATATTAATAATGGATCAAATATTAAATTTATTAATACCGCCCCCATCATCATTTTACTTGGTGTTGTAGTATCTCCTTTTGCTCTAAGGGCTGAATTACCAATTACTGGAATCACAAGAAACATCATACCAAGATACCAAATAAACATATAATCTTTTATCAGGGGTAATTGTTCGCTATCCGCCCCATAGAGTATAAAAATCTCTTCAAAAAAAATAAACCCTATGGTTACAAATATTCCAACGAGAATTACACCTAATACCAAGCTATCGCTTGTCAGTTCCTTTACTTTTTGATTGTTACCTTCTCCTATTGCTTTGGAAATAACTGCAGATGAGCCTGTGCCGACTCCCATCGCAACACCAAAAACGACAAAAACAATTGGAAATACTATCGTCATTGCTGCTAATTCCAATGTCCCAAGTTGTCCAACAAAGTACATATCTATCATACTAAATGATAGAGCAAAACCTATTCCAATAACCATTGGGATAGAATTTGAAAATAAAGTTTTTGGAATATTACAGTCGAGATAATTCTTTGCAGGTTTTGACATTAAAAGTCATTCTTTTGTATTAATTAAAATTGATGTGGAACACTATAATGATAAAGAATTGATGATTAGCTATTTGATTTTCGATTTAAACTTATGAAATTATAAACTTAAACATAATTAAATGTCAAAATGAGTTATTTGATAGCTTTTTGGCAAAATTATTGTAAAAGTTGAACCTTGATTTATTTTGCTCTTAAGTCTAATCTCTCCTTTTAATGCTTCTACGCTCTTTTTAACGATAGCAAGCCCAAGACCAGTCCCAGGTATAGAACCAACATTGCTAGCCCTATGGAAAGTTGAAAATAGATGTGATAATTCTTTTTCAGGTATACCAATACCATAATCTTTTATTATAATATTCACATCGTCGCCACCATCTTCTATAGCTATATCAACAGAATCAGAATCTGGTGAATATTTTGAAGCATTTGTAATTAGATTGATAATAATATGGCGGAGATTTTTCTCATCAGTATCTACAACTTTATTACTAAGGTTATGAGTAAAATTATATTTATGTATTCCTTTATCAACTACTTTACATTCCTCGATACAATCGGTAATAAATGCAACCAAATCAGACTTACCTATTTGTAATGTATTTTTTGATGATTCGGACTTACCAATCGTTAATACATCTTCTAATAATTGAGTCATAGAATTTACCGAGAATCTTATCTTTTCTAAAAATTTATCAAATTGCTCTTTTTGTGTCCCTTCATAGTATTGCTCAATAAGATAAGAAGCCGTCAAAATAACAGTAAGTGGTGTTCTATACTCATGAGAAATCATTGAAATAAAACTAGTTTTTAACAAGTTTAATTCTTTTTCTTGCTCAAATGCTTTTGTTACTTCTTCCTTCGCCTTTTGTAATTCAGCTTCTGCTTGCCTTCTTACAGTATTTTCAACTCTCAAATCATTCATTGCTTCTTCGAGTTGTGAGGTTCGCTCCGTTACTTTTTCTTCAAGCATATTATTAATTTCACGCATCTGCTCTTCTGCTTGCTTAATATGAGTAATGTCTAATATTTGACATATTACTGCTATTTCACCTTGGAATTCATCAACAGCTGAGCAACTTGAATAACAATTTTTCTTATACCCATCTTTATCTAAAATATCGAATTCAAAACGCACATCATTTCTAAGCCCAGCTAATACCTCTTTAAATATTGATTTCACATTAGCAAGGTGGTCATCGTGTACCAAATCTTTCAGTGTCATCCCAATTATTTTTTCTTCATTGTATTTTGATATATTAAATACTTCATCGTTGGCATAAATAATTTCATAATCCTTATCGAAAATTATTGTCCCATCTAATGAGTTTTCTACCACAGACTTATGTAAAAACTCACTCTCCTTCATAGACATTTTCAACAATTCATTTTCCATCGAAAGTGAGGCTACTTTTTCATTTGCTTTTTCTAATTGGAGCTTTAACATATTTTCTATTTCGATTTTATCGGACATTAAAATATTTATTGACAGAATTAATTTTCTAATTTAAACAATAATTATTAATTAACTTAGTTTTATTATTAAAATTGTCAAAATTTATTCCCATTATCTGTAAATAAAACTTAAAAAAATAGGACTCATATATTATGAGTCCTATTTTTAATTCTCTTTGATCTTAAACTTTCTATATTTTATAGATTAAAACATTAAATATCTTTTTAACTTTTAACTATTTTATTGGGCTTCAAACCAAAATAGTTGAATTATCCCACTATAAATAAGTTTTTAGTTATTCAAAACTTCAATCTTTATAGACTTTAAGTGTTCTCCAAAGATAGAGAAAAAAGTTAACGAAAAGTCAATTTCCATTAATTCTCCTTTATTATTGAACAGAACTGAAAATAACAACGAAAGCAACTATAAATTATTATAATTATTTTAAAATTTTTAAAATTTGTTTGAAAATTTCGTTTTCACCTCCAGTGGCGTAACCATTATGTTCCCAAACTAAGTTACCATTTCCATCGAAAAGGAAAGTAGCAGGAGGGCTTTTTGCTTTCATTGCTTTAAAGAATTTACTTTCGCTATCTAATAAAACTTTATAATCCCACCCTCGACTTTTAACAAATCCTACAAC
>Ga0316208_1003087_pt1 | contig 12484 bp, 12 predicted proteins | sample 3monopyrite_MG_FD_204944 | JGI IMG/M metagenome (GOLD analysis project Ga0316208, IMG submission 204944) | Microbial mat bacterial communities from mineral coupon in-situ incubated in ocean water Damariscotta River, Maine, United States -... | ecosystem: Environmental > Aquatic > Marine >... | reverse complement strand
GCCCGCCTGACAGCCGCACGGATGGATCAACCGCAGCCCCGCCCGGCCCCCCTGTATCTGCGCGCCCCCAATGCCGCGCCACCGTCCGGGTCTGCACCGGTGTTGATCGAATGACCCCCTACGCGCTGGCCGCCTTGCACGCGCGATGCTTTCGCCAGCCACCGCCTTGGAACGCAGCCAGCTTCGGCGCGCAACTGGACAGCCCGCACACGTTTCTGATTGCGGATCCGCAGGGTCGCGCCTTTTTGCTGGGTCGGGCCGTGGCGGGCGAGGCCGAGATCCTGACACTGGCCACCGCGCCCGAAGCCCGCCGCCTGGGACTGGCGCGTGACCTGATTGCCCGATTCGAAACCATTGCCCGGGTTCGCGGCGCGGCGGACGCTTTCCTGGAAGTGGCCGAGAACAACGCCCCCGCACGTGCGCTGTATGCGGCCTGCGGCTATGCGCAAAATGGCCGCAGGCCGGGCTATTACGTAGCGGAAAGCGGCCAGAAGGTCGCCGCAATGAGCCTTTGCAAGTCTCTCGCCTGATCTTTAACCTCCCGGCAGCCAGACGATTCCACAACCTTGTCCGTTTGGTAAAAACTGCTTGACGGCCCCCATGCCGCTGGACCTAGATGTCTGATGAACCGATACGTCGGCTCAGCCACCGAGGGCACACCCCGGGGGCCATTCGACACAACAGGGAGAATAACCACATGAAACTGACCCGCACTTTTCTGGGCGCAACCGCCGTTTCCGCGCTGCTGGCCGGGGCCGCCTGGGCGGAACCCGCGCTGATCTTCGATCTTGGTGGCAAGTTCGACAAATCGTTCAACGAGGCCGCGTTCGGCGGGGCCGAGCGCTGGGCCGCCGAAACCGGGGGCAGCTACCGCGATATCGAGATGCAATCCGCAGCCCAGCGCGAGCAGGCGCTGCGCCGCCTGGCTGAATCCGGCTCGAACCCGATTGTCATGACGGGCTTCGCGTTCAGCTCGGTGCTTGAGCAGGTCGCACCGGATTATCCGGACACGACCTTTGCCATCGTTGACGGCTATGTCGAAGCACCGAATGTGCGGTCGATCCTGTTCACCGAACAAGAGGGCTCGTATCTGGTGGGCGTGCTGGCCGCCATGGCATCCGAGACGGGCACCGTCGGCTTTGTCGGCGGCATGGACATTCCGCTGATCCGCCGCTTTGCCTGTGGTTATGCGCAGGGCGTGATGGCGGCCAACGCTGACGCCAACGTCATCATCAACTATACCGGCACCACCCCGGCCGCCTGGAACGATCCCGTGCGCGGCGGTGAAATCACCTCGGCCCAGATCAGCCAGGGCGCTGACGTGGTCTATGCCGCGGCTGGCGGCACCGGCGTGGGCGTTCTGCAAACCGCGGCCGATAGCGACATTCTGTCGATCGGCGTGGACAGCAACCAGAACTATCTGCACCCGGGCCAGGTTCTGACCTCGATGCTCAAGCGCGTGGACAATGCCGTGTTCGCCGCCTTCAGCGAAGGCGCAAGCATGGAAACCGGTGTCTTCGTGATGGACCTGGCTGCTGGCGGCGTTGGCTGGGCGCTGGACGAAAACAACGAGGCGCTGATTACCCAGGATATGCGCGATGCGGTGGCCGCGGCTGAAGCATCGATCGTTGCCGGGGACCTGGTGGTTCACGACTACATGTCGGACAATTCCTGCCCGATCTCGGTCGACTGAGGCCGCTTCGACATGGTCGCCAACAGGACCAAAGGGGCGGCAGATCCTGCCGCCCCCGCCATTGAGCTTCGCGGGATATCGAAGGCATTTGGCCCGGTCCAGGCGAACAAGGATATCAATATCCGGGTGCAGCAGGGCACCATCCACGGCATCATCGGTGAAAACGGTGCCGGAAAATCGACGCTGATGTCGATCCTGTATGGGTTCTACAAGGCCGACGCCGGGGAAATCCTGATCGGCGGCAAGCTCACGACCATCACCGACAGCCAGGACGCGATCCGTCAGGGCATCGGCATGGTGTTCCAGCATTTCAAGCTGGTCGAGAATTTTTCCGTTCTGGAGAATGTCATCCTGGGCGCCGAAGGGGGCGAGCGGCTGACGCCGTCGCTGGGCCGCGCGCGCACGCTGCTGACACAACTGGCCGATGACTACGAACTGAACGTCGACCCCGATGCGCTGATCGAGGAACTCTCGGTCGGCCATCAACAGCGCGTCGAAATCCTGAAGGCGCTGTATCGCGAAGCCAATATCCTGATCCTGGACGAGCCCACCGGCGTGCTGACACCGGCCGAGGCCGATCATCTGTTTCGCATCCTGCGCGGGCTTAAGGAGCAGGGAAAGACCATCGTCCTGATCACCCACAAGCTGCGCGAAATCATGGATGTGACCGACGAGGTCAGCGTCATGCGGCGCGGCGAAATGGTCGCCACCGTCACCACCGCCGACACCAGCCCCACCGAACTGGCGGAACTCATGGTTGGCCGCAAGGTGTTGCTGGAGGTGGACAAGACCCCGGCCGAGCCCGGCGATGTGGTGCTGTCCGCGCGCGGTTTGCAGGTGATCGACAGATACGGGGTCGAGCGGTTGCGTGGCATTGATCTGGATATCCGCGCGGGCGAGATCCTGGGCGTCGCAGGCGTGGCCGGCAACGGGCAATCGGCGCTGCTGGAAGTGCTGGCGGGGATGATGCCGGGCAAGGGCACACTCACCATGAACGGCCAGCCGCTGGATCTGACGCTGAAGTCCGACAATGCCAGAACACGGCGTCATGCCGGCCTGTCCCATGTCCACGAGGACCGCCATCGCTGCGGTCTGATCCTGGATTTCATGGCCTGGGAAAACATTGCCTTTGGCTATCAGGACGCGCCGGAATACAACAAGAACGCCTTGCTGATGGACAATGCCGCCATCGTCGAGGACACCAAGGGCAAGTTCGAACGCTTCGATGTTCGCCCGCGAAACCCGATGCTGACGGCCGAAAGCTTTTCGGGCGGCAACCAGCAGAAGATCGTGCTGGCGCGTGAAATCGAACGTAACCCGGACCTGTTGCTGGTCGGCCAGCCGACGCGCGGCGTCGATATCGGCGCGATCGAGTTCATCCACAAACGCCTGATCGAACTGCGCGATCAGGGCAAGGCGATCCTGCTGGTGTCGGTGGAACTCGACGAGATCATGTCCCTGTCCGACCGGATCGTGGTGATGTTCGACGGGCGCATCATGGGCGAACGCAGCCCGGACCAGACCAACGCACGGGAACTGGGCCTGCTGATGGCCGGAATGACAGGAGACGCGGCATGAGCGGTTCGCAGACAATGCCCCGCTGGGCCGATGTCCTCCTGGTGCCGCTGCTGTCGCTGCTGCTGGCGTTCCTGATTTCGGCGGCGGTGATCCTGGCTATCGGCGAGGACCCCTGGGAAGCGGTAAAGCTGATGGTGTCGGGGTCGCTGGGATCGACCTATGGCTGGGGCTACACGCTGTATTACGCCACCAACTTCCTGTTCACCGGCCTGGCTTTCGCGGTCGCCTTTCACGCGGCAATGTTCAACATCGGCGCCGAGGGGCAGGCCACCATGGGCGGGCTGGGCGTCGCGCTGATTAGCCTGATGATACCCTGGCCACACTGGACCATTGCCCTGCTTGGCGCGATGGTCGGTGGCGCGCTGTTTGGCGCGGCCTGGGCATTCATCCCGGCCTGGTTGCAGGCAAAACGTGGCAGTCACATCGTCATCACGACGATCATGTTCAATTTCATCGCCGCGTCGGTGATGACCTACATGCTCAGCCACGTGTTGCGCCCGGCGACATCCATGGACCCGGCGACCCCGCGTTTCCCGGCTGCGACAAACCTGCCGACGATGTCTGAAATCCTGGCCCCGCTGGGGATCAGCTTCAGCCGCTCGGCGCCGCTGAACATCACCTTCTTCATCGCCATCATCGCCACAGTCGGCGTCTGGGTGCTGATCTGGCGCACGCGGCTGGGTTATGAAATCCGCGCCTTCGGTAAATCCGGGCCAGCCGCCGTCTATGCCGGGATATCGCCGGTCAAGATCACCGTGATCGCGATGCTGATTTCGGGCGGGTTGTCGGGGCTGATGGCGATCAACAACGTCATGGGCGAGGCCGAAAGGCTGGTGCTGAATTCGGTCGAGGGGGCCGGGTTCATCGGCATCGCCGTGGCCTTGATGGGCCGCAATCATCCGGCCGGGATTGCCGTTGCTGCGGTGTTGTTCGGCTTTCTGTATCAGGGCGGTGCCGAACTGGCGCTGTGGACATCCATCCCGCGGGAAATGATCGTCGTCATTCAGGCGCTGGTGATCCTGTTCACCGGCGCGCTGGACAACATGGTCAGGGTGCCGGTGGAAATGCTGTTCAGATCGCTGCGGCGGAGGAACTGACATGGATCTTCTGACAATCGTTCAGATCCTGGAATCCACGCTGCGCCTGGCGACGCCGCTGCTGTTCGCGTGCCTGGCCGGGATCGTGACCGAACGCGCCGGGATCTTCGACATCGGCCTGGAGGGCAAGCTGCTGATCTCGGCCTTCTTTTCGGCCGCCTTCGCCTATTACTCCGGCTCGGCCTGGGTCGGCTTGCTGGTTGGCATCCTGGCATCGGTGGTATTTTCCATCCTGCACGGGCTGGCCTCGATCACCTTCCGTGGCAATCAGCTGATTTCCGGCGTGGCAATCAATTTCCTGGCGTCCGGGACGACCGTGGTCATCGCGCAAAGCTGGTTCGGGCAGGGCGGGCGCACCCCGTCCCTGACCGGTGACATGCGGTTCGGGCGGCTGGACATTCCGGGCGTCTCGGCCCTTGCCGATGTGCCGGTGCTGGGCAACATCGCGCAGATTTTCACCGGGCATTCGATCCTGGTCTATCTGGGTCTGCTTTTCGTGCCGCTGACCTGGTATCTGCTCTATCGCACGCGCTTCGGGCTGCGCCTGCGCGCGGTCGGGGAAAACCCGGCGGCGGTGGATACGGCCGGTGTATCGGTGGTCAGGATGCGCTATGCCGCCGTGATAATCGCCGGTGTGCTGTGCGGAATCGGTGGCGCCTATCTGTCCACGTCGCTAGCCGCCGGCTTTGTGCGCGAAATGTCCGCCGGGCGCGGCTATATCGCGCTGGCGGCCATGATCTTCGCCAAGTGGCGGCCCTGGCAGGGGCTGGGGGCCGTGCTGCTGTTCGGCATGCTGGAGGCCATCGCCAACCGCTTCCCCAACCTGGACCTGGGGATCATCACCATCCCCAACCAGTTCATGACCGCTCTGCCCTACATCCTGACGGTCATCATCCTGGCCGGATTCATCGGCAAGGCGATCCCGCCGCGCGCCGGGGGCGAACCCTATGTCAAGGAGCGATAGCGCGCGGATGCACATCGACGTCATCGTGCCGTAAATTTATCGCAAAGCCCCTGTAAAACGCAGGGGCTTTGTCTTATGGAACATCATGCTGATCTACCTGCCCATTGCCGAAATATCCGTGAACGCGCTGGTCCTTCTGGGCATCGGCGGCGGTGTGGGCATGTTGTCGGGCATGTTCGGCGTCGGCGGCGGGTTCCTGATCACGCCGCTCTTGTTCTTCATCGGCATTCCGCCCGCCGTGGCCGTGGCCACCGGCGCCAATCAGGTCGTGGCATCGTCCATTTCCGGCGTTCTGGCGCATTTGCGCCGCAAGACCGTCGATCTGCGCATGGGCACAGTGCTGTTGGTCGGCGGGCTGATCGGATCGACCGGCGGCATATGGCTGTTTCGGTGGCTCAGCGCGCTGGGGCAGGTCGATCTGTTCGTGCAACTGGCCTATGTGCTGTTTCTGGGCGTCATCGGCATCTTGATGCTGCAAGAAAGCCTGCGCGCCTGGTATCGGTCCACCAAACCCAACGTGCCGCGCCGCAAATTGCACAAGCATACCTGGGTCCATTCCCTGCCGCTGAAGATGAAGTTCCGCGTGTCGGGCCTGTATATCAGCGTCATTCCGCCAGTGCTGGTCGGCATGGCCGTTGGCGTCCTGTCGGCGGTGATGGGTGTGGGCGGCGGGTTCATCATGGTGCCGGCGATGATCTACATGCTGGGCATGCCCACCAAGGTCGTGGTCGGAACGTCGCTCTACCAGATCATCTTCGTCACCGGTTACACCACCGTTGCCCATGCCATGACCAGCTATTCGGTTGACGTGTTGCTGGCGTTCTTCCTGATTATCGGCGGTGTGATTGGCGCGCAGATCGGCACACAGATCGGTGTGCGCCTGAAGGCCGAGCAGCTGCGCATTCTGCTGGCCCTGCTGGTCATCGCGGTGTGCATCAAGGTCGCGCTGGACCTGCTGGTCCAGCCGTCCGAGCTGTATTCTATCCGGATCGTGGGGCGGTGACGATGCGGGTTCTGCTTCTTGCCATGCTGCTCGTGTCGGTTCTGCCCGCCAGGGCGAACGAGATTATCGGCGCACTGTCGCAAAACCGCGTGGCTCTGACGGCAAACTTCTCGGGCTCGGAAATCCTGCTGTTCGGCGCGATCCGGCGCGATCCGCTGGAGGCCTATTTCGAGGATCCGACCGAGAATCGCCCGTTCGACGTGGTTGTCGTCATCGAGGGGCCGCGCCAGACCGTCGCCGTCTGGCGCAAGGAGCGGCGGGCGGGCATCTGGATGAACACCGACAGCGTCACGCTGACCTCGGTTCCGTCATTCTACGCCGTTGCCACCACGGCGCCGCTGGGCGACATCATCACACCCGAAACCGACCGGGAGTTTCGCATTTCGGCGCCTCAGGCCATTGACGGCACGCAAGCACACGAGACCGATCCGCAACGTCAGGTCTTTTCCGAAGCCTTGCAGCGCATCCGCGAACAGGCCGATCAGTATCAATCGCTTGACCGCTTTGTCTTTCTGGACCGCGAGATCCTGTTTCGCGCCAATGTCCGGCTGCCGGCCAACCTGACCGAAGGCGCCTATACCACGCGCATGTATCTGGTGCGCGACGGCGGCGTGGTCAGCCAGTTCCGCACCGCGATTTTCGTGCGCAAGGACGGGCTGGAGCGTTGGATCTACCAACTGGCTTATGACCACCCGTTCCTTTACGGCCTGTTGGCTCTGGCGATTGCGCTGATCGCCGGTTGGGGGGCCTCGGCCCTGTTCCGTTTCGTGCGTTCGGGCTGATCGCCTGGTCAGCCCCGACCCAGCCACGGCATGTTGGTGGCCATGATCGCCAGGAACGGCACATTGGTGCCTTTCGGCTGGTTGGCCATGTGCAGCACCGCGTCCGCCACCTGCGCGACGTCCATCATCGGTTCGGCGCGCACGGATCCATCGGCCTGCGGCACGCCTTGTTCGATCTTCGCCGCCAGGTCGGTGCGCGCATTGCCGATATCGATCTGACCGCAGGCGATATCGAACGGACGCCCGTCCAGCGCCAGTGTCTTGGTCAGGCCGGTGATCGCGTGCTTGGTGCTGGTATAGGCCACAGACCCAGGCCGGGGGGCGTGGGCAGATACGGATCCGTTGTTGATGATCCGCCCGCCAAGGGGTTGCTGGCGGCGCATCTGCCGGAACGCGGCGCGCGCGCACAGGAACATGCCGGTCAGGTTCACATCGACCATGGCTTTCCAGTCGTCGACGCTCAATTCGTCGATCAGCGACCCCGGGATCATCCTGCCCGCGTTGTTGAACAGCACGTCGATCCGGCCGAACCGGTCGACCGCCGCCCTGAACGCGGCGTCTACCTGCGCCTCGTCCGTCACGTCGCATGTCAGCGCCAGCGCGTTGGCATGTCTCTGCGCGGCCTGCGCCAGCTTGTCCGCATTGCGCGCCAGCAGCGCGACATCCCAGCCGGCCGCCAGAAACGCCTCGGCGGTCTTGCGTCCGATCCCGGCGCTGGCACCGGTGACCACGATGACCGGCATCAGAAGACCTTGAAGGTCATGGTGGTCAGAGTGCGGGAAATGTCGGGCACGTCGAACAGGTTGTCGTTCAGGAAATGCCCGATTTCCTGCCCTTCGGGCACATAGACCTTGGCGATCAGATCCCAGTCGCCCGAGGTGGAATAGAGTTCGGACACGATCTCGCGGTCGGAAATGGCGGTGGCCACCTTGTAGGTGGTGCCTGGATTGCAGCGCACCTGCACAAAGACACAGTTCATCGGGTTTTCTCCTGTTTGGCGCAAAGCCTATGCGAGGCGCCGGACCGGGCGCAAGACCTCAGGCGCGCAGCGGATATTCGGCCAGCACGTCATATTCGGCCCCGTCCTTGCGCAGGGTCGAACGGAACAGCACCAATGCGGCGGGCACCCAGGGCTCGGCGCTCAAGCCCCCGATCCGGCCGATCGCCCCGGCCAGCGTTTGCGCGCTGACCTCGCCGGGCGCGAACCGGCCCAGGGTGACATGCGGATTGAATTTGCGCGCTTCCAGTGCGATCCCGACAGACCGCGCGGCCTGTCGCGCGCGCCTGGAAAGCAAGGTCAACCGGGCATCGGGCGCGAGCGTGACATGGATCGCGCGCGGGGTCTCGCCCCCGAACACGCCCAGCCCGTCAAGCCGCAGATCGGGCGCTTCAAGCGGGCGTTCCAGCAAGGCCAGATGCAGCTCCTCCAGTGTGTCCTCTCGTTGCTGACCCAGAAAGGCCAACGTGATGTGAAAATTCCGCGCCGGCACCGGGCGCGGCAGGCCCAGGCGATGCTGAAGGACGGTCAGGTGATCGGCACTGTCTTGTGGGACAGGCAAGCCCAGAAAGGCACGAATCATTCCGTCTGCGCCTCAAGCTGAAAGGGTGCGGGCGTGCCGCCCAGATCATCGACCACCAAAGGCCCTGATGGCCGCGCCAGCCGGTTGCGCACCACCCACAGCAGGCGGTTTTCGGCGCGGGTGATCGCCACATAGGCCAGGCGCTTCCAAAGGGGCAGCCCGGCCTCGGTCCGACCGGCGCGGGCGGCGGCATAAAGATCCGGGGCAAAGACCTGCACATCCGGCCATTGCGAGCCCTGCGCCTTGTGGATGGTTACCGCCGCGCCGTGCAAAAACGCCGCCCCCATATGCGCGGCGAAGGGGATGAAGGGCTCTTCCTCGCCTTCGCGCTCGATCTTGACGATCGAAGCGGCGGAAACTTGCGGTTCCTCGGCGCCGAACACATGCAGGCGCGAAAACCCCGGTTTCTTGCCCGGTCCAAGGTAGACGCATTGCGCGCCCTTGATGAGGCCGCGCGCCTCCAGATCGATGCGCCGTTTGCGGTGCTTGAGGGGCAATTCCAACCCGTCGCAGATCAGAGGTTCGCCCGGCAGCAATTCGGTTTCGGGCGCGTCGAAAGCCGCGCGAAAGGCGCGGATCAGGCGGATGCGCGTGACATTGCGCCAGACCAGCACCGGCGAGCGCGCCATCAGATCGCTTTCCACGCGCTGTGCCCAGACCACGCGCTCATCGCGGCGCGCGGCGTCCTCGATCAGGCGCTCGAACTGCTCGAATCCGATTTCGGGGTCGGACAGCGCGTGCGCCAGATCCAGGATCGGGTTGTCCTGCGTCTGGCGGTGCACGCGGTGCAAAGTCAGCTTCTGCGCCGCTGGCAGAGTGTCAAACACCATCTCGCCCGACTGGCCCACGGGCGCGAGTTGCGCGGGATCGCCGAACAGGACCAGGGTCTGGAAGATCTCTTTCAGATCCTCGGTCTGGCGCGCGTCCAGCATCGAGCTTTCATCGACAAAGCCGATATCCAGCGGCTCGTCGCGGCGCTTCCAGCCCTTGATGAAATCCGACCCGCGCAGCCCCGCCGCCGCCAGCGCGCCAGGGATCGACGCCTGGTTGTCGTAAAACGCCTTGGCCCTGTCCAGCGCGGTGTCCCCCAGATCGGGCATGTCGGGGCGCGGGCCATTGCCGGCCAGCCATTCGGCAATCTTCTCATACTCCGGGTCATAAAGCGGAGTGTAGAGAATGCGGTGAATGGTGGTCGCGGGAACGCCCCGGTTGCGCAGCACAGACGCCGCCTTGTTGGTCGGCGCCAGGATAGCCAATGTGCGCCGGTCCTTGCGCCGACGCCCCTCGTAATCGCCCGAAACCGGCTCGACCCCGGCGGCGATCAGCGCCTTGGTCAGTTGCGCCAGAAGCATCGTCTTGCCCGATCCGGCCTTGCCCAGGACGGCCAGCAGCGCGCTGTCGCCTTCGGGGTCCGGCGGGGTTGTGGCTTCGTCCAGAATGTCGATGCCGGCCCTGCCCAGCAAGTCGGCCAGCCTGTCCCATGCGGCGGCCTGATCATCGGAAAAGGTGAGGGAAACAGGCAACTGCGTCATGGCGCGACCATAGGCCATGCGGAATTTCGGCGAAAGCGGGTTTGGTCATGGGCAGGGGGCTTTGCCCCCTCGGCCTGCGGCCTCACCCCCAGAGTATTTCGGGCAAGATGAAGCGCAATTTTAGTCAAATTGTCTAGATCAACCGGCAAGCAGGCGCTGTGTGTCATGCCCCGCGATGCGGGCCGGAACCAGCGCGCCAGTTGGTTGGTCAGTTTCAAACGACACTTCGGTGAATTGTTCGGTCCGGCCCATACGGGGGGATTCCATCAGCACCCGGTGATCGCGGCCGATCTGGGCCTGCAAATGCGTGCGCGTCAGAGCGGTTGCCAGCGCCCGAAGCTGGGCGGCGCGGGCCTTGATGGTCGCGCCGGGCACTTGCGGCATGCGGGCGGCGGGGGTGCCGTTGCGCGATGAGTAGGGGAAGACGTGCAACCAGGTCAGCCCGCAGTCGCGGATCATGGCCAGCGTGTTGTCGAACATGGCGTCGGTTTCGGTGGGAAACCCCGCGATGATATCGGCGCCGTAAACCAGATCCGGGCGCGCGGCGCGCATATCCTGACAGAAGCGGATCGCGTCATCGCGGCTGTGGCGGCGTTTCATGCGTTTGAGGATCATGTTGTCGCCGGCCTGCAACGACAGGTGCAGATGCGGCATCAGACGGGGTTGTGTTGCGATGGCTTCGATCAGCGCGGGGTCGGCTTCGATGCTGTCGATCGAACTGATGCGCAGCCGTGCGAGATCAGGCACCAGCGTCAGGATACGGCGCACCAGGTCACCCAATCTGGGTTCGGCCGGCAGGTCAGCGCCCCAGCTGGTCAGGTCCACGCCGGTCAGCACGACCTCCAGATACCCCGCGCCCACAAGCCGCTTGATCTGTTCGACCACGACGCCCGCCGGGACCGACCGGGAATTGCCGCGCCCAAAGGGGATGATGCAGAAGGTGCAGCGGTGGTCACAGCCATTTTGCACCTGCACATAGGCGCGCGCGCGGCTGCCGAACCCGTCGATCAGGTGGCCTGCGGTTTCGCGCACCGACAGGATGTCATCGACCTGCACGCGTTCGGTCTGGCCGATCAGGTCCGGTGTCAGGCTGGCCCAGGTTTGCGGTTGCATCTTTTCGTGGTTGCCGATGACGCGCGTGACCTCGGGCATGGCGGCGAAGGTTTCGGGTTCGGTCTGGGCCGCGCAGCCGGTGACGATGATCGCGGCATCGGGGTTGTTACGGCGGATGCGGCGGATTTCCTGGCGGGCCTTGCGCACCGCTTCGGCGGTGACAGCGCAGGTGTTGACGACATGCGCGTTCGCCACACCGGCTTGTGCTGCGAGCTCTTTCATTGCCTCGGTCTCGTAGGCGTTCAGGCGGCAGCCCAGCGTTGTGAATTCGGGGGCGTTCATGATCCGGCCAGGAAGTCAGCGGTCAAGGTGGCGGTGAACACATCGGCCACGGGCCCGGTCAGCCAGACGCCATCGTCGCGCCAGTCGGCGATCAGTTGCCCGCCATCCAGATCCGTCACCACGCGCCGCCCTGTCAGCCCGCGCAGATGCGCCGCCACCGCCGTGGCGCAAGCCCCCGAACCGCAGGCCAAAGTGACGCCGGTGCCGCGTTCCCACACGCGCATCCGCAAATGGTCGGCGCCGATCAGGCTGGCGAATTCGACATTGGTGCGTTGGGGGAACAGCGGGTCCTGTTCGAACCTTGGCCCGTCGGTGTCAAGCGCCACCGTTTCAGCGTCATCGACCAGAAACACGCAATGCGGGTTGCCCATGCCCACACCGACCGGATCGCCGGGAAGCGGCAGGTGCAGCGGGTCCAGCGCCGCCGAGAGGGGGATATCCTGCCATTCCAACAGAGGCGGGCCCATGTTCACCCAGATCTGCCCATCGGTCTTGCGGGCGTGCAACAGGCCACGCGCGGTGCGGATCGTCAGCGTCTCGCGACCGGTCTCGCGCATCACCAGCCAGGCCACGCAGCGCGTGGCATTGCCGCAGGCGCCGGCGATGGAACCATCGGCGTTCCAGAAATCCAGCGCCAGATCGGCGTCCGCGGCATCGCGCAATTCGGCCAGTTGATCGAAGCCGACACCGCGATGCCGATCCCCCAGCGCGGCCGCCAGCACAGCCGTCATCTGCGCCCCGCGCCCGCCTGATTGCGGCCCGCGCGAGTCGATGATGACAAAGTCATTGCCCGCCCCGTGCATCTTTCGGAAGGTCAGGTTTGAGGGTTCCGATATTCTCATGCCAGCGGATATAGGCGA
>Ga0316208_1003084_pt1 | contig 12491 bp, 9 predicted proteins | sample 3monopyrite_MG_FD_204944 | JGI IMG/M metagenome (GOLD analysis project Ga0316208, IMG submission 204944) | Microbial mat bacterial communities from mineral coupon in-situ incubated in ocean water Damariscotta River, Maine, United States -... | ecosystem: Environmental > Aquatic > Marine > Coastal... | reverse complement strand
CGGATCTCGCTACGCTCGCTATCGCTCTGGTCGGGATCAGCCTGCCGGGATTCGTGATCGGGACCGTTCTGCTTCTGGTGTTTGGCGTCTGGATCCCGATTTTCCCCGTCGCGGAATGGGGTTCGGCGAGATCGCTGGTGCTGCCCAGCCTCACGCTCAGCCTGCCGTTCGCGGCCTACATCGCCCGGCTCACGCGGTTCGGGATGATCGAAGCGATGCAGAGCGATTATGTGCGCACGGCCCGGGCCAAGGGCGCAAGCGAGACCCGGGTGCTGCTCGTCCATGCGCTGCCCAATGCGTTCCTGCCCGTGCTGAGTTATCTGGGCCCGGCGACGGCGTTTGCGATGACGGGCTCGTTTGTGGTCGAAAAAGTCTTCAACATCCCGGGGATGGGGCAGCATTTCGTAGCCGCGGTTCAGAACAAAGACCTGTTCCTGATCATGGGCGTTGTGCTGGTCTTCGCGGGGATGCTGGTGGTCTTCAACCTCGCGGTCGATGTGCTGTACCGCTTTGTTGATCCTCGGATCGGGTAGGCGGGCCGGTTGCCAGGATTGAGCGCGGGTCTGCACAAACCGTTGCATGTGGTGCTTTGTTCCTGTGCCACTGACCCGACTTTGGGTCAGTGCTTCGTGCAACGTTGGCAATTTACAAAAGAACACTGACCTGAGGACAGGTCAGTGGCACGAAATGCAGAATTCCAAATCGCTACAACGCTCTATTCCTTGGCCTGCGTGAATGTCGCGCCGTTGAGAACGTCGAAGCTCACAAACTGCCCGGGCTCGAAGTCGCTGGCACGCTGGCGGTGGTCCGTCAGGCGGCAGATGAACGCGGCACCGGCATCAACGGTGATCGCGTTGCGCGAGGTGTCGGTTTCGATGACGCGCCCCTGAACCCGGCGCGGGCGACCGATGACGGGCTCGATGTATTTGCCTCCTGATTTGACGACATCGACGCGCCGGGCTTCGGCGCGGATGCAGCCGAGGATGCGCTTGCCGACGTGCGTCGTGATCTCGCCCGAGGGCAGTAGGTGGAGGTTGTAATCCGAGTTGTAGAGCCCGAGGACTAGGTGCGCCGGCTTGGTGGCGGTTTCGGCGCAGATCTCGTTGAGCACGCCGCGGGTCAGGCCCGGGTTGATTTTGGTTGTGGGGGCGGGATCGATCATCGGTGTATCTCGGAGATGGAGTGATCAGTCAGCGGCGGGTTCGTCGCCCGCCAGCGAGATCTCGACAGACTCGGGCTTTGAATCCGCGGGTGATTCGAGCGCTTGATGCCCGCTTGCGACGCCCGCCGGGGGCGGCGTGTAGCGGGCGGCCGAGACGCTTTGGTCGATGATCGGCTGCGCGATAAACAGCAGCCCGACGACGCAGCCGGCCGAGGCTAGGGCGGCAAAGACTCGGGGCTGGATTCCCGTCGGTCGCGTCTGGGGAGCGTCGGCATCGGGTGCTTCGAGGTAGGCGGCGCGGACGATGCGGAGGTAATAAAACGCGGCGATCGCGGAGTTGAGGCCCAGGATGATGACGAGTGGGATTTCGCCCGCAGAAATGGCGCTGGTGAACAGGCCGACCTTGCCGAAGAACCCGAGCAGGGGCGGCAGGCCCATGAGGCTAAGGACGCACAGGAGTATCGCGCCGGCGAGATGCGGGCGGGTGCGATGGAGGCCGCGGATGTCTGAGATATCGTCGGCTTCTTCGCCGGTGGTGCGCTCGATGCTTGCGAGTACGGCAAAGACACCGATGTTGGTCACGCCGTAGGTGAGCAGGTAGAACAGGACCGCTGCGAGCCCGTTGTTCCAGAATGTGCCGTCGCCCGAGCCGGGGCCGGCGATGATGCCGACGAGCATGTAGCCCGAGTGTGCGATGGACGAATACGCGAGCATGCGTTTGATGGACGACTGGCGGACGGCAAGGACATTGCCGACGGTCATGGTTGCGACGGCGATGATCCAGAGCAGGATGTAGATGGGCTGGGGGAGCGAGGATGCCGTCGAGCCGAAGCCCCAGCCGACGGTCCCGCAGATCATCATGATGGCGAGGAAACCGGCGGCCTTGGGCACAAACGCGAGCATCGCGCTGACGCCCGACGCGGCGCCTTGGTAGACATCCGCCGCGTACATGTGCATGGGTACTGCGGCGATCTTGAAGCAGAGCCCGATGAGCGAAACCGCGAGTCCTGCGATGGCGATCGGGTTGAGCCCGCCCGTGGCGGCTTGTTCGCGGAACGCGGCCGCCATCTCGCCGAGGTTTGTGGTGCCCGAGGCACCGTAGAGCAGGCCGAAGCCGTAGAGGAAGATCGCGGCCCCGAGCGCGCCAAGGAAGAAGTACTTGACGCCCGCTTCCTGGCTGCGTGAGCCTCGGGTGGAGATGGTGACCATGATGTAGGTCGGGAGGCTTGTGAGTTCGAGTGCGAGGAAGAGCCAGATGAGATCGTCGGCCGACGCGGTGAGCATGAGCCCGGTGATGCTGAACATAAAGAACGCGTAGAACTCGGCGCGGTTGGTGCGGATCGCGTCGAACTTCATTTTGCCGGCGCGGATCGCGGCGTCGAGATCGCGGTCGACCGTGCCCGCGAGTAAGGGCAGCAGCAACAGCCCGACGCCGCCGATGAGGGCTTTGCTGTATGGCGTGATGGACGGGAACAGTCCCCCGGCCGAGGGGGCGGAGCCCGCGACGCCGATCGCTACGACGAGGCCCAGGCCGCAGATCCATGAGCAGAGTTTGCGGACGCGTTCGTTTGGGCTGAGCCCGACGACCATGACGATACATGTCGTGATGAAGAGCCAGATTTCTGGCCAGACCAGCGCGAGTTTTTCGGTCACGGCTTCACCCCCGCGGTATTCAATATCGCTTCAGCATCCACAGGAATAGCAGCAACCGAGCCGTGCGATAGTTCGACCCGGCTCTTGATAAACTCGACCTGCTCGTTGATCGGGCCCTCGACCGCGTCGATCAGAGTCTGCTTGGGGAACAGCCCGAACACGAGGCAGAGAACCGCGAGGGGGACGAGCGTCATGATCTCCCGGCTTCCAAGATCGGTCTTGAGCACTGCGTGGGCGTGATGACCGGCGGGCTCTTTGAGTGTGCCCCACACGACCTTGCTCGTCATATACAGCAGATAGATCGCGGCGATGATAACACCCGTGCCGGCCGCGACACCGAACCAAGGGCCCAGCGGCCCCCATGTAGCGCCGGCTTGCAGATTTGTCCCTGCATCGGTCCATTGTGTGTAGCTCTGGAACGCGCCCATGGTGCAGAGGAACTCGCTGACAAAGCCGTTGAGCCCGGGCAGGCCCACGGAGGCCATGACGAAGAAGACCATGAACGATGACCAGATGGGCATCTTGGCTGCGAGCCCGCCGATCTGGTTCATATCGCGCGTGTGGTAGCGTTCGTACATGAACCCGACGAGCAGGAAGAGCGCCCCGGTGCTCAGGCCGTGGTTGAGCATGTAGAGCACGCTGCCGGTCATGCCTGTTGTGTTTAGCGCAAACAGGCCCAGCACGCAGAAGCCGAGGTGGCTTACTGATGAATAGGCGACGAGTTTTTTGATATCTGTCTGCACCCAGCAGATCAACCCGGCGTAAATAATCCCGATGATCGCGAGCACCCCGATGACCGGGGCGTATTCATACACGGCCAGGGGCGTGAACGGCAAGACAAACCGGTACATCGCGTAGGTGCCCAGTTTGAGCAGCACGCCCGCCAGCAGCACGCTGCCCGCGGTCGGTGCTTCGGTGTGCGCCAGCGGGAGCCAGGTGTGGAACGGGAAGAGCGGCACCTTGACGGCAAACCCGCAGAGCATCGCGACCATGACCCAGGTCTGCTCGGCGGAAGTCAGTACCAGCGAGGCGTGCTCGGTGAGCACCCCGATATCGAGCGTGAAACCATCGACCCCGATGCCGCGTGTGGCGACCGCCCACGCGATGTACATCAGCCCCGCGAGCGCGACGAGCGAACCCGTGAACGTATAAAGGAAGAATTTGGTCGCGGCCCGGCGGCGGTTGGTCGAGCCGAACTCGTTGATCAGGATGTACATCGGCAGCAGCGTAAACTCGAAGCAGGTGTAAAAAAGCAGCAAGTCGCGTGCGGCGAACACCCCCACCATCGCGGCCTGGAGCACAAGCAGCCAGCCGAAGAACAGGCGGGCTTTTTCGGTCGAGATCGCCGTCCAACTCGCGGCAACACAGATCGGCCCGAGCAGCAGCGCGAGCCCGATCAGCAGGACCGCGACCGCATCTACGCCGATCGAAAGATTGAGCCCAAGCGCCGGGAGCCACTCGATCGAGGCGACCGCCTGCATGGGCTCGCCGGTCGAGAAGAACCGCCCCACGATCATCGCGCCCAGCAGGAAGCACACGCCGGTGCCCCCGAGGGCCCAGTACTTTGCCGACTCCGGCGGGCGCACCAAAACGATCACCGCGAAGAGCAGCGGGATCAGGATGGTGAGCACGAGCAATGTTGTCACAACCATTTTCCTCCGCCCGACAGCCGGGCGTTGTCAGATCCTGCGAACACTTCAATACAAAACGAGCACCACGACCACCAGCACCGCGGCCGTGCCCGCGATCATCCGCAGGGCGTAATCGTGGAGCACACCGGTCTGGGTCGCGTTACCGATGGTTTCGGAGCCCATCTTGGGCGTGCCGCCGAACAGTTCGACGATCCCGTCGATCACGAGCCGATCGAACCAGAAGAACAGATTGCTGATGAGCCGGAGCGGGGTCACGATGAGAAAATCGTAAAACTCATCGACGTACCACTTGTGCTCGGCCCAACTCGGGATCGGGCCGAACTTCGCCGCCACACTCTCCATCCGGCTTGTCGCGGCTTGCGTCCGCCCCGCGAGATGCAGCCACCAGGCCGCCCCGATGCCGATGAACCCGACAACCGCCGAGATATAATACATTGCTTTATGAGGATCAAACCCGAACACGGTGCCGTGTTCGATGTCGGCTTGCTCTGCCGATGAGCCCCCGGCGTGGCCGCCGATTTGCGCCGGGTCAAACTGTGCGCTCGACGCGTGCACCATCCCACCGGCCCAGCCGTGGTGATCGCCCATGAAGTAGAGCCCCGCTGCCAGGACCGATCCGCCGGCGAGCGCGATCAAGACGAAGTTCATCGCCCAGCCCGGCCCGTGGGGATGGAACGTGCTTGCGTGATCTTCGTCACCATGGTCATCGTCGCCGTGATGGTCATCGCCCGGATAGAACTCGGTGGGCCCGACAAAGACGCGGAAGAAAACGCGGAATGTGTAGTACGCCGTGAGCCCGGCGGTCAGCAGCATCAGCCAGCCGGCCCAACTCGAACCCGGGATCATGCTGTCGGGCGTCACGAACGCCTCGGCGATGATCATGTCCTTGCTGAAGAAGCCCGCGGTGAACGGGAACCCCGCGAGGTTTAGGCAGCCGATGAGCATCGCTATGCTCACGATCTTGAAGCCGGGAACTTTCCAGAGCCCGCTGAGTTTGCGGAGATCGAGTTGGCCCGCGAAGCCGTGCATCACCGCTCCGCACGAGAGGAAGAGCGTGGCCTTGAAGAACGCGTGGGTGAAGACGTGGTAGACCCCGCCCGTGGTCGCGAGAACGCCGAGCCCGGCGAACATGTACCCGAGCTGCGAGATCGTGGAATAACCCATGATCCTTTTGATGTCGTACTGCGCCATCGCAATCGTCGCGGCCCAGAAGGCCGTGATCGCCCCGCCCCAGGTCACTACCGTGAGCGCGATGAGGTGGGTGTCTGCCACGAACAACGGCATCATCCGAGCGACTAGATACACGCCCGCGGTCACCATCGTCGCGGCGTGGATGAGAGCCGAGACGGGCGTCGGGCCCTCCATCGCGTCGGGGAGCCAGACGTAGAAAAACAACTGGGCCGACTTGCCGAACGCACCCGCCATAAACAGAAGCGGGATCGCCCAGACCTGCCATGTGTCTCCCAGCGGAACCCCGGCGGCAGAGTGGCCGGCCTCGATCGTGGAGAACAGTTGGGTGAACTCAAGCGAGCCGAAGGTGGTGAACGTGAGCAGCGTGCCGATGAGCAGGCCAAGGTCACCGATGCGGTTGACGATAAAGGCTTTCATGCCGGCATCGACCGCGGATTTTTTCTTGTAGTAGTAGCCGATGAGCAGGTAGGAACAGAGCCCCACGCCTTCCCACCCGAGAAAGAGCATGAGCAGGTTGTCGCCCATCACCAGGCACGACATGCTGAACACGAACAGGCAGAACGCCCCGAAGAACCGGCAGTATCCCAGCCCGACATCGTGCTCCATATATTCACTGGCGTACAGCCCGATCAGCGTCGCAAGCCCCGTCACAAACAGCATCCACAGCAGGCTCAGCCCGTCGAGATAGAACGCGAATCCCGCGTCAAGCGATTGCCCGACGCCGTCGCCCCAGCTCAAGCCGATCCAGTCCCAGAGCCGGATCTGCATCACCGAATGGCCGTCCCAGCCGAGGTAGGTTATCAGCGTCAGCACGAACGACGCGGCCAGCAGCCCCACCGTGACATACGCGGGCATCTTTGATTTCTCGTTGAAGCACGCGAGCACACCCACGAGCACCGCGCCAAACAGCGGGAGCAACGGGATGAGCGCCATCAGCGCGCCACCCGACGATTGGCTCGCCGCGTGTTCAGCACCGGCCATGCCGCCCGCAGGGTCGGCCGCCAGAGCCGCACTCAGCACAGATTCAAGGATCGCGCCCGTCATCGCCATCATCCCCTTGGCCTCAGCCCTTGAGTTCCGCCCACAGGTCCGCGTCGAGACTCTCCCGCTTGCGGAAGAGCAGGACGACCAGCGCGAGCGCCATCGCCGCCTCGGCCGCCGCGATCGTCAGCACGAAGATCACAAACGTCTGCCCGTCAAAGTTCATGTGATACCGCCCGAACGCGATCATCGAAAGCCCCGCGGCCTGGAACATGAGTTCCGTGCACAGGAACATGAGGATCAGATTCCGGCGCGTCATAAAGCCGATCAGACCAAGCGCAAACATCGCGGCGCTGACAAACAGATACTGGTTCAGCGTCGACGCGGCCATCGCCTCGGGATAGCCGGCCTGCGCGAGAGAGAATGTTCCGGAAATCAGGTCGATCACCGCTGCCCCTCCACCGCGAGACGCCGTTGCTGGCGGGCCTTCGCTTCTTCTTCGATGTCCACTTGCTTGCGCGCAAGAACCGTCGCCCCCAGCATCGCCATCAGCAAAATAATCCCCGCGATCTCGATCGTCATCGGGTGCTCGCCCAGCAGATTGAGCCCCAGACCCTCGACATTGGTGCCCACGAGATACTCGGGCCACATTTCCTCGGGAACGACAATAAATCGCTCTTCGCCGTCGCCCGCGATCTGGATCCGACGCTGGGCCGAATCAATCACCAGCCGGCCGGTCTCGCCGTCACGAGCAAAGCCCTCGGCCGATTCCATCAGCCCCTCTTTTCGGAGCGATGAAAGCAGCGAATCCTCAACCTTGCCCGGCAATTGCGACAGGATCGCGTCCGAGCCGTTGAGCCCGGGATGGACCGGCAGGGCCCCGGTGCCGCGGAACATCATCGTCGTGAGCAGCGCGAGCAGCACAAAGCCGGCCGCGGCCGCCGCGACTGGCTCGCGAGCCAAAGCGTCGTACCCGCTCAACGCGTCTTCGTCCCCCTCATCGGGGGCCTGTGTTGCCAGCATGATGACGAACAGGTATGTAATCAGGATCGCACCCGCGTAGATAATGATCAACGCAAACGCCATAAACTCCGCACTCAGCAGCAGATACAGCCCGCTCGATGCGATGATCGTCAAGATGAAGTACAACGCCGAATACACCGGCTTAGGGTGCGTGATCATCCGCAACGCCCCACCGAGCGCGAGAATCGCGAAAGCGTGGAAGAAAAGATTTGGCGCATGGTCGTCGGTGCCCCGTGTAAACAGCAACCCCAAAATCACCATCCCCGCTGCCGAGGCCGCGAGCACACCGCCGATGATCGCCGAACTCACGCCTTTTCGTGGCATCGCGATGACGACGCCCAAAGCGCCGATGGCACATGCGACGTACAGGAGCAGCGGGTGGATCGTCGTTTCGAGCGTTGAAGCGTCCAATTCTACATCCTGTATCCCAACCGGCCCGGCGGATGTGCCGGGTCGAGCATCTGGGAACCAAGAGGATAGAACCTACTCGCACCACCGGCAACCGTCACGCCCCCCCCGAGCGGTCTTTACTATGGACCCATGACCGATCAGACCCAGCAGCCCGACTCAGCCCAGCCCGGTTCCGTGCGCGCAAAGATCCCAAATGCGCTCACCATCGCCCGCCTCGCGCTGACCGCGTGGTTCATCACGATCCTCGCAACCGCCGACATTGACCCGGCCGAGACAACGCACTGGGCGATGTGGGCGTTGGCGCTTTTCATCATCGCCGCCGCCACCGACGCCGCCGATGGGTTCCTGGCCCGCCGCTGGAAAGTCGTCAGCAAGTTCGGCCGGATCGCCGATCCGCTGGCCGACAAAGTCCTTATTCTCGGGGCGTTTGTCATGCTCGCGGGCAGAGATCTGGGCGCATTCTCCGGTGTCGCGCCGTGGATGGTCGTCACGATCCTCTTCCGTGAACTCCTCGTAACCACGGCCCGGTCGGTCTTCGAATCGTCGGGCATCGATTTTTCCGCGGCCTGGTCGGGCAAGATCAAAATGATCATCCAATCAATCGCGGTGCCGCTCATCCTGATCGATATCGCGCGCACGCCCGAGCCCGGGCCACTCGCAATCTGGGCCGCGTGGGCGACAACAATCGCGACCGCGATTTCGATTTTTCCCTATCTCATCCGGATATCCCGGCTCAATTCCGAGTCAATCGACGGACCCAAATCATGATCCCAAAGCCAAATGACCACCGCTGGCTCGCCGTCACCGTTTTCGGACTCGGGCATATGCGCCCCGCTTCGGGCACATGGGGCTCGCTCCCTCCCGTTGCCATCGCCGGAATCCTCATCATCGTGGGCCTGGGACCGGCCGAGGCCCCGCTGCTCTACCACAGCGTGCTCATCGCGATCCTGCTCGCGTCGTCGGCCGCGTGCGTCGTATACGGCGAATGGGCCGAGGCGTGGTTCGGCAAAAAAGACCCGGGCCATGTCGTCGCCGACGAGACCGCGGGCCAGTGCATCGCGCTGTTCATGCTCCCGATCGCAGCCCCGCCTCTCACCGCAGCCGGGCTCTTACCGCTGGCGTGCGCACTGGGCGTCGCGTTCGTGAGCTTCCGGCTGTTTGATATCTTCAAGCCGCCGCCGGCCGACGCGCTCCAGGCCCTCCCCGCCGGCTGGGGCGTGCTTATCGACGACCTGTTCGCCGGGGTTTACGCGCTGATCGCCACTCAGGTAATCTTGTTCTTCATGCTCTGAAGCGTGCAAGTGGTGCTTTGTCCCCGTGCCACTCGCTACAGAGAAACAGAAAATACTCGATGGCATCAATGGGTATCGCGTTTCGCATGCGCCACGGCCATCTTGGCCGTGTCTTTGTTTTGTGTAGGTGTTGGAGGTGGGAGCACGGCCCGGATGGCCCGTGCCACTGACCCGTCTTCGGGTCAGTGCTTCATGCAACGCTTGCAGAGGTAGAAAAAACACTGACCTGCGGACAGGTCAGTGGCACGGTCACTCGCTAAAGAGAAACAGAAATCGCTCTAAACCCAGAATTTCAACGCCCCCAGACGTTGTTGCGCTTCTCGGTTTCGGGGATCAGCATCCCGGGATCGATCTCGACTTTCGTCATCTCCCTGCCTGCCGCGTCCACGATCGCCACCCACGTGTTGGTCTGGGCCCACGCCTGCACCGGCAGTTCAAATTCGACCACCTCGCCGTCATCGAACGTCACCCGGTACGGCAGCGGAAGCACCACATCACCCAAGTTTTTGAACGTGATATACCCGCTCTCGCCGTCCTCGGCCATCTCGGCCTTGGTCACGGCAAAGTCCGCGGTCCCGGTCCCAAAGAACCAGCCCTTCCAGAACCAGCCAAGATCAACCCCGGCCGAGTCTTCCATGCTCCGGAAAAAATCATCGGGCTGGGGGCTCTTGAATGCCCAACGATCGACATACTCGCCAAACGCAGTGTCGAACCGTTCGTGCCCGAGCACAATCTCACGCAGCAGCACGAGCCCCATGCTCGTTTTGCGATAGCCCAGTTTCCCGACCCAATGCCGCCACATGTAATCGGGCGCGAGCGTGATCGGCTGCGGGTTGTCGGCTTCACCAACATCGAGCGTCTGCCCCTTCGAGCGATCAATGTTAATCGCTTCGTCCCGCAGATTGGCCCTCGCGTAAGTATTGATGAACGTATTGAATCCCTCATCCATCCAGACGTGCCGGCGTTCGTCGGTGTTGACGATCATCGGGAACCACGAATGCCCGACCTCGTGGTCCGTCACGCCCTGCATGCCGCGCACGTTCGTGCGCGCGCCGCAGAACACGATCATCGGGTATTCCATTCCGCCTTCGGGGCCGTTGACGTTCGTCATGATCGGGTACGGGTACGGATAGATAAAATCGCTGTAAAACTCGATCGAGTGCTTCAAGATCCGCGTGCTGCCGCCGTCTTCGTGGTCGGCAAACCAAGCCTCGGCTTCTTTGGGGTACATCGATTGCACCCGCACCGTGCGCACTGCGCCGTCCTTGCCCGTCACATCAGCCTTGCAAGCATCCCACACGAACGCGTCGCTCGCGGCGAACGCGAACGTGCGCACATCCTCGGCCTTGAATCTCCATGTCTGCTCGCCGCCCGAAGCCGTGCGCAGGCTCTCGTCGCCCACTTCATCGGCCGAGATGATCCAGACCGGCTCATCGCTGGTCATCGCCTCGGCCAGCCGATCGCGGATCTCCTGCGTCAGCACCTCGTATTCGTTCTGGAGCATCCCGCTCGCCGTGACGACGTAGCCCGAAGGCACGGTGATATCGACCGTGTAATCGCCGAAATTCGTATAAAACTCGCCGGTCCCGAGGTACGGCAGCGTGTTCCAGCCGGAGACATCGTCGTAGTTGCACGCCGCGGGGAACCATTGTGCAAGCTCGAAAATCTTTCCCTGTTCGACTTCCTCGACACCCATCCGGCGGAGGTAGGGCGGGACATCGAACGACCATTCGAGCTGGTATTCAAACACCGCGCCCGGCTCGATGGGCTGGGCCAGTTCGACCCGCGCGAGCGTGTCGTAGACCTCGAATTCGAGATCCCGCCCGCCGCTGCGGATCCACGGGATCGTGTAGCCGCCATCGAACGTTGGCCTGCCTCGCAGGATTCCTCTGGGCGTGTGCGAGCGCGCGCCCAGGCTCTTTGGATTGAACAGGTTTTGCTCGAGTTGGATCCAGAAAAAGTCCAGCCGGTGCGGGCTATTGTTGTGATACGTCACGCGCATCGTGCCGCTGATCGAATCGGTCTCGGGATCGACCCGGCAATCGATGTCGTAATCGACTCGTTGTTGCCAGTAATCGGGTCCGGGCGCGCCGGACCCAAGCCGGCGCTCATTGGCGGTCGCGTAGTCCATCGGCTCAAACAGGCTCTCGTTGCCGATCCCCGCACCCCGGCGATCTTTTTCGACCGGACCGTAATGAAGTTCAGCGGTGAATCCCGAGGATTCGCCCTCGCTTGGCTTCTGGCTTGAACTACACCCGACAACGGAGACACACGACAACACAAGCATAAAACCGGTCAATATCCGCATAAGCACAATCTCCGTGGTTCGGGTCGCGAGAGAACCAGCATAGCGGCCCGGAGTGTGCGCACAGAAAATCAAGCCGTCATATTGCGGATGGCTTTGTCTTTATTTGTAGATGGTTTTTCGATCCCCGAGAATCAGGCGGCCTGGTTGCGGACGAGCATTCCAAGATCCATCACTAGCCCGGCGACCATCACAGAATCACCTACGCCGAGGTTTCGCTCTTTGTCGGGCTTGACATCAAACTCGCCCTTCACACCGCGCACGGCCACGACCGTGAGATTCGGGTGGGCAAGCTCGAACGCCGCCACGCTCCCGCCGGCGGTCGCCTCGGGTTGATTGATTGTGAGTTCCATGACGCGCATCGGGCAATCGACCGAAGAGTCCGAGCCGCCATCGCCGAACATGATCCGCGCGATGTCGGGCCTTGCCATGAACTCGGCGATCCCGTCGCCGCCGTACATCGTCGGGCTGATCACGGTTTGTGCGCCTGCCCGGCGGAGTTTGGTGGCAGACCCGGTGTGCTCTGCTCGCGCGACGATCGGGAGTTCGGGGGCGATCGCGTGAGCCGACAAACAGATCAGCGCGTTGGCAGCGTCGGAGACCGTGACCGCGGCGAGCGACTTTGCCCGCTCGATGCCGGCATCGTGCAAGGTTTTGTCCGAAGTCGCATCACCCTGCATCGCTACGAGCCCGCGATCGCGGATTTGTTCGACGATCTGGGGATCAGAATCGATCGCGACAACAACCTCACCCTGCGCTTCGAGTCTTTCGATAACGCGCCGGCCCATCGAGCCCGCGCCGCACACGATGTGATGCCCGCT
>Ga0316208_1003082_pt1 | contig 12500 bp, 11 predicted proteins | sample 3monopyrite_MG_FD_204944 | JGI IMG/M metagenome (GOLD analysis project Ga0316208, IMG submission 204944) | Microbial mat bacterial communities from mineral coupon in-situ incubated in ocean water Damariscotta River, Maine, United States -... | ecosystem: Environmental > Aquatic > Marine >... | reverse complement strand
CCAGCCAAATGGTGCATGCGATCTTTGATTTTGGAATAACCAGGCCAGCAACTCACTTGAGTATTGCAGCTATCCTGGGAGCTATCAGTGCGTATTTTGTACGAGAACCGGAAGATGAGGGTGAAGATCGAATTAGAAGAGGGGCCAGTCAGTTCCAGTTGAAATGGAATCCAATTTTAGCTTTTGGCTGTTTGGTTATCATGGCTTCAGTCGTTGCTGTAACAGCTTCTGCGTATCCAGATGAAAAACTTGCCCAGCAGGTTTCAAAGAGTATCCGGGAAATTCCCAGTACGACCAGTGGGCAACTGCGTGAGCTCAGAGAAAAGCTATTCATTCGAGCCAAAGAGAATCCGGAATCTCTCGTGATTTTTGAAAGCCTGGCTCAAATCGATCAGGCTCTGATGCGACTTGAATTTTTAAAAACCCAAGGAGCTTCAGAAGCAAAGGCGATTGGAAGATACTGGGACAGTAGTTCTCCAGCCAGGCTGACCCTGACCGTGCTTGGTCGAGAATCGTTGAGACAAACGTTGCATCGTCTCTGGAAAACAAAGGCGCTGTCTGCTTCCAGTGAAGTCTATAAATGGTCTCTATTGAATTGCATACGTGTCAATCCACTTAACGGTTACGCTTGGAGAGAACTTGGGCTTGTGAATTCAATGCAAGCAGGCGAACAAGCCAGCATACTGAAACAACTTGAGTGTGCTGCGCTGCTCAGGCCGTCTGAACTGGATATCCAGATGATCTGCGCGATCGAATTAGCAAATTCCGGGGAAGAACAAAGAGCGAGCGAGCTTTTTCAAAAGTTGCTGGTTCGTTTTCCACAAGACACAGACCGTATTTGGGAAGCAGCTCGCAGACGCTTTCCCATTGAATCGATTGTGCAGAAAATCTTACCTGCGGATGTCTCCATTTGGGTTGAGATCTGGGAGCTACTTTCCATTCAGAAAGAGAAGAGAGAGGACCAACTTCAGTTTGCAATTTCTGTTAGCAGGCGATTGGAAGAACACCCTGGAGAAAAAGAGAGCCCGCCTGGAATCTTTTTACTGGCGATGGCTAAAGATTTCACAGGAGAGAAAAAAGTAGCCTTAGAGCTAATAAAAAAAGCAGTCCAGAGAAAACCCCTGGAAGCAACCTGGCGAAAAGAATACGCTCGGATGCTCATTCAATCTGGACAGATAGATGCTGCCCGCAAGCAACTTGAAACAGCTCACCGCATGAGTCCAAATGATCGCAGCATAGAAGCGGCCTACCGAAACGTGCTTTCCCTGCGTTCTGATAAAGTGAAGAATTAGACTCTTACCGATGAAGTGTCATGCCTGTTTTTGCAATCAAGTTTCAACACAAACCTGAAACGCCAGCGATTCGGGAGTGTATCTTACGGATCGTCCAGAGCAGAAATTATTTGAGAAATGATTAAGTAGACATAGGTAGAAACCCCCAAAAAAACTCCGGAAAAAGTTATTTGATAAATTATTCATCAAGATGAAGGATAGCTTCTTGTATCAGCTCTGCATTTTTGAAGAATAAAGTTCTTACCAACAACCTACCTTTTTCACATCAGTGATCTGACATCTATTATAGTGGCTTGAAGTTGCATAGGTATTTGCGGATCAAAATGTAAAACCATTGTTTTGTGTAATTAAACATCATGGCTTGGTTTTTATCGATAGTATTTAGTTTTTTGTGCTCGATTGCACTCACTCCGCTGATAGCAAAAGTTGCCCGGCGAGTTGGGTTGGTGGATCGACCTGATGGGCATCGAAAACTGCATGGTCGGGAAGTTGCACTGGGTGGAGGAGTTGCCGTCCTACTTTCGGTCTTAATCGTTATTGTGGCTTCTGGTGCCTTCGTGCCTGCTGTGAGAAGTGCCTTGCTTTATCGATGGCTGCCAATGGGGGCGGTTGCCCTGGCTGCTTTCATCCTTTGCGTCATCGGTCTAGCTGATGATCGCTACGGAATCCGGGGCAGGCAAAAACTACTCGGGCAAATTATTGCCTGCGTCCTGGCTGTATCCGGCGGATCGATCATCGAAAAATTCGTGCTCTTCGGGCAAACCTGGGAACTGGGAATATTTGCTTTCCCGATTACCTGTTTGTGGCTCATTGCGATTATCAATGCGATGAATTTGATTGACGGGGCAGATGGTCTGGCTTCAACCGTTGGGATTGTCATCAGCATTGCCTTTGCGATTATGGCTCACATGTTGGGGCATCCGATGGAATCGCTGGTTGCCTGTATGCTGGCAGGGGCTCTGGCTGGTTTTCTTGTTTATAACAGACCACCAGCCATGATTTTTCTCGGTGATGCAGGGAGCATGACCATCGGATTATTACTGGGTGTACTCGCCATTCGAAGCTCGCTCAAGGGCCCTGCAACAGTCGCCATTACGGCAGCCACTGCGATTTGGGCGATTGTCTTTTTCGATGTCCTGATGGCACTTGCCCGTCGGAAATTGACAGGCAGAAGCCTATATACGGTGGATCGTGGTCATATTCATCACGTTTTGCAGAACCGTGGTTTTAGTCCGAGAAAAACAGTTCTCACCATCGGCCTGGCATGTATTGTTTGTTCGGCGGGAGCATTAGTGAGTGTTGCCTTGAAAAGCGAAACGATAGCGATTATCAGCACGCTCACTGTATTGGGAGCATTTGTCGGCACGCGTTTATTCGGTTTTCATGAATGCGATCTGTTTATCAGGCGAGTGAAATCATTTCTTCGTTCACTCTTAATGAGAATTCCACGTGGTCAGGATGTCATTGGCGAGAAAGGGCAATCAGTTTGCTCCCGTTTTCAGGGAAACCGAGAATGGGAACTGTTATGGGATTCGCTTATTGAGTACGCCGAGCGGTTTGAGTTATCCAAAGTTCAACTCAATATCAGTTCTCCAGTAATCAGCGAAGAATACCACGCCGTCTGGAATAGTCACCACGAACAGGAAGATGAAGATTCCTGGAGCATGGATGTCCCCTTCTTTAGTGACGAAAAACGAGTCGGAAGCATGTCTCTTGTCGGGAAATCTCTCAAAGGAGAGTCGAATTTCTATTGGCTGTCAGACCTGGCGGAAGGGCTTCGAGCCTTTGAATTACAATTCAGCGAAATAATTGAGCAAGAATTGCGAGATGAGCCAGAGACCGAATCAATCGGAGAACCTCAAATTAAAAGCGAAACAATGCCAGCAACATAAATGCTTCTGGTTGATGAACCGGGACTGTTTGGATGTTGTAAAATAAATTCAATCCCCCCCTCTCCCGCACAATAACTTACGAGATGATGAATTTACACCACTGATAAAGTTGAAAACCATTAAGCAAAACAAAAATCAGATAATTGGCATAGAAATAATAATTCGGTAGAGAAAATAAGTAGTTGAAGAATTCCATTCAGTTATTGTTGAATATAAGAGTTATGAAGAGGAAGACTTAGTAAAGAATCGGATATTGAGAAAGTTGGTCGGTCATTTCTTGTAGAGAGCTGGAATCGGCTCGTATACTGAATACTTGTGGAAGTGTAAGCAGAGAAAGGATATCTCAATGGTGCCAACGGATTGCAATTACAGGTTGATAAAGCAGAGTGTAAAGAAAAAATGGGTGCCACCCAGGGGAACGGAGTGCGCGCCGATTTAGCCAAAATGGAATTTTAAGCATGCCAATTCTTGATCAGGAAACAAACCTCTACCCTGCTGATTTATTGACATCCTGTCCAGAACCATCAGATGCGAAATGGTGGGCGTTATACACGATGTCCCGGCAGGAAAAGCAGTTGATGCGGATGCTGGCTGCTCAACAAGTTCCGTTTTATTCTCCGGTTATCGAAAAAAAATATCGATCCCCTGCAGGACGCCAGCGAACCAGCTTTGTTCCATTATTTGCCAATTATGTTTTCCTGTATGGCAACGAAGAAGCTCGTCATCTTGCATTAACCACAAATACCATTTCCCGCTGCCTGGAAGTAGAAGATGGGGAGTCACTTCGCTGCGATCTGCTTCAAATAGAAACATTGATTGCGTTAGGGGAACCAGTCAGTATCGAATCCCGTTTGCAGCCGGGGACAAAAGTCAGAGTAAAAAGTGGCCCGATGAAAGGGGCATCAGGTACCGTCTTTCAACGAAAAGGCATTGACCGCCTGATCATTTCTGTAAACTTTCTACAGCAGGGAGCCTCAGTCGAATTGAATGACTGGGAAGTCGAAGTTTGTGGCTGATTGATCTATTTTTTGAATTCAAGAATGACGTTTAACGGAGTTGGCAAGAATAGTTAAAATGCTCACTAAAGAATCATCTGTCTTTGTAACCGGTCATAAAGGATTAGTGGGCTCTGCGATTATGCGGACTCTGCAATCGCGTGGCATGACCAGATTGCTGACCGCCAGTCGAGATGAGCTTGATCTGCGTGACCAATGGTCAGTTTCAAAATGGTTTGAAGAACATCGCCCTGATTTTGTGATTCATGTTGCGGGTAAAGTGGGGGGCATCTGGGCCAACTCAAAATACCCTGCCGATTTTTTGTACGACAACATGCTGATTCACTCAACAGTGCTGCGAGCCGCCTGTGATTCAAAAGTGAAAAAGCTACTTTATCTGGGAAGTTCGTGCATCTATCCGCGAGATTGTCCGCAACCAATTAAAGAAGAATACTTGCTCACCGGACCATTGGAAAAAACAAACTACGCCTACGCGATCGCGAAAATCGCAGGGCTACTTTCTTGCCAAGCCTACCGAGAACAATACGACTGCCAGTTTATTTCTGCGATGCCTACCAACTTATACGGCCCGAACGATAATTTTCACCCCGAAAATTCTCACGTTCTCCCTGCTTTAATTCGCCGGTTCCATGAAGCAAAAACATCAAGTGCTCCCTCGGTAACCATCTGGGGGACCGGCACACCACTGCGAGAATTTTTGCATGTCGATGATCTCGCAACGGCATGTTTGTTCCTGTTGGACAATTACAACGAAGCAGAAACAATTAATATCGGCACAGGAATTGACTTATCGATTCGCGAACTGGCAGAAACAATTCGCGAACTGGTTTATCCCGATTGCTTGATCGATTTTGATACCTCCAAGCCAGACGGAACACCTCGCAAACAACTCGATATTTCCAAACTGAAATCACTTGGCTGGGAACCATCAATCAATTTGAAGGATGGCGTCAGACAAACTTATGAGTGGTATCAGAATTCAAACTGGAACAAAAACGTAACAACGCAAATAACGACAGAATCTGAAGTCGCGGAAAAAAAGTAATTGTTGACTGGGGTTGCTGACGCGATTTCAGTCTGACTGATTAAGAATTTGAAAAAAGGATTGAACTGTGAAAACGACTGATCGACAATTTCCACCGAAAAATGGGAAAAAGGCACTCATTTTCGGGATCACCGGACAGGATGGTTCTTATCTATCTGAACTACTCATCGGCAAGGGCTACGAAGTTTGGGGAGTCGTCCGCCGATCTTCTTCCTTCAATACCGGGCGGATTGATCACATCTATCAGGATCCGCACGAGGAAGATGTTCGGTTACATTTGACATTTGGAGACCTGGCAGATTCCTCATCAATCAATCGCATTTTGAAGGTTGTTCGCCCAGACGAAATTTATAACCTGGGTGCTCAATCACACGTCAAAGTTTCCTTTGAAGTTCCCGAATACACAGGCGATGTAACTGGTTTGGGAGCAGTCAGAATTCTGGAAGGGATGCGAGAACTCGGTTTAGAATCAAAATTTTACCAGGCATCTTCCTCCGAACTTTATGGCAAGGTTCTCGAAACTCCACAAACCGAAACAACTCCCTTTTATCCGAGAAGTCCCTATGCGGCTGCGAAGGCATATGCGTTTCACATCACACGAAATTACCGGGAATCGTATGGGATGTTTGCCGTCAACGGGATTCTGTTCAACCATGAATCTCCTCGCAGAGGGGAAACCTTCGTGACCAGAAAGATCTCACGAGCAGTCGCTGCAATTTATCATGGCAAGCAGGAAAATCTGTTCCTCGGAAATATTGACGCAAAACGAGACTGGGGATTTGCGGGAGATTATGTTGAAGCGATGCACCTGATGCTTCAAGCGGAAGTTCCCAAAGATTATGTCATCGCGACCGGCGAAACTCATTCGGTACGCGAATTCTGCGAACTCGCCTTCGCCCATGTTGGCTTGCCGATCACCTGGAAAGGGAACGGCGTCGAAGAACAGGGAATTGGACCTGATGGACAAGTTCTGATTCAAATTGATGAACGATATTTCCGTCCCACCGAAGTCGATTTACTTCTGGGGGACAGCAGCAAAGCACAACAGGAATTGAACTGGGAGTTAAAAGTAGGCTTCCCGCAACTTGTCCGCATGATGGTCGATGCAGATGTCGAAACACTCATGAGCAGCTCAAAGGCATTCACCTTCAGCGAAGTCTAACAGAACAATCGACTGCCAACTGCCAACTGCCAACTGCCAACTGCCTACTGCCAACTGATTACTACCAACTCCTTTCATGAAACGACCGCGTCTTCTATTTTTGAATCGCTCCTTCTGGCCCGACAACGAGGCCACGGGGCAGTTGTTGACACAACTGTGTGAAGATTTGGTCCAGGATTTTGATGTTGATGTGATTTGCGGGCATCCATTACATGGCGAGAAAATCAAGGAAGAGACACATCCTTTCGGGCCATCGTTAAATATCCATCGAGTGAATCATACTCGCTTTGCCAAAGGCTCCATTGTCGGGCGGCTGACGAACCTGCTCACCTTTACGGTTTGTGCCTACCGCAAGATGAAGCAGATTCCGATCCCTGATGTGGTCATCACTGAGACCGATCCCTTCTTTCTGGCACTACTGGGAAGAAAGCTACAAAAGCGAACAGGGTGTCGATTCATCGCTTACTTACAAGATATCTACCCGGATGTGGCAGTGGCATTAGGGAAGACGCGTGAAGGATATCTCATCAAAAAACTTCGGCATCTGCTTTTTAATTGTTACAAAAATGCAGACCGGGTTATTGTTCTCAGCAATGACATGAAGCAAACTTGCAAGCAACACGGCGTCCCGGAATCGTCCCTGCGAGTCCTTCCTAACTGGACCGACACAACAAATATTGTTCCCATAAAACAGAACAACACCTTCCGCATGATTAACGGATGGAATGATAGATTTCTGGTGATGTATTCCGGAAATCTTGGATTAGCACACGAATTAAATGCTCTCATTGATGCTGCTGAATTATTGAAAGTGAATGACACGATCCATTTTGTGATCATCGGAGAAGGCGTTCAAAAGAAATCTATCTTTGAGCGGGTTGCCAAGAGTAATTTGACAAACATCACAATCATGGGAAAACAACCCTACGAAAAACTCGCAGAAAGCCTCAGCGCAGCCGACGTACACTTTGTTTCGTTAAAGTCAGGTGTCGAAAGCTGCCTGTTCCCCAGCAAAGTCTACGGAATTCTCGCCAGCGGAACACCACTATTAGTTCTAGCCAGCAAGAAATCAGAACTGGCTCAGTTTATTGAACAAGAGCAACTCGGCGAAGTTTGCGATATCGATCAATCGGAAATGGAAGTTGCAGATTCACTAGCCAACTCCATTCTCATTCTTGCAAATAACAACGACATGGTCCACGAAATGGGCCAGCACGCCCGGCAACTGGCCGTGCTGGAATTTGACCGAAGCGTCATCACAACCAGGTTTAGTGAAATCATTCACGAAACACTTTCTCACAAACAACAGGAACTCCTAGTTTCTAGTCACTAGAATCTAGCAACTCTAACACAGGATAAATCGTTGTCTGGAACTGCTGAACTACCTTTGACTTCGGAAGAGCAACCCGTTTCGCAATCCGATCAACCGGATAACGAACAGTGGGATATGGTTATCCGTCCCAAACGGCATCTGCTGGATATCAACCTCAAGGAATTATGGGACTACCGCGACCTGCTTTACATGTTTGTGAAGCGGGACATCGTGACGGTTTATAAGCAAACGGTTCTCGGACCAATCTGGTTTTTTGTGCAACCGATAATGACGACGCTGGTTTATGTGGTTGTCTTTGGGAATATCGCAAAAATCAGCACCGATGAAATCCCCAAGGTTCTGTTTTACATGTCCGGCATCGTCATGTGGAATTACTTTGCCGACTCCTTCGGCAAAACATCCACCACCTTCCTGGCAAACGCGTCAATCTTCGGCAAGGTTTATTTTCCCAGGTTAATTGTGCCGTTATCAGTGGTTACTTCGGGACTCATCAAATTTTTGATTCAATTCAGCCTGTTTCTGGTTGTTTTTGCCTACTATCTGGTCAATACTGATTTAATCCAACCGAACCTCTGGATACTTATCACTCCTTATCTCATTCTATTGATGGCAGGACTCGGCCTGGGCTTCGGCATCATCTTCAGTTCTTTGACAACAAAGTACAGAGACCTTACATTTGTTATACAGTTTGGCGTGCAATTAGCAATGTACGCCACGCCAATTATTTACCCGATGAGCTTACTCAGTGAGCGAGCCCGTTCAGTCCTGTGGTGGAATCCGATTGCTCACCTGATCGAAACAATAAAATACGCCTTCCTCGGAACAGGCCAGGCCTCCATTGCAGGGCTGGCCTACGCAACTGTATTCACACTCGTTGTACTTGCCATCGGCGTCATCATCTTCAACCGCACAGAACAGACTTTTATGGACACGGTTTGAAGGAGAAGAGAGCCGCGAGAAACTAGAAGCTAGATTTTTTTACTTGTTTCCAGTCTCTCGCTACTAGCAACTAATTATGGCTTTTGAAGATTTAGATGTGTGGAAACGTGCAGCCCGATTGTCTGCAACGATCTATAAAGAAACAAAAGAGCTTAGAGATTATGGATTCCGTGACCAATTGACGCGATCTGGTTTGTCAATACCGTCAAATATTGCAGAGGGATATGAACGCGACAGCGATGCCGAAATTGCCCGTTTCCTTACTTATTCAAAAGGGTCTTGCGGAGAGCTAATCACACAACTTTATATTGGTATCGAAGCAGAATTCATCGACAAAACAACAAGTATGAAACTCGTAACAGAAACAAAAGAAATTGCCCGAATCCTTGGCGCCCTCATCAAGAGGCACCGAAATCTAGCCTCTAGAAACTAGCTTCTAGCATCTCATGAGCGTAGCGATCAAAATAGAAAACATCTCCAAACAATACCGCCTGGGTCAGGTCGGTACGGGGACCATCAGCCACGACTTAAACCGTTGGTGGGCAAACATTCGTGGCAAGGAAGATCCCTATTCAAAAGTTGGTCAAATCAATCAGCGGGACCAGGCGGCAGAGTCTGATTATGTCTGGGCGTTGAAAGATATCGATTTCGAAGTGGAACAAGGGGAAGTTTTAGGGATAATTGGTGCCAACGGTGCGGGAAAAAGTACGCTGCTGAAAATCATCTCCCGCATCACTTCGCCAACAACCGGCTCCATCAAAGCGAAGGGACGCATCGCCAGCCTGCTCGAAGTCGGCACCGGCATGCACCCCGAAATGACCGCCCGAGAAAACATCTACCTCAACGGCGCCATCATGGGAATGAAAAGGCGAGAAATCACCAAAAAATTCGACGACATCATCGACTTCGCCGGCTGCAAAATGTACGTAGACACCCCCGTAAAACGCTTCAGCAGCGGCATGTCGGTCCGACTAGGCTTCGCAGTCGCCGCGTTCCTGGAACCAGAAATCCTAATCGTCGATGAAGTTCTCGCCGTCGGCGACGCAGAGTTTCAAAAAAAAGCGATTGGTAAAATGAAGGATGTAAGTTCATCCCAAGGGCGTACTATTCTTTTTGTAAGTCACAACATGGCTGCCGTAGAGAATTTATGCAGTCGGCTCATTGCGATGCATAATGGGGCAATTGGACTGATTTCAAATAATGTCGCAAAAGGAATTTCTGAGTACATTTCAGAGAGCGTAACTAGGCAAGAAATACCCGATGAAACAACCCCAGGGATAATTCATGCAGTAGAAATGCTAAATAACGATGGTAATGCGATTTCTATGATAAAAATGGGGGATGGTGTAACTGTACGGATCACTTTCAGAATTCCCTATTTACCTAAAGATCCGGGTTTCGGAATAGCGATTGAAAATATACGAGGAACCCGTGTTTTCTGGATTCATTCAAGAGTCCAACAGGGAAGAATTAATATTGAACCCAATAAAGTAACTATTGAATGTCTGATTCAGGAACTAAGGCTTACACCAGGTCGATATTACATTACAGTTGGATACGATGAACCTGGGAAAATGAACGAAAGTCTCGAACGAATCCATTCTTTTGAAGTGGAGTCTTCTGACCTATTTGGAACAGGCCGAGTACCGATGCCAAATAAGTGTGATACATATTTATATGCCACATGGTCAATTACAAATTAGATTAAATATCCTATTAATGAAAAGAGAGGGATTATATGTCAAAAAATATTAATGATATTTTCTCATCTGAGGAATTTAGAAATAATATGATCCAATTGCGTGAAGAAACACAAGACTCATATCAAGAATATACAAATAATATTTCTACTTCAGATATGGCAGCATCTGCGGAGGTTTGCGCTTTTATAAGTGCATTAATGCACTTATTTACTCCTAAGTCAGTTCTTAATCTTGGCTCAGGTTTTTCATCATACATAATCAGAAAAACGGCACTTACAACTAAGACACCTTATGTAGTATGCGTTGATGACGACACTGAATGGCTCAGTAAAACTCGCAACTTTCTTCATGACAAAAAACTTACAGATAATAATCTTTTATCTTGGAATGAGTTTGTAATGTCTGAGCATTGGGGGCAGTTTGATCTTGTATTACATGATATCGGAAACATGGATACACGAACGGCAATTCTCCCATTGTTATCACAACTAATTAGTGTTAAAGATGGAATTGCAATAATTGATGATGTTCATAAAACTAAATACCGTCACTCAGTCGAATCTGCGTTTTCTGGACCTCAGTGGATACTTGGCAACCACAAAGAGATCACTTTAGACAGGTACAATAGATATGCATGGTCAATATCAAGATCGATATGATATTTGTTCTATAGATAGTTTTTTATCTGTTTCAATTATTTGTATTATTATTGGATTCTGTAAAAAGATATATTTTGTGAGACGCCAATGAAAATTGTAGTCGGTACACTCTACTGTGGTGAGAATGAATATGAAGCCTGCTGTGCTGCAATTAGTTCACAGACACTAAAGCCGGTAGAGCATTTTGTGATTGAGAACCTCCCCAATCATGAAGCTCATGATGCTATTTACAAGCGTTTTATGTCATTTGAAAAAGAAGCCGATCTATTTATTAAAATTGATGCTGATATGGTCTTGGATCGACCTACTCTTTTTGAGGAAATCGCTGCCGAATTTGAACAGGACAATGAGCTTGACCACCTGCAGATTGCCCTCCATGATTTTTTCACTAACCAACTCATCGCAGGTATTAATACTTTTCGATCTACCTGCCGATGGGGTACGACTCCGAATAGTTTGTTTGTCGACCATAAGCCTGTCAATGTACGTAAAAGGCGTAACAACTGGACTAATTTAGCACCTGCAGCAGATCATTGCCCAAATCCCTCAAAATTCCAAGCTTTTCACTTTGGGCTTCATAAGGCACTAAAAGTAATCGAGGCTGCTCAAAAAAACGAGCCTCAAAGGTTCTGGGAACACGTAAATAACATCGAGAAGACATGGAAGCATTATGTGGAAAAATCTGACATAAAATTGCTCTTTGCCTGCGCTGGTGCGGAAGCAGTCTTCTCTAGTGAACTGAAAGCTAATCATGTAGATTGGGACTCCAGCGTTTCCAAAGAAATATTCTGCTTACTTGAAAATTCTGCAAACCTCCCTCAATTAACTTTAAACAATCGCAGGAAAAATCGACAGTGGCTCCCTGCAAACTTGTGGTATTCTAAATTAATTGGTGGATACCGTGGTTTTATACATGCTTTATTGGCTCTGGGAAGAATCTCTCGTCAAAGGCAATAAATCTATTTTGGGTTAGTACTTTTGTGAAACAGTTGATTAATAAAATTGGAACCGTCTTAACCTATGCCACGCACCCTTCAAAGCATCGGTTTCTTGTTAGGCTCATCAAAACCCGCCTTACAGGAGGAGAAATGTCACTTGACGAAACATCTTTGCAAGCGAATGCTTGGTGCGAGCAGCAAGCCTGTCAGACAAAAGAGGCTTTGGATATTTTAGGAATTCCTCTAAAGAATCCCAAGCATTTTCATCAAGATATTTTCGAAGAGAGCCACCGTATCGTGAGCGAATGCCCTCAGGCAATGGGGGGGTAATCGTTCACGGGGTATAGATTGGTCTTTTCGGATTTTGGGAAATTTGCGATCATTCGCCAATGAGCCGATCACAGTTTCCACTTTCTGATTCGCAGATGCAAGCCTTGCCGGTGGAGTTACGTGGTGTTCTCAAAACGGTGATTGATTTTTATGAGGCTCAAATGGCTGAGCTTCGGCAGGAAATTAAATTA
>Ga0316208_1003080_pt1 | contig 12503 bp, 13 predicted proteins | sample 3monopyrite_MG_FD_204944 | JGI IMG/M metagenome (GOLD analysis project Ga0316208, IMG submission 204944) | Microbial mat bacterial communities from mineral coupon in-situ incubated in ocean water Damariscotta River, Maine, United States -... | ecosystem: Environmental > Aquatic > Marine >... | reverse complement strand
AGTGCAAAGGTAATGTATTGATATGACAATGGTGTTAAATAAATACGTCATTATTATTAACTTTGGGATAACCTCCTTAGCAACTTATACCCCGAAAAATAAAAAGGCCCACAACGGGGCCTTTAAAGCAAATATTTATATAATTTTTAGAAACTAGAATTAATGCACTTTACCCTTTTCTAATCTTTCTAGCGCAAGTTTATTTTTCGAGGAAACTTTCTCTAGATTTGACATAATCATTTCTTCATTCATTGGAATAAGACCAATTTCAGTCAGTAATCCTTCTTCACCAATGATTTCCGCGTTTAGAAACATTTCGACGTACTCTTTTATCGCCGGAACTTTTTCTATGTGATCATTTTTAATATAGAAAAACAAACTACGGGAAATTGGGTAGGCTTTGCTTGCGATATTGTTTGAAGATGGAGATATATTATCGATATCTATACCTTTTATCATATCGGAGTTTTCTGACAAAAAGCTATAACCAAAGATACCTAAGGCGTCTTTATCTTTAGTTAATTTTTTCACGATTAAATTATCATTCTCACCACTAGGGATATAAACGCCATCAGAACGAATGATTCTGTACCCTTTTAATCCAGCATCACGATATACCTTCATTTGTTCGGTCTGATATTTAAAAACAATTTCCTCAAATGCATCACGTGTACCTGAACTGATAGGTGGACCGTAAACAGAGATTTTACGTTTGGGTAATTTTGGATTAATTTGATCCCAGTGAGTGTAAGGATTATCGATGATAGCGGTACCTTCTTTATTTGGAACTTTCTTAACCAGCGCTAGAAGCAACTCACTCATTGTAATATTGAGTGGTTTATTATCATTGGCTTGTGCAACTACGATACCATCATATCCAAACATCACCTCGGTAATATTCGACACTCCATTTCTTTCACACTGATGAAATTCCTTGATTTTAATACGACGGCTTGCATTGGTAATATCTGGAGATGACATATCGTTACCAGCACAAAAAAGTTTCATACCTCCACCAGTACCAGTTGCCTCTACTACAGGGGTTGGATAACGAGACACGCTACCGAACTCTTCTGCGACAAAACTCGCAAATGGGTAGACAGTTGAACTTCCTACTATTTTAATCTGATCACGAGCCTCTACACTTAAAGACAGTACAGACAACATTAATATGATAATCTTTTTCATTGGATTAGCTCTGCTATAAATTTAGAATTAAATTGAGTTTCTTTAGAAATAGATATATGCATAGAAGAGCCATCACGCTTAACTAGCTCCAATTGAGCTTTCCTGGTATCGTATTTGATATTTTTGATAGTCTTTGCCCAATCGCTTACACCAAGTAACGCAGATGCACGAACGGGTTCAAACTGCCCCACATACTTTCTATTCTTTTTCTTAACTTTTAGGCATTCATCGCCATACACTGTGAAAATATATTTATATCCTGATGAACAGACTTTCGACTCAGGTTTTTTACTATCTAAGAAGCTGCTATATTTTGCCTTTCTTAACTTAAACTTCATTTTAAGTGCGGGAATATTACCGAGCATCTTATACTTTAATGAGCCTTTCTGTAGGTCTACCGCATATAAATTACCCTTGGCCAGACTTTGGGGCTGATCTGAAATGAAAGCGTATAAGCGACCACCCTTGCTACTATCTAATAGATAATATGTTTTATCATCGGGCATGGCGATTATCTGATCGGCCATAACGCGACCTACTGCATAATTTTTGATGACTTTAGCATTTGCATGCTTATCTAATAATATAACTTCCCCAACCCAACCATAGTTATAAGGTTTAACCATATCGGAGTTATTCTTAAAATAGGGTTTATATTTGTTTACAAATTCATTCGGTTTTGCGCCATCAACATTAACTGATTCAGAAAACAAAACTGTACCCCAACTACTTTTTGTCGAAAAAGCTGGATAACTAATCCCTTGTACATTAGAGGCTTTAATTAAACTGGTATCTACCGGCTTTGAATTTTTTCTATTTAATGAAGTAATGTATATGGCACCAATGTTTTCGTTAAATACATTAACTTGAAAAAACATATCATCTTTAACAAGGATATGAGGGGCAGAGTTACTGTTATATATAACTGGATCCATCTCTCGCATAAGGGGATCGCCCTGGTAGTCATGAGATAGACCAAAAATATGTCGCCCTACCACTGTGCCGTTTGAAATATCCAGCGCTAAGGCTTCAAACGATACGAGCAGAAGAATGCTCAATGTTACTTTTAATTGACGGGTAATAATCATAGCTATTAAAACTTCATTGAGAAACCTAAAGAAAACGAACGACCAATTTTTCTTGATTCAGTCACACGATCACCTTCTTTACGCTCCAGTTCACTATCAAGAATATTTTCCAGCTTAAACGACATTCTGTAACCAATTTTCTTCACCTGATCGTCATAGGTATCGTTCAAACCCCACTTCACTACAAAATCCAACTTATGGAATGGCTGTTCATATATATCAGGATTACCGTTGATACCTAAGGTAGAGATACGTTCTCCATTGACGTTGTATAAAAGAATTGCACTACGTCGGGTGAAGAAGTTGTCGTAACCCATTCTTAAGTTAACCACGTAAGGTGATTGACCTTGCATAGGTCTTACATCGGAGGTCAGGAATGGGATAAAGATATCATTCTGGTTCTCAGGTGCATTTTTATCCAGATTGATTTCTGAATTGATATAAGCATAGTTACCGCTTATGAAATAATTTTCTAATGCCTTAGTAAAACTATCCAGATTCTTACGAAATCCGACTTCAAAACCGAGGCTTTGTGCGCTCTTGGCATTTCTATAACTGACTTCAATATCTTCGTCGGCTCGATTTCGTACCTGCTCAATCGGATCGATAAAATCTTTGGTAAAGAGACTGAAAGAGTAAAACTCATCGAACGACGGGAACCACTCGTATTTAAGATCAAGATTGGTGATTTCAGTAGATCTTAAGCCTGGAAAACCAAATACAATTTCACCAGTCTCGGGATCTTTATAACGGTTTGGACTAAATTCACGGAAATCTGGTCGACTTAGGCTTTGGCTAAAACCAAACCGAAGCTGATGTTCTGTATTAAAGCGGTAGGTGGCTGCCAACGAAGGTAGCACGTCCTCTGTTTCCAATGAGAACTCTTCAGAATCCTGACCCACTTGTAAAGATTGTGTAGATTGTTCTATTCGTGCGCCGGCTAATACGTCGAGTTTACGCAAGGGAGAAACTAAGGCTTTCGTATAGAAAGCAGTGATGTTCTGTTCTGCAAAATAAAAGTCATCAGGCCTATAGGCGTCTAATACATCTAGCGTATTAGTAATTGCCGCTGACTCTGTGAGTTGATCATCGATATCACGTGGGTCAGCGGTATTCTGATACTCAATTTTAAAGCGCCGATTATCAAGATTACGTTCTTTTAATAGGTCAAAGGTACCCACTTTAATATAGTTTTTACGGCCATTTAACTTAAAAGGCAGAGATATATCTAAGCGGGTGTTATCAACGGTATCTTGCAAATCAGAGTAGAGATAGAAGAGCTTCTTAGCATCTAACACAAATGCGCCGCTCACTTCCTTATACTCGTACTCAAAGGTACCAGGCTCCAAACGATTTGCCTCTGAAGCTGAGTAACCCCAATCTATTTGGATATCATCAAATAATCCCGGACCGTTACGAGTTCCAATATGATGCTTACCATTAAACTGATTACTAAACAGCTCTCTTTCGGTGTACTGTAAGAAGGCACGATCATTAGTACGTCCTTCAATCACTTCGGTTTGCACACCATAGTTGGTGGTGTCTTCATTTTCATTGAGCAGTAAGAAGGTATATTTGAGCTTATGGTCTTGACTAGGCTCTAAAGCCAGGCTCATTAATCCGCCAAACTGTTCGGTTAAGGTAGTAACCTCAAAGGAATTATCGTCGGTTAGATCACTCACCCCGGTAGAGGGATCAAATTGATAATCGTCACGCTCTATAGAAACCGCTTTTTCATCTGTTTTATAGTAAATGTTACCTGCAATACCATAGCGCATACCACCACCGGTTTTAAAACTTTGACCAATTGTGGATGAGAAATTCATTCCAGGCTCGATGGTTTTCTTTTCCAAACCATAGTTACGATAATTAACCATGGCTCGGTCCAACTGGTAACGCTCTGAAGCGGTAATACCTTCAGCCAACACTAAGTTACCGATTCGAACTTCCTGGGTTAACGGACTAAAGTTATCACTAAGATCAAGGATAATCTGAGGCATAGGCTTCGAATTATCCGCATTGTAAAATGCTTCGTCGCCGGTAGATGCATTAGCTTCGAATCCAACACTGGCCTGAATAAAATTATCTTCTTTAGGTATATCCTTGGTATTGATCAGTACCGTACCACCACCAAAGGTACCTGGCAGATCACTGGAATAAGTCTTTTGAATATCTAGACTCTGGATTACACCAGCGGGGAAAATATCTAAGGGCACCACGCGTTTAGTCGGCTCAGGCGATGGAACATGCAGGCCGTTTAACAAAACAGTGCTGTATCTTTCACCTAATCCACGTACAAATACGAATTTATCACCTACGATAGTAATACCCGTCACGCGCTTAAGTGCGTCCGAGGCATCAGAGTCGCCAGATTTACTAAATTGCTCAGATGATATAGCATCACCCACCACTTCACTATCTTTAATATCTGAGATGGTAGAAGCTAAGCTTCCCTCTACAAAAGGAGCGGTTACCACAAATTCATCAAGAACCATATCGGCTTTAACCAATTTTGCTTCAGCTTCAGTAGTTACATCCATTTTTACTTTGATATCTTTCTCTACCTTCATCACGTATTTTGGATGGATTAACGAGATATCGTATGTTCCCTCAGATAGTTCAACTGTTGCTAACCCTTTTTCATCTGTAGAGGCATCAATGGCATAGCCCTTAAAGAAGAGTTTTACATTAGGTATTGGGCTGTTCTTTTCAGAATCTACTACTTTAAATGAAAGTGTGCCTTTGGGGCCTTGCTGTTCTTTTACGCTCTGGATGTCATAGTTCTGAGCGTACTCTGATAGAGGTAAATCAAGTTCAACATCGGCGCCCTTCTTTTGTAAATCTAGAAAAATCTGACTTGATATATTTTTAATAAGGCTTATTTCGGTTAATGCAAACAACTCATTGCCTTTGAAATAGCTAACTTCATAGTCGTTAGCCGGAAGGTCAAAGTTTGCGAAACCGAATTCATTCGTTGTTTTGTTGGTATCACCAACTTTAACGGTGATTCCGTTCTGTGCAACACCTTCCTTAAAAACAAATATAAATAGATTGTCCTCAGCATGTGCTAATGCCGAGTAGAATAAAAATATACTCGATATAATTAATTTAGCTACACGCAAGTGAATCATTCTTACATTTCTCTATTTGTTGCATTAAATACGAAGACTTTTTAAACAGCAGGCTATCTTTAATACCCTGTAAATAAGCTTTCGATTTGTCGTATTCGCCATTCATGAAATAGGCAAAGGCCAGTGCATAAACGATATTGTCTTCTTTTAACAGGTCGTAACGTTTCAATGACTCAGTTTTAGCAACCATTGATTCATAATCTTCAAGATATATATCAATCCCTATACGCTGACGGAATTTGTCATCTTGCTTTGCAATACGTCTATTTAGCTGCAATGATCTAACCGGGTCACCTGCTTTAAGAAATAAAGTGGCTGCTCTATGTGCAAATCGTTGATGATGTATTGACGCCCAATCAAACACTAATGCTGCCATCAGGTATTTATTCTGATCGATATAAACTTGTCCCAATAACTCAATTATCTTGTCATCGTTTGAGTATTTAATGGCGCCCTCTTCTAGTAATCTCGCAGCCAAATCAAACTGTCTGTTTTCCCTTAGTGCATAGGAAACCGCCAGGTACTCTTTTGCTGAATAATTTTCGCTTTTCAGGTACTTTTGTGCATATTCCTGGGCAGCGAGGTAATAACCCAGCTCCAGCAAGTAGTAAAATTTTTGGATATAAAATCTCGAAAATCCTGGGTGTTGCACGAGCCCTTCATCTAAAACGGCCCATGCTGAGTTCATATCATCGAGGTTTTTATATGCTTCAGCTTTGAGCACGAACATCTGAGCGTCATCTTTAGCCACCTGAGCAGCAGCATTAATCGCGTCAATCACTTGCTGGTATTCCATTCGCTGCCAGTGATTACGAGCTATATATAAATAAATAGATTTGTTCTGTTGACCTTTTTTGATAGCAGCATCGAAAAAAATATTTGATATCGCCGGGTAACTCGTTTTATGAAATACAATGCCTTTAAGCGTGTAATAGGTAATAAAATCGAAATCCGGCTTTTTAATGTTTACCTTCGTCAGTACGGTCTTTGCACGCTGTATATATCCGTCTTTTATTAATGTTGCGGCAAGATTGACGTAATCAATCTTTTCTACGGACTGATTAGCATGAACTGTGCCTGCAATAAACAGTAGTAATATTGTTTTTAATAACTTGTACATATCAGTTCAGCTTGAATACTATTTTTTGCATCGCCCAGACTTTAACTTTTTTACCGTTATAAGTGGCAGGCTCAAATTTCCAACGTCTTATTGTGCTGTCAGCTTGCAAGTTAAATAACTCGGTGGGCTTTGAATCCACAATCTCAACATCTTCAACATTACCGTTTTCATCAATCAGTACATTCATAGATACATAGCCACTAACACCCTGCTTGCGTGCAAGTTCTGGATAAACAATGGGTGATCTTTTAATCACCTTAGGTGGTGTATCAACACTACTCTTGTCCATAGCTGTATCATCACCAGTACCAAGCAAACTATCATCCTGGAATTCTGAAAATTCATTTTCGTCAAATAAAGGCACTCCAAAGCTCAAGTCTGATCCACTTAATGAATTACCCAGATTAGAGGGCTTTAATGATGGAAGCCTGTCAGACTGCTTGAGTTTTTTCTTTTTAGGTTTCTTCTTTGCCTTTGGTTTGTTCAGCTGGCGTTTTTTCTCAATATCAAAACTTTTAGCGCGTTCATCGTTCACAGCACGCTCAAAATCAGATTCATTTAGTCCGATAACGATTACAAAAATGAAATAGGGTATAAGGATGGCCGCGATAAGTGCCCATGCTTTATTACTCATGCGAAGTACCTTTGTGCATCATCCTTACTAACTGCCTGATTCCTGGTCAGTTGCTACACCTACATTGGTAGCTCCTGATAATTTGCACTGGTCAATTACTTCAAGTACTAATTTTGCCGTTACATTTTCGTCGGTTACCACTAATACGGATTTATCAGTACTAACACGTAGCATGTCTCTTAACTTACCCTGCAAGCTGTATATACGAACAGGTTGATTATCAACATAGATATCACCTAACTTATCAATAAATACACGAACAGATTTGGTTGATGCGGCAGCAGCAGACGAGGCAGATGGTCTATCCAGGTCTAGCTTCATGTCTTTTACGAAGGTTGTCGTAACCATGAAAAAGATTAAAAGGATAAATACCATATCAATTAATGGTGATATATCTATCTGCCCTTCTTGTTCTGCTTCTTTTCTATAACGCATAATGGTTTATTCTTTAGTTCACTTGTTAGTACTTATTTGACAGCTTTTCTTGCACATACCAGATCACGTATCTGATCTAACTCTCGATTAATATTACTTTCCTTACGCTCAATCATACGACCAAACAACAGTCCGGGAATTGATATTGCTAATCCCATTTGTGTCGTAAACAGGGCTTTACTAATACCACCTGCGATACCACCAGATTGACTAAACAGAACCATGTCACTCAAGGAATTAAATGTTTCGATCATTCCATCAACTGTACCGAGTAGGCCAAGTAGAGGAGCGATGGCAACTAGTGATCTTACGAGGATCCTGTGCTCACTCATTTCATTCTTTAAGGTTTCAAATTCAGCATCGATGCTGGCTTTTAAATCAGTACGAGAGTTAATTTCATATGATTTCTGCACAGCAAAGCTGGCTCCCTGCGAAGATATTGATCGGAAGTTAACTTTCTTTTTACTTTTTTTACTGCCTTTTCTAACAAGCCTTACAAGTTCTCTCGGATTAATCAGGCTTGATCGGATTTTTAGTGATCTGAATACAAGTGCATACCAGAGCACGATTGACACAACAATCAGTGGTAGCATCACAAAGCCACCCATTGTGTAGTACTCCAATAATGTATTCTGACCTGGTAAGAATCCCAACATTGATCTATCTCTACGAATTTATAATTAACTTAGACATGCCAAACAAAGCAGATAACTACAGAAGGTTAACTATGCCTGGTTATCAGTAAGGGTTTCTTTGTGCGAATTGATTACATTAAGAGCAGCACGTTCAAGGCCGTTCTTAGTTCTTGTCGCCCAACTGGAAAGAATGTTTCCTACAAGTAATAAAGGAATGGCAACGATCAATCCAAATTTTGTAGTGACAAGTGCTTCAGAAATACCTGTTGATAGCAGTTTTGGGTCGCCGGTTCCAAATTCTGTAATGACATCAAATGTGCTGATCATTCCAGTTACTGTGCCTAGCAAACCAAGTAATGGTGATACGGCAGCAATAACCAAAATTGCAGATCCAAATCTATCAATTTTCGAGCTTTCGAAAAGGATTGCTTCACTAATGATGTCTTCGATGTGATCACGCTCTTTACGAATGTTTCGTAATGTGGCTGCTATTACACGGCCAACACTACTTACATTATTTTTACATGATTTAAGTGCGGCCTGTGCACCCTGTTCCCTTATAAGCTTGTTAACTTCCATGGTTGTTTTCTGTATGTCAGAGCTAAACATAACCAGGAAAGTAATACGAACAAATATAAGAATGGCGCCAATCACACCGATAAACAGAATTACTTTTCCAATTAGACCACCAGCCTTGATATCTTCTGAAAAACTTTTTTCTTGCTGTTTTTCAATTGCAAGATCTGCATTATCGAAGAGGAATATGTTGATATTTTCAGGATTAGCTTTAGCGGCTATATCCTGTGCACTCTCCTGAGATGTTTCATCCCATATTTTAAATTTGCCTTTGCCAGATGGTGCCAGTGCTCCTGATGATTCATCACTGATACCAAACTTGGCAACTCGACCAATATCAATAATAGCGCCATTAACTTCACTACCATTTGCCTGGAAAAACTTGCCTATGCTCTCCCGTATCAAACCATCATTGTTGATAGTTTTATCAACCTCTGTGAATGCAGATGCTAATTGTTTATCAAGTTCAGTAGTTTCTTTGATATTAAGATTAAGTTTAGAAAGTGACTCCCTGGCCTGTAAAATGGTTGCTTCTAAAAGTAATTTATCATTTTCAGAGAAGTCAGCATCGCGAGATGCATCAACAATTAGCTGATTTAACCGATCAGTTTTGTTCTTTCTTTCCAGGTACTTCGATTGCAGGCCATATATTTCTCTCTGTACAACCGCAAGTGTACTTGCCTGCGACACCTCAAGACCTTCAAATCGCTTTTCGAGTGCTTTCTTTTCAGCGACAAGGTAGGCATATTCTTTTTGATACGCTCTTTCTAGTTCATCCGCAGACGCACTAAGGCTTGTGAAAAAAGCTGTTAAACTTAAGATAAATAAAATAAATGTTTGAGTACGCATATTAGCTATTCGGCAAAATGTTAGGGATAGTAAATAATCCGTTTCTTATGTTCTTGTTAAATGAGTCAAACAGGTAGTCAAGCTGACGTGTATTATCACCACCTTCAATAGCTACCTGAACCCATTTATTTTCCTGCTTTCTAAAAACACCATAGCCTTCATCAGGAGTTTTGTAGAGCATAGCTATTTTTCCAATGCGCAGTACTTTAACAAGTTTGTCTTCGCCGCCAATGTTAATTGATTCGTTATAAATACCGCTGCTGCGCCCTATCATTAGTTCATCTTCTACATATGCCCAGAGTTGATTGGCAGCTTTGTTTGGCGATATGATGTTTGAATTTAGCCTGTGTTCGATGTCGTCTAAAGCCTGCAATCTTTCTTTAATTTTAAAAGGCAAGGAACCTTTGATAGATGCTCTTAATGACGAAATCGACTTCTCTATCACGGGCGTAAGCTCATCGTAAGATTTATACTTGTCCTGATTGATCTCTTTAAGTTTATTCAACTCGCGTTGTAAATCTTTCAAATTAAGATCAGAACGGCTTATCTTTACTTCAAGGTCGCTTTTCTGATTTGCAAATGAACGAAGTTGATCTCTAAAATTTTCTTTTTTAAAGTTAATCTTGTCATGAAGATTGGATATCTGCTGGCGTATATCTACCAACTCCTGTGATATATTTTCCAATGACTTAAGATTTGTCTCCGCAAAGCTACTACTTGAAAAAGCCAGTAATGCGATTACGATATATTTTGAGTTCAATGTAATGACTCTCGATAATTAATTTCGAATCATTCTATAAGGAGGATGTTTCGAAATTATTACAGGATATGAAGAAATGTCGACAATATTTCAACGTCATATACTTGTAACAAAACTGAAACATAATGAGAGATAAACTTGGGATGTATTCCTGTGTGCTGTCAATTAACCATAATGATTATGTCATGTTTCTATCATTTGGCGAGCTTAGCATTTTGCCCGAAGATGGAGACATAATAAAATTTTCAGTTGATTACAATCAGGTCACAATTAACATTTTTCATTTGAGAAAAAAATTATACTTATGCTCGTATAGCATTCAGACTAGTTTGTTAAGTGACACCTGTTAACGACATAATCCGTTATTTGTATAACTGAAAGCTCAACATTAGATTGTTCCAGATAGTCAATTATTTCTTCTTGCCATATAGCTCTATACTTATTGAACGCTAACTCTCCACTGATCGGCAAATCACAATAATCAGCAATATGGCATGAAGGATCATATTTCTTCCAAAATATTTCTGCATAACGCTTAGCTATCGCTCTACGGGTTTTAATATCACGATATACCTGCATATATTCAATTATGTGATTAAATTCCTCTTGATTGACTACTGCACCTTCATATGTCGGCACAGCATAACGATACTTATTTTTATCCTGTACTGTTAGTGCATCAGGCCTGTTCACTTCCACGACTGGCGATTGTTTATCTGGTAATAATTCAAGCTCTTTTTTAATACGTTCTAACTCTTCATCATACCAGTCAATATGTAACCATTCTCTGGGTGCAACTTTAAGCACGGCATCACGTATTTTATTTTTAGTTATGTACTTTTCATTTTTTAGTGATAATAAGTCGACCTCAACCGTGTTTAGTTTGTGGGTCCGAACGATTGTCCTATGATCTGCATTTTTATCTGACGTGACATAAATCTCGATGTACAGTATTGATTCATCATTTAATGTGCCAATGACATCAGAAATAATATAGTGTTCATCGAGCGTAATGGTATCCAGGCCAAGAACAATATATTCTATGATATTTATTTATGCTTAAAATATTATAAACCAGTTGCCGCTAAAGGTTTTGCCCAAAGAGGCATCGTTTGCTCAACTATTGTTATTCGTCCTGCGTTTACAATGAATAACTTTTTAAGCTCTGGTTGATTATCATTCATTGATGTTGAGTTATCGAACACCACAAACTGTTCACAACCTGGCAATAAGCTCATCATATTGTGAATAAAGCTGACATAACATTCACGAATTTTTTCCTCTGGGATATCATGCCTACCTTTTGATAGACGATACTTTACACGCTCAATATGAACCTCAGGTAACGATAAGCCAGCATAAAAAACGAACTTGGCCCCCACTTTCAATAGCCTCTTGTAAACACTGTGTGATCGATTTTCCATCTAAGGTAATCTCATAGATGTAATTAATGTCCTGTGTCATGGCATAAACCAGCTGGTCATAACCTATTTTCCAGGCTTTAGAATTAGTATCGTATAGTGAGAGTGAAGTATCGTCGGATTGTAGCTGACGCGCTACTTCGTCTGGATTAAAATACTCACCTCCTACTAGGCGAATACTGGCACCGGCCACTGAGCTTTTACCTGCCCCATTAACACCGGTAATGACCGTAATCAAGCCACTGACCTCTAGCCTTTATGGGCACGGTCGAGTTGATCTTCAGATAGTTCAAATAGGATGTCCGCTGCCTGACGCGAGACAGGTGAAACAATCCGTTGAAACAGCTGGTCGTACTCGTTTCCAGTCTGCTCTAGCTCCAAGATACGCACTTTTTCAACAAGTGCTTCATAGTGCTTTTTCATATCCAGGATCGCCTGATACTGATCCACACTAATGACCACGGCCTTGTCTGTCTTGCGTAACTGGAGCTTCATGATCTGCTCTGATTCAGCCAGTTGGTTGAGTGAGCCTCTATTTAACGGCCAAAATCCCCACTTCGCTTAACGTCTAAAATATTGAATGATACTTTTATATGCTAATTAGTTTCTCTATAGTGCTTTAAAAAACGATCCATTTTTTCAATCATCTGCTCCATATCTTCACGT